>MAAC01011119.1_pt1 | contig 334876 bp, 285 predicted proteins | sample 1115981 | NCBI WGS metagenome assembly MAAC01 (sample SAMN04961126, study PRJNA320927) | seawater metagenome | isolation source: sample BD02T64 sea water enriched with oil for 64 days | place: USA:Gulf of Mexico | collected 2013-07-27 | reverse complement strand
AGTGTTATTATGTGACAAAGCCTGAATCCTTATAGCTATAACGTTTGTTCGCACTCACATTATATCTATTTAGATTCAGGCTTTCTTATTTAGTCACTCACTGTGGGACAGCAGTGGCCCTAGGCTGCCTTTTTTTGTGGGATAGATCGAAAATGGCTTACGCTGCGATTTCGATTTTCCCCGCGTTATCTCTTACTGAATAAACAGTAAGTTTGACGTCGTCATCTTCTAGGCACTGACCTGTTTCAAGGTTGTAGTGTTGCTTGTAGATGGGAGAGGCAACCACATCTTGCCCCTTAAGATCGCCAACTAAACCGCGAGATAATACGTTTGATCCGCTAAAGGGGTCATGATTATCGATGCCGTAGAGTTTGATCTCACCCGCAGCCTCTAGCTTGAAGATCGCAACTTGCTTGTTGTCGACCTTTGCACAGATGCCAATGTTGCTAGTCAGGTCTGATGCGTCACAGACGGGAACCCATTGATTGTTGTTGCTCATGCTGTTCTCCTTATACTGTAACGGTGTCGATGATGTCTGATTTTTCTTTGGTTGTGGCCGGGCGAATTTGAGCTCGCTCTTTCACAAATACCACGTTGCTATCGGTGTCATCAGAGTTAACGAAGTGGCTAAAGCGCTTTAACTTCTCTGGATCGTCGATGGTGGTTTTCCATTCGCACTGGTAGGTATCAACCAAGTGTTCCATTTGGCTTTCTAGCTCGCCAGCGATATTTAATGAGTCATTAATAATGACATCCTTCAAATAATCGAGGCCGCCTTCCATGTTGTCCATCCATGTAGCAGTACGCTGTAAACGATCAGCGGTGCGCACGTAGAACATCATAAAGCGATCGATGTATTTGATGAGGGTTTCATCATCAAGGTCAGAGGCAAATAGATCTGCGTGACGTGGCTTCATGCCACCGTTACCGGCAACATACATGTTCCAGCCGTGCTCGGTCGCGATAACGCCAATATCTTTACACTGCGCTTCAGCACATTCACGAGTACAGCCTGATACTGCTAGCTTGATCTTGTGTGGAGAGCGAATGCCGCGATAGCGTTCTTCAAGTTGAATCGCCATACCAACACTGTCTTGTACACCGTAGCGACACCAGGTGCTACCAACGCAGCTCTTAACGGTACGTAGTGATTTACCGTACGCGTGCCCACTTTCCATGCCTGCATCAACAAGCTCTTTCCAGATTAGGGGCAATTCGTGAACTTTCGCGCCGAATAAATCGACACGTTGTCCGCCTGTAATCTTAGTGTAAAGGTCATATTTGATAGCGATTTGACCGATAGCAACGAGTTTTTCAGGGGTGATTTCACCACCTGGGATACGCGGTACAACCGAGTAGGTGCCATCCTTTTGCATGTTGGCCATGTAATAATCATTGGTATCCTGGAGGCCTGCAAGTGCTGGCTCCATGATGTGATCATTCCAGCAGGACGCTAAGATGGATCCTGTGGTTGGCTTACAAATGTCGCAGCCCTTACCTGTGCCATGCTTTGCAAGTAGCTCTTCAAATGATTTGATGCCGCCAACGCGAACAATATCAAACAATTCCTGTCGGCTATAAGCAAAGTGTTCGCAGAGGTCGTTGTTAACCTCGATACCTTTCTTTTCTAACTCAGCGTTAAGTACTTGGCCAACAAGGGCTGCACAACCACCGCAGCTGGTACCTGCCTTGGTACATGTTTTAAGTTCGCCAAGTTCGGTAACACCACCATCGATTGAGGCAACCAGGTCGCCTTTGGTGACGTTATTACAAGAGCAAATTGTTGCGCTGTCTGGTAGGGCGTCAACACCTAGACCAACGGCAGCAGAACCATCGCGCTGAGGCAGTATCAAGGCATCAGGATGCTCAGGCAGTTCCATGTCGTTAAGCATCATTTGCAAGAGGCCGCCGTAGGCTTCTGCGTCACCGATCAAAACACTACCGAGTAATTTCTTACCATCTTCACTAACAACGATTTTCTTATACACTTGGTTGTGTTCATCGTTGTATGAATAGGATTTGCTGTTGGGTGTGTTGCCGTGTGCATCGCCGATACTGGCAACATCAACGCCCATAAGCTTCAACTTTGTGCTCATGTCTGCGCCAGCAAACTCGCTGTCGTTGCTACCCGCTATGGCATCAACGGCAACTTGTGCCATTTGATAGCCCGGAGCAACTAAGCCAAATATCTTGCCATCCCACAGTGCACACTCGCCAATGGAGTAAATACTTGGATCGGATGTTTGGCAGCTGTTATCAACAGTGATGCCGCCACGAGGGCCCATTTCTAAACCTGATTCTCGTGCGAGTTCGTCGCGAGGGCGGATGCCTGCAGAGAATAGAATAAGATCGGTTTCAAGTGATTCGCCATCCGCAAATTCCATGCGCATTTTGCTCGTGTCACCGTCGACGATTTCTTTGGTATTCTTTTCTGTGTGTACTTTAACGCCAAGCTCTTCGATCTTAGTGCGGAGCATAGTACCACCGCCGTCGTCGACCTGTACCGCCATTAGGCGAGGAGCAAACTCAACAACGTGAGTTTCTAAGCCCAGGTCGTGTAGCGCTTTTGCCGCTTCAAGTCCAAGAAGACCTCCACCTACAACCACGCCTCTTTTACTGCTCTTGGCGCCATGAGTGATCTCTTCTAGATCTTCGATGGTGCGATAAACTAAGCACTCATCTCTATCCTTGCCTGGAATCGGGGGTACGAAAGGAAATGACCCTGTGGCGAGAATTAGCTTGTCATATGCTACAACTTCGCCTTTCTCTGAAGTTACAGTCTTCTTGTCTCTATCTATAGAGACAACTTTGTCTTCTAGGTAGACTTTGAAGCCATTGTTTTCGAAGAAACCTTCCTCTACTAAAGAGAGGTCCTCAGCGGTTTTGCCACTGAAGTATGCTGAGAGTTGAACGCGATCATAAGCGAGTCGTGGCTCTTCACAAAAGGTGATAACTTCAAAATTGTCGCGATTGTCGTGTTCGGATAAAAATTCTAGGAATTTATGGCCTACCATGCCGTTTCCGACGACGATGATTCTCTCTCTACTCACTGCTGACTCCGTTATTATCGTGTGAAATATCTACCGAGAACGGGCGATCGGCAGTAAATACATCATAAATTGTGTGTGCTATGACGCTGTTGCTCCCAATAAAGCAATTAGTGTGCCTAAATCGCCGTCTATTTCGTAAGATTCTGAAATATGGAGGGATAAGGTATATAAGTGCAGAATAATGGGCTGTTTGAAGCGGCGTGTATTCTACTTGAGGGTTGTTGTTGAGGCCAATTAAGTTGAAGAATTAATTGGGTTGCACCTTATTGGTGCGCATTGTTGGTGCGTATGATCCACTTTCGTTGGGGTTTTTCTTGCTTAAGCCTCCTGTGCTAGGCTGAACACAAAAATAATACGCGGGGCGCGGCTTGAAAACAAAACAACTCAGTGTAGAAACTGGACAGAAGTCCATTGCGGGTGTGAAACCCCATAACGAAGATTGTATAGGGATACATTTACCCGGTGCCGCAGAACTGCTATCGAAAGGAGTCGCAATGGTGGTGGCTGACGGTGTAAGCGCATCTGATGCTGGTAAAGAGGCTTCTGAGGCTTGTGTACGGGGTTTCTTGTCTGATTATTTCTCTACCCCGGAATCATGGAGCGTAAAGCAGTCGGCTCATAAAGTGCTGGAATCGCTAAATAGTTGGCTATATGGGTTAGGTCAAAGCTATATAGATGCACAAAAAGGTTATGTGACTACTTGCAGTGCGCTAATCATCAAGTCCCACAGTGCTCATATCTTTCATGTAGGGGATTCTCGTATTTATCGTTGGCGAAAGGGGGAGTGTGAGCAACTTACCCATGACCATGTCGTGAAAATGTCAAAGGATACAATGTATTTAGCGCGGGCGATGGGTATTGGTTTTAACTTGGAGGTGGACTACCTAAAGTTAAACGTTGAGGAGGGTGATCTGTTCATTAGTACTACTGACGGGATTCATGACTGGATGAGCCGCTCTCAGCTCACAGGCTTAATTGATACTCATCAGGAAGACTTGGATCTATTGTGCGAGAGTTTGGTAGCGCAAGCGAAAGCGAATGAAAGCACAGACAACATGAGTTGTCAGGCATTAAGGGTGAAGAGCCTGGGGGAAGAGCAGCAGGATGATGTGCTTACGCGCATGATGAATTTACCCTTTCCTCCTGACATGTCTCCTGGGATGAAGATTGACGGCTGGGAGATACTTAAGCAAATACATGCTAGTAGTCGTAGTCAGCTGTATCACGTAGAAGATATGGATAGTGGTTTGCAGTGCGTGATGAAAACCCCTTCTATTCACTTCCAAGATGACGCGGGCTATGTTGAACGCTTTGTTATGGAAGCCTGGGTAGGGTCCCGTATTTCTAGCCCTCATGTCGTGGAAGTGGTTAGCAATAGTCGAGAGCGGCGGTTCTTGTATTACTTGGTTGAGCTGGTGGAAGGTGAAACCTTGATGAAGCGTATAGAAAAGGGGGCTCCATTAGAAATATCTGAGGCTGTTTCGTTAACTGGTCAGATAGTGAAAGGTTTGCGCGCATTTCATCGGCGCGAGACACTGCATCAAGATTTAAAGCCGGACAATGTTGTAATATGCGACGGTGTTGCAAAGATTGTGGATTTTGGCTCGGTGTTTGTTGCAGGTGTTGATGAAATATCAAGAACAGCAGGGGAGGATATTCCTCTAGGGACGCTAGAGTATTCCGCACCAGAATACCGTCTCAATCGCCCCCGCTCAGAACGAAGTGATCAATTCTCGTTGGCAATGATGGTGTATGAGATGTTGACGGGAAAGGTACCCTTTGGTGATGCCTATCAAAAGGCGATGAGTCAAAAGCAGTTTGGTGCCTTGTCTTATACACCGGCATTTACCCATAATTCGCAAGTGCCAATATGGATGGATGGAGCGTTACGTAAAGCACTTCAAATTAACGCTGAGGGGCGGTATGAGAGTTTTTCTGAATTCTTAAACGACCTTACTTATCCGAACGAAGCGTTCTTGAATCCGCAGACTAAGCCCTTGCTTGAACGTAATCCGCTGTTGTTTTGGAAGGGCGTGAGCGGCGCGTTATTACTCACGCAGGTCACGATATTAATCTTTTGGCTAACAGGTTAGCAAGGTGTTCTATTGGATGTATTTGCTAAAGCAGCAGTCATAAAAAAAGCGCCGACGGCGCTTTTTTTATGACTGCTTTTAAAGTAGTGCTTACTTTACTTTAAAAGGTTTGTTGAGCTTCTTTTCAACCTTCTGCAATTTCAAGCGAGCAATTTTCGGCAGACCATTCTCATAGGGAGGATGAGATTCGCCCATAATTAGCGGCTGGAGGTATGCACGACAAGCATCGGTAATACCGAATCCGTCTTCAGTGATATAGCTTCTTGGCATTTTTTGCTCAATGTTTGCTACGTCGGCAAGCTTGGCTTCACCAACGCTCCAACTATAAGTCTCACCTTCGTTACGAACAATTGTCGGCATCACAGCATTTTTACCGGCCATGGCAAATTCAACTGCGGCTTCGCCCATAGCATAGGCTTGTTCAACATCGGTCGCTGACGCAATGTGTCTTGCTGCACGCTGTAGGTAGTCGGCAACGGCCCAGTGGTATTTGTAACCTAATTGATCTTTCACCATATTGGCGAGGAACGGTGCTACTCCACCTAATTGTGTATGGCCGAATGCATCTTTACCACCCGCATCAGCCAAGAAAGTGCCATCTTCGTTTTGAGCACCTTCGGATACCACAATAACGCAATAGCCGAACTGCTGAACGCTCTGCTTTACCTTACGTAGAAAAGCTTCTTTATCAAAAGCTATTTCTGGAAACAGTATAATGTGTGGTGCATCGCCTTCTATTTCATGGGCTAGGCCACCTGAGGCTGCAATCCAGCCTGCGTGACGACCCATTACTTCCATGATAAATACTTTGGTGGAAGACTCGCACATAGAGGCAACATCTAATGCGGCTTCCCGCACAGATACCGCGACGTATTTAGCAACGGAACCAAAACCTGGGCAGTTATCGGTGATGGGTAGGTCGTTGTCTACTGTCTTCGGTACGCCAATACAGGTGATAGGGTAGCCCATTTTCTCGCTGATTTGAGAGACCTTGTTTGCGGTATCTTGGGAATCACCGCCGCCATTATAGAAAAAGTAGCCAATATTATGGGCTTCAAATACTTCTATCAGGCGTTCATATTCAGCCTTGTTTTCTTCAACGCTTTTTAGCTTGTACCGGCATGAGCCAAATGCACCACCTGGGGTGTGCTTGAGTGCTGAGACAGTTGCATCGGTTTCTGCGGTAGTGTCGATAAGGTCTTCTGTTAACGCCCCAATGATGCCATTGTGGCCAGCGTATAACTTATCAATCTTATCTGAGTGCTTTCGAGCAGCCTCTATGACTCCGCAGGCGGATGCGTTGATTACAGCTGTTACGCCACCTGATTGCGCATAAAACGCATTCCTCTTGGTCATTCTTGGCTACTCCTAGCGGGGTTTATTCGATAATTCTGCGTAAGCCGTTATAGCTTAGGCTGGTATAGTGCAAAACGCCGACATCATAATGGAAAACGTTATAATTTTCATGTGTCTATTTGTGAAAAATTCATTCAATCCGTCAGCTTGCGAGTAAACTGCTGGAGATTGGTGGTTATTACTGGTATCTATAGCGGCAATACACCCCCAAAAATCAGTAAGATAGAGAGTATGAGCGCAATTATTCGACTGTTTTGGCAGATATGCCGGTTTCAAGTAGGCCCTGAGTCAGTGCCAGCATCTTCAGTGCTGTTATGTGCTACTGGGCTGACCTATTTCATCTTAAACCTTGCCGTATGGTTGTGGGCCGGGCCAGATACGTTACTGGAGGCATCATTCAAGCTAATACTTGTTACCGCGGTGTGGTTAGGCATTGTCTGGGCAGCACTGCTATTTAAAGGGAAGGCGGCTCGCCTTTCACAATGTGTCTGCGGATTATTGGGGGTTAATATTGTACTGTTGCTTATCAGTGTGCCTATCCGATTCCTGATAGATTCCGTGACTGCAGGATCCGAGGTCATGTTTCTGCTCAATCTGACGTTGTTGGCGGTGCTTATCTGGGGTATTTTTGTGGAAGGTTTTATTTATCACCGAGCACTCGATATTAGCTTTCAGCTTGGTGCGTTAATGGCACTATCAATCACAGTGGCGCTATTGCAATTTTTAGCCTGACAGACTTCGTTGGGCTGTGTCCCTGGTTATGACATACATTATGCCGTCAAAAAAGAGATCTTTATGCATCTACATATTCTAGGTATTTGTGGCACCTTTATGGGTAGTTTAGCTATCTTAGCAAAGCAGTTGGGCCATCAGGTGAGCGGTTCGGATGCCAATGTATATCCACCGATGAGCACTCAGCTTGAGGCCCAAGGGATTACCTTGATGGAAGGCTTCTCTCCATTACATTTAGATCCAGAGCCAGATTTAGTGATTGTGGGTAATGCCATGTCTCGTGGTAATGACGCGGTAGAACATGTGTTAGCAAGAGGGATTCCTTACACCTCCGGGCCTCAATGGTTGCGGGATCATGTATTGGAAGGACGCTGGGTTATTGCGTTGGCAGGTACTCATGGCAAAACCACCACCACCTCTATGGTGACGTGGATTCTGGAGGATGTAGGTCTTGAACCTGGGTACTTGGTTGGCGGCGTACCCAAGAATTTTGAGGTGTCCGCACGCTTGGGAGCGGATCCTTTTTTTGTGGTGGAAGCGGATGAATATGACTCGGCTTTCTTTGACAAGCGTTCGAAGTTCGTTCACTACTTGCCAAGAACGCTTGTCCTAAACAATATGGAATTCGATCATGCCGACATTTTTGACGATCTGGCGGCGATTCAGCGACAGTTTCACCATGTGATTAGAACCGTTCCTAATAATGGTTTGATTATTGCTCCAGCAGCCGATGCAGCCTTGGAAGAAACCTTGGCTATGGGGTGTTGGACGCCGACACAGCGATTTGGGGTGTCTGGCAACAACGATTGGTCAGTGGCGTTGATTAATGATGATGGCAGTGAGTTCGACGTTCTATGGCAAGGTGAGAGGTGTGGTGTAGTGCGTTGGAACCAGACCGGAATGCATAATGTCAATAATGCACTGGCTGCCATTGCTGCATCGCATCACGCTGGCGTACGAGTTCGGGATTGTATTGATGCGCTATGCCGTTTTGAGGGGGTAAAGCGTCGTATGGAGTGTCTTGGCACTGTAAACGGGGTCACTGTCTATGATGACTTTGCACACCACCCGACAGCGATAGAGACAACACTCGATGGGTTGCGTAAGCAAGTCGGAGATAAGCGTATTATTGCGATTATCGAACCGCGTTCAAATACAATGCGCATGGGAGTCCATCAGGATCGCTTGGCCCAATCTGTCAGGGATGCAACGGAAGTTATTTGGTATCAGCCTGAGGGTGCAGATTGGAAATTGAGTAGCGTTGTAGAAGGTGCCGTCGTACCTAGTTCATTAGAGCATTCTATTGATGGCACTATTCAGCGAATTGTAGAAGGCCGACGGGATAACGATCATGTGGTTATCATGAGCAATGGCGGCTTTGGTGGTATCCACCGGAAATTATTGGCTGCGTTAGTGGTTAAGTGAATTAAGTATCTATAGAGAACAGAGAGAGTAGAGAGCGTAAAATGAGTAAAGAGTGGAATGTGTATTTATCCGGTGAGATCCATACCGATTGGCGTGAGCGTATTATTGCAGGAGCAGAGAACGCTAATCTGCCTGTGAGCTTTTCTTCTGCGGTGACGGATCATGAGGCGAGCGATATGTGTGGGGTTAATATATTGGGCGCGGAGGAAAATGCATTTTGGCAAGACCGTAAGGCGTCAGGTATCAACCGCATTCGCACTAGCACGCTGTTATCTAATGCAGATATTGTGGTTGTTCGTTTTGGACCAAAGTACAAACAATGGAACGCAGCTTTTGATGCAGGTTATGCAGCGGCATTGGGCAAGTCGTTAATTGTGCTTCATGATGAAGAGCATAACCATGCGTTAAAAGAAGTGGACGGGGCGGCGAACGCGGTGGCGAGTACACCGGAGCAAGTCGTTGAAATTTTACAATACGTTATGTTGACCTGTTAGGAGCTATAGAATGAAGAAGTTAATGATTGGGGTGTTTGTCGCGATGTTACTTAGCGGATGTGGAAAGCTGACGCTAGAAAACTATGGCAAGATAAAGCCCGGTATGGATTACGAGCGTGTGGCTGAACTATTAGGTGACCCTACATCTTGCGATGAGATCTTAGGGACTAAGAGTTGTACCTGGGGAGAAGAAGAAAAGCACATAAAGATAAAGTTCATTGCTGATAATGTGGCTTTCTTTTCCAAAGAAGGTTTGAAGTAAGTTTGCTGAGGTGCGTAATGCCTGAAGATGATTTTGATTTTTTTAAGCAGGAAATGACAGGCGTTACGCCCATTAGTACGAAGGATAAAGTGAAGCCCGTGACTTCTGATGCTGTGCCAAGCGATTCTCAGCTGGCCCGTCGGGCGTCAGCAGAAGGGCTTGGAATCGTTAATCTTAATATACTCACAACTGATTATGTTGAGCCAGTTGAGCCTCATGATGTTATCTGTTTTAAACGTGATGGCGTGCAGGAGGGCGTGTATCGAAAGTTGCGACTTGGCAAATATGATATACACAGCGTGTTGGATCTGCATCGCAAGACATTAAAACAAGCCCACCAATCCGTGTTTGAGTTTATTACGGAAGGGGTAGAGCATGGTTTGCGTACGGTGATGATATTGCACGGTAAAGGTATTACCAGTGATCCACCTGCATTTCTCAAAAGTTATGTGAATAAATGGTTGCCACAAATGGATGAAGTGTTGGCTTTTCACAGCGCTCAAAAGCATCAAGGTGGTGTGGGTGCTGTTTATGTATTGCTGCGTAAAAGTGAAAAACAAAAGCTGGAGAATAAAGAGAAGCATCAGGGGCGTCGTTAATGCTCAAAGTATCAGCTTGATGCAATATTATCTGAATCTATGTCTTTGGCGTCGTCCTCATTCTGATTCTGATTAATCGTGTGAGTTTCTAAGCAATCCCGTAAAGCTTCTATTTCAATGGGTTTGACCAAGTGCCCATTCATCCCCGATTCGGTGGCTTGTTCTAATCGTTCGCGCATTGCGTGCGCGGTCAGTGCGACTATAGGAGTTGGCTCCTTATTGTTTTCTTGTTCCCAGAAACGGATGTGGCGGGTAGCGTCAAAGCCATCCATATTCGGCATTTCACAATCCATAAGAATGGCATCGTAGGCATTTTTAGATCTCTTTACAATGTCGCATGCTTCAACGCCGTCATTTGCCAAGTCAAAGGTGACAGCAAGCTTTTTGAGCATACCCTTTATTACCATCTGATTAACGGCATTGTCCTCTACAACAAGTACTCGCTTCTTGCCAAGAATGGATAGTTTTGACTCTTTTTCGAGCTTTCTAGGGTTCGCTTTTTCTTGCCCATTGCCTAATAAAGACAGAAAGGATTCTCGTAGCGCAGTGGCGGATGCCGGTTTTTGCATGGCAACTTCGATACCAGCATTCCTCAGTACCGCTCTTTCTGGTGTGACACGTACAGCGGTTAATAATAAGCGTTTGACTGATTTTAGGTCAGAGTCTTGGCTCATGGCCTGGGCACATTCCAGGCCAGTTAAGCCAGGCATGTTCATGTCAAAAGAGACCAATTCGAAGGGTTTATTCTCATCGTGAGCTGCGTGTAACATCTTCAGCGCCTGTTCGCCGTAATAGGCCACGGATGCATCCATCCCCCATGATTCTGCTTGCTCTTTGACAACTTGTATAAATTCAGGGGAGTCGTCTACGAGTAGAACACGCTTACCCTTGAGTGATGATAGGGGAATGTAGTGTTCTTCGCGAAAGTCGGCGTTGGCTTGTTTGCAGCGTACGGTAAACCAAAATGTCGACCCACTTCCCGCCTCGCTAGTGACGCCAATTTCTCCGCCCATTAATTGGGATAAATTTTTGGATATACTTAGTCCAAGGCCTGTACCGCCAAATTGCCGACTGGTGGACTTGTCCGCTTGAGAAAAAGCCGTAAATAACTTTTGTTGTTGCTCCTCGTTAATGCCAATGCCGCTGTCTTTCACTTCGAAGCGTAACAAGTGCCCGCTATCTTGTGAGAAGCGATCCTGGATTTCGAGTACCCGTAAGCTGATACAGCCACTGTTGGTAAACTTAAATGCGTTACCTAATAAGTTGAGCAATATTTGCCGTAGCCGTGTCGGGTCTGATTGAATCAGTGTCGGAGTATTGGGTTCTATTGATGACACAAGCTCTAAGCGCTTTTTCTCTGCAGTTAAGGAGAACACTGACGCGCACTCCAAGCATAAGCGATCGATATCGACGTCAACGGCTTCGATGTCCATTTTGCCTGATGCTATTTTGGAATAATCGAGGATGTCGTTGATAATATTGAGCAGTGCTTTGCCGGAGCTGTTGATGATGTCGACATACTGTCGTTGCTGGGGTTGTAATTCGATGCTTTGTAGTAGCTCAGACATGCCCAGCACGCCATTCATGGGGGTGCGTATCTCATGGCTCATGGTAGCAAGGAATTCACTCTTAGCCTTGCTTTCAGCTTCCGCAGAAATCACTTTTTTCTGAGATGCCATTTCTTCTTCTTTGGCTTCAATCTTCAACTGCATATAGCGTTCTTGATCTACGCGTGCCTGCTTTTCACTCTCAATCATACGCTGTTGAGCGCTGAGTTTTGCTCGGCGGTCCATGTTGATTCTGTCGGCTAACGCAAACGACAACAATAATATCTCCAGCATACTGCCGATTTGCGGGGCGTATTCGGTGAGGCTGGTACGTGGAATAATCGACAATTTATTGAGGGCTAAGAATACGGCGGCTATGAGAAATGCACTCCAAGCGAAAACAAAAAAACGTGCTGATTTATGACCCTCCAATAGCATCTTAAAACCGATAAAAAGAGCCATAATGCATGCAGGAAGGGAGGATACGGCACTGATCTTAATAACGTACTGATAGGGCGCGAAAAATGAAGAGAGACCGACGGCAGCGCTGAATAACCCCCATGCGACAAAGAAGCGATGGAAGTTGATGTGGTGTTTGTTTAGTCGGAGGAACGAGGTAGTGAAAAAGCAGCCGCAGGTTCCAAATATACTGAGAAAAAAAGGTATCCCCCAGCTATTGATAGCTGTGATATCAGGCCACAACAGTTGAAATCCAAAGCCATGTAATGTTGCCTGGAATAGGCCGAATCCGGCAACTGACCCGGAGTAGTATAAGTAGGCGACATCTCGAATGGCAATGAACAGGAAGAAATTATACATAGCCATAATAAACATAAGGCCGTAATAAAAGCCTTGGCCAACAAGAAAGCTCTGCTCACCGTCGTTAAATGTATTGTAATCGCGGATAAATAGCGGGATTTGTACCGAGCCTGTAGTGCTTACTCGCAAATAGAACTGTTTGTTATCTCCCGGTTGATAGGTGACAGGAATGACATAGTTACGGTTGTTGATAGGACGGCTGTGGAAGGGCTGTGTATCGCCAAGTTGATAGGTGTTGTTTATTTTGCCTTTCTGTACCTCAAAAATGTCGACATTGTCCAGTGCGGCATACTCAAGACTGAGCAATATCATCAGCGTTGTGTCTTCAGTATTGAAGGTGCTAAGTGCGAACCAGTAGGTTTGTTCCGTAAAGCCGAAGTTGGGAGTGTCACGCTCTACCTTGCTCCACTTATCTGGCGCTAGGGTTAGGACGTGATCGATATCATACGTGTCAGTCTCATCGATAACGTAGGTTAGTGATTTACCCAAAGCATTGCTGTTGATGCCTTTGTGGACGGGAATATCTTGGCTAGAGGCTGTGATGGGAAGGCAAAGAGCGAGAATGCATACCATTAAGCAAATTACGCTTAATGGTATAGGGCTTTGGCGAGAGAAACGTGAAGTATTAGTTCGTACAAAGCTAGGTGAAAAGTGAAATAACGCGACTTCGGTGCTAATCATTGGCAAACAACGTTATGTTGCGAAACTGTAAGGACTTTTATTAACTATAGCCAATTTTTCACGGTTCGACTCTTTGTGCCTGGGGAGTATTTTTAGTCGATGCTAACTATATGAAAAAAATGATATTTTGGTGGTTTTTGTCACTTTGGGCGTTTGATACGAAGGGGGAGGCAGGCCTATACTAAGAATGATATAAGAAAGGCAGCTGTATATGTGGATACTGGATGTTTGATGTTTGATGTTTTAGAAAGTGGCTTAGTACTCTCCTTGGCTTTGAGCGTAATGTTTGCTGTTGGGTTGGACCTGGACCTGCGAAAATTGCTGAGGTCAGTGTCGTTGAGGTTGCCTTTAGTTCGTGGTTTAGCAGTGAATTTGTTGCTTATTCCCTTTTTTGTTGTGGGTTGTTTAGCCTATTTTGAGTTGGATGCCGCATCGAGTGCTGGGATTTTACTCTGTGCGTTATGTGCTGGAGGAAGTACAGGGTTGCTCTTTAGTCTGCATGGACGGGGAGATCCCTCCTGTGCGTTGACCTTGTTCATGCTCCTTAACCTTGTGTCATTGGTGTTGATGCCAGTCTACATTGTGTTGATGGTCAATTTCTTTGGTTTGACATCGAATGGCGGGGGACCGATTGGGATATTAAGTGCGGCGCTGTTATCTGTTCTGTTGTTTCAAATCATGCCGTTAATTGCTGGGCAGGCTGTGCGATATGTTCATGTGACAGCCGCCGAACGGTTGTACCCTGTCTGTAAGAAGGTCGCAGATATTTCTCTGGTAAGTCTGTTTGTGGGTTTTGCCATTGCCAGAGGGGAGTATCTAGCTGCGATGCCACTATCGTTGGTCGGGGCGTTGGTGCTGGTTGTGTTTGGATCTGTTGGTTTGAGTATGCTGTTCAGTACACCTACCAATGCCTCTGGGCGAGCACTGTTATATGTTACTGTGGTTAGAAATCTCACGCTGGCGTTGTTGATCAATGACCGCATATTTGGTGAGTCGGAAATAACGTTGGTGATACTGGCCTATGGTTTGTTGATGTATGTAGTGTGTGGTCTGTTGCTATTCACGGGTAAGCGCTTGCAGTGGTGATCAAGAAAACAGCCGCAGAAGTGGCTGTTTTCTTGAACTTTCTTCATGCCTTATTTATTGGCTCGGTTTTCGATAATATCATCAACGACACTAGGGTCCGCCAGGGTGGATGTATCGCCCAATGTATCGAGTTCATTAGCGGCAACTTTACGCAATATTCGGCGCATGATTTTCCCTGATCGCGTTTTTGGCAAACCAGGAGCCCATTGGATAATATCAGGCTTAGCGATAGGGCCGATTTCAGTATTTACCATTTTGACTAACTCTGACTTAAGCTCGTCGCTGGCTTCAATGCCTGCCATCAAGGTGACGTAAGTATAGATCCCTTGACCCTTAATCTCATGAGGGTAGCCGACGACAGCGGCTTCGGCGACGGCGTCATGCAGAACCAAGGCGCTTTCAATTTCAGCAGTACCCAGGCGGTGGCCAGAGACGTTTAATACGTCGTCCACTCGACCGGTAATCCAATAATACCCATCGGCGTCGCGGCGTGCTCCGTCACCAGTGAAATACGTGTTTGGATAAGTAGAGAAGTATGTCTCGATACAGCGTTGGTGATCGCCATACACTGAGCGGATTTGGCTAGGCCAAGAGTGGGTGATAATGAGGTTGCCTTCGGCTTCACCTTCTAAGATCTTACCTTCGCCATCCACTAATGCTGGTTGGACACCAAAGAACGGGAAGGACGCTGAGCCAGGTTTTAATGCGTGGGCTCCTGGTATAGGGGCGATCATTACTGCGCCGGTCTCTGTCTGCCACCAGGTGTCGACGATCGGGCACCGACCATCACCCACAACGTTGTAATACCATTCCCAGGCTTCTGGATTAATGGGTTCACCCACAGATCCTAATAAGCGTAATGATTCGCGGCTGTATTTCTTAACTGGCTCATCGCCTAAGCGCATCAGCGCTCGCAGTGCGGTAGGTGCTGTATAGAATGTGTTAATCTTATGTTTGTCGATCACTTGCCAGCAACGGGATGCATCGGGGTAGGTAGGGATACCCTCGAACATGACAGTAGTTGCCCCATTGGCAAGTGGACCATAAACAATATAGGAGTGTCCTGTTACCCAACCGACGTCAGCAGTACACCAATAGATATCACCTTCTCGGTAATCCAGTACATACTTGTGGGTCATTGCGGCACACAGTAAATAACCACCCGTCGTGTGGAGTACGCCTTTGGGTTTTCCGGTGGATCCAGAGGTATAGAGAATAAAAAGAGGGTCTTCTGAATCCATAGATTCAGCCTCGCAGGCCTCTTCCATCGAGCCAACTAAGTCGTGATACCAGACGTCGATCTTGTCATTCCAACTGATATCTCCGCCGGTACGTTCGACAACTAGGCAAGTGTGGACATTAGGGCAGGAGGCAAGCGCTTTGTCTGCGTTGGCTTTTAATGGAATGGCCTTACCACCTCGAACACCTTCATCGGCAGTAATAAGTGTCTGGCAATCAGAATCTAAAATTCGATCTTTTAGTGCATCAGGTGAGAATCCACCGAACACGACTGAGTGCACTGCTCCAATGCGTGCACACGCCAGCATGGCGTAGGTTGCTTCAACGATCATCGGCATATAGATGCAAACGCGATCGCCTTTTTTTACCCCACGTTCACGCAATGCGTTGGCGAGCTTGTTAACTTGAATATGAAGCTCGTTATAAGTGATTGTGGCATCATCTTCTGGGTCATCACCTTCCCATATGATGGCAACCTGCTCACCGCGTTTTTCTAGGTGGCGATCAATGCAGTTAACGGCAATGTTGAGCTTACCACCTGCAAACCAAGATGCCTCACCTTTACTAAAATCAAATTGTTGGGTTTGGCTGAAGGGCTGGTCCCATTGTAATAATTCGTTGGCGCGATCAGCCCAAAAACTGTCTGGATTGGTGATCGATTCCTGATACCAGGCGTCGTACTGCTCTTTGGTTAAATTTGCGCCAGCAGCAAACTCAGGATTAACGGGGTAAACCTTACTCTCACTCATGTAGCTATCCTTTTATCGATCTATTGTCTTTAAAATGAACAGTGCCGTTGAAGGGAACATCGGCGGTAAATTGGAATAGTTTTACCGCTAGTCTACACAAGTTTTTGCTTGGTTATTATGACTTTTTTGACGGGGGATTATCCATAAGGACATGGAGGGTTGGTTGTCGTGATTTACTGTTCATGGGGCTGAGTTTGGGGTAGGCAGTAGGTTAACAAGCAACTGGAGTTGTGCTGTCTAAATTGATACTGACTTTGAAGGAGTGATTAATGTCGAATGAAAAGTGTGATGGAAATTGGGCAAGTAGGCGTTGCCCGTCTTCGGTCTCAAGAGTGCAAAGGCAATAACCGCCTCTAAAGCTCTTATGTAATAGCGTGACGGGTACTGAGGCGGTGTTGGGCGTGGTTGCAGAGTCTTCGGGGGATTCAATACTTAATTGGTCTGGGCGAATGAGTAAATTGGCATTTGTTGCGGAGAAATTATTGGGTAGGAGTACTGTGCCGATTTCAGTTTGAATGGACTTCCTTCCAGATTCTTGGTGCACAATGGTTCCCTGAATGAGAACACCTTGGCCGATAAACTCTGCAGAGAAGGAGCTATTTGGTTGGTGGTACAGTTCATTGGCGGTCCCCCATTGAACTAACTTACCGGCATTTAATAGGGCAATTTTATCGGCGGTAGCAAACGCTTCTTGCTGGTCGTGGGTCACCAAAATTGCGGTCATCTTTTCTGATTTTATAAGCTGGCGAATATCATGGGCTAGGTGCTCTCTAAGTTCTACATCCAAGTTAGAGAAGGGTTCGTCCATTAAGAGAATGTCAGGCTTGGGTGCCAGTGCTCGTGCCAATGCGATGCGCTGTTGTTGCCCCCCAGAGAGCTGATGTGGGTAGCGTGTTTTGGTGTCCGATAGATCAGTGAGTGTGAGTAGTTGGTCTACTCTGTCTTGCCGCTCAGTTTTCTTTAGATGTGATAGCCCAAACGCGATATTCTGTGCGACGGTTAGGTGGGGGAATAGGGCATAATCTTGGAATACCATGCCGACTCGACGCTTTTCTGGCGGGATGGCTCGTGCGACATTCGATACTTCTTTATTACGCAGGAAAATTTTCCCTGCAGCGAGCTTTTCGAATCCAGCAATTGTGCGCAATAGCGTGGTTTTTCCGCATCCAGAAGGCCCTAGCAAACACCCTATTTCGCCTTCGGCTAAATCTACATTAATGTTCTCCACAATAGTTTTTGAGGCATAACGAACAGCGACATCCTGTAGCGATAGGTGCGTACTCATGACGAAGATCCAGCATTAGGTCGGTTAATGGAGCGACTAAGTAAAATGACAGGAATAAGGCCTGTCAGAACAATTGTAATTGCTGCCGGGGCTGCGCTAGCCAATTGTTCGTCGCTGGCGAGTTCGTAGGCTCGAACCGCGAGAGTGTTAAAATTAAAGGGACGTAAAATAAGGGTGGCAGGCAGCTCTTTGAGTACATCAACAAAGACCAGTAATACTGCGGTAAATAGGCTAGGGCGAATAATCGGTAGGTGTATTTTTCGTAATACCTGAAATGGTGAGAACCCTAAAGAACGAGCGGAATCATCCATTGATGGTTTAATGGTTTGTAACCCCGATTCGACACTGCCTAAGGCAACGGCAAGGAAGCGAACTAGGTATGCAAACAAAAGGATGAACAGCGAACCGGAAAAAATGAGTCCGGTACTATGGTCGAACATATCGGTTGCCCACTGATCTATCCTGTTATCTATCCAGGCAAGAGGGATAACGATGCCAACGGCGATGACTGTGCCGGGCACAGCATAACCTAACGTTGCGACACGAACGCCTGTTTTCACTGCTCGTGTTGGCATTAAGCGTTGGCCGTAACCGAGAATGATCGCCAATGTTAAGGCTAACAACGCGGCGGAAAATGCCAAACTCAGGCTATTCCAAACAAGAGAAAAAAACGAAGCGTCCATGGTCTCTCCCATTGCCCATTGTGTCAGTAGGCCAAAGGGGATTAAAAAACCCAATATGATCGGCGTGGTACATAATATTGATGCTATAACGCCCGATAACTTGGATAATGGCTGTCGTTGATGGGATGAGTCTCCAGTGCTTTGCTGGTGGTACTGAGCTTGTCTACGAGAATAACGTTCAACGAGAATAAGTAGTAGAACAAACCCTAATAGCATTGCCGCCAATTGTGCGGCTGCTCCTTGGTCACCGAGGCCAAACCAGGTTCGAAAAATGCCTGTAGTGAAGGTTGATATGCCAAAATATTGAACGGTCCCGTAATCGGCTAGGGTCTCCATTAGGGCCAGCGAGGTACCTGCTACTATTGCGGGGCGCGCCATAGGTAATGCAACACGAAAGAAACGCTTCCATGGCCCTGCACCTAGAGAGCGGGCAGCATCCATGGTAACCACCGATTGCTCTAAAAAACTGGCCCTGGCCAATAGGTACACATAGGGATAGAGCACAAATGATAGCATACAGATAGCGCCGATTAATGAGCGGACCTCCGGAAACCAATAGTCCCCATACTGCCAGTTAAATCCTTCTCTAAGTGCGGTCTGTAACGGTCCTGCGAAATCCAGCAGCCCAGTATAGGTGTAGGCAATAATGTAAGCTGGCATGGCCAACGGTAATAGTAGTGCCCATTCCACAATGCGCCTTCCAGGAAATTGATACATCGCTGTTAGCCATGCGCTGGTAATTCCCATGGTGAGTGTGCCGACAGCTACACCTATCAATAACAGTAGACTGTTGATCACGTAGTCACTCAGAACTGTGCTGGCTAGGTGGTGCCACACATCGCTCGCCGGTTCAAAGATAAAGCTGGCGATGGTGAGTACGGGTAGTGCCAGTATGCTGGTGGTGGTGAGCAAGAACAGAACAAATAGATGGGAGCGGGTGATTCTTGGGCGGAGGCGTGCAGAAGAAAGCGTTGTGGTAGGTGACAAAGGTTGTGTTAAGTCTGAGTTAGATGACGCCATAATATGTGTGACTAAATAAGCTCTTCCGCAAGATGCCATTGAGATGGCGAGGTGGAAAATAAGGTGCTTATTATGCCTGAAGGCGTGAGATCTTGCCGCTCTTTCCGATAAGAAACTTGTGGCTGACCGGTATGAAAAGCACCTTGTCATCCACAAGCTTCATTTTTATCGCCGTTTAGCGATTAACGCTTACTTCCAGCCAGCGCGGTCCATGACCATAACTGCTTTGCTGTTTAGGTCACCTAGACGGGATAAGTTTAGGTTGTCGGCTTTGAACGAGCCCCATTGTGCAAGCACGTTGCTAGGTTTAACACCTTCGCGTACAGGGTACTCGTAGTTCACCTGAGCATACCAAGACTGAGCATCATTACTGGCTAAAAACTCAATTAGCTTGATTGCATTGTCCTTGTTCTTGGCGTGGGCTGTCACGCCAGCACCACTGATATTTACGTGAGTACCCCGGCCTTTCTGATTTGGCCAAAATACCGCAAGCTTTTCTGCTGCCGTTTTTTGTGCGGCATCACCGCCCGCGAGCATTTTTCCGAAGTAGTAAGTATTGGCAACCGCAATAACGCATTGTCCTGCTGCGGCCGCTTTGATCTGGTCTCTATCACCGCCTTTTGGTGGCCGGGCCATGTTGCCGACTAGTCCATTCGCCCAAGTCTCGGTATCTGCTTCACCATCAACAGCGATCATGGATGCGACGAGAGACTGGTTGTAGATATTACTCGAGGAGCGGATACAGATTTTTCCTTTAAACTCCGGTGTCGCAAGCGCTTCGTAGGTGGATAGCGTCTCTGGGCTCACTTTGTTTTTAACATAAAGAATTGGGCGAGCACGTAAGGATAAACCGTACCAGTATCCTTCAGGATCTCGATAGCTTGCTGGGACCGATGCATTGAGTTCTTTTGATTGAATGGCCTGAAGTACGTTGGCTTCTTCTGCGCGATGAAGGCGGCCAGCGTCGCTAGTTAGAAATACATCAGCCGGTGTGTTCTTTCCTTCGCTTTTTAATCGAGTCAGCAATGCATCAGCTTTACCGGTAACTAAATTAACCTTAACGCCAGTCTTTTCGGTGAATTTATCCAGTAAAGGTTTGATGAGGGCTTCTTTTCTGGCGGAGTACAAATTCACTTCAGGGGCTGCCCACAATGAGGCGGAATTGAGCAAAAGGGCAGAGACAAGTGCGCCCATTACGAGTTTGGCAGGTTTCATAATCAGATCCATGTAAGTCAACGAATAAGGCAGCAGGGCTGCGCTCTTGGTCTAAATGATAATTATTATCACTATGAAGTGCAAGAAATTATCAATTGCTGGAGCTGAATGTATGTCAGTACTCTGCTTCCCAGCGGGAGGCAGAGTGAACAAAAGGGTCATTTAGCGCGTTAAGAGAATAAGCGACTTTTGATTTGAGAGGTGACTACTGTTGCTACGCTATTTAATCGAGTAGGACGTGCTAACAGTTCGCCTGCACAGTTAGGGCATGTGTACTCCATCTTGTCGGCACAGTTCCCGCAAAATGTGCATTCATAGGAGCAAATGTAAGCGGTCTCGTCTTTGCCCGTTGAGGTCTTACATTTCTCGCAAGCTTTCTTCATCTTTAACATATGACTCTCCATGAGGTTTTATTGTGAGTAGCGTTGATATTAGCCTTATGTCATGCTGGCTGATATGACAGGATTCCGATGATGTCGGCCATTCATGGTGTTTTGGAGTCGCTCCTTGTGCAACCAAGGGGTAATTGATAAAAGGCGAGTTATGAAAAGAAAAATTGCGATCTTATGCTTTGAACAATGTCAGATGCTCGATCTCTCGGGGCCGATGGATGTACTGACTGATGGCGCGATACCCGCAGCCAGAGGTTATGATTTGGATGTATTGTCTATTGAGGGTGGTTTGCTACGAAGTAGCAGTGGTTTGATGATTCATACCGAGAAGTGCAAACCCCTAGCCGGTTACGATAGTTTGATGGTAATAGGTGGACAGGGCGTGTTTGCTGCCATTGCCGATTCTAGGCTAGTGGAATATATACAAGCTCAAGCCCCTGAGGTCTCCCGTGTCATTTCCATTTGTACCGGCGCATTTCTGCTTGCGCAAGCAGGTCTGTTGAATGGGCGTGCAGCTACGACCCACTGGGTCTGTACCCGAGAGCTGCAACAGCTATTCCCAAGAGTGAAGGTACTACCAGATGACTTGTATGTTAAATCCGGTAATGTATATACGTCGGCGGGTGTTACTGCCGGTATTGATCTGACCCTGAGTATCGTGGCGGAGGATTTGGGGCATGATATTAGTATGCAAATAGCCAAGAGTCTGGTGGTGTATTACCACCGTCCTGGTGGCCAAAAACAGTTTTCAAGCCCATTAAATGCTCAACTGGAAGCCCGGCCGATGTTTGATAAGACTCGGCTCTATATCGAGGAAAATCTACATAGCAAACTAACGGTGGAGGTGCTGTCATCTGTAGCAAATATGAGTGAGCGTAATTTCTCTCGACAGTTCTCTTCGGGGATGGGGGTAACGCCAGCAAAATATGTCGAAGGTAAGCGAATTGATAGAATCAAATTGTTGCTGGAATCGACCCATTATCAATTGGATAACATCGCGGAGTTGACAGGGTTCGCCAGTGTGGATGTGATGCGGCGCACCTTTGTTCGTCACATGGGGGTGGCTCCTGTGGATTATCGGCTGAAATTTTCTCGTAAGGCTATGTCGAATGGCCAGTAAGCGCGCACTGTTGAATAAGGTATGATGGGACTTTTATCAAAGAGAGCCATGAATTGAATAATGCAGTGAATGATGAAAAGAGAAGTGCAGTGGTAGCAGGTACTAATCATAACGTCTGGAGGGCCTATATTCTTGTCAGTACAGTCCATGGGCTGTCGCTAGGGTCGATATCCATTGTGATAATGGCGAGCCTCTTTTATTGGTTTTCGAGCCCAATGCATCATCAATTGCTGGGGTACTTGTTAGGGGGAGCTTATGTTTTTTTTCTGCTAAGCAGTATAAATAGTGCTTACCGACGTTACCGTAGAGAAGCGCCAAGACTTGACGTCGCGGATGATCGCATAATATTGCATGCCGGGGATGTGGGTCATCAGGTGTTACTGGAGGACATTAAGAAAATTAAGATCAGCAAGATGTTTTTCATTTTTCGAGCGGTTGCTCTAACCACAACGAAAGGAAATAAACGTGTTATCGTGGGGTTAGACAATATCGAGGCGGTTGAAACAGTGTTAACGAATAAGCTCGCTTGATCTGGTTGGTCGCTTATTCGATTTCTATGCCTGCAAAGTTAATGATTTTGGCCCTGCTTGGTTCGACTAGTTTTTCTCTGAAAAAATCCGGTATGGCCATCTTTTGATGGTCAATTGGTGTGACCATGACATAGGTGATTTCAGATGTGGCGATGGCCCGCTGTGAATAATATTCGGTAAAATGTAATGCGAATGAATAGGAGGTGTTGCCGATACGTAGGGGCTCAATGCTAATGGAAATAACGTCATCAAATTTAGCGGGGGATTGCCAATCGGTGGTGAGACGTACGACTTGGCCGTCGATACCTTGCGCCAATAGCGATTCATAGCCGCCAAAGGTATCGCGAAAATATTCGGTAACCACAACATCAACGTAGTCTCCGTAGCGGGCATTAAAGACAACCTGCTGAGCGTCGCATTCGGCATACCTTACGCGGATTAGTACGCGGTAAGCAGAAGAGTTTTCGATTGGCATGATCATTCCTTATTGGTTGTATAGGCTTGTGATATGTTGTGCAACAAATGCCGGATCTTCCATTGGGAAAAAATGCGTTCTATCGGCGCAATAAATATCTTTGGCGTTGGGGAATTGTTTTGCCAGCTCAGTCCAGGTTGGGCTGGGCCTAAAATCAAACATCGCATCGTCAGCGGTACGTTCTTTAGCGCGAATAATCGTTGTAGGAACCTGAATGCGAGATAGCTTGCTGTAGATGGTTTCGGCGCCAATGGTTCCGTAAATGGCAGCTTCACATGCCGGAGGGCAGGCCAGCTGGTATCCGTCATGGCTATCTGAGAGGCTTAATCCAAATTGGCAATAGTCGTTAAATACTTCTGGTGCCCAAGTGCTATAAGGTACCTTGCCACCAAGTTGTTTGTGCAGTTCTTCCACCGAGCTCCATTGATTACGCCGTTTGGCGACGGGGTTATTGGTCTGTGCCCCTTTTTGCCAATGCTTTATATAATCCGGATTGCCGATGACGGGGTCTAATAATAGCGCACGCTTAAAACGCTCGGGTATGTTGGCGCAAGCTAGTGTGAGTAAATGTCCACCAAATGAGTGCCCAACGCCGGTAATATTATTAATGCCAAGCGTGTTTAGTAGTGCTTCTAAGTGGCTCGAGAAATCCAGCCAACTATAAGGTGGGTCGATGCTATCGCTCTGCCCATGGCACAACGCATCAACAGCATAAATGGGGGCGTTGGGGAGTTGATGAATGACTTGGTCCCAGCAGCGAGCGTGAAACCCGGTGGCGTGGAGTAATAGAATGGGGTCGCCTTCCCCAGGCCATTCATAGACATTCATATTTTTATTGTTGATGAGGAATGAGTGGCTAATTGGCGTTCTATTATTCATCGTGTTTTCCTACGTTTTTTCTAGCGACGAAATTTACCTTAGCACAGGAATTTTTACTTCAGGGTAGCCGGAAGTGACAATACACTCGTGATAGATGACAATTCTACGATGGGCGGGGTAGGCAAGTCAGGCTGGTTGACTTGCACTTGCCGGGTAATCCATTGGGGGTAAATACGATAGAGCAGGCGTGTATTTATGGTAATAGGTTGAGCTGAATGGGGTATTGAAAAGCGTTCTTCCCTAGAGCCATTGGCGGGAATGCGGGTGTCGCTAAGTAGCTGGCTGTAGCGCCAGAAGCGTAAACCAACGGGTTGCCCCATAGTATCCCCCATGACTTTCATAAATAGCCGGGTATCAGTGGGTAAGTTGCCTTCGTCATCAGCGACACCTGAGCTGAAAACGATATTGCCATCCACATCTCTCATGATGACTTCTAGCCAGAATTGGCGGAAGTCCGCTACGCCAGTGGGCAGGGAGTGGCCCGCACCCACATTTTTTACGGAAACGATAAGCGCTGATGAGTCATCTCGTTGGACCCCAACATGTTGCTCCAGTGTGGCAGCTGAACGTAATAGCTGAATGCTCATGGCCTCTTGTTGCTTATTACGTAGACCAACAAGGTGGTGGTTAGCGCCGGTAAATTGATGGGTGGCAACATTCTGCTTGGCGGTGCCCCGTTGAGTCGAGAGGCCTGGAATGTTATTTCCTATCTGTGCGATATCGCCATGCATATGGCAGTCGATACAGGTTTTATGTTGTGCTGGGTCACTGGGGTTGTTGTATGAGGAGCTTTCCCATTCGCCAAATGTATCAACGATCATTGCACCAGTCCCAGGGGCAAATTCGTTATGACAGCTCTTGCAAAGTGTAGGGTCGTCATAAAATGGCTTTATATAGGAAGCCTTGTGAGCGCCTGGTTTGCTATTGATCTGTCGACTGGCAAACCATTGTAGAAGTGTCGAATCGGTTTCCTTTTCGCCAACATAGTGATCGCGATCGGATAAATTCACGGTGAATGCGGCGTTCCCACCGGCATCTTCCAGGGACATAATGCGGTGGCAGAATAGGCAGCCTGTACCTTCATCGAGATCGGGTTGTTTATTGGCGAGGGCCGTTTTTAGTGTGGCGCCATTCTTTTCAAACATATGGCCATTGTTGGATATAGGTGTATTGCTCAGAACATTGTTCGGCATGTGACAGCCTAGGCACCAATCCTTAAAACTCTCCCCTTCTTCTTTACCGGCAATCTCAAGTAATGTCATAAAGTAAGGGTTGGATTCTCCCATTAGGCGGTGATTGGAATCGGCCCATTGATCAAAAATGGGTTGATGACATTCAGCGCACTGAGCTGAGTTGGTGAATTCTTTGGGATGTATCGGCGTTTTTTCATCTGTTCGTAGCCAGGTGGCGACAAAGGGAAGGTTGTGGGGCAAGGTGACAAAATGATGTAAATCCATCATGTCGTCCATTATCTCATCCGGGGCTTGTTGGGGGCTAATCAATACCGCGCCATCTCTATCGTCTTCGCCCATACCGCCTTGGGTTTTCTGGATAATATTGAGGTAATCTGTAATAAAGTCACCACTGATCATATTGTCCAAATCGGTGTGGCCAACGCGGGCATCTTTTTTCTTGTCTTGCCCGTAAGCCTCTAGCAAATATTGATTGGTGAAATTAAATCCGTCCAAGTGGCAGCTGTTACAGCTCATCCAAAAATCACCTGCGATAGGGTGCGCTGGATTTAGGTCGGTGTTTGCGGAGTGAAACAGGGCCCGGCCTCGATCGATGCTGTCTATGTGGGGGACCGACAGTGCGTTAGTCGGCGTTAATAAATGTTGAGTCGTATCGTGTAAGCGCAGGCGATCAAAGGCATTGTCCCCCCCCCTATCAAAGGTAGTGAGAGTATGTGATATGGCTTGTTGTACCCAAAGCGTATTGCCATGAATCAACAAACCTCTCGGGTTTTGCTCTGGCGTATGACGGTAGATTTGAGAGGCCTTGGCACCGCCGCTGTGTTTTTTGCGACGGTGGCGTTTCTTATTGCTTTTTCCGCTGCGCGAGCGATCAAATACGATAATATCGTCGGAACCTGATAGGCTAATGTAGACTTTTTTCCCAGAGGCTGAGAATTCAGCATCGGCGGGGTTGGACACAATACGTGTTCTGTTTTTGCTGACAATATTAATCGTTTTGAACAGTTCTTTACGATGGTCAATGCGTTCCTTCTCATGACCTGGGGTGAGCTCGATAACGGATACCGCTGGGAATACCGTGGATTGAAATTGAAACTTATGGTCAAAATTCCACAATACATGTGGCAGCCAGGCTTCTTTGCCGTTGGGGCTGATGGCAATGTCATCCAATAGTCTTGGTAAGCCTTGTGAAACGGTTTCATCGGTATGCTGTATTTCCGCAAGTGAAATGACGGTTGTGGGTTTCTCAGGTAGTGATGAAACATCATAAATCGAGAGTTGCCCAGTCATACTGTGAGTGACAAAAAGCCGGTCATCCAGCAATGCAAGTCCGCGTGGCGTATCTAGGGTTGAGATCGAGTGGATGATCTCCCCATCTTGAATTGCCAATAACTGATGATCTTCAAAAATGCTGACCCAGTAACGATCATGACTGGCTTGGTAGACAACTCCAAAGGGTCGCTGCCCCGTAGGGATGCGTTGTTTTATTGACCAGCTTTTTAAGTCTACCCAGATGGTTTCATTATTGAGGTAATCGGTTGCCATTAACTCCTGTTGTTGGTGATTAATGGCGATGCGCCTAATATCTTTGCCCAGGCTGAGTTGTTGGGGGGGGAGCTGAGAATGCTCAGGTGCGGCGGCGCGCTGGCTAATGCTGCCATGCCATAGATTAGCGGAGTAAATGGTGTGGCGATCTTGAGACCACTGCAAGCTGCTACTACTGACTGCTGGGCTATCTATCGTTTGTGTTTGACCATTAACACTGAATAAAACACACAATACACATAGAAAAGGCCGCAATAGATTCATCTAGAAGGGTGTTCCTGGGTCAAATTGGCGCTAGCGAATCAATGGCGAAAGCGCAGTACAGAGTATCGCCATGCGTGAATGAGCATCGTTGGGCCCATTATCAGGCCACTGATTAAGTGCGCGTCACTTGTCAGGCTTGCGGGCAGATTGCCGGTATCTCCCAAAAAAGTCAAAACTAGCCCAGAGATAAAACATCCACCCAGGATAAAATCGAGAGCCCGTCCGGTTTGTCGTAATCGTGGTTTCTGGCTCTTGAGCATGAGTTGGCGATGGCTGAGCCAGAACACGCCGGTGGTTAGGGGGAGAATCAAAATACCCACAATGATATGTATTATTAATGACCAGCGCGCAATCATCCATTCCACAGGTAGCACGTCCCACAGCAGCAATCCGCTGAAAAATAGTGCAATAGCGGTCCATTCTGCGGCTCTATTCTTAAAGGCAAGTCGAGTAAAATAGCTGTCCCAGGACTTTTTGATCGAGAGTAGGCTAGATCGATGTAATTGTGGCGATGACATGAAAACCTTGGCAACCGTATCACGGACGAATTAGAGGTAAATTATACCGCTAAATGCGGAATATAATGAGAGTGATTCTTGTTATAAATTGTAGTAAGGCCCGCTACATCACCCATTGTAGGGGGGCCTAACCTCAAAAATGATCGAATTATCAGTAAGTGTTTGAAAAATAGTCAAATACAACCTTGGTGATGATCACAAGATTATTCCTTCTCTTGTGGTAATATCGAGCTCTTGAAAATCAGTCAAGCGATAGCATATCTATATAACTATGATTCGATACCATCGGAGGTAATAAGTGAAAAGGATGATGACCCGTCTAAATAGGACTTTATGTGTCAGTGTGACAGCAATAGTGGCATTGATTGCCGCATCGACAGCTGTGGCAGCCCCGCGTTATATCGACGCCAAACCCCTGGCCTCAGTAATAAACACCTCGATTGGTTCGGTAAAACAATCAACTCAGACTCGTTTGCCCATTATTACCTGGGGAGCCGAGTTTGCCACCATTCATGCCAATGGTGGAGCGTTGAAGACCGCACCAAATAGTCTGTTTGGTAAAGCTGGGCTCGATTTTCAATTAGTGCGTGAAGATAACTTTGTTAAGCAGGTTGAATCTTATATGCGTGGTGATTCACCTTACCTGCGATGTACGTTGGGTATGTGCGCTCAAGCCTTAGAAGTGCTGTCAAAAGACCCGCGTACAAAGCCAGTTATTATTTCTCAGCTGACGTGGTCAGCGGGTGGTGATGCACTTGTGGTGAAGCCAGGTATTAATAGTGCGCGTGACCTCAAGGGTAAAACTGTTGCGTTGCAAGCCTATGGACCTCATGTGGATTACCTTACCAAGATCCTGAGTGATTCTGGGTTGAGCATGCAGGATATTAAAGTGAAGTGGTTGCCTGATTTGACGGGCACCGATAATACTCCGATGACAGCACTGTATGAGTCAAATATCGATGCTGCATTGATGATTATTCCCGATGCATTGGCGTTAACCTCCAATGGTACGATAGGCACTGGTGCCGAAGATTCGATTAAGGGTGCAAAAATTATGCTCTCTACTAAAACGGCAAACCGTATTATCGCGGATATTTATGCGGTGAGATCGGATTACTTTCAGAGTAATCGCGCTGAGGTAGAGAAGCTTGTGCATGCGCTATTTAAAGCACAAGAGCAGGTGCAAGGTATTATGAAATCCAGTGGAAAGCCTCGGAAATCGCTGTTAAAAGCGGCAGGTAAATTCTTGTTGGATTCTGAAACAGCCATTGCTGATAGCGAAGGGTTGTATGCCGATATGGAGTTTGCAGGTTACCCTGAAAACGTCAAATTCTTTACGAATCCTAATTACCCAAGAAATATGGCGCGATTGAGCCAAGATATTCAACAGCAATTTAAGTCTTTAGGTTTGCTCAATGGAGTCATTGCGTTGGAACATGCCAATTGGGATTACGGAAGACTACAGGCTGGATTGTTAAACACAAAGGCCAGTACAGCCTCTCGCTTCGACAGTGCGAAAGTCAGTGCGGTGGTTGCACGTAAGCAGCAACAGGGAACCTTAGATGATGGCACGCTATTTACCTTTGAGGTTTTCTTTCAGCCCAATCAAAATAGTTTCTCAACGGATCTTTATGCGGACTCTTTTAACAATGTAATTAATCTGGCTAGTACTTACGGCGGAGCATTGATTACCATTGAAGGGCACAGCGATCCTATGGGGTATTTAAAGAAAAAGAAAAATGGAGAAAGCGGTGTTGTGCTTAAGCGAATTAAGCAGTCAGCGAAAAATCTGAGCCTTACGCGTGCTAACGCGGTTCGAAGCAAACTCATAGAGTATGGCGATAGTGTCAAGGTGAAATTAGATGCCGGTCAGTTTGCGGTAGTGGGTCAAGGGATCAGTCAGCCGAATACTGGCATCTGTGGTAGCGATCCTTGTGCACCAAAAACTGAACAAGAGTGGCGCAGCAATATGCGTGTTGTGTTTCGTATCATCCAAGTAGAGGCTGAATCCTCTGTGTTTTCACCGTTATAAAAGGATTTAACTACTGGAGTGTTATGATGAAAAAAATATCGATATTACTGTCCGTAGCAGCAATGCTAGGGGCCAGTGGGTGTAAAGACAATAGTAATTCGACCGACTCACAAAGCGTGTCTCGGTCGCTTCCTACAACGCAAGAGGCCATGCCGGTAATACCTGCGGCACCTGCTAAGTTGGTGGATTATACGTGGCCTGACGTGAGTGAGTCAGAGCCAATAGAATTAGCTGATGATGCTTTGGCGGTGAACTACTACGTTATTCTTGATGGTTCAGGCAGTATGGAGAGCCGAAAATGTGCCGGTAACAGCACTAAGATGGAAGTGGCAAAGCAGGCGCTGGCGGCATTCTCAGGTGCAATACCAGCAACCGCAAATCTTGGTATGTTGGCATTTGACCAGCGTGGAATTAATGAACGCTTACCATTGGGCCAACAAAATCGGCCGGCGTTTATTGATGAGGTTAATCGTGTTACTGCAACATCCAGTACGCCGCTAAAAACCGCATTGAATAAAGCGTTTAAAAAATTGACCGAGCAGGGCAAAAAACAGCTAGGTTACGGCGAATATCACTTGGTGGTTGTCACGGACGGCGACGCGTCAGTAGGTGAGAATCCCACGCATATGGTGGATGAAATCTATCAAGACTCGCCAGTAATATTACATACCATTGGATTTTGCATTGATCAGCGTCATTCGCTTAATCAGCCGGGCAAAACCTATTACAAGTCTGCAGATAATCCCGAGGCACTCAAAGCGGGGCTGGAAAACGTACTGGCTGAGCTGGATGCATTTGGTATTAACGAGTTTAACTAAACAAGGAATGTTGGGTGAATACACACGTTAAAATTGTCTTATTGCTGATCTTTGTAGGTGCCATTGGCTTGGTCGCCTATAAAACGGTGTTGGTTGAGAAAGTTGACCTGACTCAACTGAGTACATCGGACGCCAAAGATATTAAAGGGAAAATTCGTATTGGCGTCGATAATTGGGTGGGATATTTACCCCTATGTTCCGGTGAAATGAAAAAACGAATGCGTCAGTCTGGATATTTATTGGACTGTATCGATGACCAGGCTGACTACGCGGGGCGAATGAAGCAACTGCAAAAGCGAAAAATCGATTTTGCAGTGGCAACGGTTGATTCCTATCTATTGAATGGCGATAAAGTGAATTACCCGGGTGCAATTGTCGCAGTTATTGATGAATCCAAAGGCGGAGATGCTCTGGTTGCTTGGAAAGACAGTGCGACGACCATTGATAACTTTAAAGCCAATAATCTACTGAAAGTAGGATTTACCGCTAATTCGCCCAGCGAACACCTTTTGAAAGCGATTGCTTCACACTTTGATGTTGCTCACTTTAGCGATAAAAAAGGAGCTTGGCGGATCGAAACTGATGGCTCAACGGATGCACTGGCGCAATTACTTGATAAAAAAGTTGATGCTGCAGTGCTATGGGAGCCGGACGTTTCTAAGGCGCTTACTAACCCTAATATTCAAAAAGTGTTGGGTACTGAAGATACCCATAATCTTGTGGTGGATATTTTGCTGGTGAACCGAGATTACTATCAAGAGAACAAGAGTGTTGTATCGGATTTATTGTATAACTATTTCCGAACTCTTAAGTCTTATAAGCAAGACCCAGATGCTTTGGTGAGTTTGTTGGCGCAGCGAGATTCTATTAGCAAAGACGCGGCAAAGAAGGTGTTGAAAGGTGTTCATTGGGCGACGCTTAGTGAAAATGCGCTAGCGTGGTTTGGTGTGAAAATGGACGGCATTGATACACAGGAAGGGTTAGTGGAGTCAATTGATGCGACCTTGGATATCTTGTTGGAAGCTGGCGATTTTTCTGCATCACCGTTACCTGATAATAACCCTTACCGTTTGACCCAGCGAGAGGTTGTTGAGAGTTTATTTCGCACGGGTAGCTCTCAAGGGTTCGGGAAGACTACCGACCAACCCCTTGCAAACTCTTTAACTAAGAGTTTTCCAAAACTGTCGGAAGATGCATGGTTGCAAACGCGAGAGGTTGGCACGTTACGAAATCGATTGCTTAATTTTCAGAGTGGTACATCTGTGCTGGACGATGATAGTCGAGTAGAGCTCGATAAAGCAGCAAAGCAAATGTCCCACTATCCGAACTTTAGGCTTGTGGTGGGTGGTCATACAGGGTTGCGGGGTGATGCTGATGCAAATAAAGCACTGTCTCAATCTCGAGCGGTGTCTGTTGCAGAATATTTTGTCGCAACGTATGGCATTGATAAGCATCGGCTTCGAGCGGTAGGTTACGGAGCAGAAAGACCATTGCCGAAGATGCCCGGTGAAAGCAGTCGATCGCTTAATTACCGGCTACCACGTGTGGAACTATCCTTAGTTGCAGAAGAACTGTAGAGCCTGGTTATAGTGGTGGTTTTTTCGTTTTACTCATTTACTGACACATAAGATTATTACCTAATGGATGCAGGAAAAAAACGACAAGCGTCATATTCAGAATCCGCGATTCATCAAGCGGTACGGCGCGATAGTATTCAGCATCCGTTGGTGCTTTATCCCAGTGCAGTTGGTGTTCTTGGCGGGTTAGCCGTCGGGATACTGGGGGCGAGTGTTCCTTTGCTTGCGATTGCTGGTGTCGGAGCGACGGTGGGTTTGGGTACGTTAGCGACAAACTATTTTTTTCGTAAGGATTTTTTTAGGAATGTCTATATTCGAAAGATTCATGCGGAAATAGTGAGAGAGCGAGAGCGCCGCTTAGAACGACTGAAGCAGGGGTTGAATGAGGTTGAGTCGGAGCGAGGATTGTCGCAGCTTGGCCGTTTAGAAGAAAAATTCGCACTGCTCCAGAAAGTACTGGGTAATAAATTGCAGCAGGGTGAGTTGACCTATGAGCGTTACCTTTGCATCTCAGAGCAGGTGTATCTTTCGGCGTTGGACAATCTACAGTCCATCGTAGATCGGCTTGAAAGTGTCAAAGCGATTGATGAAGAGTTCTTGGAATCTAGGTTGTCGGAACTGGATGAAAGAGATCAAAAATTTGCTGTTGAGATAGCATCCCTAAAAGAGCGCCTGTCACTTTTTCAGCAGCAGATAGAAGAGACCGACGATTTGCTGGGCCTTAATGAAGGTGCAATGACAAAAATTGACAGCACGACAATGGCGTTATCGAAAATCACAACAAGCAAAGGTCACGCGACAGTGGATATGGAAACCGCAATGCGTGAACTGGAGAAAATGGCGAGTAGAGCGCAAGACTACTCTGTCTAAATGAAATCGAATATTGAGAAATGTAACAAAAGGAAAAGTAATATGAGCTTACAAACAATTGAAGTTGAGAGCGTTAAAAAGGAAATTCTTCTCGGTGGCGAAGAGAAGCAAGTTGACCCTGAACTATTAAAGCAAGCTGAAAGTATCAGTAAGAATTTACTTGCGGTCAACATGAAGGATCCTGAATCGCAAAGTGCCATTCGAACCTCTATTGAAGGTATGTGTAGCAAGCTTCAGATGGAAGCGGGTAAGCAAAGCGCGATGCTCAAGGCTCCAATCGCGACGTTGTCGAAAAAGGGAGAAGACGGTGGCCCCGTTGCAAAATCGTTGGTTGACCTGAAGATACAAGTAGAAGAGCTAGACCCTGGAAAATTTGACTTCGAAGCGGGATGGCTTACACGTACTCTAGGCTTCTTGCCTTTTATCGGTACACCATTAAAAGCCTATTTTACCCAATATGAAAGTGCGTCTACAGTAATCGACGCTATTATACGCTCTTTGGAGGATGGTGGTGAGCAACTTAAGCGTGACAATATCACGCTGCAGAACGATCAGAATGACATGCGATCGATGACCCTTAAGCTGCAAGAAGGTATCAAATTAGGGCAGTTGATTGATAAGAGTTTGAGCGAGAAGCTTGAAACGGAATTAACTAAAGATGATCCGTTATACAAATTTGTTGCTGATGAATTATTATTTCCATTACGTCAGCGCATTCAAGATTTACAGCAATTGCTTGCAGTGAATCAACAGGGTATTTTGACGGTTGAGATTGTCATCCGGAATAATAAGGAATTGATTCGAGGTGTGAATCGAGCTGCATCCGTTACTGTACAGGCTTTACAGGTGGCTGTAACATTATCGTTGGCATTAGCAAATCAAAAAATAGTGCTTGAAAAAATCAACGCGGTAAATGAAACCACCAATAGTCTTATTGCCAGCACGGCTGAAAAACTTAAGACTCAAGGTGCTGATATTCATAAGCAGGCCAGTGAGACGATGTTGGATATGGACGTACTCAAACAAGCCTTTGCAGATATCAATTCAGCCATGGATGATATCTCCGAGTTCCGTCAACAAGCATTGCCAACAATGGCACAAAACATCATTGAACTTGATAGCTTGACGGAAGCCGCCGAGAAGAAGGTTCAAGATATCGAAAAAGCCAAAGAAGTGGCTTCTTCCTTAGAAATCGAAATATTATAAGCGCAATGGGGTAAGCTTGTGTCCAGTACTGATCTAACAGATTTATCCCTTTTTGAACCCATTAAGCGCGGCCAATACCAGCAGGTATTGGCCGCTGCTGATAAGATTAGTCAGCTTTATCGGCAAGGCAAAGCGGGCGGCGATGTATCGGCGCTAGCCCTGGAAGCTGAGTCCTATGCCAAGCATATTCTTGCGAACAAGGCATTGCTGTTGGGAGCGCTTCCTGACTATCTACAGAGTAACTCTGAATATTTTGTTCGTAGCTTTGTTAAGTCCATATACCTCTGGCTACAACTACCTTATTCCTCTGGGAGGTCGCATTATGACTCTCTCGGATGTGAAACCCATAAACTGTATGCTGTCGACCTGGTCTTAGAGGAATGCGAATGGCCGCTGGTTGATCAAGTCTTAGAAGGCATGGGTATTCCTGAGCGAATGATTCGTGATGTACGGGGAGAGGTCGCTGCACAAACAAGCAATTGCCAAATCAAACGGCTTATCGCTGGTTACCTTAGTGAGCGCCTGCAATCAACGTCCGATCATTTGGGGCTGTTTCAGCAAATGTACGGTGATATTGATATACCGCCGAATTTGGTGGATGTGATAATCACGGATGCTCAGCTCTTTTTCTGTGTACCTTATGATAACGATGGACTCATCGATGCAGCAAAGTATCGATGGCTGCCCCAGCATAATGAGAACTTTAGTCGTTTCCTGCAGGGGTTAGCATTAGAAAGTGCAACGGAGCGAGTGTATTTTCCATCGGTTGGCGTATTTAATAGAAAGGCCCTAGATGTAACGCTAATAGAGGAACTCACCGTTTATATACAACAGCAAGGTGAGATGTATCGCAATGTATCCCAGCATATTGTGATTGAGACATTGGGCTCTATGTTGTTACTGATGGCGTCACAAGAAATTGAGAAGTTTCTTATTCATGATGCATGGGGGCATGCGTGGCAAGAAACCTTGTGTGATTTTGAGTGGCTATATATCAAAATGGGAAAGTTTCGTCAGCCGTTGTCGATCTTGAAACCCTCTATTTATAGCGAAGCCCCCAATGACTGCCTTGGGGCGGCGATAAGCCGTGATTCAAATGATGGCCTAGCGATTGATTATACCGCAATGGATCAGTGGATTCGGCGGGATATTCGTGGTCGTGTAACTGTCGCGTTAAATGCCTGTGTTGCCGAGCTGACGGCAGATATGGCTGAATATAAATTTGCACCAATTGCAGAAAGTAATGGGCTTGAATTTCCCTCGTCATCGGTATTGGCAAGTCATATCGTGCGCCTGGATCTAACCTTTAGTGATGCGGCAAAGCATATTGATAGTCTTGCAAGCCCTTATCTGTCGTTAGCGAAGGGAACCGTACAGTATATGTCGCTAGTGAATGAGTTATTGCAGTGTGGATATTCGGATAGTGAATCTCATCGGGTATTGGAAGCAATTGTTCAACATATAGCTGTGCACTACCGTCAACTGCTGTCGACGGAGAATAGCGAAACGTCTGCTTTACACAGTGATAATACGCATGACGTGCTAAGTCTATATGAGATGATGCAAATCAACTTGTGTTCGATCTTCTGTTCATTACATCACTATAAACGCTTTGGTGAGGATGTTGGCAGGACTGAAAATGTTAGCGAGGAGGGGGCAGAGGAGAGTGTAGACGTGAGTGATAGGACATGTCATTTCCCTGAGCAATCGTTGGATTTTGTGACACTCGCAATCGCATGTTTTTTTGAGGAGGATCGCCAAAAGAATATTTGGCATGTAGATGAAATACTAGAATCGCCCTTGCGTGAAATGATCCATCAGTTTGGCGTGCAATGGCGGTTGCTAAAAACCTAAGGTGACCGTGTACTTGGTCACCTTAGGTTTTTAAGTTTTAGTCGGGTTACTTACCTCGGCTAACGCTTACTTGATTTGCCATTGTTGCCGCATACCCTGCACCAATAACCGACATTACACCATCCTTATCCGAATCGGTTGTGTTGTTTTTTTCAAGCTTATTCTCTCCAGTATCTACGTTCCATTCGGCTAGCTGTGCGCCGCCATTGATCACTGTCTTGAACCAAGAAACGTATCGAGAGGTTAGATGCTTTAAAGACAGTTCAGGAGTGTTTTCACTGTCTTTGTTTGCCAAGTGAAGGATAACTTCTCGTAGTCCACCGGAAATAGCGGCTGCTGTGTAAGGCGTGTGAATCGTTGCCTTTCCTGGCTGGTCAGCCCAAGTGCCTATGCTATTGTCGAATTGATACTTTTCGACAGAGATAAATAAGGCTTTAGCTGCGGCTAGATAACCGTCGTTGCCGGTGGCAAGGCCAGCAGCAATTAATCCTCTAATGGTTGCAAACTGAGTGGATAGAGACGTGCTTCCACTTGCTTTTTTACCAAGGCTAACGTTATCGGCAACAAGCCCGTTTTCGGTGAGCGCCTTGGTGCTTAGGAAATCTGCTTGCTTCGTAATAAGTGCTAACGCACGCTTGCCTTGTGCAGTTTTAAGGTTTACGTCGCCGCCTTCAGCTGACGCGTATCCAACCGGCAATGCATCTTGGGCACGCTGATAGATAGATAACGCAACGATAGAATAAGCAGCGTCAAAGGTAGTAACCGATGTTGATTGTTTGCCGTCCTTTACGCTGTCTACGAATGTACCTTCGTGGGCATTAAAGTGAAGCGTATCAATATTCTTAAATAATGCACTTGAAAGATTAGATGCCAGAGAGAAACCGTCGCTTCCGACAATATCATTTGCAGCGTCAGAATCCGTGTTGGCTTTTGGTGATGCGGCAAAAGGTGCGTTATCAAATACTGCTAGGAATGCGGGGTTCTGTGCGGTATTGCTGATGCGTTGGTCTGTATAGGAGAAATATTCACTGGTTGGCCATAGCAACATCCACGTATCACGTAGTGTTGAACTACTATCGTTGACTGTTAGCTTACCTAGTGCATTCACCCCATTCGCACTGCTTTCTTTTACTGATATGCTATGCGGGAACCAAATGGGCTGCTTCTTAGGGTCGTATTGAGGAGTAAGCTTGGCGCCGAGGGATTTACCGTCGTATGCTAGTTTGTCTTGTAGTAATCGAAGCTTATCTAACGAAATTTCCGTCAGCAACATACCTTGGAAGCCATCAGCAGCAGATACACCTAAACTAAAAGGGCCACTGTCCTGAGTTGACGATTCTGCTTCTACTTCTTCGTCGGTTTTTGTTTCATGCATGCCACCGAGAAAATCCTGAGACCACATAACTTCTTTAAGTAGTATGCCTCCGATAGCCGCAGGGTTAATGGATTTATCGAACGAGCTCTTGTCCCAAGCAACGAGAGAGTAATCGCCAAGGTAGGCGGGAGATAGCGTATTTTGTGTGCTACTTTTTCCTTGTGCATCAATAACGTCGATGCTTTCACCTTTCTTGTTGGCGATGTTGGGCGCGATATCTAGTTTTGGTGTGCCGGATGAATAAGGGATAGATATTGGGTAAATATTGCTCGGCACTTCTGCTTCATCAAAACCGACCGCTGCAACAAAGCCACTAATGCGCTTCTTCAGTGATTCAAAGTTTCCACCACGGCTTGCATTGCTAGGACCGTTAACAAGGTGAGGTCCCATTTGTGACTGGTAGTTTAGAGCATACATTGCCTCTTCTGAATATTCGTATGCCTCTATCCCCGCAGCATAATCAAAAGCTGTTGGTTTATTGACCGCATTTGGGTCAAGGGTATCAAGGTCTAAGCCCAATGCTTCTGCAAGTGGTTCACCCGATAGCTCAAACTCTGTGTAAGCTAAGAAGTTGCTCGCGGGGCTATGAGAAGGATCAACGACGTTGACAGTGGTCTGGGCGTTGGCGATCCCTGTGGCTGCCATAGCTAGACTTAACGCAGATAAAAGAAAAGGGCGCATACTTACTCCATAAATAAAGGCAAAAATGTAAACTTGTTATCGTTGAGCGGAATCTTAATGAAATTGAGAGTAATTATCAATTGCGCTTGTGTAAGTATGAGGCGTTAGCCCTTTTTACTTCTCGTAAGTAGCGGGAGCTCTTGCCTTATACAGGTCAACTTTGTTTTCATTTGAGCTACGATCGGGTATTCTAGGGCTCGGTTAGTCAAGGGATGTTTGATCGGTTTTATAATTTTTTCCTTATTGGCGATCGGACTGCCATGGCTTGCTTTCTTGTTGTATTGGAAGCAGAGAGAGGGAGTAATTTCAATGAAAAACAGCACCGACGGTTGGTTAAATCTACCAAGCTTATCTTTACCCTTACGCACATTATTTACCGGTTATCTACTTGTGACGGGCCTTGGCCTGATGATGGCTGGTGTGCAAATCCTATTGACTCATGGTATGGCCGATGGAAAATTGGGGGTTTCCATTGACGATATTGTTTATAGCTATTATGGCGATAGAGGTAATAGTCGGCTTGAAGCTAAACTCAATGGCTCGATGAAAGACAAAGCGCCAGTTGAGGTGCGTACTCAAATAATTCAATGGGTGCAGGACGGAGCACCGGAACAAGACTGGGAGCCTAAAGTAAAAGGTTTATTTAAACAAAATTGTACCCAGTGTCATGGCAACATACCTGGATTGCCCGATTTTAATAAGTTAGCTGCGGTCAAGCATGTAGCAGAGGTTGATAAGGGGGCGTCGGTAGATTCGCTTACGCGAGTTTCTCATATCCACTTGTTTGGTATAGCGTTTATTTTCTTCTTTATTGGGCTGATTTTTAGTTTGTCAGTAGGGATCAAACCTTGGGTAAAAGCGACGATTATTTTTATTCCCTTTATTTTCCTTATTCTTGATGTGTTCTCTTGGTGGTTAGTCAAGTGGTATCCGAATTTTGCGGTGCTCACTATCATTGGTGGTTTCGGTTATTCCGTGGCGTCTGGCTTTATGATGTTGACGTCGCTTTATCAGATGTGGATCATTCCTTTTAAAGGTGAATCCCATAACGAAAACACCTGGAAAGGGTAGGCTTGGACAACGGTTGGGCAAGGGCTGCGCACGGATTTATGTGTGTGGCTCTTGCCGCTAGGCTACATTGGTTTTGAGGTAAGAAGTAAGCGAAGAGAATTTTGGCGCGAGAATATTGCTACTATCTTTTAGCATCAGTGTATATTCTTGCACTGAAAGAGGTGCGCTAAAATAATAACCCTGTATATGGTGACAATCAATTTTTGAGAGGAATTGAAGCTGCTCTAATGTTTCAGCACCTTCAGCGATAACATCAAGCCCCATGGTGTTTGCAACTGCCATGATAACCCGAATAATTTCTTCATCATGCTCATCAAGGCCAATATCTTTAACAAAACTACGATCGATTTTAAGTACGTCAAAAGGTAGCTTTCGTAAGTAGTCGAGAGATGCGTGCCCTGTACCAAAGTCATCTATGGATATTCTAATACCCATATCATGTATTTTCTGTAGTTCCTCTGACACTTTCTGCTGATCTTCGATACTTCCGGTCTCGGTAACCTCTATCTCAATCAAGTTTCTGTCTAATCGGTACTTAACCAGCGATGCTTCTAAGTTTTGGCTAAATCCACGTGTTAATAACTGTTTAACCGATACATTGATTGATATAGGAAGTGCATTTTTCCCCCAGGCACTGACTTGTTTGCAGGCTTCATTTAATACCCAATCGCCCAACGCTATTATTTGTCCGCTTTCTTCTGCTATAGGGATGAATTTAGCGGGACTAATATTTTGTCCATCTTTTCGTTTCCAGCGTAGTAGTGCTTCGCCGCCGATCATTTTCTTTGTATCTATAGCAATCTTGGGTTGATAAACTAAGTACAGTTCTTGATTGGCTATCGCTCGCTGTAGAAGCATATGCAACTCTCGCTTCTCAATGCTGGCTTTCATCATTTCAGATTCAAATAACCGGTACCCATTCCTACCCTCGTGTTTAACTTGATACATCGCCGTGTCTGCAAGCCTGACTAATTCCTCCGATGTCATTGAGTGATTATCAAAAATAGCCACACCCACGCTGAGACTCACGTCAACTTCTATATCGTTTAGCGAAAATGACTGTGAAAATGATTCGATTACCTTATGAGCCACCGCGTTGGCGGCCATCGCTTCGGATATATCATAAAGAATGATTCCGAATTCATCGCCACCGAGACGGGCGACGACGTCACCTTCTCTAAGTGTGAGGGATACTCGTTGGCCAATTTCGCGTAAAAGTGTATCTCCTGCATGGTGCCCATAGGTATCATTGATGCACTTGAAATGATCAACATCAAAGATAATGACGCTGAGTAGTTCTTTGGAGCGTTTGGCTCGTGACACTGATTTGTTCAGGTGTTCGTAGAAACTTGTTCTATTCGCTAGGCCAGTGAGGCTATCAAAATTGGCTAAGTATTTCTCTCTTGTTTCCCTTAGTTTTCGTAAAGTAATGTCTTGAAAAATAAGCACGCCTGCGGTCGAACTTCCCTCGACGGTGACTGTAGATTCACAGGTATATTCAACAGAAATAGTCGTCCCATCACTTTTAAACCAACATTCTGTATCACACTGAAGATTATTTCTTTCTTTAAGCGTGGAGAAGATACGACTTTCTTTTCTGATTTGCTCCTCAAGCTCGCTCGAATAAATAAACGCTCGAATATTAGTGCCACACAGCGAGTCAGGAGCAAGCCCAAGAATGGCCTCTGCCTTAGGATTGGCGAAGGTGATATCTCCAGCTAATGTTAAGCCGAGAACCCCTTCACCGGCAGAATCGAGAATGACTTTAAGATGCTCTCGATTGGCCTCTGCGTTGATTCGTGCAGTTTCTAGTTCCACGAATTGGCTGACCTTACTTAATAGAACTTCAGGTTCAATCGGTTTGTAGACAAAATCAATTGCGCCAGCTTCATAGGCTTTTCTTAGCGCGTCACTGGAGTTATCTGCAGCGGTGACCATGACGATGGGCAAATTCTTATAGGCCTCATCGCTATGAATGATCTCCGTTGTTTCAATACCGTCCATCAGCGGCATATTGACATCCATAAGAATGACGGCAAAGTTATGATGTAAAACGAGTTTTAGTGCTTCGCTGCCTGAAGCGGCATAAAATAGCGATACCTCCAAATCCCGTAGTATGGAAGTAAGAGCGATACGGTTTGCTTGATGGTCGTCTACAACTAATACTTTTCTCATATAATGATTGCCAGTCTGAGTCAGTCGCAACGGTGGAACATTGACTAAGTATAGGTGAAAAGCCCGTAAATTTATTGACTATGACCTCCTAATAATAGAACGACTTCTTCTAAGCTTATATGAAATATTTTATAAGGCGTCGTGTGCAGAGGGCGAGACTGAGTATACCGTTTGAATCACGGCGTCTCTTTTTTAATGCCCTCTGAGTCTTGATTTTTAGTTGGGTTGTTTTCAGGAGGTGGTTTCTCTGGTGTTGAACTTGGAGATAGGTGTTTGTTCAGCGTATTTAGAAGAGACGCTTTGTTAATGGGTTTGCTGAGCACTCCTTGACATCCAGCCTTGATTGCTTTTTTTATGTGGCGTTTGTCGGTCTCAGCGGTCAGTGCATAAATAGGCATAACATGGCCGTTCTTTCGTAAATACTCTGTCGCCTCGAAACCATCTCTAATTGGCATGTTTATGTCCATTAGTATAAGGTCCGCCTGGATTTCGTTACATATATTACATGCCTGTAGGCCATTTTCGACGATAACAACATGTAGCCCCGTTGTTCGAAGTACCTTTTCTATAAGCTTTTGATTGACGATATTATCTTCAGCAAGTAATACGGTACCAGAGAGGGAAAGGTTTTTTTTCTTATCCGCCATCAACGTGTTTTTGTCATGTACCCATATAGTCTCGTCTGGTATCTCACCGCCAACAATAAAGGCAAATTCACTGCCTTTTCCCAGTTCGCTTTGAACCTTAATATCACCTCCCATCATTGTGGCGAGTTTTCTTGATATGGCTAACCCTAATCCAGCACCGCCGAATTGGCGTGTTGACGAGGTGTCGCCTTGTTCAAAAAAAACAAAGAGATTGTTTTGCATTTCTGTGGTTATCCCTAGACCATTATCACTCACCTTAAACACGAGTTTTTCTAATGTGCTATCCCACAATATAGATAACTGTATATTTCCGATGCGGGAGAATTTTATTGCGTTTGAACAAAGGTTGTGAATTATTTGGCCTATACGCAGGGGGTCACCCAATATTTTCTCTGGAATTGGGTACTTATAATTGATATCAAAGTTCAGTCCTTTATGTTTCGACGTGGTTGAAAATTCTTGATGTATGTCGTCTACAATTGAGAATATGTTTACGGCAACGTTCTCTATGTGCAACCTATGTGCTTCCAATTTTGAATAATCGAGAATGTTGTTTATAAGTTCAAGCAGGCTACGACTGCTTTCTGATACCAGGTTAACAGCATCATTCCTTTCCTTGGGTGATAAATTCGGGTCTTTTAGTGATTCACTAAAGCCAATGATTGCGGTTAGCGGTGTTCTTATTTCGTGACTCATATTTGATAGGAATTCACTTTTAGCCTTGGCTGAAGATTCAGCATAAGCGAGACTTTTTCGTTCTTTATCTTGTTCTAGTAAAGCGAGATGTTTTAGATTTATTTGTGTGACGTCAATAATAGAACCTTCAATATGACTGATATCCCCTGTGTTTTTAGTGATGATCTTGGTTTTATGGATCGCCCAGGTTTGTTTTCCATCCCCACGCAAAAATGTGATGTTATTGGAGGATATCTTATGTTGTAACATTTTCATTGATTGTCGTGTGATATCATCAAATAGTACTTTGGCGACTGATTTTTCGTGGTATGTGAGTTCATCGGAACTGGTGAATCCGAACATGTCGACCATAGCGGGGTTAGAGTTTACTATGTGCCCATTCAATGACATCGTGTACCTACCTTCCATTGAGTTATCAAAGGCCGATTGGTATTGGGATAGGTTGGTCATGGCGCGATTGTCGGCAAGCAGTGCCATGGTTTGTTCGCGTTTTATGCGATGTGCTAACGCGAAAGATAATAATAACGCTTCGATAAAAATTCCGATAAATGTGACTACCAGAGTGAGCTGTGTGGCAGGTAGTATTTTGTAGGTCAGGCCGGCGAAAAGGGTGAGCCCGATTGCATTAGAAATCCAAGCAAAGAAAAGGAACTTCGCATTTTCATTCCCCTTTAACCAACAGTAGATCAATATTATTGAAAAGGCGGGTAGGAAAATACTCATGAAACATGCATTCCATAAAACTGCATTGGAATACTCTGTGAAATAGGCAAGAATAAAGCTAGCAAAAGCAATTATGAGAAATGTGTCGAGAATTTTGTTGGTGATGCGATGGTTTTCGACAATAGAGACAAAGTGCTTTGCGAAATACATCACCGCTATTGCTGTGATCCAAATAAAAAATATGATGTGTTTTCTGTCGATGGCTCCAAGGTGACGGTCAATATGAATAATGCCTCGGCCAACCTCCAGCATTTCGAATGTTGTAATGCCTCCTAGATAAATAAAATAAAAAAGGTAGCTGACATCACGTATCGTGAGATAAATATAGAGATTGTATATACCTAAAATAAGCATGCTTCCAAAGAATACGCCAAATATAAACTCCTCTGTTGCTACTTTTGCAGAAAAGGCTGCGGGAGTCCATAGTGTCAATGGGATATACATCGAGGTAGTATTCTTGATTCTGATATATAGCGTGATCTCTTGCCCCAGCGATAGGCGGAGGGGGAAAACGCTATTTATATGCAATACTTCCCGGTCCGAATAGCTTCTGCGGGTATCGGCACTTCTTACATCATAGATACCGTCATGTTCTGCAATGAATAATTCAGCGATGTCTAAACTGGAGTTGGCAATTTCCAATAACCACTGTTTATCGGAATCTTTATTTGGGTAAGCGCTTGGATAATACAGCTTTACCTTCATCCAATAGGTTGAGTCGCTAATGCCAAGATTCAGTATTTTTTGGGTGTTTTTCTTGAATGAGGGTTGATATTCTTGTGTGGTAATATTGTCAATGGTGAGACTGTTTGACTCATCAACTAAGATCCACATTTTTAAATTGAGATCATAGCTGTCGTCCAAGAATAAACGGATAGGCTGTAGCTCATTGGCAACGACCGGTATGTTCCATAGCAATAGAAAAATGCATGCACACAGGGTTGCTCGCCGGATTTTACGATGAGTTGATGTACTATCAGAACTTGTTAACTGCACGTGCAATCTACGTTACCTCACCATTATTCGTCAGTGAAGAGGGTGGAACTGTATAGAAAGCTAATTTCTTTAGTTTGTGGCTCGATGAGCCATGCGGGTGTATTGTATAAGCATAGCCTGTTAGACAGTTATTTCGATGGCATAAGCCTTATCTGGTTCTGATAGAGGCTAACCATGATTCCACTTAAGGAGAACGAGAGTGATTACCAGCGATGAAATTATCAAATTTTGGTTTGAGGAAATAACGCCGAAGCAATGGTGGGTGAAGGATGCGTCATTCGATGTGGAAATTGGTCAACGGTTCGGTGCAACCCTGGAGGCTGCGGCAAAGGGAGAGTTGGTATCTTGGCGGAAATCGGCGCAAGGGCGGTTAGCAGAAATTATTGTGTTGGATCAGTTTTCGCGAAATATTTATCGCGATAATATTCGAGCCTTTTCGTCAGATCCTATTGCGCTGGTATTAGCACAGGAAGCGATTGGATTGTCACTTCATCGTGAACTTGCTATAGAGCAGAAGAAATTCCTTTTTATGCCATTCATGCACAGCGAGTCCTTGGTTATACATGAAGAAGCCTTGATTCTTTTCTCTGAACCGGGCTTAGAAGATAATTTGGATTTTGAACGGCGGCACAAAGCGATCATAGATGATTTTGGTCGTTATCCGCACCGTAATGATATTCTCGGACGACAATCCACAGAGGACGAAATTGAGTTTCTAAAAAAAGCGGGGTCTTCTTTTTAGCTCAGGCATCAAATTCCACTCGATGTTGGTTTTTACCCATGACAAATGCTCTCTGGCGTTAGAATAATTCCACCTCTCCCACCGATGTTGATTTGGCTAGGGCTGTTGAGTATTGCTTTTCTCTTGTTGCGATGGTGTTGTTCTTTACCTTGGTGAGTTTTCGCACCTTGGCTTTTCCTGTGCAAGGATAGAAAAGTACTTTTCTGGGGCAAACCCCTCCTAGATCCTGAGCGACAACATTCAGCTTTTCTAGGGCTACAAAGCGTTTTATAAATTGTATGTTATTGTCACCAACATCGTACTGGTTCATGCCATTAAGGACTCTTCCGCCCCCAAATAATTTTGCCTTAAGGTCTTCACGGGAACCACCATTTTTGAGGATCTCATTAATAAGGTATTCCATGGCCCAATTACCATAACGCGTGGATTCTTGATCAAAAAAATCTTTTTTCTCCTTCTTTGGGGTGCTATAGGCATTTTTTGAGGGAAGCATAAAGTGATTCATGCCGCCGACACCAGTCTTGGTGTCCCAAATACAAGCAGAGATACAGGAACCAAGAGTGGTTACAATAATTTCTTCACCAGATGTCACGTAGAATTCTCCTGGAGCAATCTTGGCGGCATAGGCATGATGCCTTTTGTCCCAATATCGGTTGATATGAGAGAATCCAGGTAGTGCTTTTGGTTGAACTGCGTCTGTTTGTACATAATGAGCTAGAGTGCTGGTCATATTCTCTTAGTGCCTACGTTTTTTTTGTAATGACTTGAGGAACAGCTGAAAACGCTAGTGTAGAGGTGCGCAGCGTTCATTATCCGGGATGCCTTAAAAAATCTCATGATTGCTCGTCGATGACGTAGGGGGGGTGAAATCGAATTTTGGTTTTCCTTCCGTGGCGATATTGTGAATGAAATTATAGATATCCCCTTTATCTAGACCTCTATTGCCACTAGTCACTTCTGCTATAAACTGATTCTTTTCTGTTGGATCGAATTGAGAAAGGTACAGTTTAAATGTTTCATTGATGCCATCGAGTGCAGATTGTACTGCACCTATTTTTTGAGATAGTGCATCTTCGTATTGAAGTGCCGTGATTAATTTGTTGATATGCTGATTTACATTCTTTTCTTGTTTTTCGGTAAATTCGTTATTTTCTGAAGAAAGTGACTCTACTGATTCAATAGCTAAGCCGACTCTATCGACTTCCCCTTTCATTGTTTGAACCATTGATGCGATAGATAAGTTTAACTTTAAAACGGTACTGGCCATGTTGACGTCGTGATAGAACCGAGAGTCAAACGATGGGGAGGGGAATGTTGTCTGTGCTGCCGTGCCAGCTGTATCATGATAACCTGCTTCGTCCCGCAGGTTTTCAATGTCTGACAAGAGGTAGCGGCGGTGCCCCCCTGCAGTTTTTCGGCATTGTAATACCCCATCATCGGTCCAACGGCGAATGGTAATGGCGGTGACGGAAAGTAATTTAGCGGCACCTGAGGTGCTGATAAAGCGATTGTCCATTCTAGGGCTCTCTAAGTGGTCAGTTGCAGGAAAAATTATAGGGTTAGACGAAAGAGAACAAAAAGAACATTTGTCTATAAAAAAAGCGACAAAAGGCTAATGTCGGTGATATGTGAAGTTTCAGAGAAGTTTGAAGGGGCTGTATTTAATTGTCAGTGCTCGAGGGTGGAGCATAACTTGTTGATAGTAATCCATAAAATAATTAAATGTTTGAAATGTTCGTTTTGTGAGTTTTGTACGTAAAGACTCATCTTGTTGTCGCGGTTAGAACAATAAGTTCTATCCGGTTTTTTGTTGGGTATAGTGAGAAATTTGCTCGGCGAGGGCTCGGTACGCTTGATCGATATCTTGTTGTAACGACTTTACTGTCTTTTTGTCTCCTGCGAGGGAGGAGACTTCCATATTGGTAGCATACCCGTGCAGTAAGCTGCCGCTAACGTTAGCGGCAATACCTTTAATGATGTGAGATATATGTGCTGTTTTTGCCATATTGTCTTGTTCGATAAATTGTTTAAGTTCGATTAATCTGTCGGGCATTTCTTCTAGAAAAAGATCCAAAAGTGATTGTTGTAATTCCTCAAGGCCTTGTAATCGAGAGCAAAATCCACGTCGATCCCAGATAGCGGTTTTTTCTTCTTCACTGAGTTTGTTGGCGATCTTTGGCCTTATTCTTGCGGTGAGTTGGGAGCTACCAGCAGAAAGCCAGCGCTGCAGTATAATTTCCAACTCATCGGGTTCGATGGGTTTGCTGACGTAATCATCCATGCCAGCGGTGAGGCATTTTTCTTTGTCACCTTTCATCGCGTTGGCTGTCATCGCGACGATTGGAATGGATAAGTAGCGTTCCCCTGCTTTACCAATACGAATGTTATGGGTGGCTTCGTAGCCGTCCATTTGCGGCATTTGACAATCCATTAATATTAACGTGTAAGGCATATTGTCTGGTGCCAACTGGAGTGACTGGATGGCTTCGTTACCGTCGGCGGCGACATCTGTTTCTAACCCAATGACCTCTAAGACACCTTTGGCGACCTCTTGATTGATTTGATTGTCTTCTACTAATAAGAGTCGAGTGTTCGCTGGCCATCGTGGCGTTGAGGTATCTGCCTCTTCCAATTTTTCCAGTGATTTGTTCGCGTCGTTTTGTAAAGACGCGAGATAGTGGTGTGTGACTAACGGTTGAGCGTTACTGAGTGCCTCGGAATCATCGACTATAACCGAAAGAGCATTGAATATATCGGAAGTTGTCGCAGGTTTTGGGAAATATGCATCAAACCCTAAATCAGCAAAATACTTCGCATCACCTCGGTGGGTAAGTGACGTCATCATTACCAATCTTGTCTTGCCTAAGTGGGAGTCCTTTTTGATATTTTCGGCCAACTGCGACCCGTCCATCTCTGGCATTTGATAATCCAGGAATGCGACATCGAATGGAGACTTATTTTCGGATTTACGTTTTTGCATTAGCGCGAGTGCCTGGTCGCCGTTTTCGGCTAATTGTACTTTTGCTCCCCAGTGTTCAAGTTGCTCACCTAATACCGCTCGGTTTGTTGAGTTGTCATCGACCACCAATAAGGTCAACGTCGACATATCAATCTTAGGAATCACATGAATAGATCGCGTGCTTTGTTCTAACGTAATGTTAAAGCTGAAGGTACTGCCTTCTCCTTCAAAGCTTGAGACTTGAATGCTGCCTCCCATGAGATGACATAATTTCTTAACGATTGATAATCCCAAGCCTGTGCCGCCATAATGTCGGGTGGTTGATGCATCGACCTGGGTAAATGCGTCAAAAAGCATGGCTTGTTTATCATCGGGAATGCCAATGCCAGTATCTTTTATGGTGCATTGGAGGCTGAGTTGATCACCGTCAGGTAGTAGCCGTGCACTAATTACAATTTCACCGGACGAGGTGAATTTGATTGAGTTGCCTACCAAATTCGTAAGAATCTGCCGTAGTCGGCTAGGGTCCCCCCTTACCATGGACTGCTCTATACCAATGACATCGAGAATTACTTCTAAGCCTTTCTCCTGGGCCTTAAATGCCATGCTATCGGTGAATTCGTCTAACATTGTGCGCAAGTCAAAATCGAGAATCTCGAGTTCCATTTTACCCGCATCAACTTTTGAGAAATCTAAAATATCATTAATCAGTGATAGTAGTGATTGTGCGCTGGATTGTGCAAGACCTGCTTTACGTTGTTGGTCTTTTGTGAGGTCTGTCTTGAATAACAAACCCAGCATACCCAGTACACCGTTCATTGGCGTGCGTATTTCATGACTCATACTAGCCAAAAAGTCACTTTTTGCCTGAGTGGCGGCCTCCGCTGCATTTTTTGAATCAATGAGTGCTATTTCCGCATGTTTGCGGGTTGTTATTTCTGAACGAATATAGATATAACTCTTGGGTAGCCCGTCATCACCGATAAACGGTGTGATGGTGGTATCTGTCCAGTAGATTTCACCAGACTTATTCTTATTGGATATTTCTCCGTTCCAGACGTTATTGTGGGAGATAGTATTGTAGATCTGTTCTATCTCATCATAAGCGTGGCACCGAGAGTCTAATAAGCGTTGGTTCTGCCCAACCAATTCTTCACGGCTATATCCTGAAATATCAGAGTATCTGTCGTTGGCAAATGTAATTATGCCTTCCAAATCCGTAATGGATACAATAGCGTGTTGATCGAGTGCATACTTCTGTTCGGCTAATTCTCTTAACGCATCCTGTGCTTCTTTATTGGTTTTTTTGAGGTCTCCTTCATATTTTTTTCGAGAGATTAGCATTTCATTAAATTCTACCGCCAATTGTCCAACCTCATCGGATGAGTCTACCGTGATCTCTTGTTCCAAATCACCCTGCGTAATACGTTTAGTCGCATCGAGTAGAAGTAGAATAGGTGCAGTTAACCGACGAGCAAAATAGGCACCGAGTAACCCCGTGATTAGAAAACAGGTTACCCCGACAATTAGAAATTGCCGTTTCAGGGAGTTTGCAGAGGCAAAGGCTTCAGCGGCTTCAACTTTTATGACTATTCCCCATTCCAATTCGGGAATATAACGCCAAGCCGCGAATACTTCTGTACCTTCGTAACTAATTGACAGTCCGGAGCCTTTGTTACCCGTGACCGACCATTGAATGGGTTTGGCAACCATTCCGTCGAGGGGAATCTTTACGTTAAATGCGGCATCAGGGTTTCTACGTAGCGGAGCGATGACGATAGCATTGTTGTTCACCCGTTTGCTGATAACGATCTCCCCTGAACGTTTGATGCCGGCGTAATTTCCTGAAAGGTGGTAATAGTCATTGCTATGGAGTTGAAATGCCAATACACCCAACAAGGTGTTACCGACAAAAATAGGGGCTGCAACAAATGCACTGTGACGCTCCTGTCCAAGCCCGGGTAGCTCTTCATGCATACGCCATTGCGAGGGTAAATAGGGAGAAAATGTTGATACTTTTGTTTCCAATAATGTGGAAGATCCAATAAATGTTTTTGCCAGCTGGGTACTTTTATAGGGTCCTGTTAGAAGGTTAGTTGCAAAGTCTCTCTCTCTGATAATCGAGAAGACGATGTCGCCTTCGGTATTAATCAGGAATAGATTGTAGCTATTAAGCCTATTTTTTAGTTGTTGCAAGGTGGGGCGATACTTAATAGCTCTTGTTTGGTAGTTAAGAGTTTCGATCCCTTCTTTGTAATACCGGTCTAAGTCTTCCATTGCTCTGGCGACAATGGGGAGGCTGCCATATGTTGCGGCGTCATGCTCTTTCTGTAAGACATATTTCTGTATATGTTTTACGTTTTCATCTGCAATAGTGTTGAGCGCGTTCTCGATTTCATAGGAGATTGCATCGGTTGCGTTGTAGAGTGCTGTGGTGGCGAGTAAACCACCGGATAATAGTGCAACAAACCAAAAAGCCAGCAGCAGCTTGTTTTGTATATTCATATTTCTGCTCCCGCTGTTAACGGTGGAGCTGCCCAGCTTTTATCCCAACTTTGATACATCGTCCGTAAATATTTTTGCCAGGAAGATACTGATCGATAAGCTGGAAAAGGTAATGGCCGTATTGGTTTCGGTTGACGCCAGATTATCGAAAACTGTCCATTTGGTTGAATTTGGCCAATGTAGAAGGGTTTCCATAAATGGTTATTGATGCCGCTGATAAACACATTCCCTTCTGGGGAATCGAGCGTAGCGCCCTTAAGGGCTTCTCTGACAGACGTTGATTCTGTGGTTCTGGCCTGTTGGACGGCCTTTGCCCAAAGATATACCCCTAGGTACCCTGCCTCCATCGATGCGTTAGTTGTTCGACTTTTGCCGTAGGCTTGCTTAAAACGTGTTACAAACCGTCTATTTTCCGGCGTGTTTAGACTTTGGAAATAATTCCATGCGCTGTAATGTCCGACCATTGTCTTTAGATCGAGGTGTTGCAGCTCATCCTCGGCGATGCTAAAGGACATCACTGGGGTTTCTATACCTCTTTGGGATAGTTCCCTAAAGAATGTTAAGTTACTATCGCCATTAATGGTGTTGAGTATTACGTCAGGTTGGGACAACGCAATAGCGTCTATCATGGCATCTACATTCTTGTGGCCAAGAGGAATATAGTATTCACCCACAACCTCAGCGTCGAGTGCATGGATTTGTTTATGGATGAGGGTATTTGCAGCACGAGGAAACACATAATCGGAAGCCGCTAGGAATACACGTTTACCGATGTTGTCGACACTCCATTTTACTGCGGGTGTTATTTGTTGGTTAGGTGCCGCGCCGGTATAAATAATGTTGGGTGAGCTTTCTAAGCCTTCATATTGCACGGGATAAAATAGTAGACTATCAAGCTTTTCTACCACTGGCTTCACCATTTTCCTACTGGCAGATGTCCAGCAGCCAAAAATAACACTCACCTGGTGATCTTGAATCAACGCTTGAGCGCCTTTCGCAAAGGTAGGCCAGTCAGACTTGCCGTCAATAAGTATGGGTTCGATTTGGTTACCTAGCACTCCACCTTGCGCATTAAGCTCCTCAATTGCCATGAGGGTTGCGTCAACAACAGATTGTTCGCTGATAGCCATGGTCCCCGTTAATGAGTGAAGGATGCCGACTTTAATGGTGCTATTATCTGATTGTTTACAGGCACTTAGCATTGTCAATAAGAGCACGAGTAGAAGTGCTGAGGGGGCTGTACAGAGGGGGCGTGAGTTAAATTGTTGGAAGAGCAAAGTAAATAAGGCCTCAAGGCAAAAAGACAAAGATTCCTAAAGCATAGCTGAAAGCCTGACTTTGTGGGGGTCGATGGCACTTGCATATTTGTTGGTAATGATTATTATTAGCGTTTATGTTTTGGTATTTCATAGGAGTCCATATGTGCTCAGATTCAAACGCAGCGATTAGTACAGAAATTATGTCAGCAAGCGCTGCTCAGGTGATGGGCCAGGGGGCTCGACGTAAGTTGTGGCAGCTAGATATTGCGTATCATTGCGCCATTATTGGGACCTGCTTATCGCTTAAGGAGCTACGTGCTGCTGCCCATAAGTTCAAGGTGACTAACACGTTGGGGGCACGTATGACTGACTATGAACTTCATAGCCTATTTGTTGGATTAGCGAGTGCTCCGACCGAATCGACTCGCCATATCCAGAAGCTATTGGACAAAAAGTATAGTCGTGCTATACGGCAATTTGCTAAGGCCAAAACGGCTGACTCGCAACAACAATTATGGTGTGAGGCAGTGGCCAGCGGAGACATTAGCTCTGCGTTTTGGGCGATGATGACCAATTCGCGCATCGATATCAAAATCCACGAACGGGTCGTGGGCGATGTACATATGCTTTCCCATATTTCGGGTGCATCAGTACGTCACGATATCCGCAAGTTGGGCGATTTACAAAAGGAACAACAAGAATCGAGTGATCTGTATAGTCGTAATACCAGCGTTTTGGAGCAGCGATTGCGTAAGAAAGAGGCTGAAATTAGTCGCCTACGCGAATCTAATGAGGTGTTGGAATGTAGAATTGTTGAGCTGGAAAAATCAAAGAAACGCCTTGATGACCTTGAGCGGGAGGGGCGTCAGAAACAATTAGAACTCATGGTCGAGAACTTAACGGGTCAATGTTACCAAGCGCTATCGAAGGCAAAGCAAGAACAACAGAAGAACCTTGCGCTGGAAGACCAAGTTCAGCAGGTAGTGCAATTAAAGCAGGATGCAGAGAAACGAGAGCGACAGCGTGCAATGGAGTTAGGTGCGGTGGAAACGGCACTTAGTCGGTTGTTGAATACCGAATGTGCAGTGGATTGCGAACTGTCAGATACACAGTCTTGCCCTTTGAATAATGTACTCGGCAAGAACATTCTTTATGTTGGGGGCAGGGCGAGTCAGTGTTCTAACTTTAGGGCGTTGGTAGAGCAGTCCAATGGTGAGTTTCTCTATCATGATGGGGGTAAAGACGATGGTCGACAGAGGCTTAATTCTATTTTGGCTCAGGCTGATGCAGTGGTATGCCCGTTAGATTGCGTGAGTCATGATGCTTATAACTGTGTTAAAAAACACTGTGAAAGGCAGGATAAACAATTAGTTATGATCGCCCACGCGAGTCTCTCTTCGTTTGCCAAGGGGCTTGAGGAAATCGCAGCGTAAAGGATGCCTTACAATCTCTTACACAGACTGACGGAGGCTTACCCCTTTTCTGTGACGAATTGATAATAATCGATCTCGAAATCAAAAAAATACCGATAAATGATTTGGAGATTCATCCCATGCCTACAACAAAATTGATTGCCCCCGTTTTCACGTTTTCGATGATTGCTCTGTTAAGCGGTTGTGGAGGTGCGACCTCTGGTAATACCTCCTGTGCCCCAGGGTGTTCTTCAAGTGAGGCGTCTAGCGACAGTTCTAGTGGCAGTACAGAAGCCTGTTTTGACGTAAAGTTAGGTGCCGAATACGGCATTAAGACTATACCGTCAAGTGCAGATGCAAAGCTGAAGGCCTCATTCTGTAAATATATTGCGATTGATGCCCCGAACGGAAAACCAATTGAGATTTATGCCCAGTCGAATATTAGTGACGAGCAATTGATACGAGCTCACAATATATTGAATTTTTACTTAGAGAGTGTTCCGGGTACCACCTATGGTGCGGATAAGACGGGCGTCGCGAATGCAATGGCGAATAATCAAGCCAGGATGCTGTTACTTAATGGATCTGATGATGGCACTAACGACCCCACAATAGATGGACAGCCACTTTATGATACTGAACTTATTGTAGAGGGCACGCCAGCTTACATTAACAACGACTACGAAAACCATCGTGATGCAGCGTTTGAGGAGATCCTGCATCTTATGCATGATTATGGCATAGGTACCTCTGGTGTAACCGGTACGCCAGGGGCATTACCCGGTTACACTGCTGCCATCGATAGCGCGCAACAAAATGCGAGTACATTATCGTTGTGGCCCACTGCTGGCGTGGACAGCGATACCTTGCAATGGATTGAGGAGTTGCGCAAAGAAGGCAGTTTATCCCAGGAATACCTCGCATCAGTGATCGATAGTTATTATGGTTACTGGGGGGCAGATACGTCGAATGCGGGTGGTATGATGGGTATCTACATCGCCAAGACACGAGCAGAGGTGACTGTAAAAGACCCAATGGGGGCTGCGATAGTTGCGGATTATTTTAACCCGGTGGTGACTTACAGGGCTCGTATCGTTAGCGCGTTTCAAGGTGATTTTTTGATGGCGTTTGACCTTTCTTCACCCTATACCCATAAATCACAATATCTAGTGAATGCGCAACTGACAGGCAGCAATGATAGCAACCTACTGGGCAATGATCATGACAACATATTGTTGAGTAACGCGGGAACCAATACTCTTGACGGAAAAGGTGGCACAGATACCGCGGTATTTGAGGGTGCCTATGATGAGTACAGTGTGAGCGTATTGGGAACCGATGTTGTGGTACAAGATTCCGTGGATGGACGCAACGGAGTGACAACATTGGTTAATATCGAAAAAGTAACGTTTGCTTCCTCCGAGTATGTGTTCTCAAATGGGGAGTTGGTTGAGAGCCGATAAACGACCTCTACTTGCGTATTCTTAGGTGTGTAGCCGATACTCAATCTAATATGAATATATCTGTGGCAGATGTGTAGGCGAGGGTTGAGGAGTAATAATGGGTGAGCGAGAAGTAAAAATTGTTGTTGTGGAGGATGACACTGAAATTTCTCGCCTAACCTTATTATTGCTCCAGTCAGAGGGTTTTGATTGTGAAGCCGTTTATCGTGGGGATGACGCTGTCGAGGTGATTCGAAAGGTTGACCCAGATGTGGTTATTCTGGATGTGATGCTGCCCGGGTTAAGTGGCATTGAGGTGTGTGCAGTCATTCGAGATTTTTATCAGGGAGCGGTATTAATGCTGACGGGGCGTGATGATGACATTACAGAGTTGGCATCCTTTAAGCAGGGAGCGGATGATTATGTCATCAAGCCGATCAAACCCCATCTTTTATTGGCAAGGATTGAAGCCTTACTTAAGCGCACTCGAGTTGCTCCTGTCGAACCGTTAAAAGGCCCGATGATATTGGGGGACATGAGTGTCGATGCAGAAAAACGTTCACTTCATATTGGCAATGAGGTTGTTCCTCTTACGAGTGCTGAATTTGATGTGTTGGAATTATTGGCCCGCCATGTCGGAGACATTGTGAGTCGGGAGGCGTGTTGTGAACAGTTACGTGGTTTGTCTTATGATGGCTTAGACCGCTCCATTGATATGAGAGTATCTTCATTGCGAAAAAAACTGGGGCTCAATGGGGATGGTGGTCAGCGGATTATTACTGTGCGTGGGCGTGGTTATATGTTGGTAAAGGAGTAGCGTGGTGAGGTTCGGGTCGTCCTTATTTTTGCAGTTGTATTTAAGTATTTTAGCGGCATTATTTATTATTGGCTGCGTTTTTGTTGGAGTGACAGGTTATGTTGATTATCAATCTGACTACGAAGATTTCTATATTGATACTGAGTTGGCGGCTCAATCGTTAGTCAAGCAATGGAGGGAAGAGCATAAAATTGATGTGGCGCTAATTCAACAGGTGAGTGATGAATATTTCTTTGTCGTGAGCCTTATCGATGATACTGATTTTCGGCAATATATCGACTCGGTTGACGTTATTACACAAAAAGGTAATGTGACAATTTTTAGCGCGGAAGAGGAAGGTTATATTTCCGCTCGTCCGCTGCAGAGTAGCCAGCAATGGTTGATTCTTTCTGATATGGCCCCAGACCGTGATCAACAGGACCTTAGCCCTGAGGCCTCTATTCACTGGGCGCGAGAGCAGCGTGAAGAATATATCACGATGCATATCATCCGGGGCAGCATGGCGGCATTACTGTTGCTTATCGCAGGAATAATGATATTGATGGTTAATCGTATCGGGCGTCATATCGATGAACTTGTCGATAGCAGTGTTGCATGGTCAAAAGGTGACTTCGCGGCCAAAGCCAACGAGAGCTTGCCGTCGCCATTAGATAAATTGGCGGCGGGGTTTAATCATATGGCAAATAACTTAGATCAATACGCTAAAGAACAACAGGTCATGATGAACGCAGTGTCTCATGAATTGCGAACGCCATTGAGTAAAATTCAATTGGCGTTAGAGATGCTTCAACGACAGCAACCGGAGGTTAAAGACAACCCTCTAGTAGGTGATTTGTTGCGTTATAATGAGGAATTGGAACAGTTGGTTAATCAGACGTTGACCTTTTCTAAGCTGCAACATGAAGCGCCAGTGATAGATAATACTCAATTGGATTTGAGCGGGTTATTGTTAGAGAGAGTCGTTGAGCTGAAGTTAGCGCACAAAGACAAGGTGGTCGATCTTGATGTGCATGCCCATGTGGGATTTACGGGGGATATTATTCATTTTCAGATGGTGTTTGATAACGTAATAAAAAACGCTCTAAAATACGCCGATGATAGGGTGTGTATTCGATTAATCAAGCAGGAAGCTGGTATTGTTTTTTGCGTCGAAGATGATGGGCCTGGAATACCCGCGAACTCACGAGAAAAAATACTGATGCCATTTTATCGTATAGATAAAAGTCGCAATCAACAGAGCGGTGGCTTTGGATTAGGACTCGCAATTGTTGATATTGTTGCGCGACGATATCAAGCGAAAATTAAGCTTTCGGACTCTCAGTTAGGAGGGTTAGCGTTTGAGGTGGCATTTGTGTATGACCCTCCTATATGAGCTATTCTTTGCCTTATCCCAAGTGACGGAAAGGGCTGTGGGACAAAATTTGTTATGGTTAGGTAGTTCACGTCTTGCTCTTGGTCCATGCCGGCAGTAGAGGGTTTTGGCATTACGTGATTATTATCGTATCAGGTAACGGAGTATTTGGCGGATGGTCGTCTCAAGGCTTTATTGGAACATGTTGAGCCTGACGCAAAATCGGCGCACATTGTTCACCGAGAAGGGCAGTTAGCAACCGCCAAGGTGCGAACCTTTATTGATCTTATGGTCGAGCGATTACGTAACGATAAGTCGCCTAATTAATTGCAAGTTGAGAGACGGTAAATGAAAAAAATTATGGTTGGTTTATTTGGGTTGCTGTGGTTGTTTACCTCAACGTTGTCATGGTCGACTTCACCCCTAGGCGACGTAGAGATAGAAACCAATTTTGTCAATAACGGCAGTTTTCAACAGCGTCTACAGTACTGGAATACGTCCCCACTGATCACTTGGAGCAGTGATCAGGGTGAGGATGGTACTGCGGCGATTTTTATGAATGCTCCTTTTCTTGCTGACAAAAAAACTATCCATGAAGCGAAGGCCGAAACTTGTCTGTCGTTGAGAGAGGCATCACTTTTTGATTTTCAAGCTTCCTTCAAATATGAGTCTTTACCGGAAATTTCAAGTGGGCACCGGTTAAATATTATTTGGTTTGAAGATGAGTACTGTAAAAAAGGCGGGCAATTTGGCAATTATGTCGAGCCCAAGCTTCAGTACGGCTGGCAAGTATTGCAGGCCGCCGGCCAACGGGCTGCACTCAATGCTCGATCGGTAAAAATTCAGCTAGCGCAAAATCAGCGTACGTCTGCGCAATCGGTTGGTGTAATGATGAGTGTGCGGTATTGGATATTGGATTTTTTGGGTGTTGATTATTCGCCACCCATTGCCTTTGGTCTTTGGGATAATATCTATATGGCGGTTACGCCGGGCGTTGAATCGTCGAATGCTGTTGCACAGGCTAAATATCAGCCGGATCTCAATGAACGCCCTTTAGGGAAAAACTACGTATTAAATAGCGGGTTTGATGAGGATACACAGCAGTGGCGGGTGTCCACCGATCACCAATGGATTAGCGATGAAGGCGTATCTCTTCGGGGTGCTTTAAGAACGACGATCACATCAAAAAAAGGATCGATGGGTACTGGGGTGTTTAGCCAGTGCGTAAATTTTGGTTTACAACAGCAGTTCGAAATGGGCATACAATTTAAGCGACTAAGCAGATCAACTCAAGACGGTGGTGGTCGTTACCGTCCAACTTGGTATGAATTTGAAAACTGCAAGGGGCGCCATACCATCTCGAACAAACATGCTGACCCCGTTGATGGTGATGAATGGCAATCGCTAGTCATTACTGATTTGGTGCCGGCGGGTGGATCTAGAAGCGTTAAGTTAGCGGGGATTCAGGTTATTCAGGGAGCCGGTGATTTTTCCGTAGTGTGGGATGATGCCTATTTTATTGGTAGGTCTTTCAGGTCGCCGAAATAAGATTGTTATACAGTATGCGCAGGCGATACGCACGGTATACGTGCGTATCGTTATATTCGTGTTATCGTTTTTTGATAAAAGAATAATTCGCGACGGGATCCTTACCGAGTAGCGCACGTCTGAGCATATCGTAAGCGATCGCACAGGTGATGGTTCTAATCATCGAGCGGTTATTGATTGGTATATGTACTTGTTGACTCCATATAGCGCTCTTAGACGCCAAAGCAATGGTGACGGTGCCAACGGGTTTATCGTCAGAGCCTCCATCAGGCCCGGCAACACCACTGGTAGCGAGAGCGTAGTCACTGTCGAGAATGTTTCTTGCGCCAGAGGCCATTGCTTCAACCGTTTCTATCGATACCGCACCGTATTGATTGATGATGGCTTCGGATACATTCAATAGCGTCGTTTTCGCGGCGTTGCAATAGGTGACTAGGCAGTGTTGCAAGTAGTTCGAGCTGCCAGGGAAATCGACGAGTTGACTGGCGATTAAGCCGCCAGTGCAGGATTCCGCCAAGCTCAGTGTTTTTTTCTGTTGTAATAGTAAGTGATGTATTTCAGCCGCGAGCGTTGGGTGGTTCTCGGAAACAAGCGCATCACCAAGTACTGCTTTCACCCTTGCAGTAACATCCGGCAACGCTTCTATTGCATTCTCTCCGCGGGCGAATAGTTTGATTTCTATATGGGGCATTGAAGAGCGATAACCCATTGTAATATGTTCTGGAATGGGTAATTGATCAAGCTCATCGGCTAGCGTCGACTCACCGATGCCAAAAGTGAGTAGCTTTTGTAGTTGGGTCGTTTCTTCTAAATCAAATTCCTGTTGAATAAAGGGAATAAATTGCTCTTGCACCATTTGCTTAAATTCGTGAGGAACCCCTGGGGTGAAAAAGAGCCAGGCGCGATTGAGTTTAACGCGAAACCCGCAGGCAGTGCCAACGGGGTTGTCTATCATGATGGCAGTGGCGGGGAGCTGCGCTTGCTTTGCATTACTTGCGGGCATTGTACGCCCTCTATCGGAGTACCAGGCTTCCAACGTTTCTCGCCATTGGGTGTTTTCGACTAGCGCTTCGTTCTTGGCGTTTGCCATGGCAAGTGCCGACATATCATCAGTAGTAGGTCCGAGGCCGCCGTTAACAATAATCACATCAGCGTATAGGCTACGTTCTTGAAAAACAGCGGTGAGGTCTTCCAAACGATCACCGACCGTGACTCGGCGCTCCATTTCTATGCCGAGGTCCATCAGCTGATTGCCAAACCAGGCGGCATTGGTATCGACTATTTGCCCTGATAGCACTTCTTCTCCAGTGCAAATCATCTCAATCTTCATCGTGTGTTTCTCCTTAACGTATCGCAGCTCGGTGCTTTTATGTTCGCAAGGGTATCCCCTAACTGAGTTAACGACAAGATGTCTTGCTGCTCATTCTGAATTTGAGGCATTGAAAGAGAAAACTCATGATTGCTTGTGTAGTATGGGGGCAAAGAAATAGAAAGCAGATGAGATAGCCGCTAGGGGATATATCGGTATGGGTAAATGGGGAATAGGGTGTTTGGTGTTTTTGGGCGTCTTTCTGCTCACCGGGTGCGCCGATTATCGGGCGCTTACGCAAGACCTTCGGTATATCGAGGCGGTAAATATAGAATACCAGCCCCTCAGAGGAATTATTAAAGGTAAGGGCCATGAAAAGTCCCCTGTTGTTATTGTTTTGCTGCAGGATGAACACGCTAATGAAGTGCTAGGTTACCGAGTCGTTGAGCAGCCAGGTGCCTTTGAGTATCGTGCAAAAGTGACGCCCTCTTATATGTTTGCTTTTAGCGATGTGAATAACGACCTTACTCTGCAAGCGTTTGAGCCTTATGGCTGGTATAAAATTGACCCTGCTGTATTTGACCCTCAGAGCACCTCTGCTGAGATCGAAATTACTTTACAGGCCCATGATAAAAACTCATCCCCACCCCCTGCTAATCTTACGCGGCTAGCAGAAACAAAGCTGTCTTATATTGCGGGGATTGAGGTCAATATGGGGACGGTGAGTTCTTTGGAGGACCCTATTTTTTCCCCAGAGCAGTCACACAAGGGAATGTGGAGCCCGATGTCATTTATTTGGGATGGAGGCGCCGGCATTCATTTTATGCAACCCTACGACCCGGCTAAGACGCCAGTGTTGTTTGTGCACGGAATGGATGGTTCGCCGTTAAATTTTAAGTACTTGATCGATAATTTGGATACGGATAAATATCAACCCTGGGTCTTGTATTATGCGTCTGGGTTCCGCTTGGGCATTCAGGCGAAAGGCCTGTTTAATTTCATGAATACCTTGAATAGTCGCTATGGTGTAAAAGACTTGCACCTCGTGGCGCATAGTATGGGTGGGTTGTTAGTACGGGGTTACCTAAATCAATGTTCAGAGTTGGGTGGATGCGAGTACCTACGATCGTTTACTAGCATCTCGACCCCCTGGGGTGGGCATAAAGCAGCTAAAATAGGCGTTGAATACGCGCCAGCGGTGATTCCGGTATGGTTTGATATGGAACCTGATAGCGAGTATCTATCGGATCTTTTTAAACCCCCGTTGCCCAATCAATTACCTCACCATCTTCTTTTCGGTATCAAGCAGAATCGTTTAGTTGGATTTGAAAGTAATGATGGCACCGTTGCCTTATCGAGTGTGCTGGCCTATGCGGCGCAAGATCAAGCAGTTGAAGTAAAAGGGTTTAATGAGGGACATGTATCCATTTTACAGAATCAGCGTGTATTGGATAAATTACATGCTATTTTCAAACGTTATGATGAGAAGAGCTAATGTACCTAGGTTGAAACCCAAGATATGATGCACCATTACTTGACTAAATGAGAATAGTTATTATTATCATTTATGTGTGTGACTTCTGTTATTAAAGGACTTTGCCTGGAGGTGCGTGATGGGGTGTGCTTTACCTGATTTGGTTTTAGCTCAAGAAATAAGCAATTCGGTTAAGTTAGAACTCAGTGTTGATATTATTCACTACTTAATCATGAATGACCTTTTGAGTGCGCAAGATTTTCGTTGCCTGGATTGTGAATCGAAATATTCAATACAAAAATTATGTATGCAAAAGTGTGCGCGGAGAATGTAATGCTCTTCGGATTAACGCTAGTGTGTTTCTTTATTCATCGATAGCTGGCATTCCTCAACCAAAAGATCGATAAATACTCTCACTTTTGCTGAGAGCATTCGGTTTTGTTGATATATGATGGAAAAAAAACGAGAACGCCCCCGGTAAGGTGCGAGGACTTCTATTAGGTCCTGGTATTGGGATTGTCCTGCGATAAAGTCATAGGTTTGAAATAATCCACCGTTGGCCAATGCGTACCCGACACAACCCAGAACATCCCCTGAGAAGCGAATGCTACTGTTAAAAGCAGGTTCGATTTCCTCGCCATTATCGAGAAAAACCCACGGTAGGGGTTTGCCTGTACTTGGCGTGATAAATTGAATGCATTCATGGCTTTTAAGATCGTGCAGAGTTTGTGGTGTTCCGTGTTCTTCTAGGTATTTCTTCGAGGCATAAACACCGAGGGTTGCTGCCTCTATTCGTCGAGCAACGAGGCGAGAGTCTTTGGGTTGGCCTAGTCTAATAGCCAGATCAAAACCTTCTTCAATGAAATCAATAGTCCTATTGGATATGTCGATCTCAAGCGTGACCTGTGGGTAGAGTGCTTTAAATTTAGTAAGAACCGGTAACACTCGAAAGTAGCCGTAGGTGGTCGGTACGCTTATTTTTAACGTACCTTTTGGCGCGGATAAATTGCCAGTGATCATCTTCTCAACATCGTCGATTTTTCGTAGCGCCTCTGAGCACTGTTCAAAATACAATTGACCGTCATCCGTTAAGCGAATTCGTCGAGTGGTTCGCGCAAATAACTTTACGCCCAATTTTTCCTCAACTCGGGCGACCGATCGGCTGACTGCCGCAGGGGTAATGCCGAGTGCATTTGCCGCGGCGGTAAAGCTTGATAGCTCTGCGGCTTTGCAGAAAATTTGAATAGATCCAATTTGTTTTGTATTTTGCTTAAAGTCCATTTGTTACACCGTAAAATAAATGCTTGATCGCAATCTGATATACAACAGTATTTGTGGGGCGCTGGGTATTAATGGGCTGCCTTGGGAAAGTAATAGATGTGAGAGTTTTTTATCGTATTAATGGCCTAGTGTCATTAAGACTAAAAGAGTAGCCTAGATTGTTAGATACAAGTAGCAGAATATTGTGACGTTTATATTACGGTGTAAAAATTAATGACATAAACGTGAGTAGGTGGTTGAAAAATAACCCCTGACGTTTATGGAGGGCTGGGAACATTGTGTCCTAATGCGGTTTCGTCGCAAACCTCACATTTGATGTGAAAAGCATCAAAACGGTTTTGTTGAAGAAACGTAGAGCTGCCTTGGTGTCACGCTTAGCTGTGAGACGGAAATCAATCGTATTTCCCTCTTTATCGACTGCCCGATAATAGTAGCGCCATTGGTCTTTTACGTTTAAATAGGTTTCGTCCATTATCCAGCGATCACCTGGTCGTGTCTTCTCTTTATGGAAGGTTTTCTCGAGCTTCGGTGCGTAGTGAACAACCCGTCGATTCAATGTACTATGATCAATCTTGATACCACGTTCAGTCATTATCTCTTCAATTTTTCGATAGCTGAGAGGATATGCACGCTACCTACGCACGCATTGAAGTATGGTGATCATGAATTGCTCAGTTTGATAGGGTTTTGAGATATGCATTCTACAATGCAATGAGATCGCATTCGCTGAATGCGACGGAACCAGACTTTGCGTATATTAGGGTTTAATTGACTTCGAACCTTTACGCGCACTGGCTTTTGATTCAATGGCCAAACGGTTTGCTAAGTTATCCATCATAGAAAAAAGGATCTCCACATTATATCCAATCAAGAATGCTATCATCATAGGGGAATATTGCCCCACCGAAGCAGCCTGATCTTCGCCAAAAAAAAGACCACTCGAGATTCCCATAACACCGCCGAGAACAACCCTAAGATTATAATCCAATCGGTGCTTTAGTGTGAACGTTCCCTGTTGAAACGCACTATGAATGGAACGTAACACCAACGTAAACGCACCCAGGCAACCAAACAATAGAGGAAGAGCATATCCAGAAAGCAAATTTAGCATATACTCCGCTTGCAGTTGATTTCTAAAAAATAAATTCCTCGACATACCTAATTGTCTGGCAACTTCTACTTTAGATGATTCGAGTTTAAGTCTTCTAATGATGTCGCTTATCCCAATAAGATCCGCATCCCCCTCTAATCTATTCTCTTCGCGAACTATATCTTGATGTAATCTATCTACTTTTTGGCTATATATATAATTATCATAGTGAGAGAACTCAGCATTGACTCCCTCTCCGAATTTCCACACGCCATTCCATTGGAATAATAGAATTCTATTTGCATCAAATTTCTGATCAAGCATCGTCTCTTTCTGCTGTAATTGAATACGAGATTCTAGTGACGCTTCACTATTATTCGACTCTATTAATCTAGTTTCTTTCTTTAATTCGATCCTTACTTTATTGCGCTTTTCAAAAAGAACACTGGTTTTGTTCAGTACATCCACCCCTATCATGTAATAAGATTGCAAAACTACAGTAATTAGTATGATCACAAATACTGCAGTGCCATAATACCACGGAACACATTTTACTTGTCGTATCGTACGATGATTTCTCTCCGCCCATAAAGGTGATGGGCTTGTGTGCTGTATGCTCGTTAATGTGGCTGGTTTTATTAATCCGATAAGCTGATTGTAGTCAGTCCAAAATTGGGCCTCACCCGTCGCTGACAATCCCCCTTTTGTCTGAAACTCCTTCCTTGACTGCAGGCTAGATTTGATCAGTGTTGATTTAACCGGTATCCCTATCCTAGATACATAGGCAATAAGCAGTTCTATCTCAACCATCGCGAAATCCAACTCGCTCTTTTCATTGCCCGCGACTGATTGATTTACCATCTTCCCTCACCGCAACACCATCATGATTAAAAATAAAGAAAGCATCCTCGAAAAACTTAAAGGGCACCTTTAGATCGCCAGGAGGTTTGCGCTGAAAATTAATTGCAATATCCGGTGTTGATACCAATCCAACGGGTAACGTCTGCGGATCTGACTGATGTGTGATAATACGATAGGCGTAGTCCGCAGCCAGTTTGGCGTTTGTTTTGAAGCTAACCCCTATTGCCATAAAAACACTATTACTATTGGCCATAACATGGCTAGGGGTCACACTCAATACTGGCACATCATTTGCGTAATAGTTAATATTTTCTATCACGTTAAATAGCTCAGTGCTACCTGTCACAAGAAACACACGGTCTCTAGTGGTCGAGGAATTATCTGAAAATCGCTGCATTGGTTCATACAGCGTTTCGTCGATACGATCAAAATCAACCTCTATCATATCTAATTCTATATCGACGTCACTATTAGCCAGATATCTCTCCAACGGTTTTACCTGAGTCAGTATCGAACTGGGATTATTCCGATCGAAGATAACCGCAATATGATGTAGATCTGTGAGGAATTTCTCTTTTAGATAGGATACCTGAGTACTAACACTGATATTGAGCGAGGTGTAAGCGATATTGTTCTGGCTCATACCAACGGTGGGATCAATTAAATTCATCGATACAGGGTCTTTGCTACAAGAGGTCACTACCGGTAAATTTCCTCCTGCATAGAATTCGCTTAAGAATGCAGTCGTAGCAGACCCCATTGAAATAATGAGATCAATGCCATTAGTCTCTGCATTTTCTATTATAATTTTCGCTTGCTGAGTATCTCCCTGATAGTTAAATAGAGTAAATTCCACTCCCAAACCACGACTTCGTAATTCGTTGATTATGGTTTTTGAGGATATATCGTAAGCTCCTGACCATTTCGGGGATAGAATAAGCACCCTCGCATCGATGGTGCTGCCTGTGGTAATTACCGCGGGAACAGCATAATCTTGAAACTCTTCAATCTCACGCATCCATTCGCGACCAGCAGGCTTGCAACTAAGTGTATCTAATTGGTTCCCATTAGATTCGATCTTCATACGTGCGCAGAATCTAGATGAACTTGATGCGTAACCCATAGAATGCAGTGAAACGATTAGCAGAGGTACTAAAACAAGGATTATCTTATTCATCGGGGATTCCTATCGATCGAGTTATTTGTGATTTTCGAAGTATTTTCATGGAGGAAAAATAATTAAGTAACATAAATATCAATCCGAGAACGATAATCATTGCACCCAGATTCGATAAAGCCTTTATATCGACAGTGTCGTCACTATTAAGCAACAGGAATGCTGCTAAAGAGGGTCCAGCGACATGCCCCAGTCGTTCCAAGAATCGATATGCTGCTGCCGTTGTTGCTTTACCTACTATTCGAGCATTCTTCGATTCAGCCACATGTGAAACAATCGGAGCATGTATAAATCCATGGGATAATCCGATAAGCAGCACGCCCGTAAGAATCACGCCAATGAGAACGACATTTTGCATCTGTAGAGAGAGCAACGTCACGAAAGGTAGCTGAAGCAATACCTCCTGTTGACCGATCAGTATTAAACCAAGCCCACTTCCAACGCAGCCGATAAATAGAATCAGTTCTATCTGTACAAGCCACAAGCGAATCTTGCCCACCAAACGGGTCGATACCAATACTCCTAGATAATAGAACACCAATATCTGGCCAATAACATCGGTGTCAAACTCCAGTTCTTTTAGCAACATTGGCATAGTAAAAATGAGCACACCCACGTAGAGCGCTTTCGTGGGAAAGCCAATTAACAACACCGTTTTGTAGAGTTCGAAATCTGTCATCAAATTCTTAAATTTAAAACCAAATCCCGTATTTCGCCTGTCCTTAGTTGGCTCGTCGTCTTGATTGAAAACAGGATCTGATATCATAGCCAGACAATATGCTAAACAAATGGATCCGATAATTGACCCTGCAAAAAATACGTTTTGCTCACCAAGCATCGGCATCAGTAGCGCTCCGATAGCGGCTCCGGAGATCGTACTCATATTAAATCCAATAACCAATTGCTCAGTCCCCTGTAATCGACTATTTTGACTTTCCAGATTCAATAGGTAACTTTGTACGGCGATAAAGAGTATGCCTTGGCCAACCCCTGCGATACCCCTCAAGGCAACCACCAAGGGAACATCATCAATCAGAGCCATACCTCCCAATCCACCAACAGATAACATCAATCCGGCAAGCATCATATTACGTAAGCTGTGCGACTCAGCCCAACGACCAGCGGGGAGCAGAATGGCCGCAAAGGACACAAAATAGACGCCGAACACCGTCGACACAGAGTATCCGCTGCCCTGAAATAGTACTGAAAAGTAAGCGGGGAGAAAGGAAAGATTAATTGCTTCCATCAATACCCCGAGGGCAAATACAGGTCTAATTAATTGTAATTGCAGCGATAAATTCGGTGCCGCCTGACGCTTATTCGCTTTCTTCATTTCCCGTTGTATCGACAACAAAACATCCAAAAATAGATTAGACAGAAGAACAGAGGCAATGAATAGCACCAGAATATTACGCGTCGCTCGCCATAACCTTGCATAAACTTTACTCCAAGGCGTTTTTACGACGACTTGGTAACTATCATCAATTAGCGCCAGACGAGTCACTATAAAGTCTTCGTTGTACTCATTGTAATAATCTAGTGATCCACTTTCCGTCGCGTATTGGCTAATATTGCCATGGTGTATTAAATAGATATGGCTAATATCTGGGTTCTTTAACCGGTATTCCTCAAACAGCACATCAATACCCGTTAGATCCCGATCAAGATCAAATCCAAGTTTACCTGGAACATTCAATCGGGCCTCCAGCGAACTCGCCAGAGAGTAGGACTGCCCCTTTATTCCGGCAGCATACAGTTGAATAAGACTTTGAATTATGACGAATCCAACGACAACAAAGGTTAAATGATAGAGACTCTTTTGTATCAAAACAGGTTTTTTGTTGGCGAAACGCTGTGCGAGCGTTATCACTATCGGCATTAACACAATGAGCAGCAAGGAGAAGATAACCACCCATCTAAACTGGGCATTGATTACATCGCTGAATAATCCATCCGTTGGCGTAATGACAAGACTCCCAACGCGGGTGATTTTATCTTCAAGCTCAAGAACAATCTCGTACTTATCATGCTGATGAGACTCCATCGTTAATCCTATCCAATCAATGGTAAGTTCACGTAGCAGCGCCTTTTCCGACATGTCACAGGTTAATAAATGGGACTCATGAAGCCCCTTACTTACATTATCCGCCTGCCCGTAATTCACTATATTGATAGACTTTATTTGGTCACTTTGATCAGCAAGATTATTTGCTTGTAATGTAAACCCTTGGAATTCAATGGGCACACCTAAACGTAAATTCCCCTCAATTGAGCTTTCAAGTAATTCCGCTTGATTACAGACATTCGTGAGCGACAATGCTGGAGAGACACGATACGACTCCCCTATGCCGATAAAGAGTAAAAGTCCAATTGACAAGACCATGACTATTTGTAGAGAAAGAATAGTTTTAACGAAATTCACGATTGTACCCCTATCCATTGAATTTTAGTTTTTTCCTACTGCAAGAGAACACGTGCTCCTATCTAGCGTCAGCAAACGATAGGCAATTGATTTTCGATAGAGATGAAAATGGGCGAGTGTATTGATTATTTGGTTCAGTATCATCTGTTCATAACTTATTCCAAGCTGGCCTAACCCCATGGATACCAAGCTAGTAGCCTCATCACTTGGCGCTCTTAAATCGGGCTTAGGGTTAGCTTCTAGCACATAGAGATGACCTGATTTATTCATCCGCAAATCAATTCGAATAACGCTATATATCCCTAAATTTCGAAATATCGTGCGTGCAATAGTATTGATATTTCCTAGCACTGCACTTTCTGACGATTCACTTAGCACTTTGATTGTATCTCTACCAATAGGTCTGATATCCATTGAGGTAAAAATCCCGTTAGGGTCTTCTAATCTACGCTCAAACTGACCGAAGCAACATGCGTAACTATCCTGCTTGAATTCCCAGCCTCTTTCGTTGTCTCTAACCCCACTTCTACCACCCATTACCGATATACAAAATTCCTTACCCGATAAAAAAGGTTCAATCAGTACAGTATTCCCAGTTTCTGTGAATACTCTCCTGGATAGCTCCCTCGCTTCCTCAATCGAATCCGCAATAAAAATGTGGTTTGACGCCCGGCCGCAGACAGGCTTAACCACAAACTTCGTACTATCCTCGAACTGCTCATCTTCCTTTAGCTCTTGGATAAATCTATCTAGCGTCGAATTCAGATTCGATCGAACATCATCTTCAGGTCTCCACACCATATAGGGTGCTGTTCTCACGCCTTGGCTGAGCAGGTGGATTTTGAAGAGATGTTTATTGTCCATCAACGCTACGTTGGCGGGTGTATGACCTACATAACCAATGCCTAAACTTTCCAATAATGCAGCACAGTGACAAGATGAATCTACACCTTGAACTCCAGCAGTATTTAACCACGCAAAATCTATCTTTAGATTCTTTAGTCTAGCGGGAAGAAGCATGCTCTCCTCGAGTAGAAATAGATTTCGAAATCCTAAAAGTTTAAGTGCATTTTGTATGTCCTCTGCAACTGACCGATAGCTCTTCCAATGCCGTGGATTGTGGCTTTTAAACTGCACAGTCCCCGCATCATTCGGATTTCCTGCATAAATTATTGCAACATTTCCATCAGATTTTAATTTTTCCAATACCGCCGATAAATATTGATCCACCGTTTCCATAGAACACCTCTTCACACGAGTACATCTGATTCTATTTATAGTTTCATCTTGAAATTCTTGATGCTAAAAACTCACTCCAATACCAAGTACATTATTTGTTTTTCCTGGAGAGTTCATTTTTCTGTTGATCATATAGAACACGGTTACACTGTATTTCGGATCCACCCTTAGCTTAACCCCCAAAGGAATCATACGTGTTTGATCCAGCTTGCTATCAATTCCACTGGTGACGTAGATATACTCCTGACTCATGAAAAATGAATCGATATAACTATTTTCCGACACTTTATTCGATACTTTCAATCTATGTCGATAACGTGTTTTTTCCTTGTCATCTGACCCTCCGATGAATTCAAGTCTATTTCTCAAGCTGAACTTATAGATTCGATCGGCCAATGTCAGTGCTGTAGAAGGCGTTATCTCAGCCTCATATCGCCTAGAATATTTATGAGTGCCGTCACTATTTCTAAAATCGATAAATTTTATTCCAGCCCCAATAGCAACATTATCGTTTATCTTATGACGAATCATCGGTCCTACGAAGGACCCTGAGCGAGACCTCATATTGTTGTCTTCTCTAAATTCTCCATAAAGAAATAATTTACTTTTTTTGTCTTGGCTTTGCCAAGCTTTAGTGATTGCTGAACCCCAAAATTGACTATCCCTTTCTTCGGACGATACCGGCATCGATATCATCGCAATCAAGATAGTGATACAGAAAAGCAAACCAAACGATCTATTGTGTAACTTCATATTCTTTCTACTCCACTGGACGTTGCCCATTTTTGGGCTTGAACTAATAGACTAGAAGTGTTCTGTAAAAATAACTTAGCCGGTTTTACGGAATTTATCGTCTAAATGATTATTTGTCGTAACGATTCGCGAAGACAACAAAGTCGACGGTTCCGTCGCATCTCGGGGGGAGGGGGGGCAAGTAGCGGTTCTGTTACAAGTTTCCCCCAGGAGAAAACTGAAGGGTTTCTGGACGTGACTATGCCGCCAAAGCATAAAATTGTTCAACTGGTGTCACATGACTTTGAGAAAAATATCGTCGTTGCCCTTTTTCAAAATCACTATCAACTCTATTCCCTTTAATGTTTCGATAGCTGAGTGAATAGGCACGGTACCAACGGACACAGTGAAGGATGATCGATTGAGGAGTGTGTCTGCCTTTGAATTAGATCATTCTGCCATGCGGCTCTCTGACATCACTGGCTGCGACAGCACCCTGAATACTACTACAATCGAAATGTCACAATGATTTTGAAAACTAAGGTGCCTCTAGATGCCCTGTAATACGTGAGCTGTAATGACAAGTGTTACATTAGGGCGGAATGTCCCTAGAACCCCTTTGTGAAATGAAAAGCAACTAATCATGACTGATTTAGGTTGAGTGATATTGCATTACCTGCCTAATGAAATCTTGTCTCGCCCTGGGGTCTTCTAATGCTGTCTCTTCAATGATAGGTATGTTGGGATAGTGTAACTGTAGTTGCTGGGTGAATACCCCTATACCATCGGTATCGATGTGTTGTTCGTGATGTACTTTTACGGTTCCGTTGCCACAGCTCGGAGAGCGTGATTTAACAATGTAGCCTGAAAGGTTTTTCATCCAGGGTTGTTTTCCTGCCCGAGCGAGTTTGGCCGTGACATCGTTGTGCGGTGGCTCGACACCCTGGCAGCGAATACCGTTTGATGTTGCGATCAATTGTATGGGAGGGCGGGGAACGCCAAGTCCGATAAATACTTCAGGACAAAATGAGTGAAAGCAAAAGTGTTGCGAGAGTATTTGAGTGATTAGGGGAGTGTGCTGATGGTCACCATCATAGCGCACAGCCTCCCCTAGTAAGCAGCTACTTATGCCGACAATGGGCTTATCTTTCAAAGTCGATATTATCGATCAATCGAGCACCGCCCATTTGTGCGGTGGCTAGAATAACAAAGGATGTATCTTGACTGGCGGCTGGATCAAGGCTTTCACTATTGCAAATGTTGAAGTAGCCGTCACCAAAGCCGCTTGAGGTCAGTGTGTCCCGTGCGTCTTTTATGATCTGGGCGAAGTTGTTATCTCCTTGTAGTACTTTGTCTCTTGCTAGTTTGAGTTGTTGGTAGAGCAGTGGCGCAATACTTTTTTCTTCGTCAGTCAAATAGCCATTGCGGGAGCTTAGCGCCAGACCGCTGTCTTCCCGTACGGTCTCAACGCCAACGATATTGATGTCAAAACATAGGGCCTTGGTCATTCTACGAATGACTGCAAGTTGTTGAAAGTCCTTCTTGCCAAATAGCGCAACATTGGGTGTTACGATATTGAACAGTTTGGACACTACTGTGGATACGCCGTCGAAATGCCCTGGCCTGTCGGCACCGCAATGATCCTTTGTAATGTCATGTACTTGAACCGTGGCCCAGTGACTCGTTTCTGCGGGATACATTTCTTCTGCGCTTGGGGCAAAAAGGAGGTGACAACCCGCTGCTTGCAGCTTTTCGCTATCAGCTTCTAAGGTTCTAGGGTAAGAATCAAAATCTTCTCCTTCACCAAATTGTGTCGGGTTAACAAAAACACTGGATACCATAAAATCCGCATGTTTATGACCTTCATGTAGTAGGGTTATATGACCCTCATGTAGGTTTCCCATGGTGGGCACAAAACCAACGGTTTTACCCGCGAGCTTTTGCTTTGTGACGGCCTCTCTGAGCCCCGCGATAGTATGAATAATATCCATAGAAGGTTCCACCTATGCAAAGCCGTGTTCTGGTTTCGGGAAGTTACCGTCTTTCACCGCTTGGTGATAAGCGGCTACAGCGCCTTGAATCGTACCGTCGCCGTCGGGCATAAAGTTATGAACAAATTTGGCGACCTTACCTGGTGTGGCACCTAGCATGTCATGTAACACAAGGACTTGTGCGTCTGAGGCTGGGCCTGCTCCGATACCGATAACAGGGATGGATACGTTTGACATGACTTCTTCCATCAGTTCACTGGGAATGCACTCGTACAGCAAGATGGCAGCCCCTGCTTTTTCAGCGTCGATAGAGTCCTGCAGTAGTGCTGCGCGCGATGCATCATCCCGCCCTTGCACTTTGTAGCCCCCAAATTTGTTGACCGATTGAGGTGTGAGTCCAAGGTGTACGCAGACCGGTATACCTCTTTCCGTTAGTTTTGAGATGGTGCCAGTAAACCAGCTGCCACCTTCAACTTTAACCAGGTGACCACCGGCACGCATAAGCTTTGCTGCATTCTCAAAGGTTTGTTCTTCAGTGGCGCAGCTCATAAAAGGCATGTCTGCCATGATGAGTGACCCTTGATTTCCGCGGCTTACACACGTGGTGTGGTAAATCATCTCTTCCATGGTTACAGGGACAGTACTGTCTTTTCCCTGCAATACCATGCCAAGAGAGTCCCCGACCAAAATAACTTCTACTCCTGCGCTACTTACGATGTTGGCAAAAGTGGAGTCGTAAGCGGTAAGGCAGCTAAATTTCTGGCCTTCAGCTTTACGTTTGTTAAGGGTGCTTAGGGTAATATTCATCTGTGATACCTCTGATTAGGGACTGCTCACATGTCCTTGATAGACGCTAGGCTGAAACCGAGCGTAGCGACATCATAAACTATAGCTTTCGATGGGTACAAATGGCAGACGTAAAAAGTGAACGAGATTAGTGTAAGTTACACTGGGGTGGTGTGCTGGGCGTCGAATGGTGTTATGCCTGCGGAGGAGCATTGCTTGGCAAGCTCGATAATGCTTGTTCCGTTCGGCATGGATAATGCGGGTGCAATCTCGGATGCCAGGTCCCGTAGTGGGTATAAGACAAAATTGCGCTCGGTCATGCGAGGATGGGGGATACAGAGTACTTCTGTATCTACTGTTTCTTCGCCAAACAATAATATATCGAGGTCAAGGGTTCGGGCAACCCAGCGGACTGAGCCTCGGACACGTCCCTGTTGATTTTCGATATATTGTAGCGCCCGTAGTAGCGACTCTGCCGGTAGGGCAGTGGTGATGGCGAGAACGCCATTGACATAATCGGGTTGAACACCAGGACCAATGGCTTTGCTGCTATAAAGAGGGGAGCGAGCCAGCACCTGCGTACTCTCTATTTCCCCGATGGCTTGTATTGCTTGTGTGATCTGCTCTAGCGGGGTATCTAAATTACTCCCGAGCCCAATGAAAGCACGTATGCTCATTGTTGGTTATCACGACGCTTGCGCCGAGGTGGTCGGCGTTTTTTTCTGGGTTGTGCGTGGTCAGCTGCAAGGGCTTTTTGTGCTACAGGGTCTGCGTGTTGAAACTCCGTCCACCACTCCCCGAGACCTGCTGGTGTTTCCTCGGCCTGCTCTCTAAGTAGTAATAAGTCGTAGGCTGCACGAAAGCGTTGATGCTCTACAAGCTGTTGTGCACGCTTGATGTGACGACGAGTGAGCCTTGGTTGTAGTTCCCAAATTTCTCGGATAGTCGTGACAAAGCGTTTAGGAATGGTGGTGTGTTTAGCCTGTTGTTGCAGGGTGCGCTGGATAGCTTGCTGTAAGGCTGGGACGGGCGGAATGCCATCGCGTTTGAGCTTTTCCCAGTGGGTTTGCAGTGGCCCCCACAGCATTACGGCATAAAAGAATGCGGGGGTGACGGACTTTCCTGACGCTATTCGTTCATCAGTGTTGATCATTGCTTGATCAATCATGCCCATGGCGCCTGGGTGCTTGTTTTTAGATTCTACAGAGCTAGGAAATAACCATCGGGCAAGGTCGTAGTGCTGCAATAGATCCCATACCGTTACCGCGACACCTGACATAAAGAGCTTTTGAACTTCATCAAATAGCCGGGCTGCGGGGATCAAGCCGAGCAACTCGGAATGATCACGAATAGGTGCTTCTGTCTCATCGCTTAAATCGAAGTCCAGTTTTGCACTAAAGCGTATAGCCCTTAGCATTCGTACGGGGTCTTCTTTGTAGCGCAGCTCAGGGTCGCCGATGAGGCGTAAACAGCGATTCTGGATGTCTTCAAACCCATTGACATAGTCAACAATGGCCTGGTCTTCGTGGCGATAATAGAGGGCGTTAGCGGTAAAGTCCCTGCGCACAGCGTCTTCATCAAGGTTGCCGAACACATTGTCTCGTAATAGCATTCCGTGATCTGAGGTCGAGGATTGCTGGTCGCTAGAGGCGTTACTATGGCTACCTCTAAAGGTGGCAACTTCGATTATTTCGCGCCCATATCGGATGTGGGCTAGTCGAAATCGGCGCCCAATGAGCCGGCAGTTGCGGAACAACGCCTTAATTTCTTCTGGGTGTGCATCGGTGGATACATCGAAGTCCTTAGGGTCAAGGTCAAGCAGCCCATCCCTTACACAGCCACCGACCAAATATGCTTCGTAACCAGCCTTAGTCAGCGTATCGACCACCCTGATCGCATTGGGGCTTGCTAGGCTAGGATCAAAAGAATGCCGGTTCGCGCCAATGATGACGGGCATGTTCCCATCTGGGGTGTTGCCTCGCGTGATGATTTTTTTGATTTTTTTGATCAGCCGTTTTGGCATGGGTAGCGCTGCACCTGTATTGGGGTGGTTCAAATGAAGTTAGGTCAATTTGGCCACAGTTTAGCACTGGTATACACGTTACAAAACGTCTATTTTTTTCAATGACTTGGTGAAAGGCGGGTTTTGACTAATCTGGTGTTGCTGATGAGGAAATTTGAGGATGTAAAAAAGGGAGAGCGGTTAAGCTCTCCCTTTCATAATCTGCTATTTATTTTTTTTATTACAGATGAGTATTTGTTTTTTGAACTGGATCCTTAGATCCAGTTCTTTTATGTGCCGACTCTTTTTATTGTTTTAGCGTTATTTATTATTATTTTTAAATTGATCTATTTATTATTGTTGTTGATCTGTCTTTCTAGAGTGTTTTTTATTGTTAGTAATTATTGTTATTATTGTCAGTTATTATTTTTGTTAGTGCTATTTTTATTATTATTGCTTGTTTCTTATTTTTATTTTGTTGTCACCGTTACAAAGCGCTTATTGTTTTTGTTTCGCCCCGCTGCGGTTACGTAATATATAAAGCAGATCCCGTGCCAGCTTTTCAAGAAAACACAATATCCTTATAAAACAATGAGTTATGAATTCTGCTTGATGGGGTGGGGTGAAATTGACAATATTTTGTTACCTCTTTCGACTAAAAGTGTTTCCTCTGCGGTAACACCGTAACAAATTATTCGGGAACTTTGTGTTACTTAAGTTGTTACTCGGCAGGAGTCGAAAGGTTAATTGCGCTAAAATTTTGGGGTAATTTGGTTAGATTTCCATCGCTTGGTACGGAAAGGGTGGTGAAAGATAAGGATGTGTCAATAAATAGGCTGGGGACAAAAAATGTGTTGCGAAGTGATGGGAGGTATTTTGACGGCGTGGGGTGCCATCATTAAGGCAAAAAATTGACGCTATTGCCTTAGTGATGGTATGGCTGTGGGTTACATTTGTGACTGTTGGTAGTTTTGTAGGCCGATGCGCTTGATGAGCCCTAGTTGCTGCTCAAGCCAATAGGCGTGGTCAACTTCAGTGTCTTCAAGCATTTTCTCTAGGATTTCCCGGGTTTCGTAATCTCGCTCCTTTTCGCATAGGGCAATAGACTCTCTTAAGTCTTTGACTACTTTGTACTCCAAGTTTAGATCGCTTTGTAGCATTTCGGGTACGGTTGACCCTACGTTGATAGGAGGGCGAGTAGTGAGGTCAGGCGTTCCCTCTAGGAACAGTATACGTTTGATCAGGTGGTCTGCGTGCTCTGTCTCATCTTGCATTTCGTGACCGATGCGCTCGTAAAGTTTACTCAAGCCCCAGTCTTCATACATGCGGGAGTGAATAAAGTACTGATCCATGGCTGCTAACTCTCCTGCTAGAAGATAGTTCAGGGAGTCAATGACTACTGGAGTGCCTTTCATAGTGTGTGCTCCTTTTAGCTATCCATCATGGATTGTAGGTAGTTTTCTAGGCCAACGTTGGAGATAAGATGTTGTTGGGTTTCGATCCAGTCAATATGCTCTTCATCGGATTCGAGGATGTCTTCAAGAAGATCGCGACTTACGTAATCGCCGATGCTTTCGCAGGTGGCGATGCCGTCTACTAGGTCGGAGCGGATATTGGTTTGCAAGGTGAGGTCGCAACTGAGCATTTCTTCGGGGGTTTCACCGATCAGCAGCTTGCCGAGCTTCTGTAGGTTGGGTAGACCTTCAAGGAAAAGAATGCGTTCAATCAGTTTGTCGGCATCTTTCATCTCGACAATGGATTTCTTGTATTCGTGTTCGTTTAATTCGCCGAAGCCCCAATTCTTAAACATGCGGGCGTGCAGGAAGTACTGATTGATGGAAATGAGTTTGTTGCCAAGATTGGCATTGAGAAGTTCAAGGGCTTTGGGATCGCCTTTCACTGTCGTCTCCTTAAGAGGTCACTAAATTTAGTTTTTGGCTTTTTGCGAACAATAAATGGTCGCTAAACCAGCTACTAGTTTAGTCTATGTTCTTAAGGAGTAAATAGAACAGTTGGTGAATTTTAAGTCTAATTTATCAGGTGGTTATACTTTAGCCTCATAAGCAAGATTGTAATTCTGGGAGATTTGTAATTGAGAGATTGTGTCGTCGACAAGCTCTTTTGCAAACGGGGCGCATTGTCCACAACAACTACCCACACCAAGAGTCTCGCGCACGTCACTAAAGCTGCTGGCGCCTTCGTGAATAGCGTTGCGAATATCTCTGTCGTTTATGCGATTGCAAATACAAACGACCATGGTGTTTCTCCTACATTAAATTCAATGATGATAATGTAGTGCAAATGAGAATATATATCAAGTGTTAATGGGTATTAATAGCCTTACGCTAATTAGGTTAGTGTCAGGCTTGTTTGATGGCGGGCTTTTTGCGGGGAATACCAAGGCGCTGTCTTCTTTCCCAAAGGCATTTGCGGCTAATACCGAGCTTTTGTGCTAACTCTGTCTCGGTCATCTGGTCTTGATGGTCTAGGACAAAATGTTGGAAGTAGTCTTCGAGGGATAGGTCCTCTTCAGGATCTGTTGTTTCGGGGGTGAATTGTGGTGTGCTTCTAATTGAGGTGGTATTGGGGTGCTTTAACTGGCTAATGTTGACGTCAATTGCTAATAACTCTTGGCTGATTTCTTCGCTTTCACAAAGAATCACGGCGCGTTCAATGGCATTCTCTAATTCGCGTACATTTCCTGGCCAGTTATAGTGATTGATGGCAAGCAAGGCGTCTTTACTAAAGAAGAGGTTCGGGGTGTTCATTCGGTTTCCCGTCCGCTCTAGGAGTGATTCAGCCAATTTCTGAATGTCGTCTTCTCGTTCTCGCAGGGCGGGAAGCTTTAGGTCAACTACATGAAGGCGGTAGTACAAATCCTCTCTGAATTGGCCTGTTTTAGATAAAGCTTTTAAGTCTCTATGTGTGGCTGCCATTAGCCTTACGTTCACAGTTTTTGCTTGTACGGAGCCGATGCGCCGGACTTCTTTCTCTTGTAGAACTCTGAGTAACCGGGCTTGAGCTTCTAGCGGGAGTTCGCCGATTTCATCCAAGAATAATGAGCCACCGTCAGCAGCCTCTACCAAGCCTTTTCGGTTGGTGTTGGCACCGGTAAAAGCGCCTTTTTCGTAACCAAATAGCTCTGATTCGATTAGCGTGTCGGGGATGGCTGCGCAATTGACCGATATCATCGGTCCCCCTGCGCGGGTGCTTTGTTCGTGTAGGGCGCGGGCGACGAGCTCTTTGCCTGTTCCTGATTCCCCTTGGATTAAGACGGTGCTATCGGTCGGTGCGACTTTGCTAATGCGTTTAAACAATAGTTTCATCGCGTCACATTCACCGATCATACCTGAAATGGGGTAATCTCGATTGATGACAGATTTGAGGGCTGCATTTTGTCTTACTAACGCCCGTTCCTTGAGGATTCGCTCCACCGACAGTGTCATCTCGTCATGGTCAAAGGGCTTTGCAATATAATCGACGGCACCCATTTTCATCGAGTCAACGGCAGACTTCAGGCTAGCGTAACTGGTCATCACTAGAACAGGGACTTCTTCTGCAAGCGGAATAATGTCTGTACCTGGTGCGCCGGGCAGTCTTAAGTCTGTGATAATTAAGTCAAAATCGGAAAGTTTGTATTGGTCAACTGCCTCGGATACAGCACCAGCTTCGCTTACAGTGTAGTCGTGCCGGGTCAATAGTCTGCGTAGTGCAGATCGAATGACCGATTCATCTTCCACAATCAAAATATGACTCATAGGGTGTTGCTCTCCTCACCATTGTTGTTGCTGGGTGATATTTCGTCATTTTCACGGTAACGGGGTAACGTTATGGTAACACGTGTTCCTTTATAATCGGTGCTGATAGGGCTGTCGATAGAAATATGGCCAAAATGTTCTTCGATAATGCTGTATACCACCGCCATCCCTAGTCCTGTGCCTTTTCCAGGGTCTTTTGAGGTAACGAAAGGTTCGTAAATACTTTCCTTAATGTTTTCGGGAATCCCGCAGCCCCTGTCTTCAACTTCCAAAGTTACCGTATGGTTTCGGGTAACACTTCGGGTAACAATGGGGGAGTCGATGCTAGAAGCATCTCGTGCATTGCTGAGTAAATTGATAAATATTTGAGTGATGCGCTGTCTGTCGCCACTTATTATATGATCGGCATCAATGTCGTTAGTAAAGTTCTCTGTTTTTTCGTCGCCGCTTAATTTAAGAAGGTCAAATGCTTCTTGAGCGCATTCTCTCAGTGAAACAGGAGCCTGAATGACTTTGTTTGTGCCGCTATGACTAAAATTCACCAGGGATTGCACGATGCGTGTCACGCGTTTGGTCTGCTCTACTATCTCATTGGACATTTCAACAATGTCAGGGTTGTCAGACTCATATTGAAGGTTTTGAGCGAGGCAGGCGATACCGGTGATAGGGTTGCCTATCTCATGTGCGACACCTGCTGCAAGTCGACCTACAGAGGCGAGTCGTTCATTGTGTGCGAGTTTATGTTCGAGCATGCGGGTCTCTGTGAGGTCCTCAACTACGATAACCAGGCCGCCGTGGGATTTGGTTTGATTCTCCGCTCTGATCGACGCTTTATGGAGGTTGAGCCAGCGTGTGACGCCTTGGGATTCAACTTCTTTTTTATATTCGTGGGTTTCTGGGCCGACGCTGAGTTGTTGAAGCAGGCTGCGCCAAGGCTCGGGTAGGTGGTCTAAGCTGGAGCCAACAATGTCGCCAACAGGAATGTTGGTGATCTTAACCATCGAGTGGTTCCACCCGAATACCTCGCCATCGAGGCCGAGGGAGCATACACCCATGGGCAAGTCTTGTAGGGTTTGGCGGTGAAAGCGGCGAAGGTTATCGAGTTCTGCCGCGAGGCCAGTCAATTTGTGATGATATTCCTCAAGTCTGCTCTCGGTATGGTGGATATCTTGGACTGCTGATTCGTCGGAGTGCATGACATAGGGTAGCGCTTCATCGATGATTTCATGCGCTACGGATGGCCCTAGCAATCCCGATAGGTTGGTTTCTAGCTGGTCTCTTAGACGTCGAAGAGAGTAGGGGCGGGTCTCATCAAGGCTCATCGCAAGGTCATGTAGTGCAAGTTCGACCTCCCTTCGGGCGGTGGTTGCCCCTAGCGGTTTAGTCAGTCGCTCAATGAACTCGCGACTATTACTTACTGAAAGCTCCCATCGATAAGAGCGACGCAGGTTGTCGACGTTGCACGTTTCTGCCGCGAGGTTTTCCGATGTGCTAGCGTTGGTGAAGACTGAAATGGTGGCAAACACCATGCAATTGACAAAAATGGCGACAGTTGCCGCTAAGTAGCTATTATCTCCTTGTGGAAAGGTGTCATGTATCAATAGCGGTATATTGATGGTTACTTGGTAATCAAACAGTATGGGCAGTAGGAGCAAGAAAACCCATACAGAGATACCTGAAAGTAGTCCGGTGATAAAGCCGTATCGATTCGCTTTTGGCCAAAAAAGCACACCGAAAAGGCCTGGTACAAACTGCATCGTAGCGACAAAAGTTAAAAAGCCGAGTTCAGATAAAGAATGCCGCCCAGCCATGACGCGGTAGATAATGTAACTGGCCAGGATAATAAAGGCGATCAGCGCTCTTCTTGTCCAAAGTAACCAGCTATAGAGGTTGTTTTGAGTATTTACGGGGGATAGAGGGAGTACCAGGTGGTTTAAGCACATGGCGGACAATGCGAGTGTGCAGACGATAATGACGCCACTAGAAGCGGACAGGCCAGTGACAAACGCTATTAATGAAAAAGTCGGTGAATTGAGTGCCATCGGCACGCCTAGTGTGACGTATTCGGCCGCCACATCGGGTTGGACAATGGTTGAGCTCCACAGAATGATTGGAATGGGCAGAGCAAGAATGAATAGATAAAGAGGAAGTCCCCAACTTGCGGTAAGTAATGCTCGAGGGTTCAGGTTTTCAGTAAAGGCCATATGGAACATATGAGGTGTAACGACTGCTGAAAAGAAAAATGCCGCCACAATACTGCGCCAAGGGCCTTCTTTTAACGGGGCGTACAGAGTCTCAGTGGCGTAAGGATTGTCAGTAAGCCATTGCTGCAACCCTGTGGGGCCATCGAATACATTGAATAAAACAAAGATACCAATGCTGACCATGCCGATAATCTTAATCAAGGATTCAAACGCAATGGCGATAACAAGGCCTTCATGTTTATCCCGAGTGGATATGTGCCTAGCGCCAAATAAAATGGCGAACAAAATAATCACACAGCAGAATATAAAAGCTAACGTGTTGGGGGAGGTTTCTTGATTGAGTATATGGATGGTGTCTGCGACAGCCTGAATTTGCAGTGCCAGTAAGGGCATGATGCCAATGAGCATGCAAAGCGTCACTAATGCACCAACCCATGGGCTGCGATAGCGAAAGGCTAATAGGTCGGCGAGTGAGCCAAGCTGGTAGTTCTTGATGAGTTTTAGGATGGGGGCAAGTAGTATCGGCCCCAACATAAAGGCCGCTGATATCCCCAGGTAGTAAGCGATGAAGTTAAAGCCAAAGCGGCTGGCGAACCCTACCGCTCCATAGATTGCCCAGGCACTTGCAAAGACGCCGAGGGAAAGTACGTAGACCGCGGGGTGACGAACAAACTTTGCCGGTAAGTAGCCTTGCTCGGTAAAGTAGGCGACAAGAAAGACAAAGGAAAGGTAGCTGATGCCAATAAGAAATATTTGGGTAAGACTAAAGCTCATCTAGGTCTCTACTTTTGGTGATCCAGAACGTGAGCCCGATCAGAATTGCCCACACTAAGTAAGGCCTATACCACGCGGTGCCACCCTCAGCCCACCATTGCATAATGGAAGGTGATAAGACGAATCCGCCTGCAATAAGAAGTAACACAAGTCGGTCAATATACATGGTTCGATTTGCACTCTGTCAAGATTGTTTGTCGAGTCGGTTGGATTGATTATACATCGATTGCGACGGAGGTGGAGGGAATCGATTTTAGCCCCTTAAGCTTGTCCTTGTTCCAGACAGAGATACCCCAAGCTAGTTGTGTTTCAGTCGTTTCTAATTTGAGTTCTGGTGCGGGTGCTAATCCGAGTGCTGTTAAGGCGTGCCATAGATAGAGATTGCACTGTGTGCTGGGGACTGGAGTGGCAAATGTCTGTTTGCTTAATTTTTGGCCCTGTGAGTTGACGACGATAGGGAGGTGGCAATATTGCGGGGCAAGAAACCCCAGTTGATGTTGTAAGTATTGTTGCCTTGGCGTGTTATCGAGCAGGTCGATGCCTCTTACGATATGGCTAATTTTCTGTTCATGGTCGTCGACTACGACGGCAATGTGATAAGCGTACAGCTTGTCTTTGCGCCGGATAATGAAATCCCCGACATATTGTTCAATGTTCTGTTGGTATGGGCCCTGTAGGTCATCTTGAATGGTCACCGGTTTGGCATTGACCTGCAAGCGTATGCTGTGGGGGGCGCTGGGTTCTTGCGAGCACCCCCGGCAATTGCCAGGGTAGGCTGTCCCGGATTGTTCGGATTGTTGCGAGAGCTGTTTACGAGTGCAGGTACAATAAAAGGCTTTGCCACGAGACAGTAATTGTTGAATAGCGGCGTCATAATGTTTGTGGCGTTGACTTTGGTAGACAACGTCTTGATCCCAGTGCAGGTGATAGCTTTCCAGTGTGGATAGGATGTTTGCCGTAGCCCCGGGAATCTCTCTCGGTGGGTCTAGGTCTTCAATTCGTACCAGCCATAAACCGTCGTTGGATTTTGCATCAAGGTAGCTTGCTACTGCAGTGAGCAATGAGCCGAAATGGAGAGGGCCTGTTGGTGAGGGGGCAAAGCGACCTACATATTGCTGCATATTCAACGTAAGGGATGAGTGGTTAACGTGGGGGCAAACAAAAAAGGAGCGTAGTTACACGCTCCTTTCTGTGTCAGTGTATGGAGTTAGGTCCCCCACTGTTTTTCTTTGATTTCTTGAAGTGTTTTGCAGTCGATGCAAAGAGTGGCGGTGGGGCGAGCTTCGAGTCGGCGTATGCCTACTTCAATTCCGCAGGTTTCACACCAGCCATAATCGCCCGATTCAATTTCTTCAAGGGATTTGCCGATTTTACGAATGAGTTTTCGTTCTCTATCGCGAGTTCTTAGCTCAAGGCTAAACTCTTCTTCTTGAGTGGCGCGGTCGGCTGCGTCGGGTAAGTTGTTAGGTTCGTCTTGCAAGTGGTGTACTGTACGATCAACTTCTTCCATTAACTCTTGCCGCCAAGCAGTCAATATTTGCCGGAAGTGTTCCAGCTGGTTGTCGTTCATGTACTCTTCGCCTTTTGCTTCCTCGTATGGAGTGAAGCTTGAGCGTGATAGGTCTACTACCTTCTTGTTCGGTTTCGTTGTTGCCATTGGTCATTCCTCGCAACTGGTCAATCTGTGATCTATAGCAAGAATCACTAAGATTGGCAAATCCTCAATGTATTTTCGGTCATATTCACGGAAAAGCACTATACCTTCCCAATATGACAGATAACATTGCGTACTTCTTTATTCATTAAAGAAGCGCTATTTGATAGCGGATCGTTATATTAATTATATTATTATTTTTGTTGTTGAAGTGGCTCAAGTGCTTATCAACAGCGCTCGATCATATACCCATTTATCAGCACTGTGAATAGTTAAATTTACACTTCGTTACTTAATATACACTTGTGGATACACTCGTTGGTTCTGCTGCTTTATTGGATTACGGTATTTTGGGTGCGCTATCAGGGGGCGAAATTCAGTATTTTTGAACACCTAATTATGTTCCTAGGGTTGCTGGGTAAAATAGAACCTGTATAAGTAAGTGGTTGATTTTGAATATTAAAGAGGATTGCTGTAAATGAAATACTCCGAACCGTTACTAACTGGCACGCTAATCAAGCGTTATAAACGATTCTTAGCGGACGTGCGTTGCGAAGATGGGAGCGAAATTACCATTCATTGCCCCAATACTGGGTCCATGAAGAATTGCGCAGAGCCGGGTAGTCGCGTGTGGTTCTCTGACAGTCACAACGATAAGAGAAAGTATCGCCATACGTGGGAGTTGGTCAGTGTCGGTGATGTTGGGTCAGAGTTTCCGCTCGCGGGGATTAACACTGGTCTTGCGAATAAGTTGGTGCAAGAGGCCGTTGAGGGTGATGTTATTCCTGCGTTATCAGGGTATTCCAGCATTCGAAGGGAGGTGAAGTACGGTGCTGAAAATAGCCGAATTGATTTACTGTTGGAGAGTGAAGGGCGGTCTGCGTGTTATGTCGAGGTGAAGAATGTCACGTTGTCGGTAGGCTCGGACGGGTCATTTCCTGATGCTGTTACCGAACGGGGGCGTAAGCATCTAAGGGAGTTGATCGCTGTGGTAGAAGGGGGAGAGCGTGCAGTACTGCTTTTTTGCGTGCAACACTCTGGGATTGAGTCGGTGCGTCCGGCAGATGAAATTGACCCTGAATACGGTAAAACACTTAGGCTGGCAGCGCAGGTTGGAGTGGAAATTATTGCGTGGCAGGCAAATATGTCGTCAACAGAGATTGTGTTGAAGCGGGAGCTACCGGTGGACCTGTCGTTGTAAGCGGTGTTTGATATACAAGCTACAATTTACCTGACCTTAGTGTTTGTTCAAGTGTTTATTCAGTTGTGCGGGAGGCCAATTTGGGGGTGGTGCGTTGGGTTTTGTTGGTTGTGTGTGCGGTGTTTGCGAAGCAAAGTATCGGAGCTGTTGAGGTTGTCGCCGTTACGGCAGGGAAGTTGGATTATTATCACCTCGAGTATTCGCTGACGCGCAATAATTTTGTGTCATTTGCTGAAATGTCAGAGCAGGATTTTTTAATCGAGGGTGGGCAATTTGAATTCGAAATAAGCCGTGCAACGTTCCCTATTGCAGCCCCAGCATGTAGTGGCAATTTGTTGATCAGAATGCCTCGGGGGGAGGTGGATTCGTCTATAGGAAGGCAAAATGCAGGCAAAAAGCATCAGTTATATCAGGCCTTATTGGCAATGTACAAAGGCGAATTGACCGCCGCGTCGGCGGTACCTGTGGTGCTGGAATTAAACCCGTATGTAGAGCGACTCTCTAGAGGACGCTATGAGTTGACGGCTTGTAACCTGTTTTTTCGCCATCTCGATGGGCGTTATATTCCCTATACGGGCCGTCTTCGGTAGTGGCAGGAATAAGTTTCTAATGCCCCGAGGACAAAAAAAGCGTATTGTCCTTGAAGCTGGTTAAGCTGTATTTTCTTTGTTAGGGCGGAGATAGATGTTCGATTTAAATGAGATGGCGGTATTTGCCAAAGTTGTTGATACGGGTAGTTTTACGAAAGCGGCAGATAAATTAGGGTTGCCGAAGTCGACGGTGAGCAGAAAAATTAGCCAGTTAGAAGAGCGGTTGGGTGTTCGGTTACTCAATCGTACGACTCGGGCGTTAAAGCCAACAGAAACAGGCAAAGCCTACTATCACCATTGTGCAAAAATGGTAGAGGAGGCGGATGAAGCCAACAGCCTTGTCACCAATATGCAGGCTGAGCCGTCTGGCATGTTACGAGTGAGTGCGCCGCTCGCGTTTGGCGAGCCATTCTTGCAAGATATGTTAGAAGAGTTCTTATCGTTGCATCCGCAAATATCGATTGAGTTGATCTTAGATAATCGTAATGTCGATTTGGTTGAAGAGGAATACGACGCAGCGTTCCGCGTGGGGCCGTTGGCAGACTCAAGCTTTGTCGCTAGAAGTTTAGGCGCTGCGCAATTGGTGATCTGCGCAAGCCCCGAATATTTAGAAAAAAACCCAGTGCCTCGTACCCCTCAAGACTTACACGACCATAGCATCGTCAGGCACCCATCTGCGGCCTGGGAGCTTCAAGGGCCTGACGGGATTGAGGTGCTGGAATTGAAGTCTCGGTTAGCGCTTAACGATATGTCACTGGTTAAAAGCGTGCTTAAACGTGGCATGGGTATCGGTATGTTACCTTGTGCATTGGCCCATGAAGAGTTACAAAATGGTGAGTTATTGCCATTATTATTGGATTTCCCCTTCACCGAAAAAATGATGTATTTGGTGTATCCGAGCCGTAAGCAGCCGCCTTCTAAGTTGGTGTCGTTTATTGAGTTTGTGGTTGAGCGCTGTCGGCCGATGGCTCCTTGGGCCAAAGAAATGGATTATCCACATATTCCATAATGTAAACGTGTTATTTACAAATCAGCTATTGAGTTTGTAGACGACCGGTCGCATACTGTTTGGCATGGCTAGACCGAGACGAACAGAACATAACAGAGAAGTGATACTGGCAAAGGGCATCGATTTGCTGTGTGAGCAGGGGTATAACGGTACCGGGCTCAAGCAAATATTGGATGCTGTCCAGATACCTAAGGGTTCCTTTTATCACTACTTTGATAGTAAAGAAGCGTACGCTGCACAGGTCGTCGAGCTGTATATCGATCGACTGCTGGAAGTGTTCGATAATTACTTGCTATACACCACGGAAACCCCTGTAGATATCATCAAGCAAATTTATGGCTGGATGGTCGTGGAGTTTAAGCGCAAAGAGTGTCGAGAGGGCTGTTTGTTAGGGAATCTGGCTGCGGAGTTGGGTGCAAGCAGTTCCCTGTGTCAGGTTGCCATGTCTTCTGCTTATGGTAAGTGGTTTCAGCGATTTGTACCGATTGTGGTTGCAGGGCAGGAGGCTGGGCAAATACGGCAGGATGTAACGGCTGAATTGTTGGCAGAAACATTTTGGAACGCGTGGGAGGGCAGCCTTTTGCGCATGAAAGTGACCGGAAGTACTGCGACCGTAGAGCAGACGCTGGCGGTATTATTAGATAGTTTATTTCGAGCATAATAATGGGCGCGGGTATCGCGCTTTTTTTATAAACATTAACTAGACGACCGGTCTAGTATTTATACCATAACTGGAATAGAAGAGGAGTTTGCCCAATGAGTGATACAGTGAATATTGCTTCGCCGATAACGCTAAATAATGGCGTCACTATCAAGAATCGTTTTTTTAAGTCGGCTATGAGCGAGCAGCAATCGACCAAAGCCTTGCTGCCTCATGCAAGTCTAGCAAGACTCTACAGTGCGTGGGCCCAAGGTGGGGTTGGCTTGATAGTAACCGGCAACGTGATGATCGCTAAAGATGCAATGGGCGAGCCGCGGCAGGTTGTATTGGAAAAGGGGGTTGATTTGGCCCCTTTTAGCGCGTGCGCAAAAGCGGGAACGGAGAATGGTGCCCATATCTGGATGCAGCTCAATCACCCTGGGAAGCAAATCCCCAAATTTCTCAATAAGCAGCCCGTTGCTCCCTCGGCGATTCCATTGGAGAGGGGCTTGGAAAAGATATTTAATACTCCGCGAGCGTTAACCGAGTTAGAAATAGAAGACATTATTCGTCGTTTTACCGACAGCGCAGTGTTGGCAAAAGAGGCAGGATTTAGTGGGGTGCAGATACACGGTGCCCATGGCTATTTGGTGAGTCAGTTTCTAAGCCCGCGCCATAATCGGCGTACAGATCAGTGGGGTGGTAATGCAGAAAACAGGATGCGATTTGTATTGGAAATCTATAAAGCGATGCGAGCCGCGGTGGGTGATCACTACCCTATTGGTATTAAGCTAAATTCTGCAGATTTTATGAAGGATGGGTTTAGCGAGGATGATTCAATGGCGGTGGTTGAGAAGCTCTCGGAAGTTGGGATGAACTTGATTGAGATTTCTGGTGGAACCTATGAAAGTCCAGAGATGATGGGTAAAGACGCCAAGGCTGAGCCACAAAAGGAAAGTACCAAAAAACGTGAGGCATACTTTTTGGATTATGCCGAAAAAGTCAGGCAGCACACCGCATCGACACTGGTTGTTACCGGAGGGTTTCGTTCCGGTGTGGGCATGAATGATGCGCTGAGCTCAGGCGCAACCGACATGATTGGTATTGCGCGCCCATTGGCGGTCTACCCTGATTTGGTCAACCGCTTTATTAGTGACCCAACCTATGTAGTCGATATTAAGCGACCTACCACGGGGTCCAAATTACTGGATATGGCTGCTATGTTGGATATCAGCTGGTTTGAGCAGCAAATGCACCGTATTGGTCACGGCAAACCCTTGAAGCCGAACCTTAGCCCATTAAAAGCCGCAATGGGGTCGTTATTGTCGACAGGCGTCCATGCTTTTAAGCAGCGTCGGGCATAGATCATGAAGGTCTTTCTTCTTGCGGGTAGTTTGCTACACTGATACGGGAGAGCGATTATTGATCAGTGATCAATGAGAGGGTTCAATGCCGTATTCTTTACCCCCGCCGTTATTGGAGCGCTGTTCTCCATTTCGGGCGGGGTTTTCTCGTTATTTCCCTGAGGCTCCGAATGAGCCTATACAGGCGGTCCAAATCATTGAGCAAGTGATGGTGAAAGCAAATTCTCAGGATTTTGCTGAATTGGTTGCGTACTTTGGTGTGGATGTGCTTGAAATGTGTTGTGAGCATATAGAGCAGGAGAGTTTGCCCTTGGAGTCTCGGTTGCCTTGTATTCGTTCTAGTATTCAGGACGCTGCGGATGCTGGTGACCCTTTTGCATACCTACTGGAGGGGGACTAAGGCAGTATTTCCAGTTGGGAGGGTTGTGCTTCGCAGTGCGATAAGCGGGTGTTGTGCCACTGATCCCTACCGTTGTTTTTTGATTTGTAGAGCATTTTGTCTGCTGCGGTTACGGCACGCTCAGATGGGATACTGCGTACTGGGTACGCAGTAGCGGCTCCCAGGCTAATTGTCACCATAGTATTTACGGTTGAGGTTTGATGCTCAATGTTGAGGTCTCTGATTCTGTCCAGGATGCGCTGTAGCGTTGTCTGTATCTGTTCTTCGTCTATGTTGGGGTAGAGTATAATGAACTCTTCACCACCATATCGCCCCACGAGTTCACCTGGGCGGCTTGCCTCCATTTTTAGTGCTTTAGCCAAGTTCATTAAGCAATGATCTCCTGCTTGGTGTCCGTAGAAGTCATTGAATTGCTTGAAAAAATCAACATCTAGTAGGACGACAGAAAGCGGGCGTTTTTCTCGTTGGCAGCGGTTCCATTCTTGCTCGAGGCGTTCGTCGAAGTAGCGTCGATTGGCCAGGCTGGTGAGGGAGTCCTCGCGACTTAGTTTTTCTAGGTTTTCGTAAAGTTGTTTCTGCTCGATCTTATCTATATCCAGTAGAAGTCCTTGTAAGAACATGGCCCGCTCTCGGTGTTCGATGACATAGGCGATACCCATGCCGATCAGGTTTGCCGCTACAAAATAGGCCTGGAAGCTAATAAACGATATTTCATGTTGAGTCAGCTGTAGAATTACAAGGTGTATCAGTCCGGCGAGATGGCACCAGAACGTTACCAGGAAAAAGCGAATTTTAAGCATGGAGTACATTGTGATGATGGCGTAGATCGACCCAGCGTAAGCCGCAATCTTGATGTCAGGGTTCTCAATTGTGCCAGCGACATGTAATAAAATGACGAGAGCGATCATCGCTACCGGCCCGGTATACCAATGGTAGAGATGGTTAAATGATTTGATGCTCGACAATGTTGCGATAATGCCAAGGCATAGGCCTCCCAGCCCATAGCAGATAGGGAATGCGCCTAGGTCACTGACAGGTGCCTGTAAAAAGACAAGTATGCCAAGCAGTGCGTAAGTGATTAACATGTAAATACTGTTGATTTTTAAGTTATTTAGCGCGGTTTGGCGGTAGGTTTTACGGAAAAAACGTTCAATAAACCGGGGGAAAAGCAGGAAGTAAAACCCAGACATAAGGATGTCGGTAATCTCGCTTTTGAGGGCGGGATCGGTAACAGGGGAAAGAGAGCTTGTATGGGACAAAGCCATCCGAGATGGTGCTCCAAAAATCTGGTCTTAAATCAAAAATGTATCGTTATTTTTATAGGGTAACTGTAGCGTCTGAGGAATAGGTTCGCGAGGGGATCTGGAGGTAAGGAGGTTAATGGTCTAAAAAGAAGGTTTAATATGAGTGATTTGTTGCACCAGGTCCTGGCGACTGATCAGCTATATGCGAATTGATTTGAGCATGTTGATCTTAGAATGAAGCAGCACGCTTGATAAAGCGCTTGTTTTCTAGGCGCTCTTCTGGAGATAGGGCGGGCAGGCTTGCTGTAATGCTGTCGGAGCAATCTACGCGGTTGAGGTGGATTACGCGAGGTTTGAGCAAGTGCCACCACTTTCTGTCGTCTTCTACAACAAGTACGGTGGGCTTTAGCCGGAAATTGCCTTCCTGATTGACGACGATTGCAGTGCGGTTGTCATTTAGGCGGACGATCGAGCCGGACGGGTACAGGCCAATGGCTTGGATAAATTCATTCACTAGATAGCTATCAAATAACCCATCGCGTTGTCGGTAGAGCTCTCTTATTGCATCGGTGGAGGCAAAAGGAGTATCTCTAAAGTCATGACTGGTGAGGTTTTCGTAATAATCTGCCAGGCCCACTAGCTGTGCCAAAAAGGGGATCTTCCGACCTTGACTTCCTCTCGGGTAGCCCGAGCCATCAAAGCGTTCTAAGTGGTAGGATACGATTTTAGCAATACGGCTGTTTGTATTTTCACTTGCCTTTAGCAATTTAACACCATTCACTAATGACCGCTTTAGTAGTTCTTCCACTTGTGGCGATGGCGTGCCTTGGGTGATCAGTAAATCTTTAGGTAGAGTCGTGTATCCGAGCTTACAGAGCATGGATGCTACTGCAACATCCGTCAGTGCTTCTCGAGTCAGGTCGAGATGACGGCCAGCCAAAACAGCCCAGGTTGCTACTCGAATGGAATAATTGAGAAGGTTCTGATTGTAATTGTCTAAGTGTATGAGATAGGCAAATGCATCCGGATTCCTGATGACGCTATCAACTAAGTCATGTGTCGCGGATCGGAGTTGATCTATTCTTATGCGTCCATTGCTTGCCATCTGCTTTATGACGCGACTGATTCTTTCTTGGATTTTCTTGTGGGCTTTTTTCGCTTGTTTGATTTCTTTGTTTACAGAGGATGTTGCTTTATAGGGGTATGGATTCTGTATGGATCTGATCTTGAGATTGATGACTTCTCGGCCATTCTCGAGATCGCCTTTGCTGTCAAAAGCACCAGCAACGTGGGTTACGCCGCCTAATTCAGCTTCGTTGAATTGGTGTCGAGACTTTTGCACATCGATCCACACAAATTCACAGAGTGATTGAAGTGTATCGATATGTCGGCGATGACTGATGTGAAACCCCTGGATTGGAAAGGGGGTTTCTGCCCACGGGCGGTCCGTTCCAGACACAAACATGCCTATCTGCAATATATCTACAGGTATTTTTCGACTATCTACAGGCATGATTAACGTGTGTCGGGAAGAGAGAAGTCAAGATTGTGTCCTATTTAGTTCTTATTGTTTTTATAGTAGGTCAATCAGCAGAAATGTGATCTAGTTAATGAATTTTATCCTAATCAAGCCGCTTTCACAAAAGAGCTTGTCTGAATAACGACCATTTGCTGTGTGTTTTGTGTTAGTTTTTGTAAGTCCCTCTTGATATTTGATGAAAATATTAACAGCTCTATAAGTATTGCGGGTTTCTGGTGGGGGGACCTTGAATTTTACTGATTTTGACGCATATCTACTGATAGAGATAACAATGACAAATAGGAGTGTAGGCAGCGGATGGACAAGCCAAATATTGCAGGCGTGTTAAGTTTTTTACTTCCAGGATTAGGGCAGTTGTACAACGGCTTTTTTATCAGAGCTATTTTTTGGTTTATTATCGCGCCTGGACTTTGGATCGGGAGCGGTGGGATGCTAGGTTGGATATGCCATATTGTTGCGGCATACACGGCGTATTCGAAGGCAAAAGAAGAGTTGCTGTTGGAAAAGGGATCTTGAATATGGTCTCCCTCACGCCAAGCTAAATTTGTTATAAATTTTATAATACGTTTAACGTTGGCCCGAGGGAGTGCGCGCATAATAAGGAAAGTTTACGTCGCTTACCAGTGTTAATTGTCCGAATTTGACTGTTTGTATTATTGCTGACCAATGCCCTGTCGGGTTAATCTGATTGGGCGCTGTAGGATTCGTACGTTGCTGCCGATAATATGATTAATCCACCAACAACTGTCGAGATTGACGGTTGCTCGCCAAGTATCCACAGCGCAAATAAAGCCCCGTACAGCGGTTGCAGGCTGGCGATTAGACTAACGGTTTTAGCCTTCAGATATTTTAGGCTGTCGGTAAAAAGTGTATGGGGTAGCGCGGTAAAAAATGTACCTAACGCGAAAAGCAATACCCAGTCAGCGATGGGTATCTCTTTGCTGGGTAGGGATATAAATGGAAGTGTGATTAATCCTGCAACAGCACTTTGGTAGAGCATGGATGTTAGGCCACCATAATTGGCTAAGTAGCGTTTTTGGAGTACGTTGCGAGTGCTGAAAAAAAACGCGGAAAATACCCCCCATAGAATACCTACAGTGATGCTATTGCCGGTTGAAAATTCGGGCACAATAAGGATCACACCGAATAAGACTGCGAGCCCGCAGATAATATCCTTGCCTTTGGGTTTTTCACCATGAAATAAAGGCTCAATAAAGACGGTGATGACGGGGTAAGTAAATAATGCGACCATTCCCACGGCAACGCCTGATACTTGCATTGAATAGAAATAGGAAACCCAGTGGATGGCAAGCAGTACACCTAACCCAAGCATTAGTAATAAATGCTTGGCGTTGCGAATAATCATTGTGCCTCGTGTGATTAACAAAATGGCAAATAATGATATTGCGGCGATAGCGCTTCTGTAAGTGATAATGTCGGTGGCCGGCAGTTCTACGAGCTTGGAAAATAGCCCTGTTCCACCAAGAATAAGTACTGATATATGAACTGAAATCAGGCTACTTTTGTGATCGCTCATGGTGTTGGTATTGTTCCTGAAGTTGGTAGCGTGAAAACTTTTCATTGAAGAATGGCGCGACACTGAAAATAAATGCGCAAGCAATACCTGTGGCTGAAGCGATGGTTATAGTTTTAAATGAAGGGCTTCGTAATGTGTACTTTTGGACGGTTTGTGTGAGTAGCAATCCATAAAACAAGGTCACAATCATTATGCCTAAGCAGGCACCAGCGATGATGTCGGAAAGCCAATGAACGTTGAGGTATAGCCGAGAAATAGCGACAAGAGAGCAAGCAATAGCGCTACCTAAAAACCACTGCCTATACTGTTTTGGAGATAGCTTGCTTCTCATTAGTAGTAATAGTGTGCCTAAAAATACGATGGTTATAGCCGTGTGTCCGCTAGGGAAAGATAGTGAGGCAGGGGGCTGAATGACAATGTTTGGACGCGGCCAGGCGATGCTGTCTTTGAGTCCAAAGATAGAGAATTGCCCAACTAATGTTGCTCCAATCCATATTGAAAGAAAAACAATATGACGCTGTAGAAGCAGGATTAAGCCGATCGCAGCTGCCCATATTACCATGGGTAACCAGTAACCGAGGGAGGTGACAGCGACGAAGAAATAATCCAGGGCTGGTATTCTTAAATCAATGAATATATTTAGCAGGGTTTCATTTGTCGCCGTGAAAAAGCCTGCTTTCGTCAGGGCATAGGTAGCGCCAAGAACGCTACCTGCCAGGGTGAATGTCGTCAGTGCGACATATTGGCGCAGCTCCGTTGAGGATAAGTAAGACCTAACGCGTAATAAGCCCGTCGTTATTATCCAGGGTAAGCCAAGTGCAGTTAGCAATAAAATTAGGTGGTTTACTTGTAGCTGGTGTTGGTTCTCTGTGGCTGCCCCCACAAAATAGCCCGGTAGCAAGTAGAAAGGGGACCATGCAATGGCGGATAGCAGGTTGACCGTCAAAAAGCGGTGAGGTGGCATTTCTAACATACCAGCGACTAATGGCATGACGGGGCGGATGGGGCCGATAAATCGTCCCATGACCACACCTGCGACCCCATATTTTTCAAAAAAGCGTTCGCCCTTAGTGATCCATTCAGGGTGCTTGTTAAAAGGCGGCAGCTGAGTAATTTTGTTATGAAAGTGTCGGCCCAGGAAAAAACTGAGGCCATCGCCAAGAACTGCCCCAACAAAGCCAGCACCCAGCAACCACCAGATGTTGATTGCTGCGCTACCAGCCGCGACCGCAGCAGCAAATAATAATGCGACCCCGGGTATGAGGATGCCCACTAGGGCTAGCGATTCGAAAAATGCTAGCAAGGCAGTGGCCAGTAAAATCCAGTACTGGTGCTGGCCAAGCCAATAAGCAAATTCTTCCATGAAGGCTTATTCTGGGTTCTGTAACGATTTCTTATGGATCTCGTTTACATCCTTGCCTTCTGATTGTAAATCTGCGTGATACGAGCTTCTGACGAGCGGGCCGCTGGCGACGTTTTCAAAACCAAGGTTGTCACCAAAGGTTTTGAATTCCTCGAATTCTTGTGGTGTGACGAAGCGTTTGACGGGGGAGTGTGATTTGCTAGGTTGCAAATATTGCCCAATCGTAATCATATCTACATCATGTTTGCGCAAATCTTCTAACACTTGTGTTATTTCTTCGTTGGTTTCTCCCAATCCGACCATAACGCCAGATTTTGTGGAAACGGATGGCATGCGTTCTTTGTAGCGCTTTAGTAGGTCAAGGGACCATTGGTAGTCTGAACCTGGGCGTATTTCTTTATATAATCGGGGCACATTTTCTAAGTTGTGGTTAAACACGTCGGGTGGAGATTGCTCAAGAATATCCAGGGCAACATCCATGCGTCCGCGAAAATCAGGTACTAGCACCTCAATTTTAGTATTCGGTGAACTTTCTCTAACGGCGTTGATGCAATCTGCGTAGTGCTGTGCACCGCCATCCCGTAAATCATCTCGGTCAACGGAGGTGATCACGACATATTTGAGGTTTAGCGCTTTTACTGATTCAGCGAGGTGCCGTGGTTCGTTCTCGTCCAATTTATTGGGGCGCCCATGAGCCACATCGCAAAATGGGCAACGGCGAGTGCAGATGTCACCCATGATCATAAAGGTTGCAGTACCACCCCCAAAGCATTCGGGTAGGTTCGGGCAAGAGGCTTCTTCACAGACTGTGTGGAGCTTTTGCTTACGTAGCAGGTCCTTTACTCGCTTTACTTCACCGTTCGCAGGTATGCGTACGCGAATCCAATCCGGTTTGCGAGGTAGCTCGGTAGTGGGGATAACTTTTATAGGGATGCGGGCAACTTTATCTGCGCCACGTAGTTTCTCGCCCTGAACTGCCTTAGGTGCTCTTCGGGATTCGGTCTTCTTGTCTGTCATGATACTTCCAGCGGGTCCGTCAAAATCTCCGCGCTAGTATACCCTAGATCGGATTGTAGTTGGTTCTGTAGTTGTTGCAGAATCGTACTGAAACTGGGTGTTTCAACAAAATCTCGTACTTGGCACATTTCAAGGCCTTGGTAACCACACGGGTTGATACGATGAAAGGGTTCTAGGTCCATATCGATGTTGAGTGCAAGGCCATGAAACGAGCTGCCTTTTCGAATGCGCAGCCCCAATGAGGCGATTTTTTTCTCTGCAGCATAAACGCCAGGGGCATTTGGGCGTGGGCTGGCGGTGATGCCGTGGAGAGATAATGTAGCAATAATGGCATTTTCGATGAGAGTGACGAGTGCTCGAGCGCCCATTTTTCGGCGTCGTAGGTCAACCATAAGGTAAACGACGAGCTGCCCTGGGCCATGATAAGTGACTTGGCCACCGCGATCGACAGGGATGACGGGAATGTCGCCTGGCGCAAGTACATGTTCTGCTTTGCCAGCTTGCCCTTGCGTAAACACGCGGGGGTGCTGTAATAGCCATAACTCATCAACAGTGTCTGAGTCCCTGCTGTCCGTGAGGTGCTGCATTGCATGCCAGCACTCGACATAATCAATGGTCCCTAACTGGCGGATGATAAGTTGTTGGTTAATATCGTTCAATGTCAGGCCTTGCATGTTTTAAGCGGGGCTTTTATAGGGTGCAATACACTTCGTCGCGTTTGTCGAGAGCGTAGTAAATAGCTTCTAGCTGTTGCTTGTCTTTAACATGTACGTGTGCAGTGACGGATACGTATTTACCCGAACTGCTACTTTTTTCCGATATGCGCGATTCGTCGAAGTCGGGTGCATGGGCCTTGATGACCTCGATGACGACCTCAGTTAATGGGTATTGAGACAGACCCATGACTTTAAAGTTGTGTTCGCAGGGGAATTCCCATAACGATTCGTTAATGCCATTACTCATAAGAAGGTGGTCACACAGGTAAATGAAGGTAAAAATGAATAGCGAATAGGGCTCATTCTACTCTAAATGTAGAATATTTGCTCATTCAAACGTAGTAGGAAAAGAGAAGGGCCTTGTTGAATACAAGGCCCTAGGTTGATTAGCTTATTAGACCGATAAAAAAGATAAGAATCATGTGCCAGATGCGCTTGATAAAGCCTGCTTCCTCGATCGATTCTAATGCCGAAAGGGGAGACTCATGAATGATTTTACCATCAAGCAGCAGTTTTATTGTGCCGACGACCTGGCCTGCGGTGAGTGGTGCTCGTATCTCGCTAGGGAAGTCCAACTCGGCCTTGATCTCTTTTTCAGCACCCCTAGGGATTGTTAGCAGAATATCGTCGGCTGAGCCTAGTTGAACTTGGTCAGCAGCACCCATCCATATATCTGGAGTGACGAGTGCTTCTTGGGCGTTGTAGCTTTTTACTGTTTCAAAGAAGCGAAATCCGTAGGTCAGTAATTTTTGGCTTTCGGCAGCACGAGCATCAATGCTCTTCGTGCCCATGACTACGGATATAAGGCGCATATCGTTACGTTTGGCCGATGCGACTAAGCAATACCCTGCAGCATTGGTGTGCCCGGTTTTTAAGCCGTCAACACTACTATCTCGCCAAAGCAACTTATTGCGATTAGGCTGGCGAATATTGTTGTAAGTGAATTCTTTTTCCGCGTAAACACTATAGTGGTCTGGATGGTCATAGATAATGGCACGGGCAAGTTTTGATAAGTCGCTGGCAGTGGTGTAATGATCGTCAGCAGGCCATCCTGTAGCGTTCATGAAGTGTGAATTCTGCATATCAAGGGTAACAGCTGTTTGGTTCATTAAGTCTGCAAAAGCATCCTCGCTGCCGGCAACGTGTTCTGAGACGGCAATGCTGGCATCATTACCAGATTGAATAATGACACCCTTAAGAAGGTCTTCAAGGCTGACTCGTGTACCCTCCCGAATGTACATTTTCGAGCCACCTTTGCGCCACGCTTTTTTGCTGATGAGTACTTCGTCGTCCATTGCGATGTTGCCGGTCTCTATCTGCTCGGCGGCGATGTAACTTGTCATCATTTTGGTCAAGCTGGCGGGGGGAAGTGTTTCGTCAGCATTGTTTTGTACAATCACATGACCACTTTGGGCGTCGATCAGAATCCAACTTTTTGCCGCCAAATTGGGTGGCTGTGGAATTAATCGAGGCGCGCTGTGCGCGGGTGACGCTGCAATAGTTAGGAGTATTACAAGGCAGATTGATGCAAGCGCAATCATCTGCGGGTATAGGGGAGTTCGTGTTCTCATTCCGGTTTGTGGCCTCATCCGTTACTTGGCAACCAGGTTACCCTGATTGGTAGGCGGCATCATAGCACTAATCATTAGCGGTGAATAATCAGTGGGTCGCCCATATTTTGAATCTTGATTTGTTCGCTGACCAAAATGGCACTCATTTCATTGGCAAAAGGTCCAACTCGTACACGGTGTAGTTGGGGTTCTGATGTGCCTTCGCTATTAATGGTTACTGGCACCTTTATTGTCGGTGAGAGTTGTTTCTCGAGGGCTTGCGCCGTACTGAGTTGTGAAAAAGCAGCAACTTGGAGAAAGATTTGTTGGTGAGTTGTCTTAGTCTCGTTGCTAGTAGAAGAGGGAGGGGCAGCAAGTGGTTGTTGGGCGGAAGGTTGCATTGTCGGTTGGGCGCTGGATTGCGGTTGAAGTGGTTGCGACAGCGGTTGTGATAATGGTATTACCGGCTGGCTTTGGGGGGGCGTTGTCATCGTGCTATCGGCCTCAATATTTATGGCCTCTACATAGACTCGAGCCGTCCCTTTTTTCATGTAACCCAACTTAGCTGCCGCAGCGTAGGACAGGTCGATAATTCTGTCGTCATGAAAAGGGCCGCGATCATTCACTTTGACAATGATCTCTTTGTTGTTTTCCAGATTCTTAACCCGTACATACGTTGGCAAGGGCAGGCTCTTGTGAGCTGCTGTCATTGCATAGGGGTCGTAGGGCTCAAAGCTGGATGTTTTTCTACCGGCAAATTTTTCACCGTACCAGGATCCAACCCCTTCTTCTTGGTAACCTTTGGCAGACTCCATGACGCTGTATGTTTTTCCGAGCACTTGGTATGGCGAGTGGTTACCATAGCGTGCGCGAGGTTCATGTTGAGGAATTGCATTAGGAATATTGGAAATATCCTTAATTTGCTTTGGCGGGCCATCCTGTTCGTTATCGATGCTCACGGGAGGGGGGAGTGGTGGTGAGGTTGGCTTATGTAGGGAGCAGCCGCCCGTCATAACAAGCGTTGCTATGACGACAATTAAAGGGCGGCGGTAGTGTTTGGTTGCAGTTATATGATTCAACGGAATGCTACTTGTCTGTTAGAGGTATGTGATCTTGGGTTTTAAGGTTTCGCTCAACTGGTACACTGCCATTGCATAGAGTTTGCTATGGTTGTACCGGGTGATCACGTAAAAGTTCTTTAGCCCGATCCAATATTCATCACCTTGTTTGCCTCTGAGCTTCATCGCGGTAGCGCTGGCATTGGCGTTAAACGGGGTATCGCTAATTAAGCCTGCGGCGGTTAGATCGCTAACAATGAGTTTGGGTTTAAGGCCTTGGTTTACTATGGGCTCAAGATCGCTTGTTTTGCCCTGTTGTTTTAAGTATCTGGCTGGGCTAGTGACCTGTGCGCCAGTAATCCACCCGTGCTCATTGAAGTAGTTGGCTACGCTACCGATAGCATCGACTGGATTATTGATGAGATCTATTTTTCCATCACCGTCAAAATCGACCGCATAGTGCCTGTAGCTGCTCGGTATAAATTGCGGGAACCCCATGGCGCCAGCGTAGGAACCCGTGGTGGTTTTGAGGTCTATACCCGCTTCTTTGGCAAGCAATAAGAACTGTTGTAGTTGCTTAGTAAAAAACTTGGAGCGGGGAGGGTAGTCAAATGCGAGGGTGGATAGTGAATCGATAACGCGATAAGACCCTTTGTTACTACCGTACCGTGTTTCAACCCCAATAATGGCAAGGATGATCTCAGAGGGAACACCATAGGTGCTCTCTGCTTTTTTAAAGGCGGCTTTGTATTTCTTGTAAAAGACAATGCCTTTCTCTGCGCGTTTTTTGGTAAGAAAAATGTCCTGATACTTGGCCCAGGTTAGGCGTTTTTCCGCGGGGCGCGCAATGGCTTCGAGTATGCTGTCTTTTCTTTTCGCATCCTGGAAGAGAGCGACAATATCTTCTTTCTTGTGTCCGTCTTCCTTCACCACTTTTTCAAGAAAAGCTTGGAATTTCTTGTGTTCTAAGTAGTTGCCTTCATTTTTTGCTTCAAGGCTGTATGTTGTACAAAAGAGGATTACCCCCAGTGCGTATCGCTGTATTAAGCGAAACGTAGAAATGGTCGAGCGGTTTGTGAGTGACATAGAGGGCTATAGTTTCCATTCAAGACGCGACAATGTAGTTGGATCTTATATTAGGAAAATAATTCCCGAATTGCAGCATGTAATCGCACTTTTGAGCATCAATTTGTTAAATGTTGAGTGATCAGTGCCTATTGCGACAACAATTTACGGTGGGTTTGCACCGACATCAGTACACCAAAGCCTGCAAAGAGTGTAACAATGGAGGTTCCCCCATAGCTGACAAAGGGGAGGGGGACTCCTACGACGGGTAAAATTCCGCTAACCATACCGATATTCACAAAAATATAAACAAAGAAGGTCAAAGTAATACTGCCTGCAAGTAAGCGTGAATAGGTATCTTGGGCGTTGGTCGCGATAAAGATCCCACGAGCAATGATAAAGAAATACAATACGAGCAATGCCGATACGCCGAGTAATCCAAATTCTTCTGCAAGAACCGCGATAATAAAGTCCGTATGACTTTCGGGTAAAAAGTCTAGATGTGCCTGAGTGCCGTTTAGCCAGCCTTTGCCTTCTAACCCTCCTGAGCCGATGGCAGTTTTTGACTGGATAATATTCCAGCCTGTGCCCCAGGGGTCGCTCTCAGGATCGAGGAACGTAAGTACTCGTTGCTTTTGGTAATCGCGCATCAAAAACCATGCGCCGGTCGACGTGGGGATGAGTGCTAAGACCAGCCCCCCAATGACTCGCCAGCGTAGCCCCGCTAAAAATAGCGCAAAAACACCGGAGCTTGCGATGAGTAGCGATGTGCCTAAATCGGGCTGCTTTGCAATCAATAGCGTGGGAAATATAATCAGTACAGCGGAGGCGAGTACTGGTTTCCATTGTGGTGGCAATGCGCGCTCTGCAAGGTACCAGGACACCATCATGGGCATGATGAGTTTCATTACCTCTGACGGTTGAAAGCGAACGCCGCCAGGCAAGGGCAGCCAACGTTGAGCCCCTTTTGCTTGAGTCCCTAGTACCAGTACACCAATCAATAGGCCGATACCTATTGCGTATAGCCATGGGCTCCAGCGCTTGTAACTGTGTGGCGGAATTTGGGCCATTATCATCATGACGACAAGGCCAATAATAATGCGCGTCACTTGGCGCATAACGGTGCCCATGTTTTCACCGCTGGCGCTGTAAAGGACGAATAAGCCGACGGATACTAAGACGAATAAACAGCCTAGCAGTGTGGCATCCAGGTGTATTGCCTGAAACAGGCTGGTACGCCGTGTTACTGGGGAGCTATGGCTGCGAAACTGTCGCTTAAAATCGCTTCTGCTCATAAATTATTGACTGCCGTTAGGTCGATCTGTGTGTCATTGATTTTTGGGAGCAAATAAGCATCAATCATCGCTCTTGCTACGGGGCCGGCGTTGGTTCCGCCGCCACCACCATTCTCAACAATAACGGCGACAGCAATTTCGGGGTCAGATAGCGGAGCGAAAGCAACAAATAGAGCATGGTCTCTATGCCATTCTGAAATTTTACTGGCATCATATTTCTCATCTTGCTTGATGGTGAATACCTGAGCCGTACCCGATTTGCCTGCCATTTCGTATTGTATTCCTTTGGACAGTTTGTGGGCTGTGCCGCGAGGGTTGTGTATGACTTTCTTCATCGCCTGAATTGCTTTTTCCCAATTTTCAGGGTCGCTGATAGTGATATCCGGTGAGGGTTGTGGAGGTGGCAGGTCTTCGATATAACCGTCAGACTCAAAAGAACGCACCATTCTAGGGGTTATCTTTTTACCTCGATTGGCGAGAATAGCAGTGCTGACAGCGAGCTGTAGAGGTGTGGCTAGCATATAGCCCTGTCCTATGCCTGATATAAGTGTTTCCCCTGGGTACCAGGGTTGGCTTTTGGTGGCTTGCTTCCAAAATTTGGAAGGAAGGATACCGCGCTTTTCGTTGACTAGGTCAATGTTGGTTCGAACGCCGAAGTTAAAAGGCGCCATGAAATTATGAATTGTGTCGATCCCCATCTTATGGGCAAGCTCGTAAAAGTAGGTATCGCATGAGCGCATAATCGCTTTGTCGAGGTTGACCATCCCGTGGCCATACTTTTTCCAGTCACGATAGAGGTGGTCATCATGTTCGAGTTTGTACCATCCAGGATCGTAGATAGTACGGTCCCACGTTGTTGCGCCGCTTTCGATACCTGCGATGGCAATGATGGGTTTGATGGTTGATCCTGGAGGGTATTGGCCTTGGATAGCGCGATTAAATAACGGCCTTGAGCGTGAGCTTTGGAGGTCATTGTAAGATTTATAGTCAATACCCGTCACAAACAGGTTGGCATCAAAAGCAGGCATGCTCACAAAGGCGAGTATACCGCCTGTATTTGGGTCTATCGCCACTGCAGCCCCGCGACGCCCGTTAAGTGCCTTGAGTGCTGCTTGTTGCGTGTCCCAATCTAAATATAAATGTAAGTCTTTTCCTGGCGTAGGTGGTTCCCGGTCCAATACGCGAGTGATTTTGCCTCTCGCATTGGTTTCTACGGTTTGGAATCCGACGTCACCGTGTAATTGGTCTTCATAGAATTTCTCTACACCGGTCTTGCCAATATGCTCTGTTGCGCTGTAGTTATTTTTACTGAGGGATTTTAGCTCGCGTGCATTAATTCGCCCTACGTATCCAATCGTGTGGGCCAGAGCGTCCTTGAAAGGATAGTTCCGCACAAGGGATGCTTCGATACTAACGCCCGGCATCTTGTGTAGGTTGACGGTCAGCTTGGCGATTTCTTCTTCGTTAAGCCGATAGCGAAGAGGTACGGCTGTGTATGGCCGACGACGTTGTCCAAGGCGCTTCTTAAAGCGTTTTTGCGTCCCTTCTTTAAGGCCGATCAGAGCGTCAATTTCTGCAATGGTGTTATCAATATCTTTGGCACGCTCTTTTATGATGCTGACGGCGTAGGTGGGTTGGTTGTCTGCCAAAAGAACGCCATTGCGATCAAAGATCAAGCCGCGGTTGGGCGCGATAGGTTCTTTGCTGATTCTGTTGCTATCGGCTTTGGTACTATAAGTATCATGCTGAAATATTTGAAGATAGAATAGGCGGCTAATAAGCAGAAGCATCACACAAAATACAAAGCCCAGTGCAATCATGGCTCGGGTTCTGAATATCCGGGTTTCGCGATAATGATCTTTAAACGTAGCGGGTTTTGCCATAGAGGGATTATCGGTGGTATGGGTGACCCTTTATGACACTCCAGCAACGGTAAAGTTGCTCCGCAAGTAATACGCGGACAAGAGGGTGGGGTAACGTTAGGTCAGATAGAGACCATTTCTCGTCGGCTCTCTGCAGGCACTGAGGCGAAAGACCTTCCGGCCCACCGATAAATAACGAAATGTGCTGGCCTTCAGGGAGGAGTGTTTTTAAACGTGCAGCCATATTGTCGGTAGTATGGCGTTTACCTTTTACGTCCAACGCGATAACTCTATCATTGTTACCAATGGCGGCAAGCATTAGCTCGCCTTCTTTTTCGGTAATCCGCGTCACGTCCGCATTTTTACCTCGCTTGCCAGCGGGGATTTCACACAGTTCCAGTGTGATATCCTGATTGAGGCGTTTTTGGTACTCTTTGAAGCCCTCGTTTATCCACGAGGGCATTTTTGTACCTACCGCAATCAGCTTTATTCGCATGCCGTAATAAACCCTAGTACTAGTCGTTGCTTTCGTTATTGTCTGGGGACATGGTCCATAGCTTTTCTAGGTCATAGAATTTACGCGTGTCGGGTGTCATTATATGGACGATCACATCGAACATATCGACCAGTACCCAATCGGAACCTGGCTCACCTTCCATAGAGGCTTTTATGCCTTCATGTTTTGCGTCGATATACACATTTTCCGCAACGGCTGTAATGTGCCTCTTGGATGTTCCGCTGGCGACAATCATGAAATCGGCCATGCTAGTAAGAGGTTTTACGTCCAGACATACAATGTCCTTTGCTTTCATGTTCTCTAGTGATTTTAAGGCCGTTTTCTTAACGTTTTCGATTGAATCTGTCATTGTTTTCTAATCCGTACTCGTTTGCTGACATTGATACAGCTGATGATAGTTTATATGTTTCCAAACAATGTCCGGTATCAGGAAGCGTGGCTCAATGCCGAGCTTCATGTCGTGCCGTAATTGTGTGGCCGAAATATCGAGCGCCGTTGTATTGTGAATGTGAACTTTTCCGTTGCTGTCACTCAGTAATGCTCTAGCATCCGTTGTTTGGGCGTTTCGTAATATTCCGGATTCCTTTGAATCTGAATTTGGTAGTGCGCAACCGGGGCGATGAGCGACCCATAGATGACACAAGCTTAGTATGTCCTGCCATCGATGCCACTGACAGAAGTTATGAAATGCGTCCATGCCCATGATGAATACAATGGGAGTGTCGGCTGCATGCTCGGAGCGCAAATGTTCCAGCGTCTCTACGGTGTAGGAGGCACTAGGCTTTTTCATCTCCCAGTCATTTACATGAAATGCTGGGGTGTCTGCACAGGCTAATTTCGCCATCTCAAAGCGATGGTCAGCGTGGCTGGCTGGCGTATCTCTGTGAGGCGGTAGGTGGCAAGGCATAATCTCCAGGCAGCTAAAGTTGAGCAGGGACTGTGCTTCCCAGGCCAGTCGCAAATGGCCCAAATGGATGGGATCAAATGTCCCCCCCATGATGCCAATTGCGTTGGATTGATTGATTGCCGATGTCACGTTTAAATGCCTTGAATTTGATCGAGAGTATACGTACTAAGTCCGTATGTGCCCATCACCCAACACGATGTATTTTTGTGTCGTTAATCCTTCTAGTCCTACTGGCCCACGAGCGTGCAATTTATCGGTTGAGATACCAATTTCTGCGCCAAGGCCATATTCAAACCCATCGGCAAAACGTGTGGAGGCATTGACCATAACCGAGCTTGAATCGACTTCGCGTAAGAAGCGTTGTGCCAGGCTGTGGTTTTCAGTCACGATAGTTTCTGTGTGCTCAGAACTGTATTGGTTAATATGGTTCATGGCGTGGTCGATGTCATCTACCACTTTGATCGATAGGATCGGCGCAAGATATTCTGTCCCCCAATCCTCTTGAGTGGCTGGAATTGCACCACTAATAATTGCGCAGGTTTTTTCACAACCGCGTAATTCGACGCCCTTCACTTGGTATTGCTCTGCCAGAACAGGTAGCAACTCGCTGGCAATAGACTCGGCAATAAGTAGAGTCTCCAGGGTATTGCACGTACCATATCGTTGAGTTTTTGAATTGACCGCGATATTGATCGCTTTGTCTTTATCCGCGGCACCATCAATGTAGACATGGCAGATGCCGTCCAAGTGCTTAATGACAGGGACCTTTGCATCGTTACTAATACGTTCAATGAGGCCTTTGCCGCCACGAGGAATAATCACGTCAACATAGTCAGGCATAGTAATCAGCTCGCCAACCGCTGCACGGTCAGTGGTCTCAATGACCTGTACCGTATTGGTCGGCAAGTTTGCTGCCTCCAGGCCTTTTCGAATACATTCGGCAACGGCTTGGTTGGAATTAATGGCTTCTGAACCGCCGCGCAATACAGTGGCATTGCCTGATTTTAGGCACAGGCTTGCTGCTTCTACGGTTACGTTAGGGCGAGACTCATAAATAATACCGATGACACCGAGTGGTACACGCATTTTTCCAACTTGTATACCGCTGGGCTGGTAGGTCATATCCGTTAGCGCACCAACCGGGTCTGGCAGTGCGGCAACTTGCTGTAGACCTTCAATCATGCCGTCGATGCGATCGGAAGTGAGCGCTAAGCGATCAAGTAACGCAGGTTCAAGGCCGTTCTTCTTTCCATTGTCTAAGTCAATCTGGTTAGCGGCCATCAGCGTGTCACGAGAGGCTTCTATCGCATCTACCATTGCCAAGAGAGCGGTATTTTTTGTGCCAGTACCGGCCTTACCGATAGCTCGCGCGGCTGCGCGAGCTTGTTGGCCAACTGTGGCCATATACGCTTTAACGTCCATTGATTGATTGCCTTTACCAAATCTTGCGTGGGAGGTGGCTCCCGAGAGGGCCGGATTATAACCGTTTTAGGGGGGCGGAGTCATTATCGGACGGAGGGAAAGCCGGACTAATTACAGGCAAACACAAGAATTCTAGGTGAGTTAGGGAGTTCTGTTGCTCATCTCAGGAAAAGTTTGCGCGAAAAGTCGCTCAAACCTGTAGTGGAAGTCATCAGGGGAGCGGCTTGCTTTTACCTTTTCCTAATCGAATAGTCTCTGAAGCCCCTGTTGTTAAAGGGGAGGAAGAAGAATTTGAAAAGTTGGCATGGTCGGTGCAATAAGCTAAGCGTCTTCGCTGAAAGGTTGAAGGCAAGCAGGGTTAAGCGCATTTCGCTAGGAAGGCGGGTTTTCCCTTATATGAAATGAAAGGAACTAACTAAAGGAATTTTTAGTATGCCAACTCCAGCGTATATGAGCATCACCGGTGAAAAACAAGGTCTTATCACTGCAGGGACTTTTACTGAGCCTTCTGTAGGTAATATTTTCCAAGAAGGTCATGAAGATCAAATCTTGGTTGAAGCATTTAAGCACGACATCGTGCTTCCTCGTGATCCACAGAGCGGCCAGCCAACAGGTCAGCGTGTTCACCAGCCAATCGTTATCACTAAAGTATTTGATAAAGCATCTCCATTGCTTTTCTCTTCATTGACTTCTGGTGAGCGTTTGCCTGAATGTACTATCGAGTGGTACCGTACTTCTGCTACTGGTCTTCAGGAGCATTACTACACTATCCATATTGAAGACGCTATCATCGTAGACATCAAGTCTTACATGCATAACTGTCAGGATCCAGGTTTGGCTCACTTCACTCACCTTGAAGATGTAGCATTCACTTACCGTAAGATCACGTGGACTCACGAAGTATCTGGTACTTCTGGACACGATGATTGGCGTGTACTTAAAGCGTAATCAATCTACGCTTAAAAAAAGGGCTGCAACTGCAGCCCTTTTTTTGTGCTCTTAATTTATAGAGGTGCTTTTTAGACCTTTGCTTCTACGACTCTTACGACAGACTCTGAACGACTTTGTGGAATGGGTAGCGTGTCATAATAATCTTCCGGTTGATGTACTGTCGTTTCCGAAAAACCGCAGGCCTGAAAGCCGTCAAAAATTTCTTGGTTGCCACTGTAGTGCAGGTTGACATCGGCTCTAGCGATTTTGCCAATGAGCTTTTCCCCTATACGGACATATTTATAGGCAGCGCTATGTTTTAGCCTAGGCATTAGGTCGGTGAGGTACCAGGCGTTTGGAAACACTGATGATAGGGATTGCATCTGAGACCAAACACCGGAGATTGTGTCCAAATCAAAGTAATTGATCAGCCCTTCGGTGATAATAATCGTTGGCCTTGATGTGTCCAGTACCTCTTGGAGAACATAATCCAATCCAGATGGCGCACCTGATTCAAAAAAGTTACAGGTGACCACTTCATGGTTGTCTGCAAGGCCCCCTTCTTCTTCGAGCAAGGATTTTTTACGTGATGCCATGCCGGGCAGGTCAGCCTCTACATACCGTAGGTTTGGATACTCTTTGCTAAAGGTATAGCCTCGAGGGGAAAGGCCGCAGGCAATTTCGATGATCTGTGTGACACCTTCATTTTCAATAAGCTGGCGAATGCGATGATCCATGATGAGGTGGCGCTGCAATAATAGGTCACGTAGATTCACACCAACGACTTTTTTGGAAAAGTACTCAAAGGGTTTCATTGCGTTGTACATGATGCTACTTCGAGGGGAGGTGAAGAACCGAGCGGACATGCCATGTTCGAACCAGACGTGTCCGGTATAGAGTGCGGTGAAACTAATGTTGGATGAATCCATGGTGTTTAATCTCCTTGTAGGTGAATAGCACTATCGATTAAATCAAAGGGAACATTGGTGAGTGATTGACCGGTACAGGGGCCTGATACGCAGGTTCCTGTTTCAATTTCAAATAATGCGCCATGATTGGAGCATTGGATATAGTGGTTTTCTATATCCAAAAATTGATTAGGTTGGTATTCCAAGTTGATGCCGATGTGAGGGCAGCGGTTAATATAGACATAAAATAGCCCGTCTTTTTTGACGACGACATAGCCGGTATCATTTAACGTGAAGCCTTTTGCGGAATCGTCTGAGAAATTCTTGGTTGAGCAAAGTAGCGCCATAGTAGTGATATGTTCACCTAAGTAATACATGATAAATAGCGTGTATACACATGCTACCAGACTTTGTCGGTTTTGCCATCTATTGATTTACTCCCTTACAAGGAGGGTTTGTTAGACAGGGTAACCATCAGGTTTTCTGGCATCATGGTAAAAGAAAACGACTCTTTTGGTTTTTGGCTCGATGTTCTTGTGACATTAAAGGTTTGGGACAGCATAGATAGAACCATTTTACTTTCTACTAAGGATAAGTGCCTGCCGGGGCAAAAGCGTGGGCCCGCACCAAAGGGAATATTGGCAACCTGTAGTGCATTATCGGTAACGTCCGTTCTATCGACTAGCCATCGTTCGGGGGAGAACTTACTGGCGTTATTAATCGTGGATTCATCCGTGGCGACTTTTCGGGTTAGAAGAAAGATAGGTGTGCCCTTGGGAATAGCGATACCATCAAATTCGATATCTTCCATTGGTTCTAAAAAGAGAATAGGTGTTACTGATTTTAGTCGCAGGGTTTCACAGATGACGGCTTCGCTATATTCAAACTTCTCTAGATCGGAGAATTCTGCAGGGGCAGTGGCATTGTTAAGGATTTGATGTGATTCTAGCTGCAATTTCTTTTGGATTTCGGGGTATTCAGTGAGGTGATAGATAGACCATGCCAGCGAGTTGGCGGTTGTATCTTCTCCGGCCAATAGTATCGTTAGTATATTTCCAAAAATATCGTCGTCAGAAAAATCATTGTCTGCATCCGATAGAATGGCTTCTAGGAAATTGGTGGGTTTTTCTGCGAGCTTAGGATTATCATGAAGTTTCTGTTTACAGTGACCGATGATCTTTTCAATTTCAACTCGCACAGAAATCATTGCCTTGTCGAGCGCCTTGTCTGCCGGTAACTTAAAGAATTGCCAGTATGGGAAGGGAGCGTTAATACGACGGTTTACAGCGGGCAATAAATGTTCAAGATGTTGTTGAATGATGTCGTTATCATTTTCCAGCGTGTTTCCGTCATACCCAAATGCCAGAAATGTAGTGACATCGACGGTATAGCGCATAAGGTCTTGTTGGATATCAATCTCAGTGCCATTATTAGCGGCGTCTTCCCAGCGTTTTTTAAGTCGCTCCGTAACAATTTTTAAGGTGGGAAAGAAATTGCGCAGGTGGGCTTTGTCTAGTGCTTTCATGACAATTCTACGCTGCCTTTTCCAGTCGTCACCTTCTGCTGAGAATAGTCCATTAATCCCAATTTCTTTGAATACCGGCTCTATGCTGCTTAATCGTCGAAATATAGCGGGCCTATTTCGAAGTACATAATTAATAAATTCAGGGGTGGCAGTGACGACAATGTCTTTCTTCCCTAGCCTGATTTTATATTCTGGTCCGAACTCTTCGCTCCAGTCTTCGAGAATGTTGTGGATTTTGTTTACATCTAGTTGTAATAAATTTCCAAGAATGGGCACGCCAGAGGGGCCTGGTAGGTCTCTGATATTCCGTACGGTGCTACTTTCGGCCACGTCTAGCATGTTGTTTTTCTCTCATTATTATTCATAGAATGTGTGGATTTACGTCATACTACGATAGGAAAGGTAGGTTTTGTACATCTATTTGTATGACGTGTTTGGTACGTCTCATTCCTTTGTTGAGTTATGTCTCCGTCAATAGGTAGTGCTGCCATTGTTCTGCATGCTCATCCATGAGAATCTGCAATAGCCGATCAGCGCTGACACGTATTATGGGTTTGCCATCGGTGCTGCTGCGAGTGCGGACTCTTATGTCGTTTGTCGGATATACCGAGAGCTCTATGGGGTATTGTTTTTCGATATACATATGGGTGTATTCAATGTACCGCCCGGAACGATTTATCATGACTTCATTTTTGTCAAAGTGCCACGCTAGCGCATTCAGGTGGTTTTCTAGTTCCTCGATGTGGTTAACAAATAGGTGGATATCAATATCGCTGCCTTTTTTGATGCGGCCTGTGCTGACGGAACCAATGAGCCTAGGGTTGAAGGTTTCTAAGGATTGCATGATATCTAATGCGGTCACTCGCATCTGAAAAAGTTGTTTGGATACATTGCTACCTTCATAGAAGTTTGCCAGTTTTGCGATCTCTTCATTGATTTCACCATTGGATGGAAGGTCCTGAGATCGCACATAGGTGTTGCCTTTATTGCCTTGTCCAAATACACGCTTAGCGGCAATCCTTTTCGCGTCATGGTATTGCTTGATGTTTTCTTCGTACATTAATCTTGCAGCTTCCCGAATTAACATTTGTCGAATTCGTGGGTTACCTTTTACATATCGAGTATTACGCATAGAAAGATGTCGACGTTGGTCGAGGGGGTAGAATATTTTTCAAAAATAGTAGTGCGATAGCGTTGTTTAATTGTTTGTCAGAGGTGACGAGCAGTCACTCGTAGTGAGTCGACAAATCAGAAATGATGGTATGGTGGCGTAAGAGTGAATCAACGGCTGTGGTCAGGTCCATGACCTCTGCGTCAACCTCTCGGCCTTGTAAATCCCAGCGACGGATTTTTTCTAAATCCATTAATCGCGCTGACCCTTTCCAGCGTTTTCGGGTTCGCTTAGGGTGAGTCAGTAGGTCAAGGTGATGTCGGATTAGCCAGCAAATTTTGGGCGAGAAACAATGCTCAATGGCATCAGCTCCAACGTTGGCATGGTCAGGGTAATCAATCGATTTTCCGATGTCGTGAAGTAACGCCGCACATTGTAGGATGGGGTCGTCTGTTTGCGCGAGTGCTAGCTGGTACACCTGGAGAGAATGAAACAGTGCATCGCTTTCAGGATGGTGAATGGAGGTTTCTTCGGCGTACTGTAAATCCTCAAGAAGAGAGACCAGATATTGTCGTGTTGATAATATGTCTTGAGCGTGGTGTGGTAAGAAATTACCGTGTTGCGAGTTACGGGTAAAAGTAACTTTGTTTTTCATAGCGGGACCGGTCTGTGCCGGTTGTCAGGATGTTTCGAGTGCAATGTAACGTTGAGGTTTCTATCTGTCAAATTGTTTATCTAAAAAAATAGCCCCCCCCTACTCAGGAGGGGGGCTATTTTTTTAGAGACTTGAATAACCCTAAAAATGCGTATATCTTAGCGACATACATTGCACTGACGTTATCTTTGCATTAACCCATTAGGCACTTACGTTATTATGAATTCACGGTTCTACCTATACAAACAATACAGCTGTAAACGAGGGGTTTTACTCCGCGGCTGTTATGGTGTGTGTGATGAGATAACGTAACGTTATACTGTATTACATAAAACCCGGTCGCATATTGTGATCGGGTTTTTTTTTGCTTAAAAAAGAAGGAGATAATCATGTTTTCAGGATCTTATGTGGCGTTAATAACGCCGTTTCGCGATGGTGAAATTGATGAGGTGGCACTACGCCATTTGGTTAATTGGCATATCAAAAGTGGTACCCATGGATTGGTGCCAATGGGGACTACAGGGGAGTCATCCACCGTATCGAGACAGGAACATCAACGAGTTGTTGAGGTTGTTGTTGAAGAAACAGCGGGAAGAATACCTGTGATTGCCGGAGCAGGGTCGAACAATCCTATTGAGGCATTGGAGTATGCAAGGCATGCAGAGAGTGTTGGCGCAGATGGTGTCCTGTGTGTTGCAGGTTATTACAACCGTCCTTCTCAGGAGGGGCTGTACCAACACTTTAAGTTAATTCATGACCAAACGGATATCCCTATTATTATTTATAACATTCCCCCTCGCGCTGTGGTCGATATCTTGCCGACTACGATGGCACGATTGGCTAAACTAGCTAGGGTTGTGGGTGTCAAGGATGCGACCATGGACTTGTCGAGAATTGCACAAGAGCGTTTGCTGATTGATAAGCCGTTTAGTTTCTTTTCGGGGGATGATATGACGGCCGTTGGTTACAATGCGATGGGGGGCGTTGGCTGTATCTCTGTGACCGCTAATGTGTTGCCGGCTCTGTGCGCTGAGTTGCAGGTGAGCGCGCAAGCAGGGGATATGCGTCGGGCTCTCGAAGTGCAGGACATACTGACACCGGTTCACCAGGCGTTATTTTCTGAGCCAAGCCCGGGTGGGGTTAAATATGCGGCAAGTCTACTGGGTCTGTGTCTCGAAGACGTGCGCTTGCCTATTCTACCGGTCAGCGCAGAGAGTAAAGCCACTGTGAAGCAAGTGCTGGCTCGGTGGTTGTAACAGGAATGAGCGGAGTGAAGGGAATGATGGTGTTGATTGGCCCAAAAGTTGGGTTTTTGGTTGTTTAGTGCGCAACTACATAAGAAAAGGGCAAATTATTAAATTAATTCATATTAGTGCTTGCAAATACAAATGAGAATTATTACTATTTATGCATACCCGAGCTGTGGAGGCTTAATTGGATAACAGGAGGTGTAACCTGTTCCCACTTAGCTTTCTCTGATGAGGGAAGCGATTGATCTCAAGTTATTTTGGCTTCTGTTCAATCTCCTCTCTCTCTCTTGTTGGCTGTCGCTAACTAGCTTGAACAATTTGTGGAGTCGAAGCTCCCTCTCTCTCAACCCTCTCTCAGGGTGCTTCGCTCAGTGTTCAGATTGTCGCTTTCCTTGTCAGGGAGGCTCGGGTAATTTTTCTCTCTCTTCTATCTCCATTCATATGCATGTCGAATACGCTAGTAACGTGTCAACAGTCGACGTAATGTACTTCTTTCTGAATCGCTCTCTCTAAATCGTTGCAACATCTCGATTTCTTTTTCTAGCGCATCCCCGATGAGTTTTCTAACATGCCACTGGACCTCGAGGTCATCTTCTTGGCCTTTGAAAGGCGTGGTGTCGATGGGAGAACCAAAAGAAAAGTAAAACCTTTCTGGGCGGGGGATCGATGAGAGTCCAATGCCGGTGCAGATGGGCATTAACACATCACCATTGCGCATGATCTTATTAAACCGTTTGTTTTTGAGTAACCACTGCCCAATGTGTGATTCTTTAAAGTCATAGGCGTCAAAGTGAATATCGAAGGTGTCGTCGGCACCGACAGAGGCAATGGGGGTGATCGGGTATTGGTGTTTTATTGCCATATAGGCAAAACCGGTGCGTGTTTTCCAGGTCAGCTGATACTTTTCTCCACGCCGTTTAGCGACTTCTCTCGCACCACCGGGGTAGACCAGTAGTGTTTCACCAGCTTCCATCAGTCGGGAGCAGTTATGTCGGTTACCCACCACGATCCCGCTACGATGTAATAGATCCCTCCAGCCGGGGATTTTGTAGTGGGCTGCGTCAGCTAAGCCTCGAATAACTACCCCTCTTTCTCGATAGGCTTCGGCAAATATGAGCGGCACATCTAGGGTGCCGTAGATCGTGTGGTTTCCCACCAAGAGCGCTGGTTTTTCCGGACTTATATTATCTAGCCCAAAGAAGATGGGGTCAAAGTATGCTTCCGTGAGTTTAACCGCGGCATTAACGGATGAAAGAGGGGGAGGTGTGAAGTCCAGTACATCTTTTTCAAAAGAGCTCATAGATCGCTACATAAGTAATGGGGTTACGCAGGAGGTTCGGCGGCGGTCACCTGCTCGTTAAGTGATACGATCTTGCGAGCCATATTTTCCATTAGGTTCATGCAGATATGGGGGTGGGTCTTCATCAATGTCTCGAATTGTTCCTTTGGTACCACCAAGATCATGCAGGTACAGGATGCGACAACTTTTGCGGTGCGGGGACTATTGGTGAGCAGCGCCATGGCACCAAATATCTCGTTTTCTAAGACTTCACCCACCTTAATATCGTTGACGAATACTTCGGCATGGCCTTCCACAATGGAGTACACGCTATCCGCTGTTGTCCCTTGCTCGATGATGACATCGCCCTCTTGGTAATGCACAAAACCGAGGGAGGCCTTATCGATACCCTGTTCTACCAAGCTAATAATGCAGGTGCGGCGTTTACATTCCTCAATGAGAAAGTCTGCCCAAATCTTTGCAATATCCGCATGGTTACTCATGGCGGTCAATAATTCCGCTCGATGATAGCGGCGCAGTGAGAAGGGACCGGCGGCATATAAGCGATAAGGGCTCGGGTGATTTTCATGGTCTAAGCCAAACATATCCCCGATATCGTAATGAAATAGGGTGGCACTTTCTTGTTCGTGCGCAACGGCACCTTGGGTGATTACGTATACGGAATCGGTATCGGGTTGGGAGCCATAAAAATCCTCTACCAACTCATAGGATACGTCAGTGTAGCTTAGGCTGCTGATATGCTCATTGGCGAGCGCTTGTTCTAATAGCTCTTTGCAGCGTTCATCAATGTGTTCAAATGCTTCGTTAAAATCGGTCTCAATAAACATGTAGTAGCCTTGCTGAGAAGATGAGTAGACCAGCAGTATGCCTCAACTATGCAGCATTCAGGGGGTCTATACATTCAAAGTGTAGACAATTTCCCAAAAAGTGAGGCAAACCCGTCCTAAATTAATAAGTATAGAGCGGGCTTGTCTTGCGCTAGGGTTTAAAGGTTAGATTCATTCAGCAATTGCTGATGCTGCTCTGCACTCAGTCTTGGCCCAAACTGGCTGACAACTTGCGCTGCCGCTTGGCTTGCAAAGCGTCCTGCTGCTGGGAAATCTTTACCTTGGCTAAGCGCAAACATAAAGGCACCCGCAAACATATCTCCAGCACCATTGGAATCTACCGGTGTCACGGTCTTTGCCGCTATTTTGTGCTCATCAGTTCCGTCAAATACCAGCGCACCCTCGCTACCAAGGGTAACTGCAAAGGTTTTGGCAACGGTTTTAATTTTCTCTACGGCAGTATTGAGATCTTCTGTGTCAGCCCAAGTCAACGCTTCTTGCTCGTTGCAGAATAACAAATCAACGCCGTTACCTAGCATTTCGTTTAAGCCATCTTTAAAGAAGCTCACCATATTGGGGTCGGAGAAGGTTAGTGCCGTCTTAATGTTGCTGGCTTCTGCAATATTGCGGGCTTCAATGGCCGCGCTACGACCAGAATCCGATGTGACGAGGTAGCCTTCTAAATAGACATACTCTGATTGTTGAATCGCCTTTTTGTCAAGCTCATTGCTCGATACAGTTTCTGATATACCTAAGAAGGTATTCATCGTTCTTTCGGCATCAGGGGTAACCATCACAATACACTTTCCGGTAACACCACTTTCCCTGTTATCGTTGAGATTGGTGTCTACCCCGGCAGCGGTTAGATCTTTCACATAGAAGTCACCGGTTTCATCGTTTGCAACCTTGCAGGAATAATAGGATTTTCCACCAAAATGGCTGATAGCGATGATGGTGTTGGCCGCAGAACCGCCACTCGCTTTCTTGCCTTTGTGGCCCTCTAGCGCTTGATATAGTGATTGTTGTTGTGCTTCGTCTACCAAGGTCATAAGGCCTTTGTCGATGCCTTGAGCGGATAGAAAGTCATCGGCTACGGAGAATTCCATATCCACAAGGGCGTTACCGATGGCATAGACGTGATATTGAGACATTACGAGTCCTTTTGGTGTGAGGGATAAACAAGTGATTGTCATTGTATGTGAATTTACTTTTTTGTCACGACATCAGGGAATGAATCCGCGTATACTGCTGTCCAATTTTGTATTCTGAAATCATCTAAGGTGTAGTTGTTCTGTGGCCGGATCGAATGATAAGTCGAACGATAAGAAGACAAGTGCTGTAAAAAAGCGTGGCGCTGTCACCAAGACACCAAAGAAGGCGGCGACTAAAAAAGCAGCATCGACAGATAGTCGTAAGGGTGCAAAGAAGACAACCGCCAAAAAAGCGCCTTCAAAAACGGCTTCGGCGAAAAAAGCACCGGCTAAGAAAACCGCTGCCAAAAAGACCACGACCAAGAAGTCGACTGCGAAGAAAACGACCGCAAATAAAGCGTCTACCAAGAAAGCACCCGCGAAAAAGTCTGCGACTAAAAAGAGTACAAAATCTACTGCTGCCAAAGGGGCTTCCGGTGCTGCCCCGAAAAAACGCAGGCTAGGGTTATTGTTTCGCTTGCTCCTGGTGATAGGTGTGTTATTCGGCGGTGTTGTGATTTATGCCGACGCTATTATTACCTCAAAGTTTGATGGCAAGCGTTGGTCCATCCCAGCCAAAGTCTATAGCCGAGCATTGGAGCTGTTTGATGGGGCTGAGTTGTCCGTCGATCAACTGCGTCGAGAGTTGCAGTGGCTGAATTATCGTGAAGGCTATGGTGATCTTAAGCGGGGGAGTTTTCGACAGCGTGGGGACAGCTTCGAAATTGCTACGCGTGGGTTTGATTTTTGGGACGGGCGAGAATCGTCCCACCATGTATCATTAACCGTTCGAAGCGAGAGAGTCAGTAAAGTCGAAGTTGATGGGCGTCGAAACGAAGTTGCTCGCTTAGAGCCTGTGGTGATTGGAGGAATATACCCCGCCCACAATGAAGACCGTGTACTTGTCTCCATTGATCAGGTACCCCCCAATTTGGTGAATGCACTAATTTCTGTAGAAGATCGTGATTTTTATAATCATTGGGGGGTATCACCTCGAGGTATTGTTCGAGCATTATGGGCGAATATACGTAAAGGGGCAGTGAAGCAAGGCGGCAGTACGCTTACCCAGCAGTTGGTAAAGAATTTTTACCTAACCAGTGAACGAACCCTTACCCGTAAAGCTACCGAAGCGATAATGTCGTTGTTATTAGAGCTGCATTATGACAAGGACGAAATCTTAGAAGCCTACATGAATGAAGTGTACCTGGGGCAATCAGGTAAGCGGGCAATTCATGGGTTTGGTTTAGCGAGTCTGTTTTATTTTGGTCAGCCAATGCGTGAGCTTGAAATGCATCAACTGGCGTTAATGGTTGGGCTGGTAAAAGGGGCATCGTGGTATGACCCGCGACGTCATCCTGAGCGTGCGCTTGAGCGGCGTAACCAAGTGTTAGCATTGATGAAAGAGCAGGGTTATATCAGTGAAGATCAGCGTCGACGGGTCAGTGCCCGGCCGTTAGATGTGATTAAAAAGCCTCAATATGACGATGAAAAATACCCAGCCTTTTTGGACTTGGTGAAGCGCCAACTGTACCGTGACTATCGTGAAGAAGATTTAAAGAGCGAAGGCCTGCGAGTATTTACCACGCTTGACCCCGGCGTGCAGGAGTCGTTGGAGCGCAGTTTTGCCCAGACATTTGCCCAGATAGATAAAGACTACGGCAAGCAAAAAGCGCCATTACAAGGGGCGGGTGTATTTACCCACTCTAATACCGGAGAAGTGGTTGCGGTCGTGGGTGATCGACGGCCCCGATATAAAGGCTTTAATCGTGCTTTAGATGCGTACCGCCCCGTAGGCTCGTTGATGAAACCTGCGGTGTATCTCGGTGCAATCGAAAAGGGCTATCACTTAGGTGTGATGTTAGATGATTCCCCTGTCACAATTCCTCTGGCCAATGGTGACGAGTGGTCGCCGAAGAACTTTGATATGGAATCCCACGGCATGCTGCCTTTTCAAACGGCATTGGCTCATTCCTATAATCAAGCAACTGCTCGGTTAGCCATGGATGTGGGGGTGAGTAATATTGTGGATGTTGCTCATCGCTTGGGGGTCAAAAAGACATTGCCAGAAGTTCCGGCCATCTCATTGGGGGCGGTGAGTTTGTCACCCTACGAGGTGGTTGAGATGTACCAGACCATCGCCGGCGGTGGCTTTAATACACCGTTGAGAACCATCCGCTTTGTGCTGGATAATCAAGGCAGACCACTGCAGCGATATGAAATCGATGTAGAGCAGCGTTTTGATTCTGGCGCTATGTTTGTGCTCAATAATGCATTGCAAGAAACCGTTGCTAGCGGTACTGGAAAGAGTGTATCAAAGTGGTTGCCATCATCGTTGGCGTTGGCCGGTAAAACGGGAACCAGTGATGATCAGCGGGATAGTTGGTTTGCCGGATATTCGGGCAACTACTTAGGTGTTGTGTGGATGGGCTATGATGATAATCTACCCACACCGCTAACCGGAGGCACAGGCGCGTTACCCGTCTGGGCGAAAACATTGTCCTCCCTTGCCGTGGTACCATTGGACATGCCCAAACCAGGCAATGTGGAATGGGTATGGCTAGACGCCGAGAAACAGGCAAGAAGCCAGTCGCATTGTGAAAATGCAGTGTTTATCCCGATGGTGGTGGATACCATCCCGGCAGCACAGTCTGGGTGTGGTCAGACGGGGCGGGTATTAAATTGGTTCAATCAATGGTTCGGAGAGTGATGTTGGTGTTAAACAGAGTATACAGATCGATGCTGCGAGCCAGTGTCGTTATTGCAAGCCTGTGGCTTGCAGGGTGTGACACGTTAATACTTGTGGGGCCTGCAAATCAGCATGGCCAGACGGCGGCTGACACCGGGTTAGTTGCGGTGGATAACCTGATACTTAAAGGCGATCAGCTACGACGAGGAGGGCGTTTATCAGAAGCGGCAGCTACGTTGGAGCGGGCATTGCGGTTGGCTCCTCGATCCCCTGATGTCTATGTTGCATTGTCACGGGTTAAACTGGATGCGGGGCAGTACGGCGCTGCCAAGCAATTTGCCCAAAAAGCGCTGTCATTATTCCCTGAAAATACCACCTGGAAGGCTGATCGGGCCAAGAGCGAAGCGAAGTGGGTGATCAGTGAGGTTGCTAAACACCGCTAAGGGCTGCCGCGAGCCCCGTTAATCGACCTAATCCCTCTATATTTCCCCAAATGCTTTATTGCTGTCCTGTCTATATATAAATGTTAAAAGACAGGACAGAGTAATGCTCCCAGCGAATGCCACTAAGTTTACCTTTGAGCTAATAGGACTTGGCGAATCACTGCGTGTGATCGAGTTCACCGGTAAAGAGGCGATTTCACAACCCTTTCAATTTACCATTGATCTGGTGTCGGAAAACTTTGAGCTAAGCGCTGAGCAGTTTCTAGAAAAGGCAGGGGTATTAACCCTGGTGGACGATAACCTACATAATCGTCTAATCCATGGTGAGGTCATTCAATTTATTCAGCTGGGCCATGGCGACCGTTTTGCCAATTACCGTATTGTGCTGGTGCCCAAGCTTCAATTTATGGCGTTAAGTCAACGCTACCGTATTTTCCAAGATTTAAGCATTGTTGATATTCTAAAAGTCACGCTAGCCGGTGGTGGTATCAGCGGTATAAACGTGCGCTTTTCGTTGTCGGGTAGTTACCGCAAACGAGACTATTACGTCCAATACGGTGAGAGCGACTTTGCCTTTGCTGAGCGATTGATGAGCGAAGAGGGGATGTTCTATTTCTTCGAGCACAATCTGGATCGCCATTGCATGGTGATCAGCGATAAAAATGCGGTGTTTGGACCTATCGCAGGCAACGCAAAAATACCATTCCACGATAGAACTGGGATGGCGCAATACACCGATAGCATTTACGACTACACCCATAGCCAGCAATCACAAACGCGCGCCACCTGTCCGTCTTGTTCTGTTCGCCTTGGTGCGGTTCCGGCGAATAACCTATGCCCAGAATGTGGCGTGCGAGCAACCCCTTGGGATGTTGCTTCAGCCCACAGTGTTACCCTTGCGGATTATAGTCCTAGCAATACCCAGCTAGCGTTAAGTCATCAAGTGAACCCAGAGGGTGATTTAGAGAAATACCAATTCCCTGGTTATTTTGAAACGCCTGCGGATGCCAAGCGTTATGCTCAAATCCACCACGAGGCGGCGTGTGCCAGTGTCATTACGGGGGAAGGGCAAACCCAGTGCGTGCGTTTAATGCCGGGTAAATTACTCGAAATAGAACAACATATTACGCCAGCGTTTAATCGAAAATATTTGCTCACCCACGTTATCCATGAAGGAATACAACCGCAATCCTTAGAAGAGGGAAGTTCGAACCAGGGCACAGAGTATCAATCCACATTTACCACCATGCCTAATGGCACCACCTTTAGAGTACCTGTTCTGCCTAAGCCCACCGCTTATGATCACCAAACCGCGATTGTGACGGGACCTGGGTCAGAAGAAATCTATACGGATAATTTGGGTCGTGTCAAAGTGCAATTCCATTGGGACCAGCAAGGTCAGATGAATGAGCGCAGCAGTTTGTGGATTCGTGTATCACAAGGTTTTGCAGGCAATAGCTATGGCAGCATTGCCGTACCGCGTGTTGGCCAAGAAGTCATTGTTCAATTCGAATATGGCAACCCTGATCGACCGATGATTACAGGCTGTACCTACAACACCAGCAACCCAGTGCCAGAAGGGTTGCCGCGTAATAAAACCCGTACCGTATTTCGCAGTAATAGCTCCCCTGGTGGAGACGGTCATAACGAACTGCGAATAGAAGACAAAACCGGTAAAGAACAAATATATTTGCATGCAGAAAAAGATGTGGATATTCGGGTCAAAAACGATTGGAAGCAAAAGGTCGACAAAGATCAGCACCAAATTGTCACCAATAATACCCAGGAAGAAGTGGCAAAAGATCGGCACGTTACCATCAATGGCAGTAGCCACACTAAAGTTGCCGATGCTTATTCATTAAAAGTCGGCAAAGACTTCCATATGAAGAGCGGCACCGACCATGTGCAGCAAGCCCAGCAAACCCATCTAAAATCTGCCAGTTCGTTAATTATTGATGGCGGTATGAGTATGACCATCAAAGGTGGCGGTGGTACGTTATTCTTAAGTCCTGCCGGTGTATCCATTACCGGTTCAATGGTACGTATTAATTCCGGTGGTGGCGGTGGAAGTGCACAAGGTGCTTCACCTCAATCCCCCGATAAGCCGCAATTACCGGTGAACGACAAACCAGGGAAAGTTGCTCAGCCGGGCTCGGCAATGGTGGGTGGTGGTGCGCAGAAAATTATTATTGATCATCGGCCAGGTGATGACCTTCGTTTATCCAATGCTAGCGGTGTTGCTTCATCTGCATCACAAAACGCGGCGGATAGCCTCGGTGGTAATCCATTGCTGGCAACACCGGTTATCGACAAAACCAAAGATAAAGATTGGATTAAACTCAGCTTAGCCTGGGACGATAAACATGATACCCCTGCAAGCAATCACCCCTATAAACTCTACTTGGCTGATGGCAGTGTACGTGAAGGCGAGTTAGATGAAAAAGGTGAAGCCTTTGAAGAAGGCTTACCCAAAGGTACCGTGGGGATTGAATATATCTCTCGCGAAGAGGAAGAAGCTAAGCTTGCCGATTTACGCAATCAGTTACGTACCACGCTGAATAATATTGTTGCTGAAACCCAAAGCCGAACCGATGCCCAGCAAATGGTTGCTGATAGCATGTCAGCGTTTGACATGGGCCTAGTGTATGTGGGTGCGGCGATGATGGGCGGATGGGATCTGGTAACGGATCTTGCCTCTTTTGTAGAAGCCGTAGGCAAGGGTTTATACAAAGCAGAAATGGCCTATCTTGATCTGGTGATGGATATCCTGACCGGTGACGTACGGGAGATAGAACGAAAATACGAAGAAGCCGAAAAAGCCGGCCAGTCTGCTTATGACTTTGGTGGTGAAATTGCAGAAGCCATCAACCTACTCATTGATGATAAAGAAACCTGGGATATGCTCACGGATTTCCCTGGGGATTATTGGGACGCTATATCAGGCGTGGACGCCACGCGCAAAGCCGCCCCTATTGTCATTGAAATACTGGTGACCATCTTCACCATGGGAGCGGGTGCTGCTCTCTTGACCGCAAGCATTACCGGTAAAGTGGGACGTCTCGTCACAGAAGCGGGCGAGCTTGCCGCTGATATCGCGAAAGGTTTGAAAAAGCTTGGCAAGGCCAGCAAACGTAATGCCACTAGTAATAGCAATGCGATTCATAAAGTCCAGACCACACCGGTTGAAGTGAAAACCCTACATAGACCGAAAGATGCCGATGGCGGCACCTTAGAAAACGGTCAACGCTGTGGCCGTGGTAATGAGTGTTCGCTAGAAGGTGAGCCGATCAATATGGTCACCGGCGAAGAATTCTTAGAGCTCGAAGACTTTGTGTTAGAAGGACCATTACCGTTCGCGTGGAAGCGGGTATACCGCACTTCCAATACACAGCAGCGTGGTTTGGGTGTAGGTTGGACCCACCCACTGAGTCAGCAGCTACAAATATCGCGATACAAAATTGAATTCCTCGATGATGAAGGCCGAAGCATTCCGTTTAGTCGCCCATCTCCGGGTAAGACCCATACCAATGACACAGAAAAACTCAGCCTAACCTGTATTGATAACAATACATTTATTCTGAGCGCCATTGGAGCACCGGACCGCATCTTTAGTCGCGGTGATAATGAAAAAGTCGCTACCCTACAAACGGTAATGGATACGCTGGGCAATCGCGTAGACTGTCACTACCACCCAGATTCAAAACAGCTACAGGCAATTCAAAGTAGCTGGGGCGCAACTCTGGTATTCCAATGGAGTGGCGGTTGTATTGCACAAATTGACCGTGTCGCTGAGGACAGTCAACTTACTACGCTGGTGCAATACCATTATGACGAAGCACTGGATATGGTGGCGTGTGCTGACGCTAATCAACATGCCGAGCGCTACGCCTACCGCAATCACATCATTACCCAGCGAACCCTCAAAACCGGATTTAACTTCTATTTTGAGTGGGACCAACATACACCGAAAGCCCGTTGCGTTAAGCAATACGGTGACGAAGGTGTGTATAGTTACCAATTTGAATGGGACGTGGAGAACCAGGTTAGCCGAGCCATCGATAGTCGCGGTGGTGTACGAGAATTTCACTATAACGACGACGCAAAAATCACCAAAGAGATCGACCCCGAAGGCGCAGAAACCCGTTTCGAATTTGACGACAACGGCAACCTTACGCGCCGCATAGAGGTTAAACAGCACGGCGACAATATAGAGCATCACTATAGCTATAATAGTGATGGCCAAGTTACCGAATACAAAGACCCTGTGGGTGGCGGACATAAAGTTGATTACCAAAGCGCACGCCCAGTCAGTGTTACCGATGCATTGGGTAATACCTGGTCGAGACAATATGATGATAATGGATTAATCACTGAAACAATTAATCCAGAAGGCAACGCAACCCGCTACCAATATAATGCCATGGGTTTGCCAGTTGAAATTCAAGATGCAGCCGGCACGACAAAATACCTGTCATGGAATAAACAGGGTAAGTTAGTCAAAGAAACGTTTAACCAGCACCACACTCAGTACCAATACAATCGCTTGGGCCAAGTCTCTGCCATCGATGAATCCAAAGAAGGCGAGAGCAAGGTAAAAACCACCGCTTACGCTTATGATGTGCAAGGCAATATTGTTGCCGTTCGTTACCCTGATGGCAGTACCAACCATTTATCCTACAACGAAAACGATCAACTGGTATCCCACAAAGATGCCGCTGGCCGTGTCACCCAATATCAATACGATGGCCTCGCTCAAGTCAGACGCAAGATAGACCCTCTCGGTCATGTGTTTGAATATGAATACGATAAAGAGCGTAACCTCACCGGTCTTATCAATGAAAAAGGTGAGCGTTATAGCCTTAAATACGATAAGAACGAACGCCTAACGGAAGAGGTGGGCTTTGATGGGCGAGTGCAACAATATCGCTATAACGATCAAGGTCATCTCAGTGCCCATATAGAAGGGCTGTATCAAACCGATGATATTCAGCAACACACCACCTTATTCACCCGTGATGCCTTAGGCCGATTGCTACAAAAGCACAGCCCAGACGGCGAAGTCAGCCGGTTCGCTTACGATGCGCTCGGGCAACTGACTGAAGCCAGCAACGATAGCCGAGAAGTGACGTTCGAATACACCCGCACCGGCCAGCTCGCGAAAGAAACCCAAGGCAACTCGGTTACGTCTCACCGCTATAACCAAGCCGGTCGACGCATCGAGACCACGCTACCGAATAACAAAATCCTGCGTTTTGACTATGACCCATCCCAACAATGGCAGGGTGTGGATTACGATGGCCATAATGTGGTTAATCTACAGCGCAATGCCTGGGGACAAGAGACACAGCGTACTCAAGGCGCATTAAATACCCAATACGATTATGACGTAATGGGACGATTAACCCGTCAACGTGTTTCCGGTACACAAGCCAAACAACAGATTATCCAGCGGGATTACCAATATAATAACGCCGGTAACCTCAGCCTGATCGATGACTTCAGAAAAGGCACCACAGAATACCGCTATGACTCTCTAGACCGCCTACAAACGGTAAAAGGCTACGCCGAAGAGAAGTTTGATTTTGATCCAGCGGGCAACTTGCTGGATGACGTAAGCTCAGACGCACAAGTTAAAGGCAACCGCCTACAGTTCCAAGGCGACCGTAAGTTCGAATACGACGCTGCAGGTAACCTAACCAAAGAGCGTCGAGGTAAAGGCGGTAAGCTAGAAACCCTTTATCAATATAACGCACAAAACCAGCTCATCAGTATTCAAGGTGGCAAGCAAAATACCCAATATTGCTATGACGCCATAGGGCGACGTATCTCCAAAGAGGATCGCTTCGGCAAAACCGAATTCCTCTGGAATGGCGATGTGCTGCTCTCTGAGAAACGTAGAAACAGCGAAAAGCTCTACCTCTACGAGCCAGAAAGCTTCAGACCACTAGCGTTTATTCAAGATCAACAGGTCTACCACTACCACCTGGATCACCTGGGTACCCCGCAAGAAATCACCAACGCTAAAGGCGGCATCGTCTGGTCTGCTCAATATAAAGCCTATGGTAATCTCGCATTGAAGGATGTAGATTACGTAGAGAACAACCTGCGGTTCCAGGGGCAGTACTTTGATGAAGAGAGTGGGCTGCATTATAATCGGCATCGGTATTATAATCCGGAGACGGCTAGGTTTACGACGGTTGATCCGGTTGGGTTGTTGGGTGGTGATAATAATTATCTTTATGCTCAAAATCCTGTCCATTGGATTGACCCTGTAGGATGTACCGCTCTCAAAGAAGACCCAAATAGAACAGTCGGTGCTATTGGTGGGAGCAAAAATTCACAGCCAAAAAGCGATGATGGGAGCTCGAACTCTCCTGGGGCTATTTCAGTATTAGGACTGGTTAATCAATCCCCGACACTAAACAATAACCTCCAAACACTTACTCGCTCTGGTTGGCATATTGATTATTATGGAACTAGGGGGGGTGGTTCGTACGCAGATAAAGCAAATAAGAAAATAGTAATTGATCAAAATATCGTAAATAATCCGCAGCAGTTGGTTCAGACCCTAGCCCATGAAAGCGGACACGCACTATACAGGGCTGATGCCTACGTTCCATATACAGGTAGTGGACTTACGAGGGAGCAGTACATTGATTTAAATACAATGAGTGCGTTGAAAGATGAGGGGGAGGCGACATTGATGAATATTCAGGTTCGCGGAGAAGTTTTACAAAATGGAGGGCCGGATATAGGCGTGGCTGGTTCCCAAGCAGCGGCGTATGTTGATATCTATAATAAGGTTCTTGTTCGGACTGGTGATAGAGAGAAGGCGCGAAAGGAAATAGGTAAAGTATTTGCGAATCATGAGCGTCCTAGCACGGATCCATCCAAGACTTATAAGGATTATTATGCCAAAACTTATGAGGATTTTTACGATAATGATGGCGAGAACCCATGATTTATCGGGCTGCTACCCTTATTGTAGCTTGTTCACTAAATATATTCGGTGGTGATAATAGAATGAATAATGAGTACTTGTATAAGATAATTGATCAGCTAGTGCTAAAAGAAGAATTAGGGATTTCTGATATTGAATCTGCTTTTGGAATTAGGCTACAAAAAAAGGAATTTGTAGATATTATTTTAGGTGGTGATTCAGGATTCTCTATTTATGAGCCTGCTGATCAGAAAGTGCCGCATTTTTTTACAGCTCTTATGGTAAAGACATATTCCGATGACATTCCTGGATGGGGAGTGATTTCTTTTGAGTTACCAGAAAACGAATGTTATCCCTGGAGGGGGATTGAGTATTCAGAAGGTGAAAGGGCTATTGTTCCGGATGCAGGAGGCAGGTTAACCTCTTTGATATATAAAGTAAGATCAAGCACTGTTAACTTCAGGAAGCAAAGAGAATTGGAGTGCCTGTTTGATGTAGTGATAAACGTAGGTGGTTCGGAATAGATCTGAATTTTCACAATGCAGTTTTGTTTGATATTGAAATGAATACGCTAGAGCAGCTATTTGGGACGAGTCGATAAGTGACAAAATGCTTGGTTGTTTTGCGTTGCGAAATGGTAGGAGCTTCTCCTTGTATACCGCATAGAGTCGTTTGTTCTTGAGAAGTGAAAATCAGAATTTTGACTTGAACGACTTTTTAACGCAACTGTTATTAGTCACAGTAGAGGGTATGACCCATTTCCAAGCGTAAGGTGAAAATGAGATGCTGAATATAGAGTACCCGTCATGGCGCGCCGAGCTAGATCTGGGTAGGCCCGATGTAGTCAGCGATATTGTAGAAGACGACGACATGACTTATGACTTTTTTCACTATGTTTATGCTTTGTGGTTAGACGCTGGATTCAGAAACCAAACATGCCAGCGTCGGATTGAGAATAGTCAGAGTGCCAACGGATGTTCTGATTGATGGTAATGACTTGATTGTTAGCAGATGGAATCTGCAATGAAATGTATATTTGTCAAGCTGGTGATCTTTTTTGGCCTGCACTGCTGATTTATTGTTAACCTTCCCACATCATGCTAACCTCCGCGCGGTACAAATGTACCAAGTAATCCTAAGGGAAAACCAATAATAACTACGGAGTCGTTATATGAACAACATCACTAAATCCATTGTATTCCTATTCATTTTCGCAATTATATCGGGCTGTTCGAGCCATGTTGCTCTTAGTAAGAAATCTTCAGGCTATCAGTATAAAGGCGAAAAATACGGTGCGGTTAACTTAACCTACGCCAGTGAAATTTCTCAAGATGCAAGCAAGATGACTCGGCTCGATCAGATGAATCTCGAAAACGCTATTAAAAGAGCGCTTCAGTCTAATAGTCTCTTTGATAAGAATTCCACTGAAGTTGTAGAGGTAGAAATACAGAATATCCGTATTCGCAACGCATTCCTTGCCATCATGTTTGGCTTTATGTCCGGTAGTGACAGTATTGATGGTTCCGTTATTTTGAAAAAGAATGACAAAGAACTCGCTGATTTTAATGTGTCAGCTAACTATGCTCTCGGCGGATTTGCGGGCGGCCAGAATGATGCAAGATTGGGTTGGTTAAGCGAAAAATTCGCAGAATTGACGTCAAACACAATTATCGGTAAACAGTAATAAATAATTCTTTAGGATAATTATTACGAACAGTTTATATGGCCTTGGTCTCGGGATTGAATCTGGACCAAGGCGGTATTAATTTTTCAGAAATAGTTAAACCAATATCAAACGCTCATTTCTCGTAATCCAGATTCAACGCTCTCCTCAAACGCCCCAGGAAATAAACTAGGCAAGTCAGCAATGCTCTCGATAACATGGTCTGGCTGATAGGAGTAGCTCTCCAGTTCCTGCATCGATGTCCCACCAGACATTACCAGTACGGTCTTATATCCCATCTCTACGCCACCTAGGATGTCCGTGTACATGGTGTCGCCAATCATGACAACTTGTTCCGTTCTCAAGTTAAGTTCTTTTCGTGCGAGACGCATCATGATGCCGCTTGGTTTACCCACATAGAAAGCTTTTCTACCGGTAGCTTTTTCGACGAGTGCTGTGATAGCGCCGCATCCAGGGCGAATGCCATCCTCTACCGGGCAACTAGTGTCTAGGTTGGTTGCAATAAGTTTTGCACCTTTGGCGACCATCTTGGTTGCTTTTTCTAGGTTTTCAAAATTCACAGATCGACCTTCGCCGATAACAACGTAGTCGGGATCATCATCGACGATTGAATAGCCGTTGTTGTGTAAGGCTAGGTGGAGGCCACCTTCACCGATGACGTACGCAGTGCCGTTAGGCTTTTGCTTGGCGAGAAAGCTTGCAGTGGACATTGCACAGGTAAAAATATGATCTTGCTGCGCATTAACGCCCATTTTGTTTAACTTGTACGCCATGTCTCTGGGGGTTTTTTGACTATTGTTTGTCAAAAATAGAACGGGCACTTCATTTTCTATTAGGCGGTTCAAAATACCGACAGAACCATCGATTGGGTTGGCGCCCTTATAAACAACACCATCCATATCGATAAGAAAACCGATCTTGTGGGTCATAATCTCATTCCTTGGTTATCTGGTGGACCTTATCATACGAATGTTTCTAAATTCATACACTGTCGAAATTAACCATTCGAGATCACGAATAGGGACAGAGTAGGGACAGAGTGGAGATATAGTAGAGAAGAGTAGGGAGACCTTGGAACATGCAGGATTCAGTGATTGATTATTTTACCGGAGATTATTCTTTGGAAACAAGAAAACCGTCTCTGTTGCAGAGACGGTTTTCTTGTTGATGATGTGCCGCTCCAGGAGTTGGAGCTGAGCGTATGGTTTTTTGGCTATCCTAAGCCCGCGTCACTCGACGTCGAGCTAACCTTAGTCCAAGTAATCCTAACCCGAACAGGGTGATTGAGGCGGGTTCAGGTATAGGATCTACACCGGGGTCATCCAGGACCTCTTCAAGTTTGGCCGCGAAAAAATTGTCAACAAAATCAGCGTTGTTTGCTCCACTAACATTAAATGTACGGGCGACTAATCCGGCTTCTAGTACTTGGGTTTGCAGGCTATCGTCGGTGGCTGAATCACCTTGCAAATTAGCTAAGGTAGCAGCGTCATCCCAGTTCAAGAGGTCAGGGTCGGATTCATCGTGAGTGTAATCACCGTACTGAAACTTTGTGGGTGAATCGCCTATGTTTATAAGCATATTCAAATACGCGTCGTTATCAATGACCGCTTGGGCGGTTGCGTCAATTTCATCTTGCCACCCAGACCAATCAGAATGCGCTTCGCCGCTGCTAGGAGGGTTACAGCTGTTACATCCTACGCCAAAGCGATTGTCGCTATAAAACGGCGTATCAGAATCTTCGTCAGTCACCAGAATAAGGTTCTTTCGAGCATCGTCCCGAAAATCTAGGCCGCCAACCCCACCCACATTGTTGCGTACTAAGGTGTTGTTTGTGGCTTCGCCGAGAGCAATACGAATGGCCTCGAGACCTGCTTCGGGGTTGAGATTGTGATTGTTTTGAAAGCCAGCATTAGCACCGATAGTGATCTTGGCGAATGCTGCTTGGGCATCAACCCCGCTACCAGTAAAATCCAGTACAAGCTCGGGTGCACCACCAAACAAAATGATGGAGAATCTCGCGTCGACTGCGGCCGCATCTAGACTGCTTACAAAACTGGAAAACCCATTTTTAACACCCGCTATTTCTCCAGCCATAGATCCAGTAGCGTCAATGATAAAAACGAAATCGGTTTTAACCGGTACCGCGTGAGCAGAAAACGATATTGCGAGTGATAAGAAACAGGACAAGCATAAAACGAGTAGCCTTTTCATTAGAACATTCTCCAAAAAGTTCTCCGGTTGGTTCACCGTTTAAGGAGCACAACTCATGCCAGATAAATACAAATGCTATTTTTCAAATGCTTACGAAAATGGGCGTTGGGAGCGAAATGGAAACTGTAAAATTCATCGACATCTATGTTGATTTTTGTGTGAATAGGCGTAATTTTTATCGACAGTTTTTACATGAGATTAGTTGATTACTTGCCTCCACTTTTGGGCTAAATTTTCATTCCTCTCCACGCCAAAGCGTCCTTGTGTATAAATAATGACTAGTAACTCGCGGGCGCTGGTGCTGCCAGAGTTCGCAGCTCGTTGTAAGTACTGGAGACCTGTCCGTATATCCTTATTAACGCCAGCGCCCTCAAGATATAAAGCTGCGAGCATTCTCCACGCTTCTATATTGCCTGAGCTGGCTTCCTTAAGGTACAGGGTATTTAGAAAATTTCCGGCTTGTGTGTCACCTTGGCGGGCAGCCTTAAGATACCAGGCAACGGCTTTATTCGGGTTGGCATCCACCCCTTGGCCTTTGAATAATAAGCCTGCGTAATTGGTTTGCGCGACGGCAAGTCCGGTTGTTGCTGCTTGCTTATATAACGTAGCGGACTTAGCAATATCCTTGCTTACGCCTTTTCCAAAAAAATAGAGGTTACCAAGGTTGTTTACGGCGAGCATGTTACCTTTACTGGCAGCACTGAGATAGTACTCATGTGCGGTTTTATGATTGCTGTTAGCAATGTAGTTATGTTCATGCATTAAGGCTAATAGGTATTCGCCATCTTGATCACCAATGGTGGCGAGTTTCATTGCCGCATCATAGGCCTGCGTATATTTTTGTTGTGCATACAGTTCGTTAGATACTTTTGAAAGCATGGGGTATTCTGAAAAAAATTCTCTTATGGCACTGATGATTAGCTTTTGTGTTACACCGAATTCCGTCACGCCCTCCGTATCGGTTATGGCTACCATCAACAGCACAATGTTGGGTGTTATTTGATACTCATGGTGATAGTGGGTCAGAGAATCGTTGGTTTTCGTATAGATATAGGTGAGCTGATGGATATCGTCCGTAGTATTGAACTCGCAATGACTGACATTGAGGTTATCTTTGTGAAAGTTACGCAGTTGTTCTTCAATATTGGGGCAAGATGTACCTGATGTTGTGTCGGCTGCGCCGGCAATTCGCTGAATGATCTGAAGATTGATGCTGCGCACAAAGCCTGAGGAGTGCTTGTCCGTGTCGAAATAGTATTCAACTTTTCCCTTCTCTATTTTGTTCCGAGCTTTGGCGGCATCATCCGCATTAGAAAAGGCTTTGGATAGTCCAAGTTCGTCTAGTGTTTTACCGTCATAGGCATTTGATATGGTTTCGCGAGATAGTACAAGCCATTGATCAGGAAGGGATAATTCAAACCCTAATGCGCTGCGGTAGGTATCTGCGAAACTCACGTGACTGCAGAGAACGGATAGTAATAAGGTTATGCTAAGAGTCTTTTTCATACCATAGACCATAGTTCACTTGATGAACCTTTTCCATTTACCTCATGGGGTTCGGCGATTAGTCATCAGCATCGTCAAAATAGACGGAAAATCTTTGATGCTAACAGTGGTTTGGCGGCTTGCACAAATCCTGTTCGATCAGATATTATCAAGTTCCTCAAATGAGAGAGGTAGTTAACGCCCGCAATCTGTCCTACCTAATTGGGAAACACAATAAAAGGATGTAGTCTACGTGGTAAATAGCAGTATTCATGCAACGCAAGTTAATTTAGATGGCATATTAGACGTTCTAGGGAAGAACCTGTATTCAACCCCTTCAGTGGTGCTCCGAGAACTAGTACAGAATGCGCACGATGCGTGTGAGCGGTACTGGATTGAGACGGAAGACGCCAAAGCATGTCGGATCGATATCACGACATCAGAAGAGAACAATTGTCTAATCATTTCAGACAACGGGTCTGGCCTCACTCAAGACGAGATAATGAAATATCTTGCGACGGTGGGCTCTGGCTATACCCGAGTCTTACGCAATGAAACCCAATCAGATAATATGATTGGTTATTTTGGTTTGGGTTTTATTAGCGCATATGTTGTGGCTGAAAAAGTTGAGGTAGTGACAACGTCCTACAAAGATCCCAGTCAGACGTTCTTATTCAGTAGTATGCAAGGAAAGACATTCTCTGTTAGTGAGCATGCTAATCGTCCGGTAGGTAGTACAGTAACCTTGCATCTAAAGGCAGAATTTTTCGAACTGTCTGATGATGACGTATTGTATTCATTGCTAAGCCGCTATTGCAGCTTGTTGCCAGTGCCTATCTATCTTAATGGCAGGGAGCAAAAAATAAATGAGTTACAGGCGCCTTGGACATTGCCTGAGTCTACATCGCCTTTGCAAGTAAAGAAGAAGAGTATTGAATTTGCACGTCATTATGAAAATGACTTTGATCCACTGTGGAGTTTTTGTATCCCCACAGATAACCCCTATGGGCTGCAAGGTGTGGTATGGATTCAGGATGGTGGAAGTTATCATTCAAGCGATAACCGTAACGTAACCCTCTTTGCCCGTGGTATGTATATTACCAATGAGGCTCCTGATTTGCTGCCTGATTGGGCAGGGTTCATGGGTGGTGTTTTTGAGTCTTCACGGTTTAAGCCTACCGCTAGTAGAGAGAGTCTGCAAAAGGATGAGTATTACTTAGGTGTGCAGGAATACATCAACGAGCAGGTGGTATTGCAACTACGAGATGTTGTGCTCAAGGAGCCTGAAAACTGGCGACGCATACTTCGCCGACATAACCAGGCTCTACTTGGCGCTGCGATTTGCGATGATCGCTTATTTGAGGTGACTCGCAAGAGTCTTCAGTTACCCACCTCGATGGGTGACATGACAATGCCTCAGCTGATAACGCAGGGCGGTGGGCAAGTATTTGTTAAAAAGGATGTGGAATCTGGGTATGAAGAGACTCTATTCAGGGCGCTGATGAAACCATTGGTGTTGGGGTATCTCTACGCGGTTTCTGATTTTTGTCGTAAATACCAATTTTTTGAGAGCATCACGTTACGCTTTCTTGGCGATAGTGATAATGAGCGTGCGATCTTTAATGCTGCGAATCCAGACACAGCACTGAAAGCTGTGATTGAGCGTGTGTTTGCGATGGAGGACGAAGAAATCATATTTTCTCAATACGATCCGACGTTTATCCCCCTGTTAGTCATCGATGACCAAGACGTAAAACTCAAAAATGACATTGAAAGCGATGCGGCGGATAAGCGTATTGGGTCTGCGGCACTTAGCCTTGCAAGATTACATGCGAAGACCATTACGAAGACAAAGCAGCGTCGAGTGTATATCAATGTTAGTAATCCCATCATTAACCTATTGCCGGGAGTAGATCAGAATCGGCAGTTGGACCTGGCAAGATTAGTGCGATCATTTATGGATGGAATTAATCATCGCGTAGATAAAGACGGTATGACGTTCAGCGATACTATGGCGATATTTAATCGGTCGCTTGAGAGTTTGGTTAAGGGAGAGGGATGCTAATGAATATATGGAATTGGGTTATCACAAAAGAACGTTCACTACAGGATGCAGGGGAGCATCGTTTGGCGGAGATCATGGACCTTATCCCAAGCTATACCTGTGGTGATCAACACCATCGTGTTGATATGATGCAGCCAGAAGGCGTACAACTTGCGCGTCGTGCAAAGGAGCCCTGGGTTGAGTTGTTTATTCGCCACTGGTATTTACAAAGCCAGGTGTTGCATCGCCATAATGTCAAAGGCACGCTAAACGAAGCGGTTGAGTTATTGAATTTTTCTCATCAAGATGACACGCAGGAGTGCCCTCAACGTATATGTGTCGTACAGGACTTAACGGCATCTTATGGTATTAAAGATGGCCCTGGTTATGTAGAAGAGAGATTGCACGCGAGCCAAGAGGCGTTGGATCAAATCGATCCGTCTTGGCCGTGTTATATATGTATCGCATCGGAATACTGTTCGGCGTTGCTGGATGCTGGGCGGTATGAGGAGTTGATAGATCGTGTTGAGTTCCATAATAAGGAAGTGGCTAAACTAGGAGAGGAGGGTGGAAGTGGCGAGATGCCGATCATCCATACTCGCGCTTTAATAAAGAATGATCGCCTGGATGATGCTGAGGAACTACTTGAGCGTGCTACGAATGATGGTGGCGGTGAGAGTTTTTCGCGGAAGAAGCAACAGTTACTTAGCCTGATCAGTGCATTAAAAGGGGATTATCAAAAGGCCCTTGATCAGAGCTTGTCTTTCGATATTGTCGTTGTAGCACAGCAGTACTTTGTGGATTGGAGTGATACGTATTTTACGTTGGCCAAGGGGAGTGCTGTTGACGTTGACCCTGCGTTATTAAGCCAATTTCACTATCTTGCAAAAGAACTGGAAGACAATGGCGCGATACGGATGTCCCTTGCGATTTCTCTTCAGGTACTGGAATTATCGTTAGATAACCATTTCTTATTTAGTGCTTCGATTGCAAAAATACGCATAGTGAGATTGATCCCAGAGCTTAGGGCGAATTTGGGTGCTTCTGAATTGGCCGAAGTGTTGTTTACAAGGTTAACCTCTGCTCTTGATGCTCATCAACATCCAGTTAATTTTGACAATGTAGATGATGTATTGTCGCTAGACTCGGATAATGTTGATGGCGTGTGGTTGGCCTTTTCTCATGCACTTGGAATCTGGGGAGATAGCGTCGAGATTATTCAGCGCCTATCAGAGGGCTATTGTTATTATTCTTTAGAGGATGAGGGGCTACGTCTGCTGAGCCAAGCGTATAGAGATAACCCCAGCGATGAGGCGTTGCAGTTCCAATATGGTTTATATTTGCTGAATAACTTTGGTCGAGATGCATTCTTAAAAGAGTTTGATATGCTTGATCAAGCAAGTTTAAGCGAAGGCCAGATGCTCAATTACTTATGGCTTTATAGCCATGCGTATTATTCTTCGGATAAATCCAAGGCGTTGGGGTTTCTTGAACAGTATCTTTCAATTAACGAAAACAGCGTTGCGGTGATTGAGAGAGCGGCAAACATTTCTGCTGAATTGGATAATCACAGTGATGCGATTGGTTACTGGACGCAATTAATCGATGGGTGTGAAGACGTCAACAGTTTTCATTGGCAAAGAATGGTGTCAGCAACCATTGAACAGCAATGGGATATAGTGCATGAGTCTTCCAATTATCTGGACATGGAATTTGAGGCAAAAGAGGGTGCTATCGATGAGGATATGGGGAATGTTCTCGTAAAATACTCTACTGAGGATCAGGAAGATCAGATATTTCTGGCCCAAAGGCGTGGACCTGTGTCAGCCCGCATCACCGGTATTGCCCGAGTATTAGAAGAGCAAAAGTATGGTGATGACATCGTATTCGCCCCACAGCCATTGAATGAGTTAGATCAAGAAGATGATGAAGGTTATGCCTGTGATTCTGAAGGGCGCTACCTACATTTGTTTGCTGTAGTAAAAACAACCGCAACAAGAGATTATTACACCTTTGCGATTGATGGCGTACATCCAGGCGATGAATTATTGGCACAGCTTAAGGATGCATTAGCGGATATTCAGTGTCTATTTAGTCAGCGAAATTCGGAAGAATACTGTGTGGAGTTTGATGAAGGTGATGAGGAAAAGTCTGAACCTGGTCTGTATGCGTATGTTCTTGCACCGCCGACTGTTGAATTAGACGATGTGAAGATTCTGCTCTCAAAAATATGCGAATCACTTAAGCATCCGCTCATATGGCCTAGTTTATTGGAAAAGCTTGGTGACGATAAGGGCCTTGCAGAGCAAGCGGCGATAGAAGAACGGTATAACCTGTAGATGCTCACCCTAGCTTAGCTAGGTTTAACCTTAGAGGGTAGGCATGTGTTTCTTTGGCATTGCCTGATCATCTCTATATAATTCGATTTCAATTTTTTTAACGTGGGAAATAATATGATAAATGGAAATATGCGGCGAGTAATGAGTGTTTTCTTGGCAGTGGGCCTATTAGTCGGAGCCGCTGGTTGTGCTAGTAATAGGGCTACTGGGTCGGCCAATAACGTTCAGAATACAGCGACTAAGGGCGAGAGTCACAAGTACGTTATGATGCCTGCTACGTTTGGTGAGCATTCTGGTGTCACTGAAGCTGTTAAGGCCGAGTGTCATATGGAGCCACGACTTAATAGCTCCATATCTTCTGCTACGTCAAAATATGGGGTCGCACTTGACGTTGTTAGCACGAAGGAAGAGTTAAATAAGGCGACAGACATCATCGACGTGAAGTTCTCAAATGTAGTATCCCACGAATGGAGCTTTTTGAGCTTTCGCCCAACGTCGACGGCAGCAGTGTCGATCGATGTCATCAATAATGGGAAAGTAGTCAAGTCAGTCACTAAGAACATTCGGTCCAGGGTTGCTATTGGAGCATGTGGTCGTCTGAACAAGATCGCGGATAGTGCAGGCGTTTTTGTGGCGAAATGGGTGTCGAGAGTCCGTTACTAATTTCTAGTCAAAGCAGCCTCCCGCAGTGATTGTTTGAGCGGGCGGGGGGCAGAAGCAGGGATGCTTATAGCTTGAGTGTTTTGTCTAACAGGTCCCATTCAAATCTTTGAAGTATCATGTTGGTTACAATATAATACGCGTCGATATTCGGGTGCGACTGTAAGAGCATGGATGACGCCACAGTACATTAGCAGACTTATTCTTGCTCAATGTTAGGTCGGCAGCTTAGGATATTTGTTAAAGATAGACACATAAACCAAAAGGAATTGAAAATGATAATTGCGTTAATCACAGCATGTTTAATGATTGTTGGCCTATTTCAGACCCCTAGAGTGAGAGAGTTTACCGAAAACAATGCGCTAAAATCTCTATACCATATCCTCAGCGTGCTCTTTGTCTTGTTCGGCCCGTTCTTCGTAATATTCCCATTGTTAGGTGTATCGGTAAAATCCGCATCGCTCACAGGGACGTTCTTTATGTTATTTGGTATACCAACGCTTATTGTATGGGGAATCAAAAAACTGAACTCACGAAAAGAGAAAGAAGCGTAGGACCGTTATGAAAATCGAAGTGTTCGAGGAAAATACATGTGGAGCGGACTTTGTCTGTTCAGATATCCATGGACACTTCTCGTTATTAGAGCGTCAGTTAGAGGCAGTAAAATTTAACAAATCTGTTGATCGTCTGTTTTGTTTAGGCGACTTGATTGATCGTGGTGACGAGTCACATCGGGTTATCCACTACCTCTCTCAGCCGTGGTTCCATTCTATCCTTGGTAATCACGAACTCATGTTGATTGATGCGTTTGAAAGTGAGTCTGAGCATGTACGTAGACAGTGGGGGTATTGGGGAGGCGATTGGGCGGATGATCTTGATGAGGACCAATTGCAGCAATACTATGATGTGCTTGTGACGTTACCCATGGCCATTGAACTCGCTGTGTCTAGCACGCAGGTGGTGGGTCTAGTGCATGCAGAGTTACCGATGATATGTGATTGGCGGGATGTTAAGCGTGAGCTGGAAAATAAACCTTCTGCAGATAACCTCACGAACACAGCATTACTTCATGGAATGATGTGGAACAAAAACCAAATGCGCAGTGCAGAGGCCATTCGAGGGGTGCTTCCCGCAGTCGAGAATATCGACCATGTATTTCATGGTCACACTATTCTTAACGAGATAACCACTGTATCTAATCGAACGTTCTTGGATCTAGGGAGCTATGAAACGGGTGTGATAGGTCTGATTAGCCCTCTGGATTATATTGAGGGCTAAGGACGGATCTGCGATGGCGCATATGTTGATTTGATATTATTAATACACTCCATTTGACCGAGATCGCGTTGGTCCAGCAACCATCGGCCGTTTGTAACTATATGAGCTAAAGGTAGAAACCATCCCTGTAATCACTTTGATATCAGGCGTCTTAGAATCCATTTTATCGACCAAGTAGCTATTGGATTGAAGTACCTTATTGATAGCCGATTTTCCTTTTTTATATGGTTGCTTTTTGGGTAGCTCATACCCGAAATTCTGTGCTAGTACTTTGGTGATTTCATCAAACCCTTTTCCAAATAATAGCTCAACATAGGTTGCGTAATTTCCACCGGCATACGCGGCGCTGATTTTCTTTCGGGTTTTAAACGATACATTTACAGTATTGTTGCCGTTGTCGCTAATATAGTCGTCATGAATAAGCTTGCAAATATTCAATCCGGTGGCTGGTTGTAACTTTATCCAGCCGACGGTCAGAATGTCGTTGGGTACGCTACATAACACGCCGTGTAGTAAATTGACCAACGCCACAAACTCCACGTTTTCAGTCGCATAGTCACTCTTGAGGCAGTTTCGTAAAATGTCTGCGGTTTCTGAGTGGGCACATAATTCGGCGATTTCAGTTCCGGATAATGATGGCATGTTATTTTTCCTTTTTATTGTCTGTTGGACTATTTGTTCCTGATGGGATGAACAATAGCGAACTCATTTCGGAAATAAACGTGATAATTAACAATGGGACACCAATTGGCAGTATGTCACGTTTGGAAAATAGATTTTTATAGCAAATAGCCCCGATCTGGGGTCGATTGCCCTTCCTTCTAGCAAAGGCAGAGTAGAGAGTTTACTGCCCTATGACAGATGTCTATAACAAATGTTATAGACATCTGTCATATTGAAACACTTATTCCCGGTGAGATATTGTACTGCGTAGCGTAAGTCACACGTGTAAGCCATCGCGTTGTATGAGTGGCAATATCAAAATAAAAATTGTGGGAATAGAACTATGAAACTAACGAAGAGTGCACTATCCAAACTGCTGGTCATGGGGCTTGCAGGGGGTATTATTTCCTGCGGAGGAGAGCCAACAATACCGGATGTACTTGTTGATACCGACGGGGATGGAATCTACGATCATCAGGAAACGAATGGCTATTATTATCTTGATGGGGAGTTTTATACCCTTGAACGAATCATGGCTGATTCAGAGTGGAGCGATTTTGGTCAAATTGAGGAGGACGGGGTAGAACCGCCACAAAATAGGCGGACTCCTTTCAAACTCGCTTATGACACAATGAATAACAATGACTTTGTTACGTCATTAGGTGGTGGAGAGGTCGCGATTAACTTTGATGGGCTGGTGGGGCAACTGTCCGCGGCTTTTGAAAAAGAATACGGGGATACCCACCGTTTCTATAAGTCTGGCTCGAACGTTGCTGGCAGCTATAAGAATATTTTATTGCGCTTAAATCAAAATTACCGGGTGTTGGAACCCACCGCGTTTGGTGGTGATGCCCTGCCGTATTATTTTACCAACCCTGACCTAAGTAGCTCTGATCGAGACCCTTATAGCGATTACGATGAAGTTGTCGGCGGTTTTATTGTGGGTAACGTAACCAAAGTTCATCCTTCAGTGGCGGCATTTCCGGTTATTGAGGCAACGCTTGAAAGCTATAGCTACACACCGAGAAAGACGATCGAAGACAGCCAAGGCAAGGAGATTTCCTCCACGGTGAGTCATTCAGTCGAAACCTCCACCTCACAAACGGATTCTTGGGAAGCGTCGGTATCAGTGACGGGTACTGTGAGCTTTGTACCTTCCGTTGAAGTGACGGTGTCAGCTGGCGTCGGTGGTAGCTACACTTCCGGTGAAGTGGTAAGTGATAGCAATGAGAACAGCGAAGGTTTCTCGTGGGAGAGCGCGACCACGATTGATACCAGTTGTGCTGCTGATTTGGTGTTTGTTGTTGACGTGCAAAATTCGGGGACAGCGCCAGCACAAGATATTGATTTTGTGTTCCAGGTTCGTATCGGCGATAGCTATTTGGCAGCATTTGAACCGGAATTTACGGTAGATCTAAATGCAAACGGGGTGCCTGTACCGAGTAGCTCTGCGTTGGCCTATGAGGTTGAGTGTCTGACCTTGGGGCAACTGCAACACCTGCAATTGGGTGGTGCGATTGCATTAGAAACGCGAGTGAATGCTGCGAAAATTCCTTATTTGGGCGATGATGACGAGTTAATTGAATTTGGCTCTGACTGGATGACCTATATATCCATGGCGATGTTACAAGACTCGAAAATCCAATACTCCATCTTTAATCAAAGTGGTGAGTTAGAGCGTAGCGTCCATTACGTTGATCCGGTTAACAGACATAAGACGGCGACCTTGCGCGATATGATCGGTGCAACATTGGATATTGAATGTGATGCTCAGGGGCGTGCGAGCTTTTGTTTTAATGATGATGGCGAGATTGTCCAGTCACCTGAAACCTATGTAGGTATTGTGCGGACTGATGACTCAGATGACCGGTTGGACGAATTATTGGGTAATAGCACTGACATTTTAGATGTGAAACTGGAGCCTATGTGGGAGTATCACATTATTACGACCACTTCAGATGTTCCTGCGATTCGCTCGGTTAATATCAATGTAGATGACGCCGATGTGCAAATTGTTGCGCGTGTGACCGATGAGCTGGGTGTCAAAGTCGTGCAGTTTTGTGAGAGCGAAACGCAGTGTTCAGATATGGAATACAACGCAGCTGCTCAGTTATTTACTTTTACCCCAGAGCAAGGACGTGTGCCTACAGGTAACGAGTTTTTGAAGGCGGTAAACAGCAGGGATAATTCGGTAACATCGGTATTGGACTTACCAAGGACATGGCATAGCCAAATCACCGTTAGAGGACGTGCGAACACTAATTACGGCTCATGGGGTGGTTGGGCAATGTGTCCACCAAATACTTATGCTCAAGGTTTTAGTCTCAAGGTAGAAGGTTCTTCATTTGATGATACGGCGATGAACCGTATTGCGCTTATTTGTTCCGATAAAAGTGGTGCGGGTTCCACCAGAATTATTGCCAGTGGTGATGGAGGCTGGGGACGTTGGGGGAATACCGTGAATTGCAGTGCTGGGCAACACCTTTATTCCTTCAATCTAAAAACAGAAGCATACCAAGGTCTCTTTGGTGATGATTCCGCAGCAAACGCCGTACGATTTAAGTGTGGAAACGGTAGTGAGATTGTGGCGAATAACGAAGGCCCAGCAGGTGGCTGGGGCGGGTATCAGAATGCCAATAATGATCGTTATCGAGTTTGTGGCGTTCGTTCACAAATTGAAGGGGATCAAGGTGATGGTGCGGATGACACTGCATTGAATAATGTAGAGTTTAGGTACTGTGATTATTCCGGTGTGTTTAACTAATCATCGGTGATTAGTTAACCTACTCAAACAAAAAAGGTCGGAAGTGAAATATTAACTCCCGACCTTTTTGTATGATCTGTACATAAAACACTTACATTCACATACACTCAATGCCCATTTTACTGGCCTTAACCACGGCTTGGGTTCTGTTTTCTACACCAAGGACTCGATAGATTGTGGACATATGCACGCGTACGGTGCCGTCGGCGATATTTAATTTTCGGGCGATTTCTTTGTTGGATAATCCGTCGGCCAAATTGGCCAAAATAGTAATCTGACGTTGGGTTAATAATTCGTCAATATCACTCGGTTCGTGTTGTGATGCGATTGGCGTTATAGCAAGGGGGCGAGGGGCTTCCATCGCGGATAACGCGATTTTTGGTATATATATACCGCCCGATAAGACCAGGTTGAGAGCACTAATCATTACTTCACTACTGGTCGACTTAGGAATATATCCTTGAACTCCAGATGATATCGCTTGGTTAATTAGGTTTTTTTCTTCGTTTGCAGAAAGCACGACCAATGGCTGTAATGGATAGCGTTGGCGTATGGTTTGAATCGCGGAATATCCATCAGTGTCAGGAAGGCCCATGTCGAGTAAAGCAATATCGTAGTCAACGGAATCCTCTAACCGCTGTAAGGCAGTGGCAAAATCCAATGCTACGTCGACCGTAACATGCTGTCGCAATTGCACTAGCATGTGCTTAAAACCATCCACAAATAGGGGATGATCATCAATTAGCAAAATACTCAGAGGGGTTGTTTCGTTCGTTAAGTCAATCAATATGCGTCCCTGGCCGAAGAATAGGCCTAATCGGTATTTTTGTTGGGGTAATTTAGCATCATGTTGAATGCGAAACCAAAAGATATGTATCAAAATGCTACTTTGCTTAACCTGAAAAGGCTATCAGTATATTCTTCTTATCTATAAAAATAATAAATGGCCTATAAACACAATGATTGATAAGGATTTGAGTAAGCGAGTTGAGCTTGAGAAGTTCCAAAAGCTAGTGAAGTCGTTACATATGTCGATTGTGTCCCAGGTTGCCGTCGTGTTACTGATGGGAGGTTACCTTGTTGATAAAATGAGCACCGGTGTTTTTATTCTTTGGAGTTGTGTGTTTACAACGCTGTGCATCGGTTGCTTAATTATTGGGCTGGTGTATCGATACGATGAAAAGCGTGGGCGGGCAGAAGAGCGATTTGAGCAATATATGTTGATTTCAATGGTCTGCTCTTTTGCACTTGGGTGCTTTTGGACAGCTACTGCATTTAGTCGGTTTAACGAGCCTCTTGCTCAACAAGTCATCATGCTTCTTATACTTGTGGGGCAATCGGCAGGTTCCGTGATGGCGTTAGCGCCAAATATGAAGTTATTTTATTCGGGCGTACCGATTAGTCTATTGCCCTTAGGTTTTGGTTTTTTATGGTTGGGCGATCAGGCTCATAGTATTTTGGGCGCCTTGCTTATTTTGTTTTTTATCTTTGTTTCTTTTCTTGCGCACATGGTCAACCGGTTAGTGACAGAGTCAATATGGTTACGATTTACGAATGATGATTTACTCGAAGAAAAATCTTCATTTCTGGCCTCTGCAAGTCATGATTTACGCCAGCCGCTACATGCATTAACGCTATATATATCTGCGCTTGAACAGAAAAATACCTCGCCTGCGTCGAGAGATATTATGGATAAGGTTCAAAGTACCTTGGGCTCATTGCAGCGCTTATTCGACGGGTTGTTGGATTTGTCGAAGTTCGATGCCGGTGTGTGCCAGCCTCAGATGAAAGATATGTTGTGGAGCGATGTGAGGGGCAAGCTACAGGAAGAATTTGCGACACTCGCAACGCAAAAGAATATCATGATCCAATGGTCTGAGGCTGAATGTTGTCTATACAGTGATGCTCTTTTACTGGAGCAAGTGATACGAAATCTAGTGGGAAATGCCATTCGATATACCGATAAGGGGTCGATTTCCATTCATTGTGTTCGCGTGGATACTGGTCACCATGAAAAGCGATCAGGCATGCGGATAGATGTGATCGACACAGGAATCGGTATTAAAGAACAATATCAGGATACCATTTTTGATGCGTACACTCGGGTGCCTGGTGCGCATGAGAACACCCATGAGGTTTCGATGAGTACGGGGTTAGGTTTGTCGATAGCTCAGCGACTGACCTCGGTACTAGGGCACGAACTCTTATTAACTTCTGAGGAAGGTGTCGGTAGTTGTTTTTCGGTAATCCTTGGTGAGGGAGAGCTTGGAAATGTGCTATTGGCGAAGCAGGAGACCAGCAGACTCGAAAGTCGATTACAACAGGAATGCACTAACATACTGGTTGTTGATCGTGACGCATGTGTAAGGGATGCCACGTACCAATTATTAGCTTCCTGGGGATGTGAGGTCTTTGCGGCAGCGACCGTGCCCGAGGTGCTTCATCATATTGCCACATCCAGTTTTGAGCCCGACGGCATTATCACTGATATCGCGCTACTGAGTGCAATACCTTTAATCATGACGCAATGTGATCGACCGAATATACCTGCGGTAGTATTGAGCGGTGCGGCAGATTTCGGGTCCTTGAGGGCATCAATAGATAAATACCAGGTGATGCGTAAGCCTTTAAAGCCTGCCAGTTTAAGAGCGTTTGTTATTGATGTTAGGGAAAAATCCAATAGAAACAAGAATATAGAGAAAGTTGTTAGCCCGACTATGCAAAACGCATAGTACATTTGTCATATGGAAAGTTTGGCATTTATGAGTAAAAATTGCCGACTAAGGGTGATGTGATTGCAAAATGAACAGCAAAGCGTTACTGGAACCGAATTATGCAGATGGAACTGTGTAGAGGAGAGAGATACCCCGTGAAGTGCCAGGCTTTTTCAATGAACTCCTATGTGGATGATTCCCACCGGGAAGAGATTTTTCGTGAGCAAGTAAGGGACCTGTATTCTAGTGTACCCTTAACGACAGGGCTGGCCTTTTCTGGGGCGAGTATCATGGCGTTTTTGATATGGAGTTTGGTTAAGCCAGCAGAGCAAATTGATGTATTAATTTGGATGGTGTCTTTTGCGCTACTTGCGGTAGTGCGATTGGGGAACTTTTTTTTATATTCTCGTCATGAGAATCGTTTGGATGAGGCTGATGAACCGTTCGAACCTACATTGTGGGCGCGTATAGAAGTATTATGGACAGCGATATATGGCTTATTGTTTGGTGGTTTTTTTCTGCTTTTTTATGATACCAGTAGTTATAACGTGTTTTATCAAATGCAGATGGCAACATTTCTGTTCTGCATGATCTTGGCATCCGCTAGTTTCTTGTCGAGTCACCTACCAAGTTACGTCGCATTGGCCTTGGGAAGCGTATCGTTGGTGTTTGTTCGTTTGGTGAGCGAAGCCGATTGGATGCACTTCTCGATGATCCCGGTAGTGATTGTATTTAATATGTTCGTATTTAATTTTGTTGAACGTCTTAATCGAAAATTTAAAGAATCCATTCTGGCACGTTTACAAAACCTCGATCTTATTCAGGCATTGGTTGAAAAAAAGGAACAGGCGGAGCTCGCTAGTCTGGAAAAATCGAAATTTATTGCAGCGGCTGGACATGACTTGAGGCAGCCGCTACATGCAATATCCATTTGTGCGACCAGTTTAGAAATGCATGTTGATGAAGCCGGAAGCCAAATGTTAAATACTATCGGCAAGTCGGTATCGGCGCTGGATAATATGTTTAATACCTTATCCTATATCGCGAGATTTGACTCAGGGGAAATTAGTAGTGATACCTCACATTTTTCAATTCGAGAAATACACGAGCAGGTTTCTCTAGAGTTTGAGAAGAGTGCAGAGCAAAAAGGGTTGTCTTTTCTCATCAATGACGCTGATCTATATGCATTTACTGATCCTGATTTATATGGCGTTATTATCCGTAATCTTCTTAGTAACGCGATTCGGTTCACTGAGGTCGGTGGGGTTCATATTAATGTAGAGCATGATGGAGACACCCTTGATATTGAAGTGTCGGATACCGGCGGGGGGATTCCTGCGGAAATTCAATCGCGATTATTTAGTGAATATTATCAGCTAAATAGTCCAGAAAGAGACCGAACCAATGGGTTGGGATTAGGGCTTGCCTTGGTTAAGCGATTAACAAATTTACTTGGAATAGAAATGACACTCAGTTCAAATCTACTCGATGGTTCTTGTTTTCGTTTGCGTATTCCGATGGGACACAGGGAATACACGGCTGTTTCACCGAAACAAAGTATGCTTAATATGCAACTGGGTGGTGCAGTGAAAGGTATGCGTGTATTGATTGTTGATGATGATGCCGCTGCGTTGATGAGTGTAGAATCGCTGCTAACCCAGTGGGGATGTCATGTTATATGTGCAGAATCTGAATCGAAAGCACTGCAGTTAATGATGAAGCAGAATTATATTCCTGACGCCATCATCACTGACTACCGTCTTAAGAAGAACAAAACAGGTATCGACGTAATTCATAGTGTGCGGAAGTTCTGTCATCAAGACCAGTTGCCTGCGTTAATGATCACCGGGGATAGGGGGATCGACTTTACGCAACAGAATTTCCCGGAGGAAGGGCATATATTATATAAACCTGTGAAGCCAGGCTCAATGTTGGCTTTTTTACGGCAGGCTGTAGATACTTCTGACTTAAGTGTTGCCCCTGAACTTGCCGACTAATTATAGTTGAACGATAGGCAAAATAACCCCACTATAGACTCATCTAGATGAGAAGGTGTGTAAAGGGGGATCATTGTGCATAGTCAAATAGTGTTACCACGAATCATGCAAATTGGAGCAGGGGCTTCAAAGGAATTAGCCAATATATTACGTGAATTAGGGTGCTCACGGCCCCTAATCGTCACTGATAAAATGATGGTTCAGCTGGGTTACGTCGATAGAATTACGGAGACATTGGCCTTTTTTGATGTGTACGATGCCACGGTACCCGAACCCACTGAGGCATCAATATTGGCAGGGGTTGATAAAGTGGTCGCGGGTAATTTTGACGCTATTATCGCTATCGGTGGTGGTAGTCCAATTGATAGCGCGAAAGCGATTTCTATTCTAGGGAAATTTGGCGGAGTGATGCGGGATTATAAGGTGCCAAGGATCGTGAATGAGCCTGGCTTACCTATAATAGCGATACCGACAACCGCAGGGACTGGGTCGGAGGCCACTAAGGCCACCATTATCACCGATGAATCCAAAGACGAAAAAATGCTGTGTATGGGGGTAGGGTTTATGCCTACCGCCGCATTAATTGATTTTGAATTGACACTTAGCTTGCCTCCTCGCACGACCGCCGATACAGGGATTGATGCGCTTACTCATGCAATGGAAGCGTACGTTTCAAAAAAGGCAAACCCGTATTCTGATAGTCAAGCACTGCAGGCGATGGGGCTATTGGGACCTAATCTGCGCTCCGTGTATCATGATGGCGACGATAGGCGGGCTCGAGAAGCGATGATGATAGGCGCGACGCTCGCGGGAGTTGCTTTTTCTAATGCGTCGGTGGCGTTAGTGCATGGAATGAGTCGTCCCATCGGTGCATTTTTTCATGTTCCACATGGATTATCTAATGCGATGTTATTACCGGATGTTACTGAGTTTTCTATCGCTGGCAGTGCAGAGCGTTACGCGGATTGTGCGCGAGCAATGGGGGTTGCATCTGCTGCGGATTCGGAGTCGATGGCGAACACCAAACTACTTGATGAGTTGATCGCTCTTAATGATGAGCTTGAGGTTCCCTCATTGGCGGAATTTGGGGTTGATAAATCTCGCTATTTTGATGTGCTTGAGACGATGGCGGTGCAAGCGATGGCGTCAGGTTCACCCGCAAATAATCCTAGAGTGCCGGATGTCAGAGAGATTGAGGGTTTATACAAAAAACTGTGGCGTTAGAGTCGACGCTATTGGCTATATTTCTTTCTGTGTTTCTACTATGACGTTTTGATATAAAAACGGCTACTTATCTTCAGTGGTCACCTTATGTTCAACTATGCTAATAAGAGTCGTTGGGCAAAAGGTTTCGGGACATGATGAGCCGTGTTTTTCTTTTTGTATTTCTGTACTGCTTTGTATCTTCTGCGATGTCGGAGATCTACCGATTTGGCGTCACCCCTTGGCAAAAGGGGCAAACTGAAGACGATATAAATCACAATTATCGTTTAATGGTGGATTATCTGGGTGAGAAGACCGGCGATAAGTATATTATTGTTTCTGCAAGGGATTATCAGCAAATGATAGAGTTTCTTGCGGATGGAAAGGTCGATTTTGCGAGCATCTCACCGGTACCTTATGTGTTGGCGAAGCAAATGAATCCAGGGATTCAATTGTTGGTGACGGAAATGAGCTGGGATAAGGCTCATGAAAACCTTACGGATTCTTATCTTGGTTTTTTTGTCACTAAGAAGTCACGAGGTGACATAAACTCACTGACTGACCTTAAATACAAACGTTTTGGCTTTGTTAAAAAAGAGTCATCCAGTGGTTTTAAATACCCTAATGCACTTTTGAAAGAAAAAGGGATGGATTATCGTACCTTCTTTAGTCGTCACTATTTTCTGGGTAGCCATCCTCGAGTGACCGATGCTATAGCTGCAGGCAGTATCGATGCGGGTGCTACTTGGGATTTTAATCTCAACCAAGCGATAGCGAAACACGGAGACATATTCAAAATTGTATTCACGACACCTCCGATCCCTAATCTTTGTATTGCTGCTCATTCTTCTTTACCGTTAGAAAAAGTGGAGAAAATTAGACAAGCATTAACGTCAATTGATACCCAGTTGTTGGAGGGGTTACCAGCGTCAGGTTATGTTGTAAGGCCAGATTCGTTTTATGATGTTGTTCGAAATGTTACTTTGGAGCAATAAGCATGAAGTTGCGGACAAAGTTGTTGTTGCCAACCTTGTCCATCTCGTGTCTATTGGTATTATTTATTGTTGTTATTGCAATCCTTGGGTATCGTAATTTAGAGATTCAAACTCAAGCTAGAAATGACATGGCGCAAGCGAGTGCCGCTCTGGTTATTGATGGGGCTGTCAATTCACTTTCATCTATTGCGCAGGTAATTTCTGGAAAACAAAATCTGGTTAACTCGCTAGAGTTAGATAATCAATTCGAGGTATTGGATATTATTGGTGCGTTTTCAGATCACTCTGGATTGGATTTTGTGAATGTATATGATCGTTATCTTACGTTATTTTCCCGATCGGATAGTCCTGGTGATTTTGGACATCTCGATGAACTTATTCCGCAGCTCAATATTGTAATGAAAAGCAGGGTGGCGACCTTTTACATGCTTCCTTACCTGGATAAACTCACTCTTCTTCATATTGTTCCGCTGGAATCGATTAATGGTTTTAGTGGGGTGCTTGTTGTTGGGCGATTCGTCAACGCGTCGTTCCTACATGTAAAGCAAGGAGAGCAAACCTTCGATATGCAAGTGGTTTACGGTAACGTGCCATTTGAAGTGGGCCTTGAAGGTGATGCGTACCTTAAAGTCGACGTTATTGAGGATCTTGTTGTAAGTGGTGTATCTTTCTATGTGAAAGTATCAGATACAGATGAGCGCGCTGATATATTTACCGCTTTTGCGGTAATGCTGATACTTGTGGTGATCGCCAGCTCGCTGATTTTATTTCATTCTTATCGTTCTCTTGATCATATATCAGATAGGATTGTGGCCGTTTCTAAAGGGGTTCCTTTGTTGGCAAAGGGAGAGTTTCCCTCTGTGTCGGAGGATATGTTAGAGGGGGATGAAATTGGTTCAATGGTGCTCGCTATTCAGGACGCTAACGGTGCAATTATTGATTATACGGAGAAGCTAAATAAGGCGCTTAAAGATAAAATTGTTGCGAACAATCAACTTGAGCGAGCCAAAAATTCTGCTGTTGAAATGGCTATTGCCAAGTCGCAGTTTTTGTCCAATATGAGTCATGAAATAAGGACACCAATGAATGGGGTGTTAGGACTGATAGAACTCATCGATGCGAGCGTGTTGAGCGATGAAGATAAAGGGCTAGTGAAGACCGCCAAGCAATCGGGAAAAGACCTGATTCGGATAATTAATGATATTCTCATTTTTTCAAAGCTGGATGTCGGCAAAGACGAGTTGGAACTGCGTCCATTTTGTTTAAAAGATGAATTGGAACGCGATGTTCAGTTGCTGACACCCTCTTTTAAGGAGAAGAAAATATTCTTTTCTGTTCAATTGGATATCGATGAAGAGTGCCGATGGTTGTGTGGCGATAGTACTCGCTTGGGGCAGGTGACCAAGAATCTATTGGGTAATGCTTTAAAATTTAGTTTGGAAGGCGGAATCGTGCATTATCAAGTGGTTTGTCGAGCGATCGATGATGCCCATGCTCAACTTGACGTGAACGTGATTGATGAAGGTGTGGGTATTGATGAGGATCAACTCGATACGATATTCGATAGTTTTAGGCAGGCCGATGGCAGTGTGACTCGCCGGTTTGGAGGCACTGGCCTTGGGTTGGCGATATGCCAGAAACTGGTTGAGCTAATGGGTGGGGAGATCGGTGTAGAGTCGGTGATAAATCAAGGGAGTCGATTCTATTTTTCCATACCAATTCTGATTGCAAGTGAACAAAACAAAGAGGCTGGAAGCGGTGTTGAGGAAGTTAAAATTACCAGTCGTTACTTCGATCAGGCAGATGATTGTCACTTGCTGTTAGTGGAGGATAATCAAGTCAATGTTATTGTTGCTAGGGGTATGTTGAAAAAAATGGGACTTCGGATTGATGTGGCCACGAACGGAGAAGAAGCCTTAGACGCATTAAAGAAAAAGAACTACCGATTGATTTTTATGGATTGTCAGATGCCTGTTATGGATGGGTATCAAGCGACAAAACAAATAAGGTTGGATGGTAATGATATACCTATTGTTGCGATGACGGCGAATGCTATGCCGGGGGATAGAGAAAAATGTTTGGCAGCGGGCATGAACGACTATATCACCAAGCCGTTAGCGGTCCCGAAGGTTAGTGAAGCGCTTGAACAATGGCTCGACTATAAAAGGGGCGAGTCCGCATCCAACGTGCGCCCCCTACAGCCGAAAGATAAATCTGCCGGGCGGTAGGGTCGCTACTCGTGAGTGGTTACTTGAAGCGCTTGTGTAACCACTGAGTAATGAGTTGGTTGAGTTCTTTTGGCTTTTCTTGTTGCGACCAGTGCCCGCATGCGGGAATGACTGATTTTTCCCAATCAGAACAGTAGTCATCCAAGATATCGTAAAAGACATGGGAGGCGATAAAATCCAACTCTCCTCCAATCGCGAGGACCGGTTGATTAATTTTAGGCAGTCCGTCGGGGAAGGTTTTTTGTTGGTGCTCAAAGTCTAACGGCAAGCACCGGTACCAATTTAATGCTGGCCCGAACCCGTGGCGAGCATAGGAGTCTGCATAATAGTTTAGCTCTTGATCATTAGGGATAACTTCGCCTGGCCAGGTAGCCTCATCGTCATGAATCCAATGTACATGAGACATGCTTTCTGGGTCGTGTCGTCTGTTTCTCGACAAGTTTGTTCCAGAACCGGTGTCACGACGCATATAAAACCGAAAGCTACGTTGTGGGTCGCTGTTGAGCTTGTCTTCACACTCTTGGGTTTGAAAATAAGCAAAATAATTCTTAGGCCCATACATGATTTCGTATAGCTCAACCGGATTAATTGGCATATCCGCAAATGGAGAGTTCATCGAAATAAGCCCTGCAACTCGGTTTGAGTGAAATAACCCCATTCCCCAAATGACAGTGCCCCCGAAATCGTGCCCGACAAAAATCGCCTTTTCGTAATCGAAATGATCAAGAATACCGCAGAGGTCGTTCAGGCGAATATCGAGGGTATAGTCTTCTTTCTTGGGAGGGGAGTCTGAGTGACCTACGCCACGCATATCAGGAGCAATAACATGAAATCCAGCCTTTACCAGAGCATCAAACTGATGCCGCCAGGAATAGGCTAGCTCAGGCATACCGTGGCAAAGAACCAATGGGAAACGGTGGGCATCACCCTCTGGGCGCTCTTCGTAGACTGCGACTTGGATCCCGTTGGTGTCGATCATAGTCGGTTTCGTGAAATCAGGCATTATTACTCCTTACATAATTCGTTTTTGTTCTTTCCGCGATGGAATGATAGCCACCATAAATAATATGCAATAGAATTGCAAAATAGTTGCGTAACGGTTGCGCAAACGGCTGAAAGTTGGTATACATTGTATACTTCGTTTTGATCAGTCACAACAGTTCAGAACAATAACTAACAACAGAAACGGCTCGGGAGAAGGCAGTATGTCTTTCAATTTTGATGGTAAAGTAGCGATTGTTACAGGTGCAGGTGGTGGTCTAGGGTTCGCTTATGCGAAATATTTGGCTGAACATGGCTGTAACGTAATCGTAAATGACCTTGGTGGCGGTACCTTTGGTATTGATGGCAAGCCAACCTCAAAAGTTGCGAATGACGCCGCCGCAAAGATTAATGCGTTGGGTAAAGGTAAAGCCATTGCCGATGCGCACAGTGTTTCTGAATATTCTAGTGCAGAGAAAATGGTGGCTGCGGCCATAAAGAACTGGGGTCGCATTGACATTATTATCAACAATGCGGGTATTGCCAGCACGTCAGTTTTCCCCAATGTCGACAAAGATGAAGTTGAGATGCATCTTGGTGTGCACGTGATGGGAGCGATTAATACGATGCGTGCAGCTTGGCCTCATATGGTGAAGCAGAAGTTTGGACGTATCATTAATACCGCATCGGATTCTGTGATGGGTTTTAGCCCTCAGATTACTTACCCAACAATGAAGTCTGCGTTAATTGGCTTGACGCGAAATGTTGGATTGATCGGTCAAGAGCACAACATCAACGTTAACGTGTTATTACCTGCGGCGTTTACCCGTTTGTCTGCGTTGCTACCTGAAGGTGAGTTTAGAGATCACCTTGAGAAAGATTTCCAGCCTGACAGATTGGCACCGGTCGTGTCTTATCTATGTCATGAGAAAAGCGATATTACTCGAGAGATTTTCTCTGTGGGTGGCGGTAAGTTTGCGCGCGTTATGTTGGTTGAAACCCCAGCGGTTGATGTTGATATGACAATTGATAGCGTAGAACCAGCCATGAAGCAGATGATGGAAGAAGATACCACTAAGGCGTTTCGTGTAGAAAACACCTTTGATGATTTACAGAATCTCGGGTTTTCTGAAGAAGAATACAAAATGTTCTTTGATATGACGGCGACTCAGGAAGAGTTAGGTGAGATTGATGCTATTAAGATTGATAGTGTTGATAACGTGTGGGATATCACCGTTAAATCACCAGTCGGTGATCAATTTAGTCGTCTGGTACTTAAGTCTGAGGGCGGGGCTATCAAAGGTCATGTACTCAATGATGAGCACGGTGCTCAGCAAGTATTGACCGGTAAGGTTGAAGGTGGAGACACCATGACATGGAAGTGCAAACTTACTAAGCCAGTACCAATGACACTTACGTACACCGCACAGGTCGATAAAGAGCAAAGCCTACAGGGTAAAGTGGTCGGTACGATCATGGGCAAGTCTGTGATGGATTGTGGTGTTGTGGGTAAGGTTGTACAAGGCGAAAAGGCAGAAGCAGCTAAAGCGGAAAGCGCAAAACATGCGACAACCGATGGCGCTAAGAAAGGCTTTTTTGCGAAAATATTTGGATAATACTCGCACGATACAAGAATAGCGGCTCCCGGCGGAGCCGTTTTTGTGAGGAGAGCATATGTTATTTCGATTTTTATTATGGATTTTATCTTGGCGAATTAATTCGTTATCAAAGAATAGTGACGGATTCAAAAAGGTCATTGGTGATTACCAAGTGGTATTGCAGTTTAAAACTGCAGACCACAAAGTAAAACGTTACTACAAATTTGATGCCGGTAAGACAAGCTCAAGAGGTGAGGTTCACGATAGTCCTACCATGGCGTTTGTCTTTAAAAACTCTAAAGTCGCCATGGACTTGATCAAGAAAATGGGAGAGGCCCCTACGGATAAAACCATTTTCTTGATGGGGATTAAAGAAGGTAATATCAAGATTGAAGGTGATATGGCCTATATGACTTGGTTCCAAGCAATTTCTAATTACTTTGGCCCTGAAGAATCCAAATAGATTGTTAATCTAACTTCACGCTGACATTAAGCCGTCTAAACCTACGTTTAGGCGGCTTTTTAGTTATGGCCGTCCCATTTGCTTCCATACGATATTTTCAATGCTTCCTATACGGTTTAGACTGCAGGTGCATCAACTTACGGTGCATCTTAGAACTCATTCAAATGACAAGGATATAGTAATGAAGAATACTGTTGGTTTGATGGCGTTGTTGTTATCGTCAGTCGCGTATGGACATGGCGATATGGCGGATAGCGGCCAGGTATTTAAAGAAGTGCCAGTGACAAACGATATTGTTATGTTGCAGGGCAAAGGTGGGAACATTGGCCTTCTTCAAGGTGAAGATGGTGTATTGCTTATTGATGACGATTATAAAGAAAATATTGGAGCGCTAGAGAAGGCTCTTGATAAAAAAAGTGCGAAACCTCGCTTTATTATTAACACCCATTGGCATGGTGACCATACTGGAGGTAATGAACACCTTGGTGAATATGCGTCTATTGTCGCCCATGATAATGTGCGTTCTCGTATGGCGAGTGACCAAGAGATTAAGTTCTTTGGGATGAACGTACCTGCTAGCCCAAAGGCTGCGCTGCCGCTTATTACGTTTGAGCAGTCAATGACCTTGCATTTTAATGGTCAAACGTTAGATGTAGTTCACTATCCCAATGGCCATACTGACGGTGATAGCATCGTTATTATCCAACCGGCGAACGTCGTTCATATGGGGGATCATTTCTTTTCCGGCTTTTTTCCTTTCGTAGACCTAGAGTCTGGCGGCAGTGTGCAGGGGATGACTAAGAATATTGAGGCTGTGATTACGAAAATGAATAAGGATACCAAGGTAATTCCTGGGCATGGACCGTTGTCGACCCAGAAGGATGTAAAGACATATCACAAAATGTTAGTGAAGACGACCGCCATTGTTAAACGTGCAATGGACAAAGGCAAGAGCCTAGAAGATATCAAAAAGAAAGGATTACCGAGTAAATGGAAGAGCTGGGGGAATGGCTTTATTAAAGAGGGTGTCTGGATAACCCTAGTGTATACAAGCCTTAAAGGGTAAACCCTTTGAAAGCAGTAGATGAAAGTGTTGGGTCATCTTTTGTTTACTGCTTTTTTATCGATAAGATTATCGATTCATCTGCCGTCATTAATGGGCGTACGTTCGTAGCACTGTCGGTCAACCAGTGGTTGGTATTTTCGGGCGAAATAATTACTGGCATCCTGTGATGTATTTCATTGCATTGCGCGGTAGGTTGAGTCGTAAGCGTAACAAGTTGGGGTAGGTTATTGCTGGTTTGAGCGCTGTTAGCAAACCAGATCCCCGCCATGAGTAGTGGCTTACCCTCTGGGTGGCTAAACGCATACTTGTCTTTTTTGCCTGTCTCGGGATTGCTGCTCCATTCATACCAACCTGTTACAGGAATAAGACATCGTTGGTGTGCAAATGCAGATGCAAAGGTTTTCTTGGACGCAGCAGTTTCCCCCTGTGCATTAATAATCAATTTTTTTGACCAGCTGGGCTTGATTCCCCACTGAGTATTCAATTGTTGTGGCTGGCCGTTAATCGTCGCGAGGGTGGCAATGGTTTCAGTGGGGCGTAAATCAGTATTGGATTCGATAGAGAATGATATGCCGAGGGTTTCTCTTAACCATTCGACTAATGGGTCTGTGGTAACGTTTAACCGGCCGCACATAGGGTTCTTACCTTACTGGATTATGCCGTTAGCATATCTTGCGCATCAGGGCTGCGTTTATGGAGGTGCCAGAACAAATCGTCGTCGCTCTTTGCACTTTCTTGTATCCAGTCACTTAGGTTTTCTAAGGTAAATTGTACGCTAAAACCGTCAGACCACATTTGATACAGCTTAGCAGTATATTGTCGGCACTGTTGTAAGGCGACGGATTGAGGCAATTGTAAATCTCTGCCTATGCCGTTCAACACGCTTTTTTCGAATGTGAGTTTGTCGATAATGTCGTCAGAAAATAAGTGACTATGCATTCCTGTTATTTCACCTTGAATTACAAAAAAGTAGAGGTTGAGCTTTGGAGGGCGTGCAGTATATCACTGAGATTGGCCTCTGCAATCAAAACCGAATTGCTAAGAGCTTGGAATGGCTATTTGGTTTATTAATTATTCGATAAGCGAATGTTAAGTAAGGCATCAAACAAGAGTTGCTTATCGTTATCGGATAGGTATCGATTTGTGATTGATTGATGGAAGAGCGGATACTGATCGGGGCCAAAAGCGGTGTTGTCTTTCAGATAATCATGCAGCAGTCGCAGTGTTTCGGTACCGAGGGAAATCAGCGCAGGGCGGACTTCTTTTATAAGATCTTTCGGCGGCTGAGTATTGTTTTTTTCCGCTAGAAGATCGGCTCGATGTCGGTATTGAATTGCTTTGGCGGCATTTATCTGGACGGTGAAAAAATGTTGTATAGAGGTTATGTTGAATCCATAATTTTCTGCCGCGAGTAGCGCTTTTTTAAGCACGATTTTTTCGCGGGTTAGATCTTCGACGGGTAAGTGCTGCTGGTGTTTATAGCGGGCAACATCTTCCATGTAGCTAAGGCGCTGATTGACGGTGGAGAAAACGCGCTCAGCGGATGTATTGGCGTGGCATTGAATGCTGAAGAATAAAACGCTGAACAATAATAGAAGAGGGGAGCGAGTGATAAGGTTCATGGGTTTCAATTACTGGAGTGATGAGGGGGCTCTGCTAGCTCGAAATCACTAGAATTGTGAATTGAACTAGCAGAGGGCTACAGACTTAGAGTTTGGCAAATACCTTTTCTGCCGCGTCCAAGGTACGATCAAGCTCTGCTTTGGTGTGCGCAGCAGAAACAAAACCGGCTTCATAAGCGCTAGGGGCTAAGTAAACGCCTTCTTCTAGCATAAGGTGATAGAATTTTTGGAATCTATCCATATTGCATTGGGTGACTTGTGCAAAGCGGCTGACATTTTTCTCTTCGGTGAAGAAGAAGCCAAACATACCGCCTATTTGATTGGTTGTTAGTGGGATATTGGCTGCGTCAGCTTTCGCTTGTAAACCTTCCATAAGGTAGCGCGCCTTTTCAGTCAACTCCTCATAAAATCCATCTTCGGTTACCGCATTGAGCATAGTCAGGCCTGCTGCCATTGCTACGGGGTTTCCTGATAGGGTTCCGGCTTGATAAACGGGGCCGACGGGGGCGATATAATCCATGATTTCTGCTTTGCCGCCGAAGGCGCCTACAGGCATGCCACCGCCGATAACTTTACCGAGTGTGGTGAGGTCTGGGCGCACGTCATAAACACTCTGCACTCCACCGAGTGCAACGCGAAATCCGGTCATGACTTCATCGAATATGAGTACCGAGCTATATTCATCACATACGTCTCGTAGACCTTCAAGAAACCCTGTTTCGGGTGGAATGCAGTTCATGTTACCTGCGACGGGCTCAACGATGATGCAGGCAATATCGTCACCGGACTCTGCAAATGCGGCTTTGACCGATTCAATATCGTTAAAGGTCACGGTGATAGTGTGTTGAGCAACGCTATCGGGTACACCGGGTGAGCTCGGTACGCCGAGGGTCAACGCACCTGAACCTGCTTTTACTAGCAACGCGTCGGCATGGCCGTGATAACAGCCTTCAAATTTTAGAATTTTGTCTTTACCGGTGTAACCTCGAGCCAGGCGAATCGCTGTCATGGTGGCTTCGGTACCTGAATTCACCATGCGGACTTTTTCGATGTTTCCCATGATCTCACAGACTTTTTTCGCCATATCAATTTCAATGGCGGTTGGCGCACCAAACCCCAGGCTCTTGGCCGCTTGCTCTTGTACGGCTTTAATTACGCCAGGGTGACCGTGACCTAAGATCATTGGCCCCCAGGAGCCAACGTAATCAATGTAGCGTTTGTCATCTTCATCAATAAGAAAGGGGCCTTCGGCGGCTTTAAAAAATATGGGGGTACCACCAACACCTTTAAATGCCCTCACGGGGCTATTTACGCCACCGGGAATATACTGTTGTGCGGCGGCAAAGAGGTTTTCTGATTGAGTCATAGTGTTGGTGTCCGATATTTCTCTGTGAATGAGTGATTGTCTGATTAATCGTGGCGAGCGAAAGCCTGTTGATAGGCCTCGCACTGAGACGTAATAGTACCGAGTTTGAAAATGTCTTCAATCACTGCCAGCATAGAAAAACCTGATTCTATGAGCTGGTCTGCGTGATTCAGTGTAATTCCTCCAATTGCGACGGCTGGAACGGAAAGGTTCTTTAATCCTCGGCTGACGCTTTCGAGGTTTGCGAGCGGTGCATTCGGTTTGGTGTTAGAGCTAAAGAAGCGCCCAAATGCTACGTAATCTGCGCTTTCAGAAACGGCTTGTTGTGCAAGTTCAAGTGAGCCGTGGCATGTCGCGCCAATGATTGTCTTTGGGCCAAGTAGGTTTCGTGCGTCAATAATATTCGAGTCAGAGAGACCAAGGTGGACGCCATCAGCTCCGGAAGCTGCGCAGAGGTCGATGTCATCATTGATAATAAAATAGCAGTGGTAGCTAGCACATAGGTCTTTGAGGGCCAATGCTTCCTGGAGCCGCTTGCGACTGTCGTTGGTTTTGTCTCTATATTGCAGAATCTGCGCGCCGCCCCGCAATGCTTGTTCGACGTTGTCGAGGAGAACAGGGGAGGGTGTTAGGCGATTATCTGTGATCGCGTATAAACCATGCAGGTGCATCTAGTATGGGTCTCTATCGCTATACGTTAAAGCAGCGATCATACGCGATTAATGGACTTTCTTCCAAGGCTGTGAGAGGCCGAGGTCGGCCCAGTAATAGCGATTAGGAATAAGTTGCCCCATTCCGAGTCTGCGGGCATGTTGAATGGTACTGGCGGTATATTGCTGGGCGTCTTTAACGGCGAGCTCAACACTGTTACCGCGAGCGATGTAACCTGCGATGGCCGAGGCGAGGGTGCAGCCTGTGCCGTGAAACTCGCCTTCTTCTCTAGGCCAAGATAGTTGGTCTAAGCATTGGCGTTGTCCCCAGAGACGATTGGTAATGTCACTGGTGGGTTCATGACCCCCTGTGATCAATACATAATGGCAGCCGTCATCCATCAGCCCTTGTGCACAGGCATCCAGCGAATCGGCATCTGGGTAAAGGGTGCGTGCCTCTACAGAGTTTGGCGTGATCACCGTACAGTAGGGTATTAGAAGGTGGCGAATAGCATCCACTAATGACGCTTCCGCAAGGTTTCCACCACCACCTGCCTTAAGTACCGGGTCTAGAATAACGGGGGTGTCGGGGTAATCATGTAATATTGTATGGATAGCCTCAACGTTCTCTACGCTGCCAATCATCCCACACTTAAAAGCAGCAATGGGCATATCTTCCAATACTGCTCTTGCTTGCTCCACTAACAATGTGGGGTTTGTGGGGCTAAAATCTTTTACATTGACGCTATCTTGAGCGGTAAGCGCCGTCACGATAGGAGTGCAATGGCAGCCGAGACTGGTCAGGGTTTCGATATCCGCTTGAATGCCTGCACCACCGCTTGGATCATGACCAGAAAAAGACATGACGATAGGTGGCTTGGTCTGTTCTAATGAGGACATTCAGCGTACTCCTTCCTTTCTATTTACAAGTATCATAGCTTATGCCTAATCAAAACGACAAAGAGAACAGTGTAAATAATTCGGTGAATCCCTCAACCGAAGGACTTTCAATATTACTGCCTATTATGGGCTTCTTGTCTCCTTATAAGTTGCGGGTTGTAGGGGCGATGATAGCGCTGGTGTTCACCGCGGGAATGTCATTATCCATTGGCCAGGGTTTACGGTTGATGATTGATGATGGCTTTAGTGCGAATTCACCGGAATTACTGGACCGTGCCGTGCTCATCTTTTTGGGGTTGGTATGTTGTTTAGCGATTGGGTCCTATAGCCGGTTTTACTTGGTGTCCTGGTTAGGCGAGCGGGTGGTGGCAGATATTCGAAAAGCTATTTTCGATCATCTCGTGCAATTACACCCAGGTTTTTTTGAGATGCAACACAGTGGCGAAATTCAGTCGCGTATAACAACCGATACAACGTTACTGCAAACTGTCATTGGTTCTTCTTTGTCGATGGCTTTGCGCAATGGATTGTTGTTTGTCGGAGGCTTTGTTTGGCTATTTGTTACGAATGTAAAACTCAGTTTGATTGTCTTGGCTGCAGTACCTTTGGTGGTTATGCCTATCATCATTTTTGGTCGCCGGGTACGTCGATTGGCACGGGTGAGTCAGGACCGTGTGGCGGATGTTGGTGCTTATGTGGGGGAAACCGTACACCATATCAAAACGGTGCAAGCCTATAATCACCAATTTGAAGACATGCAGTTATTTGGTGGGCATGTGGAAGAGGCGTTTGATGTAGCCAGAAAGAGAGTATCTCAACGGGCCTTGCTGATGGGGGTGGTTATTCTTCTCGTGATGGGCGCTGTTGGCGTTATGATGTGGATCGGTGGCCATGATGTATTGGCGGGAAGAATCTCGGGGGGGGAGCTGGCCGCTTTTGTGTTTTATGCGGTGATCGTTGGGATGTCGGTGGGAGCTATTAGTGAAGTGATTGGCGACCTACAACGAGCGGCGGGGGCAGCAGAGAGAATACTTGAACTGTTAGCGACAGAAAACGCGATATCGATACCCGAAAATGCACTGTCTTTACCTGAGCCCTTTCAAGCGAACTTGACGGTGAAAGGTGTGTCGTTTCATTATGCTTCGCGACCTGAAAGTTGGGCGCTGGATGGCCTTTCCCTTTCTATTGAGGCGGGTACTGTGTGTGCGTTGGTCGGGCCTTCAGGGGCAGGGAAGACGACTTTGTTTGATTTACTATTGCGATTCTATGACCCGCAGAAAGGCGAAATCTTGCTGGACAACGTGCCAATACAGCGGCTTGATCCGATCGAGTTGCGGGAACAGATCGCTTTGGTATCCCAAAAGCCGGCATTATTCAGTGGGTCGGTAAAAGACAATATTACCTACGGTACGGTGGGTGTGAGTCACAGCGAGATAACGCGAGCGGCTAAAGCCGCTTACGCTCATGAATTTATTGAGAGACTACCTGATGGCTATGACACGCTGTTGGGAGAGCATGGTATTGGTTTATCAGGGGGGCAGCAGCAGCGTATCGCCATTGCACGGGCCATCTTGAATGATCCCAAGATTCTCTTATTAGATGAAGCCACAAGTGCTCTGGATGCAGAAAGTGAGCATCAAGTTCAGAATGCATTGAATGAATTGATGGTGGGGCGAACCACCATTGTTATCGCCCATCGATTGGCGACTGTGCTTCATGCGGACAAGATTGCAGTTTTGAATGATGGGAGAGTAGAAGCGGTAGGTACTCATGCTCAGCTTATAGAAACCAACCCGCTTTACGAACGTTTGGCGTCTCTACAGTTTAATGATTAACCACGCGAGCTGCTGTCTTGGTCTGTATGTGAGTACTTGCTTATTGCGCGGGCCAGTTATAACAATGGGTTAGCTTGCTACGTGTCAAAAGGGAGGGAAAAACAAGCGGATTGGGGTTGATATGTGTATAATGCCCCCGAAGTTGGCTACCGCTGTTTGTTTATCGGTTCCACTCGCTTAGTTTTTCAAGTTGAACAAGCATAATAAGTAGATGTGTCATATGAATACAGACGACCCTATGTTTTCTCTCGTAATTAACCCGCGCTTTTGTGATACGGATGCGATGGGCCATATTAACAATACGGTGTATCCCGTATGGTTTCTCGAGGGCAGAGAGTCTGTTTTAAAGATATTTAACCCGAACCTTGCGACTGAAGAAGTTAGCTTGGTATTGGCAAAACTAGAAATCGAATATATCGAAGAGATCTTTTTTGGCAAGACGGTTGAAATTCGCACAGTTGTTCTACGCGTTGGTACCTCCTCGGTGCTAGTTGGTCAAGAAGCTTGGCAAAATGATGAGCTTTGCGCGACAGCAACCGCGACGATGGTTAATTTTGATAAACACACCCGTAAGTCTGTACCTATTCCTGGTGACGTAAAAGAACGACTTAGTTGTCACGTTCTTGAATCTGACGTCTAAAAAGTAGCCGTTTTTCTTATTAAGTTACAAATACTTGCTTGTGACTGCTTGGTCAGTCGTCTAATCGAACGATCGTTTACAAAACGACATAAAACTTCCCGCGATACCCCCTCGGTTTGTGTTATAAAAATGACAACGAAATAATTCTCTGTATGAAGACTATAATGAGAGAGATAGATCTCTAGGAAGAGTTCTTGTTGTTAGGGGGTGTTATGAAAAAAGAGCTGAAGGCCTGTTTAGAGGCAATGAAGCATGCGGATTCTTACCAGGCTTGGTCGGATGCTGCAAAAGAATATGACCGGTTATCAGGAAACGAAGAGTGGAAGGAGGACGATGCCTCTCCACACTACGATTACAAGATGATTCGATTGCGTTACAACGAGCTGCGTACAGCCCGTGAACGTGGCGATGTTAATCAGCTTGTATTTTTCTTTAACGAAGGGCTGCACGGTAATTTGGGGCGTATTGCAAACCCTATGCTTTACCAGCAGAGCTTTTTTGGTACGAAAAATTTAGTCACTGATTACCTTGATGAAGTGTGTGCCTGTCTACAGTGGATTGCACAAACTGAATTCCCTAACTTTTCATTCGTACAGAAACTCGAATTCTTTGAGCGTACAAGCCAGTCATTTGGGCAATCTGCGTTGATGCTAAGTGGCGGCGCGGCACTGGGTCTATTTCACCTTGGTGTGTTGAAAGCGATGTTTGACGAAGGCCTATTACCTACGGTTATTTCCGGTTCTAGTGCAGGCTCAATCATGGCTTCTGTATTGGCTAGCCATAACGATGATGAATTGGAGCAGATTTTTGATCCTGAATACTTATATGTTGAAGCGTTCAGGACGATTGGGTGGAGAGGTACTCTGAAAGGTCAGGGAATCTTGGATCCTGCTCAGTTAGAGCTTTGCCTTGAGCGAAATGTGCGAGATATGACATTCGAAGAAGCGTATAAGCACAGCGGTCGGAAAGTGAATATCACAGTCTCACCTGCCGACCCACATCAAGAATCACGATTGCTGAATGCTTTCTCTTCTCCCCATGTATTGTTGCGTAAGGCAACGTTGGCATCTTGTGCAATACCTTACGTGTATCCGCCTGTAATGTTATGGGCTAAGAATATTGACGGTGAGAAGTGTCCCTTTATTCCGTCAAGGCAATGGGTTGATGGTTCGATTAAGAATGATTTGCCAGCGCAACGGTTGGCGCGTTTATATGGTGTGAACCATACCATTGTGAGTCAAACCAACCCTCATGTTGCTCCTTTTATTGCACAAAAGCATAAAGAGAAAAAATTCTTAGGTTATGTAACAGATACCGTCATTACTAACGTGCGTAATACTGTGTCCCAAGCGTTCGAGTATTTAACTAACAGCGTGTCAAACCAGCAGTTAGCACTGTTATGTGATAAAGCGCATGCCGTTGTTAATCAAACGTATGTGGGGGATGTAAATATCGTGCCACCACGGCGTCCTGCGAACATACTTAAGCTGATTGCGAACGCAACCCCAGCCGACCTTGAGCAATATATCAAAGAAGGTACTGCGGCAGCGTATCCAAAAATGGAGTCTATTCGAAATAGTACAATGATCAGTCGTACCATTAATGAATGCTTAGAAGGGCTTAAAGCTGAAGAAGAAAGAGAACTCAACGAGTACTCGGTGTCTCACGCTACGGCATAGCATGATGTGATAGCAGCATCGTAATGGTAAACGCAATAAAAAAGGGCTTCATTCACTGAAGCCCTTTTTTATTGCTCGTGTTTTACACCAAAAATGGATTTTGAAAAAACATTCGTTTGCGCGTTGCTGGGTTCAAACCCACATTCCACGAAGATTGATTTTAGGTCATCCTGGATGTGGTTTTTATGAAACGGTTCGTGAAATAATGAGCTGAAATTACTGATGGATTCGGCCATTATTTGGCTGTCGCCTTGCTGAACACTATCCGTCAACGAGAATACCGCGTCCACTTTTAATACCCGGTGCACTTCATGGAAGATATGCCGGCGTATTACCGGAGGCAATTCGTGAAATAGATTGTTGCAGATGATTGCGTCAACGGAATTATCATCGAATGGTAAGGATTCGACATTTCGTTGTATTAGGCGAATGTTGGGGTGTGTGATTTTTTTGCGGGCATAGTTGATATAGTCTGGGCTGAGATCGATCCCAAAGACGATGGCATTAGGGAAGGCCGAGTGTATTTGAGGAAGAAAGCTACCGGTACCGCAAGCCAACTCAACGATAATGGGTTTGTGCTTGTTGTGAATCGATTTGGCTACTGGAGGAAGTGCCATGCGGCGCATAATGTCAGCCACGCCACCAAAGAGAAATTGCACCGAGGCATCGTAACGTTTAGCGGAACGTTCACTGAACCAGCCATCGGTTTGCCAGTGAAACGTCCGTAGATAGTAATCAGGGTAAGCATGTTTATTGGCGTGGGTCGGCAGTTCTTTCCAATTATTATTCTTAGCGCGCTTTAGAACGCGAAGCCCATCTAGAGGATTAGAGGTCAACGTTGAGTATAGGTATGATTTCAACGGGAAGCGCAGCGTTGATTTCGGGTAATACCCATCATTAACATTCTGAATGTCCCGCGCTATTAATTCCGATAATTCTTCACGTAGTTTGTACAAAAACTCCGGTGAGGGTTTCGACCTTTTTCCTGATAGCAAAGGTAAAATAGCACGCAGTGGAAGTCTGGAGCCTTCAAAGATTAGGCGGTGAAAGTGGTGGTGCCAGGCTTCGTCAAATGCAGAGAGAGCATTGTCAGAGAGGTTTCGTTGAGCAGCTATTTTCATTGCGACTCTCCTAAATAGAGTTATCAATTATCATATGGGAAGTGAAGACCAGATACTACAAGGAAGGCTTTTCTAGGTGTGTTAGAGTGCTGTTTTTATAAAAGTCTAGGGCGAGATGATGGAATCGACATCAGGGTTGTATGGGTTTGTGCAGCGGAATATTTCTCCATTGGTGAGAAAGTATTCACGCCTGGAGGTTGTTGGCTTGGATAACCTTCCTGACGAAGGTGATGGAGCGTTATTAGCCTGTAACCATTCGGGAAGTTTATGGTGGGATGCATTGTGCTTGATTGCGGGAGTCGGTGATCGACCTGTGAATTTTGTCGCACATCATTGGGATGCAAAAGTGTCAGTGATGCGACGATTGCTTGAGGGGTTGGAGTGTGGCTTTCTAGATGAAGAGTGTTGCGATATTGATGAAGATTGCAGTGTTGTGAATCTGACTAAGTCAGGAAGGCTTATGTGTATTTACCCAGAGGAGTCCTATCACTCATTTCGCCATCGTTATACCTTATTTCGATTTAGTCCGCATGTGTGTAAGTATTCTGACGTAGCAAATGCACCCATTATCCCTGTAACCATTATTGGTGCGGAAGAAGCTGCTGCGACGTTTTTTGGTCCAAAATTTAAAAGTGTCCCGTTACATTTTCCGCTACACCCACCGTTGATTTTACCGTTCAAAGTGACTGTCGTTATTGGTGAGCCGTGTACCTATGAGAGTTTGGTTTCGGCGTCTTCTGAGCAAGTACTGGATAAAGAGCAAGGTTATGACGTTGCGGCACAGCAATTACGAAAAAACATGTTTGATACGATGAGCCAGTATCGCCAATGTAAGATATCGGACGAACAATATATACATCGCACTGCATGGTATTAATGACACGCTAGGTTTTTTCGGTGAATCTATAGATTACCTTGTTCTATTGTTATTCCAAATATAATTAAGGTTGTCTGTAGGTTGCCCCACTGTATTGGTTTTTATCTGGCTTCAATCGCCTTGAAGCTAAATTCCTCTAACGCTATTTTCGTTATATCTATATTCGCTTTTACCATATGCAATAGAATGACCTAACGCTTCCTCTTTGTTCTGCTTGTTTTCTGTACAAAATATGTATGTCAACTACTATTACTTTTGACCCGGTTGAATTCGCAGTGCCGATTTTTTAATAAACTGATAGAGGCGGTGGTATGAATAAGAAAATTCGTTTCATCTTTACGGTGTTGTTACTTATAGGTGCACCCAGTGTTTTTGCAATGAGTGATGCAGAGATAGAAAAAAAGTTTGATGCATATGAGGCAAAGATTAAAGCGTTAGAAAAAAAGGTAAATGCATCGCCAGCTAGCGTTAATAAAAAAATGGTAAAAAATGTTAAGAAGAATAAAAAGAGGATTTCGAAATTAAAGAAACTCATGGACTCCGAGAAAGAGCGCTTTCAGATGAATGGGTTTATGACGGTTGCTGCGTCAAAAGCAGATGCGGAGTTGGGATCTGCTTATCATTTTAATGATAGGGTGAATTTTAGAGGCGATTCAAAAGTTGGAATGCAGTTTGACTACAAATTAAGTGAGGATATGGATGCGACTATTCAGCTGGTAGCTCGCTCTCGGGACGAGGATGTTTGGACAGCGGATGCCGAATGGGCTTATGTTGGTAAGAGATTTACTGACTGGATGAAAGTAAGAGTCGGCCGATTAAGAATTCCTTTCTACCTTTATTCCGAAAGTTTGGACGTGGGATATTCTTATCCTTGGGTTCGCCCGCCGATAGATTTGTATACGACCCTGGTAACGTCTTTTGATGGAATGGATGTAGCATTCAAGTTCCCTACAGGCCCGGTAAATCATAGGGTTCAGGTATGGGTTGCGGGGTGGACCAATACAGATGCAGATGCATTGGATGATATTGATGTCTATGATACACGGGGAGTTAATATAACATCTTCTTGGCGGGCATTTACTCTTCGGTTGGCTACAACCAGTATTGCGCTTGAAGGAACGCAAACTACTGAGTTTTATTCTGATATTAATGATGCTGGGCTTGCTGGGTACGCATTTGCGACGGGGGGGACAGCCACTTGTCTAGAGCCTTCACCTGTTTTGACCGTGATAGCAGGAGAAAGTATTTGTAGCCGATGGGATTTGATAATCGACATCGATGACACTATAACCTACAACTCGTTAGCGTTTCAGTATGATAATGGTACTTTTTTTACCATATATGAAGCAGCCTTACTGGACCTGAAAGAAGAGTCTATCTTTGGTAATGGTCGTGCTGATGTTGTTACCTTCGGATACCGCTTTCAGTCATGGACACCTTATATTGCGGGTGGCGTGACTGAGTCAGACCCAGCTAATTTAATACCAGGCTCTACTGAAACTTCAAGACGATCTTGGTTGCTAGGTTTGCAGCATATACTTAATGACAGTACATCAATAAAATTTGAATGGAACCATTTGTATGATTTCGAAGGCACAGACGGCTTTGATGAGGGGGCGCTAGAGCCAGGTGAAACCGACCTGGACGATGCAAATATTTACACCATTGCTATTGATGCAGTCTTTTAGGAGGGTAAGGTCATGAAAAAATCAATGTTCATATATGCACTGTTTTTATCATTGTTTATCTATTCTGGGTTTGTTGCAGCTGAGGTGAAAATTGTTGCTCATCCAAGCCTAAAGGATGCGTCGTTGACCAAAGAGGTGGCGGCGAAGTTATTTCTTGGAAAAGTCTCAAATTTCCCAAGCGGCACAAAGGCAATACCAATAGACCAAGAGACTGGCGAAGAAGCACGGGATGAGTTTTATCAAAAAGTCACTAATAAAACGGCGGCTCAACTTAAATCCTACTGGTCGCGGTTGATTTTTACCGGGCAGGCATTACCGAATAAAAGGGTGTTGGATGATGATGAAGTGATGGAGCTTATTATTGCTAATCCTAATTTGGTGGGTTATGTCAGTGGTGATATGGATACCACAGGAGCGAAGGTGCTATTTTCCATGCCATAGGTCTTGTATGTAAATAACAAAAGCCCATATATGGGCTTTTGTTATTTTTGTCTGATAATATTCTACGCTAATTTATCTTTCGTCGCTCATCTTGTCTAATTCGTCAAAAACTATCTATACTGCTTTGCGCATGGGATGCGTTGTGTTTTTAGTTGCAGTCAAGAAGACACCTTCCTTTTTTATCAGGCTATCAAAGTTGTCATAGGGAATTGTTATGAATTGGGCTTATCAAAATAATAGAAAAAATGCTCTGATTGTCAGCGCGGGTTTGTTACTGCTGAACGGGTGTAATCTCACGGTCGAAAATTCAGGAGGAGGTGTTGTTGCTTCTGATGATGAAAAAATCCATTGTGGTGATCAATGCCAGTGGAATTATGAAAGTGAAACAAACGTAACGTTAACGGCCTCTGCAGACTCGGGATATGCTTTTTCTGGATGGGCCGGTGAATGCGATGGTCAAACTGATTGTGTTGTTGATATGGGTGATGTTTCTGGCCACAAGAGAGTAATCGCTGAGTTCGTTGAGGATGCCTGTGTGCCGTTACAGACAGCGTCGGTATCAATAGGGTTGAATTTACCTGCATCGTCTGTTGGTTTGCTTGTTACGGATTTTTCATCTGATGACGACACAAGTTACAATGAAAGTGTGTCGATAGATATATTTGACTCCCTAGGTACAGCACACTTATCTACTCTGTATTACGTCAAAGACCTCAATGCACCCAGTGGTAATGTTTGGCAGGTGTTTTATTATATCGATGGTGAAGCGGTGGATATCAGGGGGGGGGGACATGGAAGGTCAGCTGGCTTCAGCTGCGCTTCCATTGTCAGGCGTTGTAGAGTTTGAAAGTAACGGATTGCTCGATCCGCCTTCCGGTACGGTGCTGCATCCAATTCTACCTTCAAATGGAATGGCCACTATTGAACTCGGCCCTGTCGGGGCAAATCTGTCCGGATGGCAAGTGCAGGTCGACGGGACGCAGGTGATTCGTTTCAATTATATCGTAAATAGCATGACGCAATATGCAGCCCCACTTTGGGTCAATGAGCTGTCTCAAGACGGACAGGGTATTGATGAATCGTGCTTTGAAGAATAACCGGTAATATCGTTAGGTGGTTTTAGGGGGGGGGTGAAATGACTAGATAGAGTTTTGAAGTAGCGCTTCAATACGTAATTTTGTTAGGGTTCTCAGTTCGCTGAGTAATGCATCCCCCTCAGATTTACCTACGTTTAATGCCAATCTTGCTGTGGTACTTGCGGTATGCATCAGCAATAGATTTGCGTTAAAGGCTTCAGCCTTGTTGATACCGGGGGCTAAGTGAGTCAATGCTTCTGTTAATAGCGCTGCATTCTTTGCGCTATCTTCTGCGTCAAGATTTCGAAGCACAGGATTTGCTTGAACCCCAGCCCAAATGGTTGCTAGTGCAGGCTCTTTCCGAAATATTTCAATAAACTGATCCATACCGTTGGCAATATGTTCCCCTATCGAATCCAGGTTGCTGACGGACTCAATCAGTGTGGTAATCATGTGGTGAATTTGCTCGAAGTATTCATTAATTAATGCGCTGAGAATTGCATTTTTATCGGGAAAATATTGATAAATAGAACTAGGAGAAATGCCTGCGTGCGCCGCGATTTCCCTCATGCTGACAGCGTCGTTACCACGGTCGCCGATCAGGGATTTGGCTGATTCTAATATTATCTCTACCTTTTCTTTGCCTCTGTGTTGGCTGGGCTTTCTTCTTGGTAGATCTTTGGATTTGCATAACACCATGTAAACAATAGCCCCTGATGATGTGTAATTATTGTCTGTTTTTGAGCTGAAAGCCCAGTGGAATTAGGCCTTTGGCTAAAAAACCTTGACAAATTATACCCTAAGATTGAATATTTCCATATCTGAACAATGTTCACGTAATGCTGAGTTAGGGTGAAAGGTGAGTCACCCATTGACGACGTTTATCGTCGAGTCACAAGAGGAGGTCGTATGACAATGTCCTATGAGAAAAATATTGAAGCCGCGCCAAATGAAATTCATGAAGCAATGAGAGGGCAACCAATAGGTGGAGCAATCAAGAATGTCGCGAATATGTTTGGCATTCGTTCTTCAACTCAGTTGTTCAGTGACCTAGGCAGTGCTTTGCGTCGTCAGGGGGCAGGGTTTCAATTTGGCGTGAGTTCGCTGGGGTTTATTCGGCCTGATATTTCGATCCCAACCTATCAGGGCAAGCGACCTATTCATGGTTTGGCTCCGATCTATCATTGTTTTGATGAAGTGGGTGGAGGGAAAGGGTATAGCCAGCGTGTAACGCGTAAAACCTCAAGGGATTTTCGGGGCAAGGGGTTAACTTATGATGAGCATGATGGTGTCGATTTTGTTTGCCCTGTGGGCACGGAATTAGTTGCCGCAGCTCCTGGAACGGTAGTGATGATTCGGGATACGTGGTTGCGTGGGGGATTAACGGTGGCTCTAGATCATGGTGATGGTGTACTGACGCAATATACGCATTGCTGGAAGGCGAAGGTTCACTTAGGTCAGAAAGTGAAGCGAGGGGATGTTGTAGCACTAAGCGGCGTGAGTGGTATGGACATGACAATATTTTGTCCCTGGATCCCCCCGCATATCCACTTCATGGTGTGGGAGAATGGTGTTCCATTGGACCCGTTTAATTCCGATAACAGCACTTGGTATTCCCCTGATGGTAGTGGTATGCCAGTCTCCGTAGCGGCTACAGAGGCTTTCAGGGAAGAGCTCATTCCTGATACGAGCGCAGTAGACATTCAGGCTATCAACGATGTTATTCCTCAATGTATCGACGACGCGGTTCGTGATCAACTACAAGCATTAGATGGGCAATATGAATATATCGCGGCGTTGTTAGAAGACTCGCTACATCATGATAAATGGGCGTGGCCAGAAGCATTACGGGGTGTTTCGTTGCGCGGAAAGAAAGGGGGGGAGACTCGACAGTTAACGTTGCCATTATCGTCGAACTTTTATCGGGGTGCTTTTTTTGCCGATAAAAAAATCCCTAAGCACAATTTCTGGGCTTAGGGATTGGCTTAGGAATAGGAGAGCTACTTGTTATCTTGAATATAGAGTCGCAGTGATTCCGCTGCGTTCTTAAACATATTCCCGAGAGCATATTTTGCCAGCGGCCCGGTCATTTTTATCAATAGAATCGGATCACAAGCAACGGTATAGATAAAGCGAGTTTGGCTATCACCAACGGCTTCTAGCTGATAGTCCTCACACAGGGATTTGACGAAAGGTAACCCGGTAGAGGTAAAGTAAAAGGCAAAGCGTTTGTTCTGTTCCCAAATAATAAAGTGCTCGTAAACTTTCATTGCATCAAGAGTCACCGTTCTAGTGGTTCCAACGCTGTAGGGTTTAGGGCTGGTCCATTCAACGTGTTTGATCCCTTTAAACCATTTGGGCCAGCTGTTCTCGTCTTCAAAAATTGCAAACACTTCTTCTGGGGTTGCATCGAGAATGACTTCATTCACAAAGCGCATAGGAGCGCTATGTAGGTAACTCTCATCGACGTCTTTACATGCAATATTCATAAGCAGACCTAAAGGTTGGTATGTTGTCATTGGATTTATGTAGTTCGTATTCTATTCATATTGACTATTAATTGTCATGTATTCGACGACAAATAGTCATATTTGATCGTTACTATCATTTCAGTTCATTTCATAACCGATAGAGGTAACTATCATGGATAAAAGAATATGTATGCTATCAGGAGCGATAGCCCTTGCTGTCTCGGTCAGTAGTAGTGCCGGCGTGCTGCCAGAGTCGCAGGTAGCGAATGCTTGGTTCACACAAGCCGAATCTCAGCTAACAGAAAAGTTGGCGCGAACCCAGACCACCACGGCCAAAAACGTCATTGTATTTGTGGGGGATGGTATGGGGGTCTCAACATTGACGGCATCTCGTATTTTACAGGGCCAGTTAGAAGGGGAGTCAGGGGAGGAGGGTTATCTAAGTTTTGAGCAGTTTCCTTATACTGCATTGGCTAAAACTTACAACGTTGATGCGCAAACCCCTGATTCGGCTGGGACCATGACAGCAATGATGTCTGGGGTTAAAACAGATGTTGGTGTGATTGGGGTCGATGAGGATATTGTACGTGGCGATTGCTCGACGGTTGAAGGAAATGAGGTTATCACTGCCTTGGAACTTGCCGAGTTAAATGGATTGTCCACTGGCGTAATTAGTACCGCGCGTATCACTCACGCGACCCCCGCGGCAACCTATGCGAAGTCAGCCGATCGGAATTGGGAGGATATTTCTGATATTGAAGGGGATGATGGAAAGGCTAATTGTGATCTCAATAACCTTCCGGAGGATATTGCATCTCAGTTAGTCAATTTTGAAGCCAACCTTGAGCGTCGCATTCCCGGTGCGGATGTGAATGGCATTGAAGTGATCATGGGGGGAGGTCGAAGACATTTTTTACCGAAAGATTCAGACTTTAACAGCGCTGACGCTGTAAGCGCTACAGAAGGTGATCGCACCGATGGACGCCACCTTATTAATGAGTGGGGTGCGACCTATAGCGATGGTGTATATGTTATGGATCAAGCGGGTTTTGATGCCATTGATGTCGATTCTACAGAGCATGTTTTTGGGTTATTTAACGAATCGCATATGCAGTATGAGGCAGACCGCGAAAATGATATCGCAGGAGAACCTTCTCTTAGCGAAATGACAGCGAAAGCGATTCAAGTCTTGGATAATAATGATAAAGGCTTTTTCCTTATGGTTGAATCGGGGCGCATCGATCATGGCCATCATGCCGGAAGTGCATATAACGCCCTAACCGATACGATTGAGTTTTCAACAGCAGTGCAAGCGGCAATTGACGGTACCGATCCTGCAGAAACGTTAATTATCGTCACTGCGGATCATGGCCATGTTTTTACCATCGCTGGGTACCCTAAGCGAGGAAATCCAATTTTAGGAAAAGTTGTTGGCGTTGGAGCAGAAGAACCTTCCATGGATGCTGAAGGTTTTCCTTATACGACATTGGGATATATGAATGGCCGTGGATTTGCAGACCTTGGGGGTGAAACCAATGCTGATGTACGTTACGGCCTTGCAGTGGATGCGGGACGAAAAGACTTAACGGCGGTTGATACGGAAACCTCAGGATTTCATCAGGAATCTCTTGTGCCACGAAGTTCAGAAACACACTCTGGTGAAGATGTCGCAATACATGCGAAAGGCCCTAGCGCACATCTGGTGCAAGGTGTCGTGGAGCAGAACGTTGTTTTCCATTTGATTAATAATGCGCTTGCGTTGATATCTGAATAATAGGAAGGGATGAAATGAAAAATACATTGATGGTTTCTGCGATAGCAACACTGATCTTATCGGGTTGCGGTGGCAGCAGTAGTGATTCTGGCAGTTCGTCTTCCGACACTGATAATGTGAACCGTAGTGCCATGTTAGAAAATACGGAAAATAATTCTTGGTTTGGTGAGGCCAAATTGAACGTGAGTAGTGCTGCAGATTATACGGTCGAAGCAGGCTCGGCGAAGAATATTATTCTCTTTGTAGGGGATGGTATGGGAATCTCTACCGTCACCGCAGCGCGCATTCTGGAGGGGCAGCTTAAAGGTATGGATGGGGAGGAAAATGTACTTAGCTTTGGTAAGTTCCCTTTTTCAGGGCTTGCTAAAACTTACAATGTGGATGCGCAGACACCAGATTCCGCTGGCACCATGACGGCAATTATGTCGGGCGCAAAAACGGATGTTGGCGTGATTGGTGTGGATGAAGATATTGTTCGAGGTGACTGCTCTACCATTGCCGGTAACGAGTTAATGTCTGCATTGGAAATTGCCGAGATAGCGGGTAAGTCTACAGGCGTCATATCAACGGCACGAATCACTCACGCGACGCCGGCCGCAACCTATGCTAAATCCGCGGATCGAAATTGGGAGGATGTTTCTGACATAGAAGGTGACGATGATAAGGTCAACTGCGATGTAAATGATCTACCAGAAGATATCGCGTCTCAGTTGGTGAACTTTGAATCAAATCTAGAAGATCGTTTCCCAGGTTTAGACGTGGATGGTCTTGAAGTTGTGATGGGTGGTGGTCGACGTCATTTCTTACCTAAGGATGCTGCATTCAATACCATCGATGCGGTTAGCACGGTCGAGGGTGATAGAACCGATGGGCGTGATTTGACGGCTGAGTGGCAGTCATTATATACGGATGGGAATTACGTGATTGATCGTGCTGGGTTTAATGCTATTGATGCGTCAACGGCTGAACATATATTCGGGTTGTTTAACGAGTCCCATATGCACTATGAAGCTGATCGCCATAATGACATTGCAGGCGAACCTTCGTTGCGCGAAATGACGGAGAAAGCCATTGATGTATTGGATAACAATAATGACGGCTTTTTCTTGATGGTTGAATCGGGGCGTATAGATCATGCCCATCATGCGGGTTCTGCTTATTCAGCGTTAACGGATACCATTGAATTTGCTGAAGCAGTGCAAGCTGCTGTGGATGCGACAGACAGTGAGGATACGTTGATTATTGTGACAGCCGATCATGGCCACGTGTTTACCATTGCAGGTTACCCTAAGCGTGGAAACCCAATTTTGGGTAAAGTGGTGAACGTTGGCGCTGAAGCACCTGCGTTAGCGTCTGATGGTATGCCTTATACCACGCTTGGGTATATGAATGGGCGTGGTTTTAGCCATCTAGGGGATGAAACTGATGCTGATAAGGGGTATGGCGAGCGTATTAACCCGGGACGGCATGATCTTCTATTTATTGATACGGAGTCAGCAGGTTTCCATCAAGAGGCGTTAGTGCCGCTTTCTTCAGAAACCCATTCTGGTGAGGATGTCGGTATTTATGCAATGGGGCCGGGTGCATCACTGGTGACCAGTACGAATGAGCAGAATATATTGTTTCATATTATGGATTATGCAGGCTTACTAACGGAAACCGCTGATAATAGACTGCAGTAAATAACGACATAATTCTTGGTGTAAAAAAGACAAAGGGGGCGCTGCCCCCTTTGTTGCGGGAGAAATAAAATGATAAAGATAGTTGGTGCTGTAGTATTGGGCGTATTGTCGGCAAACGTCTATGGCGTTGCGTGTGAGACTAACCCCAATAAAATGGGGGCGCACTATATGTTGGAAAAGAAACTGCACAAACAGGCTGGTAGCGAGGCATTAACGTCTACCTCGCGATTGGCTCTGTGGCGAAGAGGGAAAGAGGTTGCTCATGAATTAGAGGATCAACAGGTCACCGAAGTGTGGAATCTATTACCTAATGGGCGTGTTCGACCGGTTCGCTACTTTGATGAATATCGCCGAGGGATTGAATATCAACCCAACGAAGTTGAAGGTAGCACGGACGAAAAGATATGGGCTAAAAAGACGCGACTGATTACGAAGATTTCGAAAAACACCATGAAGCTCCTAAGATCTCAAGGGGATGGTTGCGACAAGCTGGACTATTACAGTGCTCAAAGGAAGGGGGTACATTATTTGTTAACGTGGTCGCCCTCGAAAGAGCTACCTGTGCGCTATAAGGAAGTGACTCAGCATTATTCTTTTACCGCGACACTCACCCTTTATGAGCCGGACGAGAGTAAGGTCGACAGTTTTTTCACGGATCGAGATAGCTACCAGACAACAGATTATGCTGATATAGGGGATAATGAGAGCGATCCATTTTTACTGAAAATGATTAACTTGGGGTTTGTGTCTCACGGAGCATCGGGGTTTTATAATGCGAATGGCGATGCATTAGAGTCCGCGTCGCCACACCACAGGCATTAACGTCTTGTTATGCGTGGTCACAAGTGTGTGGCCACGCAAGAAGGATTTCATCGGTAGTGTTAAATGACGATATTGGAAAAAGTATTAAAGAATCGCGTCAGTGATTTGCTCTCTCGCTAAATCACTGACGACTTTTCGCCGGCTGTCTATGTTTGTCGAGATGCTGTTAAGAGCGTGTAGTGTAACGTTAATGTTATCTGATTTAAGAATGCTAAGTAGGTGGCTAAAGAATTCATCATCATTGATAAACGGAGCTTTGCTACTAGGGCTTCCATTTTCCGAATAGTGTATTGCCAGCGGGTGAACTGGGGCGTTGGCGTTAATCGGGGCGGAGAACATATTGGGAAAAAAGCGTCGGACTTGTTTACCGTCAGTGCTTGTTGCTTCCGGAAAAACTAATATTGACTCGCCCTTACCAAGCTCTTCTTGAATAATATTTGCCATTACGGTGGATTTTCCATTACCCCGCTGTATAAATAGCGTACCTGTGCAAGCAGCGAACCAGCCGATGATGGGCCATTGCCTGACCTCAGCTTTGGATAGGAAGCGTATGGGGGTATGTCCACCAATCACAATGATATCCATCCATGAGACGTGATTTGAGACAAAGAAACCTGGATCTGAGGGAAGTTGGCCTTTGATTTTTACCGTTAAGGAAAGAATGTTACAGGCTCTTTTCAACCACCATTGAGTGATCTTTTTGTGAAATGAGGTATTGAAAGGAAGCCAAAATCCTAGGGTGGGGATGAGTATCCCCCCTAGGCTGAAATGTACTAATAGCTTTGTTGCTTTGGTCGCAATTCTGAGTTTCTGTATGAGTTTCTGTATAAATTTCTGCGTTAGTGTAGAGGCTTCTGCAGTGGGTTGGACCAGCGCGGGCTCTTGCATGGTTTTTTCCTTTAGCGGATAAAGTGTTTTTTGTATCGGCTTGATACCGTTTCCATATCTAAGACAATAAAAACATCGGCAACATTAAAATCAATATCCCAATAGGGTTCCCCTGCAATCTTTGCCCCCATACTTAAATACGCTTTGAGCAAAGGAGGTATCTTGGGATTAATCACAGCAGGCTGTTTTGGAAAGGCTATGCTTCGGTACGGCGTGACATGTTGTTGGTTTTCAATCATGTACTTGTTGCGAATTTTTTGCATAATTGCTTGTGCTGCTATACCGCCGTCTGCCATGGAAATGCTACCACAGCCGATAAGGTAACGTACGTGGTTGTCGGCGAGGTAGCGTCCAATGGCAGACCAAAGAACACCAATGGTTGCTCCATTTCTATATCTCGAATCGATGCAGGTACGCCCTATTTCTATTGTGCGTCCATGGAAGGGGCGAAGTGCGGATATATCAAACTCGGACTCTGAATAGTAACCTCCAGTTAGTTGCGAGGCGGAGTCAGTCAATACACGGGTATAACCGACAATTTCGTTGCTGTTGGTGTCCTTTACTATCAAGTGAAGGCAATGTTTGTCAAAACGATCTTTGTCTATCCCTCGTACGCTTTTTATCTTTGCACCATACTCATCGGTGAAGATCTGATAACGTAATTTTTGTGCAGCGATAATTTCCTTTCTCTTGCGTGTGAATTTTGCTTCTAATTGAATAGGGGCAGCATCCGTGCTGTGGTTGTCCCTTGTAAGACTGCTAATATGTTTAAGTAGCTGGGTCGCTTGGCTAAGCATTACAGGTTCTCCTGAACTGTTTTGCTTAGACTAGGCTCCCATCATGGCAGTTTGTTTAATGTAATATTGAAAGTTCATGACACCTTTCGAAACCAAAGTTCGAAAGCTTCATTTTCTAAGGTTTTTCGTGCTCTAGTTGTATTAGGCCACCAATACTTGTGAGATGCAGTCATTCTTATTAGAAAATCAAGAAGTGGCATATGCTGGCGTAATACGCGTTTAATTCGGTGTTCTTGTATTGGATGGTACACACCAAAAATATCGAATATTTGTTTAGGGTTTTTCTTAAGCCAAAGCCATGACCCCATTTCTAATGTGAGGGGAATAAAGTCACGCCCTTCATTCTCAACAGAAAGGTAGTCCCACAGATCACCGTGAGTGTGGTATGCATTGGATTGTGGCTCAATATGATAAAAATGATGGTACGGATAACTTTTGTCGAGTGTGTTCTTGAGTGCGGTTACTTCTGCAAGTAGTGGAAATGGACGCGCAGAGTAAGCGAAGGGAAACCATAAACGGTCGTTTAATCCGAAACCTGAGTGACAATCAATGGTAATGGCTTTTTTGTGAGGAATTATTCGCTGATTAACGGTGTTAATTAGCGCTTGGGATTCAGCTTCCATATCTGCATTCTTCTTGCCACGATACCAAGGTAACGCTTTTCCTAGCCGGTGGCCCCCCACCAAAAATGGAACGTTAACTTCCGCGTTAATGGGAGCGTTTCTCATCAAGTCAACGTTATTCCCGTTGCAGCGGCTATGCATAAATATGCCCACGGGGTTCACGATAGGCATAAATAACAGTTTCACTTGGGTTAATAAGTTGATCAAACTGTCGTCCCATTGGAGGCGTTCTGTTAATGATTGCAGAAATGCTAGTATGACTTGGGTGCCGATTCGCTCCATGCCATGTACACCAGAAAAGAAACCTATACATGGGTGATCGATATTATCTGAGCCCAATTCAATTACATCGATGGGAAAACTCTTACCTTTCCAAGTGATACTTTCTGCACGATAAATATTGGATCGTACGGAAGGGTTTGCATCGAGCCTTCCAATCAGAATATCTAGAATCTGCCGCTCTCTGAACATGAAGTAACCATAGGCTAAGAAAAATAAATCGTGGAGACTGAATAATTAAGACAGAGCAGGGTGACGCTTTGATGACAGAAAAGTATACGGTGTCTTGCATCCTGTTTATTTTGAGGGCAGCTGTTGTGAATTACCCTGCAATTTCTTGCATAAGCTGCTATCTCATGTCATACCTAAGAAAAAGGATGATTTGTCATAGGGGTGAATATTGGCTATGTATGATTATATTATTGTGGGTGCGGGGTCGGCTGGTTGTGTTTTAGCGAATCGATTATCAGCGAACCCAAATCATAAGGTATTGCTGTTGGAAGCCGGCCCCAGTGATCGATCGTTATTTGTTAACATGCCAGCAGGGGTCGGACAGCTACTTAAAGGCGGAAAACACAATTGGTGTTTTGACACTGCTCCAGAGCCGCATCTTAATAGTCGTAGCTTATATTGGCCTAGAGGACGGGGGTTAGGGGGCTCTAGTGCCATTAACGGTATGGTCTATATTCGAGGTCATGCGAAAGACTATGATGACTGGGCGGCGCTTGGGAACAAGGGGTGGTCGTATGCTGAAGTATTGCCTTACTTTAAGCGTTCGATGGATCAAGAGAGAGGAGCAAGCGATTATCACGGGATAGGTGGGCCGTTGGTTGTGGAAGACCCTAAGTCTGGTCATGAACTGTTTACAACGTTCATCGATGCTGGTCAGCAAGCGGGTATTCCCTTTAATGCCGACTTTAATGGTGCTGAACAAGAAGGGGTTGGGCCTTATCAAGTCACTATTGCTAAAGGTCAGCGATGCAGCGCATCCTTGGCGTATCTACGTCCAGTGTTGGATCGAGAGAACTTAACCATTATTACGGGGGCGCAGGTCAAACGGCTTATTATTAGTAATAAACAGGTTCTTGGGGTTAAGTACAAAAAGGGCTTTCATCACCACGAAGCAATGGCCAGACGAGAAGTGTTGTTGTGTGCAGGAGCGGTTCAGTCTCCTCAATTACTCATGTTGTCAGGCATTGGTGATAGAGAAGAGTTGATGCGTCACGGCGTTGCGGTAGAGCATCATTTACCGGGCGTTGGTAAAAACTTGCAAGATCATCTTGATGTCTGCGTTCAGCATTTTTGTACCCAGCCTATTACCTTGTTTAGCGAAACTAAATTCCATAACTCTTTTACGACGCTTATTCGTTACTTGTTATTTAAAGATGGGAAAGGCGCCTGTAATGGATTGGAAGCTGGAGCATTCGTAAAGACGAGTCAAGCGCTTGAGCGTCCTGATCTACAGTTACATTTTATTCCCGCGTTTATGCTTGACCATGCGAGAGAAACGGGACCGGATCACGGCTATATGCTACACGCATGCCAGTTGAGGCCGGAGAGTCGCGGGTATATTTCGTTGAACTCATCGGACCCCTTTGCCCCGCCAGCGATTCAACCCAATTACCTGAATAGCACTAGCGATATTGATGTGATGGTGAAGGCCGTGAAGATATGTCGAACCATATTTGCATCACCGGCATTTGATCCGTATCGTGGCGATGAATTTATGCCAGGAGCTTTGGTTCAGACGGATGATGCTATTGCCGATTTTATACGTGATAAAGCAGAGACCATTTATCATCCCGTGGGTACCTGCAAAATGGGCGGTGATACCATGTCTGTGGTGGGTGCTGATCTAAAAGTGAGAGGTTTGTCATCCATACGTGTTATTGATGCTTCCATTATGCCAACGCTGATTGGAGGTAACACCAATGCCGCCGCGATTATGATTGCAGAAAAGGGCGCTGATATGATTTTGGGTAATACCCCGCCGGATGCCGAGTATTACGAACGAACAGAAGCGGGGGAGAAAGGAGAGGTTGCAACAGAAATAATGTGATAAACCCTGTATCTAATAGGGCCAATTGGCATTTTTCTTGGATTTTGCCTTCGTCCTAGGGGAAGCTTCTGGCTCGTCGAATGAAGGCGTTTCTTTATCTGCCGTCTTGTTCGACTTCAAGTTCCAAAAAGGAAGCTTTCGGGTTAACCCTTTAAATTCGTCCATTGTGTCAGTAAAGCCCATGAGCTTTTCAGATGCAATTCTGACCTCCTCAACGTTTTCTGCCACTCTAAATATGACGATGTAAAACTCCATCAGTGCTCGTATTACGGTGGCAATGGCAATGAAGGTTATGGGGCCTGCCACAAATAGGAAAAATAAACCACGGGCAGCCGAGATCAAAAATGCTTCAAAACAAAGGTAGAGAATTGCGAATAGGGTTGAAGCAAGAATAACGAAATAAAGTGCGGGGAACATTTGCACCGTAATAAACTTAGAAAACGAAAAATCGAATAACATTTGGAAAAAAGTCAGAACGTTATTACTTTGATCGTTTTGCGGGTCGCTTTTATTTTCAGGTGTGTTGTCTTCACTTCCTGCGGGTGATCTCATTACTTTCGCTTCCGATGGTTTTATATTGACCTATGATTGGGAGGGCGTTGTTGAGACAGGCTGAGTGAGTGAATCCAGTTGTCGAGTCATCCAGAGCAGCGCGCCTATGCCCGCAATTATATTAGCAGCACTTATACCTATAAAAATACCCTTCAATCCGAAAAAGGATTCTCCAATATAAGCGAGAGGAATACTCAGTAGAAAGAGGCGGACGATGTTTATGGTCAATCCTATCAGTGGTCGCTGCAGCGCATTTAGCGTTGAACCAATGAGCATGACAATCCCTTGGCAGCCATAACTGATGGGAACAATCCAAAGAAACAAACTGGTGGCGTAAATCACATCGGTATTGGTGTTAAAGAGTTTGGCAATGGGGTGTGCGGTGGCGAGAAGTAATAGGGTAATAAACAGTTCCCACAGGATAGTAAATACAAGTGCAACGCGTAGGCTCTGCTTGATACGTGATTGCTTGCCAGCCCCGAAATTTTGGCCGACAAAAGGGGTCATGACAGACGACAGCGCCATAATGACAACCATGGCAAGTGCTTCGATTCTGGTGCCTACGCCGTAGCCTGCAACAGCGGCTTCGCCGTAGCCTGAGACCAGCCGGGTCAGCATTCCCAACACGATGGGTCCAATAAGGTTGGTTGTTGCGGCTGGTATGCCAATGGTGAGCATGGCTTTCCAGTCGTGTAAAATTGAAGGCAGCGTTGTTCTTAAGCGAGTAAAACCAAACCCTTCGAGGGTGATCATTTTCTTTTTCTGTGCGAGCAAATAGATGACGGCGACAGACGCGACAAACCAAGAAATAATGGTAGAGATAGCCGCCCCCTGAATACCTAGTGCTGGTATAGGGCCAAGGCCAAAGATCAATATAGGGTCTAGAATACCGTTGGCCAATCCTGCTAATGCCATAATGATACTGGGTGTTTTGGTATCACCTGTGGCTCGAATGGTGCTGTTGCCAATCATTGGGATATAGAGAAACACTAACCCGCTAAACCAGATGTTCATGTAATCGGAGATTAGAGGCAGCGTGTTTTCATCGGCTCCTAGCAATCGAAATATCGGACTTTGCAGCATGATGCCAAGGAGTGAAAGGGGGATAGCGGAGGTGACAGCCAGCAGAAGTGCATGGGTGCAAATACGTTTTGCCGAGCGTCTATCGCCTGATCCAATTTTCGCTGACAGGATGGTGGCGGTGCCGATACCAAAGCCCATGGCAGTATTCATGAGTACAAAGGAGACGGGAAAAGTGAAGCTGACAGCGGCCAGTTCTTTCGCACCCATAAGCCCGATAAAGAACGTGTCGACTAAATTGAATAAGAGAATGGCCAATATGCCGCCGACCATAGGCAGGGTCATTCTGCGAAGAGTAGGAACAATCGGGGACTGGGTTAACGTAGGCTTATGGGAAATCGGTGTTTTTGTGTCGATCATGTACGAAACTCAAAGTACTGAAGCGACACATTATCCCATAGATTGAGCGATAATCGTCGAATTATTATTCGACGATAAAACTGGTGAACAAAATCGCTTCAATGTCCGAGGGCTCGCTTTCCTCATCGAGTGCAGCGACAACAGCGGCCAATGCATCTTCTTTGAGTTTGATTTTACCATCAGGAGACGTAAGGCTGGTTTCATCTTGGCGACTGAAAAGCATGACCAAGTTATGGCGGATAAATGGTAAATGCCGATCAATGGCTTCTGCCGTCGCGCTTCCGCTGACCTGTAAGGTAATCTCTGCTTTGACGTAACTCAGATTTTTGGACTGGTAGTTGGTGATGATGGCAGGTGATAGCGGTACATATTGGACACCACCACCGTCACCGTCTCCCTCAGCGCTTGCGTATGAGCAGAAAACTATGGTGCTTAAGGCAATCAATAGGTAGTTGAGAGGCTTCATATGCGTGTCCACGGATGGTTGATGGGGTTGTGCTATTTCAAAAGAATAGACAATTTTAGCTATTTTGCGCTATCCACCACTAACTTATTGGTAACTTTTAAAGTCTGTGGGTAAGAGCTTTATTGGGGCGCTGAGTACTTGATTTGGCGGCAGAAATCACAGTTTTGGGGATAAAATGTTGAGTTGCTTAAAAAGTGTGATTATTCCCTTCACAGATAAAGAAAATAGACTATTTTTACTCAAGGGCAGTTACCAAAAACAATAAATATGAAGGTGTGTCATGGCGGGTAAGCGCATAGAGGCTCAGGATTATCGAATGAATACCAGCTTAGGGCCTTGTATTCTAATGGGGGCAGTGTCCTGGTTGGCGTTATTTTCGCTGTATCAGTGGTTTAACTAGGCCTGGGCCCAACTTCGGTTGACTCTCGTCTATACGGTTACGGGGAATTAAGTCGAGAGTCTACTACTCGTCCCATGTTATTTAGTCGCTGTTGTTGAGCGTTGTAGAGGATAAATATGAGAACCATTCATAAATTTCAGTTGGATATTAGTACCGATTCTCAGATATTGGAATTGGCAGAGGGTAGTCGCTTACTGCATGCAGAGTACGTGATGCCAATCCGAGCAATAAATCTTTGGTTTGAGGTAACAGCCGATATGACGGCTTGTACAGCGCCTCATAAATATCGGATTTTTGCTACAGGCGACGGTATACCCGATCAGGGAGAGTATGTTGCTACCGCGATTGATCAATATTTACCTGAGTCCTATCACATCTATGAATTGATCGATTGATTTCGCAGGTAAGAGATTCTCTAAAAAGGGGTGCGGCTGCGCCCCTTTTTTTGTTTTGGACAAAGTTATTGTCGTCAATTTGGTCGTGGCTGGGGTAGAATTTCTAGCATTCAAATCAGGCAACTAGAATATAGAGAGCTATGACAGATCTGGAAACAATTGGGAAATATACCATTGAAGGAGTACTGGGGCGTGGGGCTATGGGGGTGGTTTATAAGGCCTATGACCCAAATATTGCCCGTACCGTTGCGGTAAAAACAATTCACGGCAACTTGCTCTCCAGTGAAATGGGAAAGGAAATGCTACAGCGCTTCCAGACCGAAGCCCAAGCGGTTGGCCGATTGACGCACCCTAATGTCGTGGGGATTTTTGATTTTGACCAAGATCGTGGTACTCCCTATTTTGTGATGGAATATGTAGAGGGGAAGGATCTTAAATCCCTAATCAAGCAAGGTACAGTGTTTACCGCAGAAGAAGTTGTTCGTATCACCACTGAGATCCTCACCGGTCTATCCTATACCCATAAGCTGGGTATCGTGCATCGAGATATCAAGCCGGCTAATATTTTCATTACCGAAAAAGGCGAAGTGAAAATAGCTGATTTTGGTATTGCTCGAATGGATGATTCGGAGCTGACACAAGTGGGCAGTGTGCTAGGAACTCCGTCTTATATGTCGCCTGAGCAGTGTATTGGAGCGGGTGTTGATGCGCGCTCTGATTTGTTTTCTGTGGGTACATTGCTGTATGAAATACTCACGGGCAAAAAACCTTTTCGAGGTGATCAGACCAACGCGATCATCCATAATGTTATCAATCTAAAGCCGGAGCCTCCGTCACAGGTAAGAAAGGAGCTGTCGGGTAGCTTTGATCATGTGGTAAAAAAAGCGTTAGCGAAGAACGCGAGCCAACGCTATCAAACCGCACAGGAATATATTGATGATCTTGCGAAGATTAGTGCGGGAGGGCGCGTTTCTGGTGGTAGCCAGAAATGGTGGATTACTGCTGCTGTTATCGGAGCATTAGCAGTTGGCGGAGGGGTCAGTTACACCCAGTTATCGACTGATTCTGTGGTAGTGGACCCAGCCTCTGGTTCAGTTAGCACAGTCTCTACTGTGGCAGATAGTTCTGATATGTCAGACATCGGATATTCCGAGCCTGAACGGTTGGCAGCGAAGCTAACCCCCGCAGAACTGGATAAAGTTAATCGCTTGTTGGATGTTGCTCGTGCGCATTATTTGGTCGGGCGTTTAGTCTCACCTCAGGGCAGCAATTCCTACGACGCCTATCGAATGGTATTGGGTGTTGATAGCGAGAATTTAAAAGCCAAGCAAGGTCTTGATGAAGTTCGGAATCGTTTCTTTAAGCGAGCCAATATTTTATGGCTACAAGGGGAAAAGGATGAAGTTCGACGTCACTTAACGCTTGCGGAGGAGCTATTTGAGGGCGAACCGCTACTGGATGAGCTCAGGGCGCAAGTACGAAAAGGCTAGAATGCGCGGTTATTGGTAGCTGTCCGGTAACCGCACGGTAAATGCATCATCAAGATGCTGCTGAGCCATATCCCAATCTTCATTTTCTCTGGCGGTATTGGCCAACGATAAGTGTGCCTTCGAAATAAGTGAGCGTGCTTGGCTTATTTTTACTGAATTGGGGTTCAACTGGATCAGTTTGACGAGGTAGTACGTGGCGGTACCTTGTGTCTCTGCTGGCGTCAGTCGCTCTGCTTGCTTGGCTTGTTTTAGTTGTTCAAACAGGTAATTCTCTTCTTCAGCGGGTGATGCGAAGGATATTGGTGAGCTTTTTGTGTCAGATGTGGTGATAGGCAGCGAAGCCGTGACTTCTTCATTGGGGATAATAGGTGGTGCTAATTCTATTATCGGTGTGGTTGTAACTGGTGCCAACGCTGAATCGGTTGTGGGTGTTATTTCGGCGGAGGGGCTGGAGGCATTGGTTTCTGCGGTTTCTACTATGCTCGGTTGCTTGCTCCAAGGGTTTGGTACCGGAGTAGTGGGCTCTGTATTTACCGCATCGTGACTGGAAGGTGGTGAAGTCTTGACTAATGTGACCCCCATGGATATAGCAGCCACGAGGGCAAGGCTTATTGCCATAATTACAGGAGTGGAGGTTTTTTTCGACGGTGTTGATACTGCTTCAATGGTAGGGGCTATCTGAGGTGATGTTTCACCATTGACGAGCGTGGAATCGTGTGGTCCTGTACCGGCTGTAGGAGTAGAAATAGGGGGGGGATTGGTGCTTTGTCCGGCAACCAGTGTCTCTTCTTCAGTGTTGTCATTATTTACAGTTGGGATGTTGGTTGACGTAGATATGAGTGTTTCTTCATCATCAATATCAACTTCCAGGTTGGTGATAGTGGATATCACCGTTTCCTCATCATCAGGATCTAAAGCGGGTACCCTTGCTGGAGCGGATGGGCTGTTACTCAGCATGCCCGCAGGCATAATCATGGTGGCTTCATCTGGGTCAGGTTCAGCAGCAGATTTGCTGTCTGTCTGTTCCATATTGAGGCCTGATTGAGTGCTGAGCAAGGTGGGTTCACTGGGCCCGGAAGTGACGGGAGTCGTTGAAACCTTGTGTGTTACCTTAGCATTGGGGTGGATATTGTCTGAAGGTAATTGAGTGACTAAGGTTGCGTCAGGGTCATTACATTCATCCGTGACATCATTCTCATTTGTGGTCGGAGAGGGTAATTGCTGGATCTCTGTGTCCAACTCCCCTCGCAGTGTAATAAAGCTGGCGATATCAATGGGAGTGGTTTTTTGAATGCGATCCAGCGTCGGTATAGCCTGGCGTTGGAAGGCAGGTTCTCGTTGTGCTTTATCTAGAATCGAGCGATGAAGTTCGTCATAGGAAATTCGTTGATCTCTATAATCGATGAACAGGGCGACGATTTCTTCCATTGCTTAATAACCATATAGTAAAGGCGCCGAGATAGGCGCCTATTTGCGAAATACGGTTATAGTATCAATTGGTTAGATTGACTGAAAGAAAAACTCACCAGCTTCATGTCCTGCGAATCGGGCTGGAGCGTATTCGGGTACCTGTTCATGGTTTAATTCTAGCGCTCTACGTCGGACTTTACCTAGCACATCCCGGTAGATAGCGTGCCCTTCGGTAACGCCCTCAATCTTGTTCAATGTTTCTAGGAATGCTTGAGAGAATACAGAATGACCGCTGCCGCCGCCATCCAGTACCGGGGCGATCCCGCCGGATGTCAATACTGTTCTAGCACGTGCCCTGGACATTATTTCTACCCATTCACCGTGGGCCTCATCTGTCATCGCTTCGTTAATCCTCGGTACAGACGCCATGGAGAGCGTTCCTGCATAACAAGAGTCAGCGACTACCAATACATGCTTGGCTGGCATGGTGTTTAGAATATCTGAGATGGATACATTTGAAATCCAGTTGGCTGTATTGCCTGGCTCTGCATCAACCGGCAGCCAATAGCCTCGGCTATTTACATCATCCAGTTCACCGTGACCGGCGTAATAGATGAGTAAATTATCCTTAGGTGTTAGCTTTGAACGCAGTGTATTTAGTGCAGATAAAATGTCATAACGCGTTGCGTTAAGAAGGGTGGTTGTCTCAAACCCAAACTTGGTTCGCAGCAGTTCTTCTGCTTCGGTAACGTCGTTCTTGGGTGTTTCTAGGTCTGGGTAGTAGGCATAACGATTGTTACCGATCACAAGTGCATGATATTTGCCCAAGTCTAGGTCTTTATTGGTACGAAGTGGTGCAGAGCGAGACTCTTGAGTTGAGCTGGCCAATTGCTTCTTGGCGGTGACGAGTGAAAAGTCAAAACTCACGACTCGACCTTTCTTATCCGTTGCTTCTAGTTTTACTGTGGTGCGCACGGACTTAACAGGAACGTTTACCCAGAACAAGCTGTAATCATCAACTTGGGTGGCTCTGCCGTTCACTTTGAAGTTTTTTAGGCCTTCGGGTGCTTTAATCTTGCCGACAATCTCTTTTTCTTTGGTGCCAGAACGTAAGCGAATTGTTGGAATGCCACGCATTAATGCCATTGGTGGGTCGATAATTTCAATTGACGGAGCTTGCCCATTTGAAGCAACCAGCATTTGCTGTTGGTTCACGTCTTCTGTGGTTGATTCAATCTCATTGGACATGCTTTCTGCATCATAGCTGAGTGTGGCGAGTTGGGATTTTTGCGCGGCAACGTTGGCTTTAGCCTTAGACAGCGCTAAGCGTAAGGCTTTGATAGTTTCTCTGCTTTGCTCGTGAATGGCTTTTGATTCTTGGGCAAATAGCTCGAGTTCCTTTTCTTTTTGACTCTTCTCTGCGGCAACGAGGGCATGCTTGCCGTCTTTAAGTTGCTTCTGTGTGCGAGCGAGTCGAGATTGCATCGATTCTAATTGCTGGTTCTTGGTGCGAACTACGTCCTTCAGCGCATCGAGTTCTTTTTGCGCATTTGAGTTGATTTCTACTGTTGAGGCATAGAGAAGGTCATCATTCTTCATGCCGGATGCTCGTCTATACCAATTAAGCGCGATTGCCTTGTCTTGGGTTACCCCTAGGCCTTTTTCGTAAAGGTTACCAAGGTTAATCTGTGCACGAGAGAAGTTCTGCTCTGCTGCCTTTTCATACCACTGTACGGCAAGCGCATAATCGGGTTGCAACCCTAAGCCTTTCTCAAATATTTCACCGACATAGGTTTGCGCTTCGGGGTCACCTGATTGGGCGACGGGAAGCCAAATTTTCAACGCTGTAGCGTAATCTGCGCGATCAAAGGCGACATATTCGCCACCGCGGATTTCACAATCTGACGCTGACGTCTTAATGGGGCGGCGCGCTGTGATATAGGTTGAAAAGCTGCCTAGCTTCCTAACTTGTCCAGGTAGCAGGCAGTCAATGATTAACAGGTCATCTGCATTGCGAGAGGCTTCCTTGGGGATGTCGGTGCTGCCATTGATGGCGCAGCCAGCCAACAGGGTAATGCTGAATGCGATGCTACCGGTGAGAAAAGCACGGAGTGCGTTAGTGTTCATAATGGATAACCTCATGATTCTACCTTGTGTACCTGCCAGATGTATCTGTGTGACCTTAACGTTACCACCCAGTATATAAACACTGGGCCGGTAATAATGGTGAATAATGCACATTTTAGATGGGTAAAATTTGCAGCAGCTTACCATCGAGCGCTGTAATCTGACCCTCGTTGAGCAGCTTAGTCTACAAATGATTCATATGACTTAACTTTTTCGAGGACACCGGGCCATAACTCGCTCCAACAGCATGTATGGTCTGCTTCCTCGATCAGGTGGAATTCGGCGCGTTTTTGTTTTTCGGAGACCGTTTTGATCCAATCTGCTTTGATATTGTCATCATCTTCCCCAGCATAGTGGAGTTGGATGATGTTGTTTCTTAATGGAGGCTGCTCAGCGGGATTGATAGACTCCATTAATGGCGTGTATTGGTGATACGTGGTCCACTCGAAAATATCCAAATTACCCGCGACAGTCACCAGTATTCGTACTTTGGGTATCTTTTCGGCCATAAGCATGGCAAGCGCGCCACCGCCGCTATAGCCGACCAGTACGATATGATCGTAGTGCTTACTGTAGTTGGAGAGGGCACTGATCATGCTATTGACGACTTTTTCGCTGTAGCGTCGAAGTGTCCACCAGGTTGGGTCACATTGGCTGTCCTCTGGGTTGAAGTAGCACGGGCGCCCGAGATAGATTGCGGGCTGGGAATCTTGCTCCATCAACCCAAGCAACAATGGATTGAGTGGCGTTGGATTAAGGGTAAATTTGCCATTTACATATGGTCGTCCGTCACCGCCGACATAAACATGAAGAAAACGCTGTTTTCTTTCATCAGTTTGATCGGTAAAAGCGGCTGGGTTGACATACACTTTATGGATGAACGGGTTACCAGAAACCGTTTGGAGGTTGGCTTTGTAGTCTTTGGCTACATTTTGTTCGTATGGGGTGGAGCTACAACTAAGCAAGGCTCCACACAGAATGAGGCAAATTGTACGATAAAATAGGCGCTGACGTTTTTTCATGATGAATTGCTTTCGTTGGTTCAAGGAAGCTGTTGATTTATTGTGATAAAAAGTTGGTTGAATGCCAACTCAAAGGTAATATTAGTAAATCGGAATTACCCTATTAAGACAACGAGAATTATATATGTCATTGGTACTCACAATTGTACGCCAGCCGCAGGGAGTTGAACTAGCGCAAACACGCATGACTTTTGACGTTGCCGGTGGAACTATCGGCCGCAATGCTGAGAATAATTGGCAATTACCGGACCCTGAACGGTTTGTATCTTCTCGTCATGCAAGTATTCGTTGCGAAGGTAATCAGTTTTACTTAGTTGATACCAGTACAAATGGTGTATATCACAATAATACCGATGAAGCGTTGGGCACTGGAAACCAAGTGGCGCTGACTCAGGGTGATAGGCTGTATTTTGGTGAGTACGAATTAACCGTCGACTTAGAAGAGTCACCGGTTGCCGATAATATGAATCTCAATGACTTTGACCAATGGTTAGATCCTAAGCCTGCTAGCGATTTTAATATCGTGGATACTGCGGGAGGGGCTGACCTTCTGTCTGAATCTGAAGAGCTTGACCCCTTAGCAGCATTGGATAAAGCAACCTCAAGCGTAGGCGTCGGGAGCTCTGGTAACGGGGGGATTCCTGATGAAGATTGGCTGGGTTCAAGTCAACCTGATAATGCATTGCCGATCGAACAGGCCTTTTCGTTACCGCCGTCAGTGAGCGATAATGACGCTCCTCTGGCTCCTCTTCCCGTTGCTCCCGTAGAAGTAGCGCCAGAGCCCGTAACACCGGTTTCAGCACAATCTATTCCTGATGATTGGGATATTGACGACTTACTCGGCGGAGATGACCTTGATAGCGCCAGTGATATGCCAATTCTGGCTGCTGCTCCGCCTCCGCCGGCGCCAGTGGTAAAGCCAACCCCAGCAGCTCCTGTTGTCGAGCCACCTCCAGCAGTGATTTCTGCCGCGCCTTCTGCAATGACCAGCGATGCTGAAAAAGGTCAAATTCTTGATGAAATTGAATCCTTGTTATCAGCCGATGTGGAGCTTCCTGGTGCGCAACAAGACGCTCAAGATGTCGCGCAACAGGAAACTAATGAATTAGATGCTTTTCTAGGCCTTGATGACACGCCTACACCGATAGCGGCCGCAGCACCTGTAGCGCCACCAAAAGAGGTTGTTGAGAAAAAAGCTGCGCCGATTCCGACACCAGCGAAGGCAACGATTAAGAGCGAGAAGAAAGCGAGTGCCCCTGCGAGTGTTCAACCAACAAATAAGGCAAGTGCGGGTGCATCGTCAAATACAGATGAATTGATCGAAGCGCTGGGTCTTGATCCTGCGCAAGTTGATGACGAGCAAAAAGCTAACTTTAACCAGTTGATAGCGGATATTACAGTTGAGTCGACGAGAGGGTTGATGGCTGTATTGGGTGCACGAAATGCCATCAAGAACGAGTTTAGAATGAACGTCACCCTCATTCAAGCGGCGGAAAATAACCCGCTCAAGTTTTCACCCAATGTTGAAGAAGCATTGAAGAATATGTTTACGGCGCAAAGCAACGCATACCTTCCCGGCGTGTTGGCAGTGCGCCACGGTTTTCAGGATATAGCTGATCATCAAATAGCCGTTATTGCGGGGATGCGGGAAGCATTTAATTCCATGATGAAGCAATTTGACCCGAGCAATCTCTCGATGCGATTCGATAAGCAGCAGAGCAAAGGTGGCTTGATGAAGGGAAAAAGTGCAAAGTATTGGGAATCTTACGCAGAGTTTTACAAAGATTTGGCAAATAATATGGAAGATGCTTTTCAGGATCTGTTTGGGGAAGATTTTGCCGAAGCATACGAGCAGCAAATGAATACGCTTGCCACCGCTAGAAATAAAGATAGATAGTCATAAATAGGAGGTTTTGGATGTTTGATCGTGGGATGCAGTTGGGGAAAGTTGCGATTGTCTTAATTGCTGTATTACTAGGTGCTGGTTGCAGTACGACAGCAAAAATGCTCAATCTAGATACAGAAGCAGTGGTGGACTTTCAAGTTTGGCCTAAAATCAATCCGGACGACAATGGGCGTGCGTCACCTCTAGTAGTGCGCGTATATGAATTGAAGGATTCTCGTCAATTCTTGGCTGAAGACTTTATCGATCTTTTTGAAGAGAGCAAAGAGCGTTTGGGTGCTGATCTTATTGCCGAACATCGGTTGCGAGAATTGACTCCGGGTCTCAATCGTACAGAAACGTTCAAACTTTCCCCAGAAGTGAAGTATATCGGGTTGTTAGGTGAGTTTATTCAGTATGAAAATGCTCAGGCTCGCGTAGTGTTTGCCATTGAGCCCAATAGAACGACCAATAAAATCATTTGGATCAATAAGACGAAATTGAAAGTCGGTGATGGCGAAAAGCCTGAAGACGAATAATAAAAAGGATATAGGGTAATGTCCCAGAGCAATAAAGTTGTCTGGTCTGAAGGTATGTTTTTACGGCCGCAGCACTTTCAACAGCAGGATCGATATTTCGAACGTATTGTTGATGCGAGATGCAACGCGGTAGACAATTACGGTTGGGGATTTCAAGAAATCTCGGTAGATCAAGATCTCCTTAAAGTGGGTAAGATCTCATTGCGCTCTGCGAGCGGGGTTCTTCCTGATGGCACGCCCTTTAATCTGCCACAAGAAGATAATGCACCAGATATCATTGATATTCCTGAGAATGTTCATAATGAAATGGTCTATTTGGCGATTCCCTTACGTCGTGCTGGTTCTCTGGATGTCACCATGGGAGAGAATCCACAGGGGCTTGCTCGGTACCATTCGGCGGATTCTGATGTGCGTGATGCTGCCGATAACAGCGGTGATCTTCAGCAGATTCAATTGGGGGCATTACAGCTGAAGCTGCTGCGAGAATCCGAAGACCTTTCTGGATATGCTTGCCTGGGCGTTTGCCGGATTATCGAAAGTCGAGAAGATAAGCAAGTTATATTGGACGACCAGTACATTGTGAGTTGCGTGGATATTAAAGCAACCGCTCGATTGAGTGGTTTTTTATCTGAGCTTGTCGGCTTGTTACACCACCGAGGCGAGGCACTGGGGTCTCGATTAGCGGATAGTGGGAGGGCTGGATCGGCTGAAGTTGCTGACTATATGTTGTTGCAATTGGTGAATCGATTAGAGCCATTAACGATACATCTTTCGACAATAAAGAATCTCCACCCTTTAGCGCTATATACAGAATTAGTGCAAATGGCAGGGGAGCTATCGACGTTTACCTCGAGAAGTAAGCGGCCGGCTGAATTCGCACATTATTTGCATGACCAGCTGCAAGAGACCTATGTATTGGTGTTGCAGTCATTGCGTCAGAACTTAAGTATGGTTCTTGAGCAGACCGCTGTTTCCCTTGAGCTTGCGGAACGAAAGTACGGTATACGTGTGTCGCCCATCAATGATCGCTCTTTGGTTAATACAGCAACCTTTGTGTTGGCGGTTAAGAGTGATTTACCTGATGATGAGTTGCGCTCGCGCTTTCCTGCGCAAATTAAAATTGGTCCGGTAGAGAAAATACGCCAATTGGTCAATGCTCAACTGGCTGGCATTGGCTTACGTGCATTACCTGTTGCACCGAGGCAGATCCCGTATCATGCTGGGTATACGTATTTTGAACTTGATCGAAGTAGTGAGTATTGGCGCGACCTTCAGCAATCAGGTGGTTTTGCTGTTCATGTCGGAGGGGATTTCCCCAGCCTAGAAATTGAATTTTGGGCAGTAAGAGAATAACTAGAGCGATACGGCTGCAAGAGGTGTGATCATAAGAGCCGCACTCATGTCGTTAACGGGTTTGCACAAAGAGATTAGCTATGTCAGATGATGATCGTACCCTGATACAAAGTTCAGGCCCTATTCGGCCTAACCCAGGAGGCAGAGGCCCTGCACCTGCGCCGCCTCCTGCTGGAGCGCCGCCGGCTGCACCACCACCACCGCCATCGACGCCATACCAACATACTCCTCCGCCAATGATGGGGCATCAGACGTCCACTCGAATTGACGTGTTTGACGGGCTAAACCCTGTGGTAAATGCGGCTTCTACGCTGTTGAGTTTAATGGCTAAATTACGCAACACAGCATCTCATGCGAATGTATCAGGGTTGTTTAATCAGATATCTCAGGAGCTGAAGCAATTTGAGGCGAGACTTAAACAAGAAGGCGGGCGTCCCGAGGTTGTGCTCGCATCGCGCTATTGTATTTGTGCTGTTCTTGATGAGGTAGTACTGAATACGCCATGGGGTGCCAACAGTGCTTGGGGGCAAAAAACACTATTGAGCGCATTTCATAACGAAACCGCAGGAGGGGAGAAGTTTTTCCTTATTCTTGATCGAATGAAGCAATCTCCTGGAGAGAACTTACATGTGTTGGAGTTGCTGTATCTGTTGATCAGTTTTGGCTTCGAAGGCAAGTATCGTGTACAGGATAGAGGACGTGATCAATTAGATAGTATACGAGATGATCTGTATCATGCTATTCGACGTTTTCGAGGGCAGCCTGAGGCTGATTTGTCCCTTGATTGGCGTCAAGTCGAGGGTAGGTTGTCCTCCATGGTCCATTACATTCCGCTTTGGGTTGTTGCTGCTTGTGTTGGCGCTGTGATGTTGTTGACCTATTCAGGGTATCGTTTTGCTTTATACAACACATCGACACCACTGTATGAACAATTTCTTGAACTAGAAGAAAAAGACGCAGAGACGGAAAAGCCATAGGCTTCTTAGCGCCACACCCGTCCGCTTTTTAACTGACGAATTCGTATCTAGAGGGAATTCATGAAACGTATTGCTGCATTTTTCACCGATAAGCGTGTGCTTACTTTTATCGGGCTATTGGCTTTGTCCGTATTGATTTGGTTTGGGGGGCCTTTGTTTCGATTTGGCGAGGATAATTACGCGCCGCTAGGAACAGAGGTGTCTCGACTTATCGCAATTGTTAGTATTTTTGTGTTGTGGGGGCTGATGAGCCTCTGGGGTGTTTGGAGAAACAAGCAAAGAAACAACAAACTGCTAAGCGATGTGCAGGGCCTTGAGAGTGATGCTGCTCCGGCCGGGGACGGTGGTGGTGAAGAAGTGGCCGTATTACAAAAACGTTTTACAGAAGCGTTGTCGGTCCTGAAGAAAACCAAGTTTAAGCAAAAAAACGGCAGCAAAGCGCTGTATGATCTTCCGTGGTACATCGTGATTGGGCCTCCAGGATCGGGTAAAACTACAGCATTGGTTAACTCTGGGTTAGAATTCCCTTTGTCGGACCAATTGGGTAAAGGTGCGATTGGTGGCATTGGTGGAACTCGAAACTGCGATTGGTGGTTTACGAATGAGGCCGTCATTATCGATACCGCAGGTCGGTATACGACACAAGACTCTCATAAAGTGGTTGATAGTAAAGCATGGCAGGGGTTTCTCAGTTTGTTGGTGCGCCATCGTAAGCGCCGCCCTATCAATGGTGCCATTATCGCCATTAGCATTCAGGATATTTTAACGCAAACCTCTGATGAGAGGGTGTATCACGCCAGAACCATCCGTTCCCGTATTGATGAGTTGGTTGAAAGTCTCGGCATTAATTTTCCCATTTATGTCATGTTTACGAAATGTGATTTGGTTGCGGGCTTTAGTGAGTTTTTTGAAGAGCTTGGTATTGAGCAGCGTGAGCAAGTATGGGGTATGACCCTACCTTTACCGGATGAAGGTAAGCCTCAAGCATTTGATACCAAATTATTCCAACACAAATATTCTGAACTGTTGAGCAGACTGCAACCAAAAGTGTTGGATCGAGTTCATCGTGAGCGTGATGCTAAGCGTCGTGCCGCAATCTACAATTTCCCTAATCAATTTGAAACCATGCGATCGCCTATTGAGGATTTTCTGGCGCAAACCTTTGGGCTCAATCGATTCCAGGAACAACCTTTATTACGTGGGGTGTACTTCTCTAGTGGTACCCAAGAAGGTACGCCGATTGATCGAATGATGTCTTCTGTAGTGTCTAATTTCGGGTTGCCTCCAGAAGTTGCTAGCCTCACACCAGGACAGGGCAAGGCATTTTTTATTAATCGACTGTTCAAAAATATTATTTTTCCTGAAGCTGAAATGGTGGGTTCTAACCGTCAATATGAACAACTTCTGAAATGGATGCGTCGTGGTGCCTTCGGTGGTTTGGCCGTGATGTTTGTGGTGAGCATTATTGTGTGGACCGCAGCCTATAGCCGTAATCAAACGTTTTTAGAGCAAGTTGCTGGGCATATTGATCGCTATCAAGATTTTGCCTCAAATATTCGTGAAGATAATCATGACTTACGGTTGGTGATTCCTGCATTGCAAGAGTTGAAGCGTGCAAGTGAAATCTATGATCAGGAGAGTTTGCCCTGGTTAGCGGGCTTAGGATTACATGATTCTCGAGTTGATAAAGCCGCTAAGAAAACCTACCTTGAGCAGCTGCAAGCACTGCTTCTTCCTAGAATTGACTGGCGTTTCCAGCAGTACCTAAATGCTGCGAAATCTACTGACCCAGAGTTGCATGAATCATTGCTGGCTTATTTGATGTTGGGCGATAGCGATAAGCTAGATCCGGCGATATTAAAGGGCTGGTTGTTACGGGATTGGGAGAATCAATTTCGTGGACAAGATGAAGTTCAGCAAGTGCTGACTGTGCATCTAGATACCTTACTTGAAAATCCGATGACTCCTGTTGTGTTAAATCCGCAAGCGTTAGATCGCGGGCGCTCAGCGTTGCGTCAAGTGCCGGTTGCAGGCCGTATTTACAATCGAATTAAGAGCGATCCATCTTATAGTCGAGTGGTAGACCTTCGGGGATTACTGGGTGATAGTACTCGCACGGTGTTCGCGAATAAGAAGAATGCCAAGCTCTTTAGTATGCCTTATATGTTTACCAAAGAGGGCTACAAGACTGTGGACCTATCGAAGGATTCTCCCATTATCAAAGAGATGTTCTCTGATCGTTGGATCTTGGGTGATGAAGCTGATGCAGTCTACAACAACAATGAATTGGGTAAAATAAGCGAGCGTATTCGAAGCCTCTATATGGCTGAATATATCGATCGATGGAGTAGCTTTGTCAATGGCATGTCGGTTAATGCTTTTTCAGACCTACAACAGAGTCGTCGTATTTTAGCGCTTCTCGCCGATCCGGTGTATTCTCCAATTTTGGCGGTACTGAATGTCACGGCTGAAAATACGGAGCTTTCACCTAAAATCCCGAAAGTGAAAATCAAAAATAAGAAGGCGGGTGCAATAGCCAGTTTCTTCAGTGGTGATGGTAATTCGGGCGACGGTGGTGTTTTCAAACAGACTCCTGTCGATAAGCATTTTAGAGAAATTAATCTTTTATCCGAGGCCCAGGAAGGTGTTCCAACTCGGATCAGCGGAACCATGTTGACGCTGCGAAATGTGCAAGCGTATCTGGATGAAATTAACTTGGCACCCAACGCAGCAGAAGCTGCCTACAATGCTGCCAAAGGTCGTATGACGGGGGCTGGCGGCGACGTGATTAAGCAGTTACGCATTGATGCTTCTAGTTTACCAACATCGGTTCAGCGCTGGCTATTTACTGTCGCAGATGAAACTTGGCGGCTGGTGTTGTTAAATGCTAAAGCCCATGTAAATAAAGAATGGAATACGCAGGTATATCGTCGTTATGTTTCAGCCTTGTCTAATCGCTATCCACTCTATGAAAATGCGGTAGACGAATTGGCAGTTTTTGACTTTTCAGAATATTTTAAGCCAGAAGGTGTGCATGATCGTTTTGTGCAAGAATATATAACGCCCTTTGTTGACGTAAATGATTCATGGACAGTGAAGCGGTTGGACGGAAGAGGATTGGCTATCTCTGGTAATAGCATCGATCAAATGCGTCGTGCGGTACAGATTAAGACGATGTTGTTTGCATCGAACCCAACAGCTCCTGGATTCAGCTTCAAAGTGAAGCCCTATAGAATGGATTCAAGTGTGCGCAAGTTTGATTTGTCTTTCGGTGATCAGCGGCTGCGCTATACCCATGGACCTAAGATATCGAAGAGTGTCAATTGGCCCGGTGACGGCGGTACAAATGTAAGAATGATATTCGAAGATCTGAACGATTCCATAAAACGCGTGACCTATGATGGGCCGTGGGCATTTTTTAGGTTAATGGATGAATCAACAGTGAGCCAAACTCGTAGGTCTAATGTCTATCACGTGACATTTGCGACATTGGGCAGAAACGCAACGTGGCAGGTAACGGCAAAGAGCATTAATAACCCGTTTCAATCCAAAGCAATCTCTCGCTATCGCTGCCCGGAGGCATTGTAACGATGCATGATCTCAGTAGTACACCACAAAGCGGTGCTGGCCTTTACGGCAAGCTTCCTGCACATGGTGATTTTTTAAGCAGAAACCTATCGCCAGAGTTTGTACAGGGGTGGGATGATTGGTTACAGCGATCTGTTGCCAGTAGTCAGGAGCAGTTGGGTGGTCGCTGGCTTGATTTATATTTGACCAGCCCATTGTGGCGCTTTGCTCTTTCTCCGGGTGTTATCGATAGCAATGTGTGGGTAGGAGTGATGATGCCCAGTGTCGATAAAGTGGGGCGGTACTTTCCCCTAACATTAGCGGTGCCTTATCCGCAAAGCACGAGCCCCGTTGAGTTGATGGTGAGCGGAGAAAGCGTATTTAGAGAGCTAGAGCAAATAGCGTTATCTGGGCTGGATGAGCATGGCTCGGTTGAGAGTGTTAATCAGGCCCTGGAGAGTATTCCCCCTATTCAATTATCTGGCATTGCGACCAAGTCTGTTGCACTGGATTTTTCGCGCCCTATAGCGCTTCAAATGGAAAAAGCGGAGCAAAATCCGCTGTTAAGCCACCCTTTTTTACTGGATTGTTTCCTACAACAGCGTTTACCAAGCTATAGTTTATGGTGGAGCACAGGGTCAGAATACGTCACGCCTTCTTTTTTGGTCTCTGGACATTTACCACCTGCGCAAATGTTTGTGGCAATGCTGGATGGTCAGTGGCAGCAGTGGAGCTGGAATAGCCCGTTTGGCGTGATTCCACAAAACGAGCAACTGATACCTGTACCTGATTCGGCGGGAGATGATGAGTCTACCGTCATTAATGAAGAGCAAATGAATGACTGAGCAGTCCTGGTTAGAGAGTGCGACAACCCATTGCGGGGCTGTTCGTAATATGAACGAAGATTCTTTGATGTCGCGAACAGAAGACAGTTTCTGGGTCGTGGCTGATGGTATGGGAGGGCATGATGCTGGCGAAGTCGCTAGTGAGATGATTACTACTGCTCTCGGTAAAATGAATACTGACTTAGACATACCCGATTTAGTTGATAGCATAGAAGATACCTTGCTTGAAGTGCATCATGAGATTCGGGTATATTCTCGAACTCATTGCGATGGTAGAACAATGGGTAGTACCGTTGTTGCTATGTTTGCAAGGGATAAAGTTGGGGTCTGTATGTGGGCGGGAGATTCGAGGTTATACCGATACCGCGGGGGTATGCTTGAGCAAATCTCCGAAGATCATAGTCAGGTCAATGAGATGCTTGCAAGAGGTTTAATTACGGAAGAGGAGGCGGTGAATCATCCATCTTCAAATGTGATAACTCGTGCCGTTGGGGCAACAGATATACTATATGTTGATGTCACAGTTTTTGAGATGAAACCCAAGGATATTTACGTTTTGTGCAGCGATGGCTTGTATGGCGCGTTGTCCCATGATGAAATGCTGTCTCGCTTAAGACTAAGTAGTGTAGAAGATTATGCAAATGACTTTGTAAATGATGCTCTGAAGAATGAAGCAAGAGATAACGTCACGGTAATTGCTGTTCAGGCTGTATGATGAATAAACAACTAGAAGAAAGCATCGGAAATAAAGTACGCGAATTAGCCAGGAATTATGCGGATGGTCACTTTAACAAGGGTGAGTATCGTCAGCGACGTAAAGAGCTATTGGTACAATGTCTTGAGTTAGATAATGAGGATACTCAGGATATGCCTCCGTATGACCCTCACAAAGCTGCGCGAGAGCAAAGAGATGCGACTCTGTTTTGGTGGCGCATGGCTGGGGTTGCCTCTATCGCTTTAATTGCGGTGATGGCATTGTTGCTATACAAAATTTCCTAAATTCCAGCGATCGACACATATAAAAAAAGGGGCGTAGGCCCCTTTTTTTATATGTGTGCTTTTTGCTGAGCGTGGTTTACGCTTTCTTGGCAAGAGAGATATCGTAGCCAAATCGACCTTTACCTGCGCGGGCATTGCTCTCGCCACTTTCAGTGAAGGCGACTTCGAATTGAGAGAAGCTAAGAGAGATGGTTTCTCCTGGTTCGCCATCGCTCGATGCGCCAATAGAGTAGCTGCTGATGAGAGTGTCTTCTAAAGTGTACGTTAAGAACTCTTCGAGCTGGTCGCCACCGGTGGTAACAAAGTGAATGATAACCTTCTTACCTTTGGTTCCTACCGTTGATTCTTGAACAAGTAGGGGGGTCGCTTTGTCTAGCATCTTGGTGAAGGTGATTTCACTGATGCTTGGGCGAGATGCTTCTCGGTTAGCCATGCGGCCCGCTTGCTGTGAAATAGCTCGTCCAACACCCCAGTTAAAGCTGGTTACGTCAATCATTTTCTCGTAACCAGTCGCCGTACCGTTGCCTTCAATACCTTCGATTTCTAAGTAAATTGCCATGGTGATAATCCTCTGTCAGTCTCGTGGTTTTTAGTTGAGTAATTACTGCTGTGTGAATGTTGTCTTATTGGTACCGGGCTATATTACGACCTTTACCGAATCTGTGAAGAAATTATTGCAGAGGAGTGTCGATTGAGAAAGGCTTTTCCTCGTGAATATTCCACATAAATTAGGGCAGTATTGCCAGTGGGATTTTTGGGCTGTATCAAGTGCTTATTCCTGCGTTTCTTCCAAATTGTCACCGCCTGTATTTGGCCCTTGGAGGGACAAATCTTCGGGGATATCAAAGTGATCCGGTGGCGGCTCGAGGGTGAAATACATAGTGGTTCCTTCTCCTACTCGGCTGTCTGCCCAAATTCGACCTTCATGACGCTTTATTATTCTCTGGACTATGGCAAGTCCAACTCCTGTTCCTTGGAATTCTTTTGGGCTATGCAAACGTTGGAAGGGTTCAAAAAGCTTGTCTCGATATTTCATATTAAACCCAACACCATTATCCCTGACGTAAAGGATGCTTTCCCCCCCATGGTTCATAATACCTACGTTAATTGCGACACTGCTTCCGTTGATTGAGTATTTCCATGCATTGCTCAGTAAGTTTTCCATGAGTATTGTGACCAGTCCAGGGTCGGCATAGGCCATGATGTTGGCATCGCAATGCCATTCTACGCGGGTGTCTAATTTGTCTTCTGGTGTGTTCAGGCTGATACGTTCAAAGACTTCCCCACTGATTTTACTAAGGTCTAACTGTTCGCGTTGAAGTTCATGGCGGAATACCCGTGATAGTTGGAGCAAGTCTTGAATGAGTGTATCCATTCTCTCTGCTGCACCAGTAACACGATTAAACATATCTTTTTGTTCATCGCTTATTTGGTCTCTTAGATCTTCTTCAAGGGCACTGCTAAAGCCATGGACTGATCGCAAGGGTGCCCGTAGATCATGGGATATGGAATAGCAAAATGCCTCTAACTCGTCGATGGTTTCTTTGAGTTTTTCCGTGCGTTCTTGAACCGTTAATTCGAGATTGGTATTCGCATCTTGAATGATCTTGTTCTTTTCTTCTATGGTATCAAATCGTTGATTAAAGGCGGCAAGTAACGCACCTAGCTCATCATACTCGTGGGACTTGGGGATTGGGATTCGTTTTGTTTCCTCATCGAGTGTATGGGCATGTGCCTCCAAAATGACTCGGGTTAATGTCGCGTGGAATACCACAAGAAGAATGAGTGACAAGATGATATTTCTAATGACTCCAGAAAAGAAGACAACGATAGATCGATCAAAAAAGGACTCGGATGATAGATTGGGGTTAACAATGATGCTGAGTTGTCCGACGTATTCTCCAAATACCACCTGCTCTTTGAGGTCGATAGTGATAGTTTTATTTTCGCCAAACAACGCATAGGGCAAATTCATCGCTAATTCTTCATCGCTTTTACTTGACCCTGCAAGTACACGACCAAAATCATCGGTGATTTGAGATTGAACAATAGGCTTGTAGCCAACCAGACCTTCTGTGACTTGTAGGGCTGCGGGTGCATCGAAATTATAGGCGGCAAAGGAGGCTGCTTGCGTCATCGACGCCAGCATTTGAGTCAGAATGTCATTTTGTTCCTTTTGATGATTCTGGTAATCCACCAAAACTTGGACAAGACTTAATAGGGTCCCTACAAAAAGAGCGACAAAGACAACACTTCGTGCCTGTCGAAACGATAAACGATGCTGAAGTGGTATGTTAATTTCGGCCATATAGGATTATGTGTGGCGTGATTAAGTTCATATGATAAGTTTGAGTGTAGCTGCAAACATCAGAATATGTAGGATTTAGTGGTTTTTCATAAGGTTATGGCGACATGAATGATAGTCATAAGTATTTGTTGCGAGAGTTGATTTTACCTAGTTGGGTGTCCGATATTGTTGTGATAGGGCAGATTGTCGAATCTGAGAAGGAGCGTATGCGAATTGCGATTGCGTTAGCAGCAAGACAGGTAGAAGAGGGCACGGGGGGGCCTTTTGGCGCCGTCGTATGTGAACTTGAGACCGGAGTAGTGATAGGAATTGGAGTGAATCAGGTGACGGCGACGAATTGGAGCAGTGCGCACGCAGAGTTCGTCGCTTGGACAATGGCACAACAACAGCGTGGGAGCTATGATCTTGCAGAGCCGCCTGTTGGTTTGTATAGCAGTGCGCAACCGTGTGTTAGTTGTTGGGGAGGGTTGTTTTGGACGGGAATCAATCGATTGGTTTATGGTGCAACTAAAGGGGATGTTGAATCGTTGGCGGGGTTTGATGAGGGTCCAGTACCCCAGGACTGGAAAAGTGCGCTAGAGGTGAAGGGGGTGTCTGTTGAGGGCGGAGTGCTGCGGGAGTTTGCCCAGGAAGCGTTGCGAAGGTATAGAGAATTGGATGGCGAGGCATACAATGCATCATAAGTCGGCGGCATCCTTATCGAATGTGTTGACAGTGGTTGAATCGCAAGCATAATGGATTGATTTTCGGACACAGTGGTGTCGTTTTGGAATGAATGTTTTGCTAATAATAAGAATAGTAGGATGCGTGTTTTTATTAATGGGATTGTTTGGTTGCGCCAATCACTCTTCACTGAATACGTTATCAGCAAAAAATGCCCATAAATCTCAAGATACACTCTCTCCAGTGAAGTCTGACATTCCGGTGCAGCCTGGAACAGAGTTTCAAGAGGCTATTCAAGTTATTGATAGCTATCGAGTTATTGATGAGGTATCGCTGAACGTAACGCCAGACGATTGGATGTTGTCATTTTTGCTGCTGCTTGACCCAGATAGAGACTTTCTTCGCCAGAAGGATGTGGATGTCATCATGCAAGCATCAAGTAACCTCTATCAAAAACTCTTATCTGGAGAGCCGCAGGCATTAAAAAGCCTCTATGATGTGGTGAATTGGAGAATGGCGATTACCGTGGACCAGGCCAGTGTTTGGTTACGGAATGAGCCTCCCATGCGGCCGAAAGTTAAATACCATAAACCTACCGAATGGGCAGAATCCGATAGTGAACTGCGTCGTCGTTGGCGCGATAAAGTCTATTACCTTGCACTGCCAGAGCTAGTGGAGGGCAAGGCCTGGAAGTCTGTTTCCAGTCGCGTGCTGAGCGCTTATCAACAACAACAGTCATGCTTACAAGCGTTCAATAACGGAAAGTTAATAACGTATGCCGTGAAAGCCTATGCCGATTTGGTGGGGGTTAACGCGGAATACGTGCCAAGCACGGACCTTATTGTCAGGGACACTGGAGGGATGGGGTGTGACTTACCGCTCATTCGTTCTTTAGCGAAGAATCGGCAATTGAGATCAGATAAATACCCTATCTTGGCCGGAGGGGTCGCAACAACGATTGCAGTGTTAACGTTGCCTAATTTTGATAACCAACTGAGTGTGAATAAGCATCAGCAGGATAAGTTTATCGGCTTCATCCGGGATTATAACGATAGCGGTGTTTCAGGTGTCGTGGTCGATCTGAGGGGGAATTCAGGTGATTCTATCAGTGATGGGATTTTGGTGGCCAAAGCATTGCTGGGCGGTGGTTTGCTTGTGCAAAAGAAGGATTTTGGCGGAGCTGTATCGACAGTAGAGTACGTTGGTGAATCGCGCTATCGGGGGGCAATTGTGATATTAGTGGATCGTCACACCCAAGGTGCTGCAGAAGTACTTGCATCAACCATGCAGGGGCGCAAAAGAGGAATTGTTATTGGTGAAAGAAGCGGGGGAGTTGGGAATTACCGAGATGTGACACGATTAGAATCTGGTGTTGTAGAGGTGGTGATTGGGGAGTATATGGCGTTAGCGGGTCATGCAATCAAGAATTTAGGGGTGAGCCCTGATATTGAGTTGGTTTTCATGAAGTCGAGAATGCGTCATGATGCGAGGGATTATGTGGTTGCGCTGTCTAAGAGTTCATCGTTTATTCGCCCCTCTCGACAACGCCAATACCCGCTAGATGCGCCCTTACCTTATTTACGTATGCAACAGAAGTTACGTGCAGAAGCGAGTGAGGCTGTGCCTCGGTATGTGCTCATGAAGCGCCAAGAAGAGAGTTATGCAGCTAAACGTAACATTATGGATGTGTATAGCCAAAGAAAGCAGTATAAGAAACTGCTTTCAGCACAAGCGTATTTGGCCAAAAGTGGTGTTCGTGATATCGAGTTATTTCAAGGCCTGCAGATCACCCAGGACTGGCTTGGTGTGAAGAATGCCGGGATGCGCAGCTGGTAGTCTGTTTTTCGATCATGATTTATTCGAACGACCGTTTCCATTCGAGTGCCTGCATATACCAGTCGCCATCGCGCTTTTCCCATTGGCTATCCAGCTGATAGATTTGGCCATCATGAGGTATAAGGCCACTGCTGCTGGTTGCTACCGCGTTAAAGGTTGCTTGGGCGCGATTTTGGTAAGTTGCATCGAAAACGACCTGAATATTGGTGAGCAAGATCGAGATATTCTTGTATTTTAGGAAGCTCAACATTAGTAGGCGATTCACCTCTTTTTTGTCTTTGAGGCGGCTGGATCTAAACGCTTCGTTAAGTCTGTCCAGTATCTCATCAGATTGCCTTGCCTCAATACCGTGCGCCATTGCATGAATATGCTCCGTTATTTGGGCCTCATCGGGTGCAGGCGTACAACCGGCAAGAGGCAGCGTGAGTAAGATAGTGATTAAGAGCCATTTATACGTATAAGAGAGCATGGAAAAGCCTTGGTAGCGGTAAGGTAAAGCGGGTTGTCGTACACACATTGAGAATGATAGCGTTTTTGTGTGAACCCATTTTAGCGTATTATAGCGCCAAATGGTTGGTTCTGATTCAGGTGTTCTATGTGGTATTTCATCATTGCTTTGATGGTTTTGATTGTTGTTGTGTTAGGGGCTGTTGCCTGGAAAATGTGGCGCAGAGTTTTTTTGGAAGAGCAAAACAGGAAGGGCGCGAATGTTGCAGAGGAACAGGCTAAAGCGCTTGCGGCTCAAGAAAAACTAGATTACATTTTTGAAAGCCTTAATGTCATTGCTTCAAGTATTGTAAATGATCAGGTCAGGATAGCAGAAGGCTGTATCCGGATGGCGGTGTTGATGGATAGCTTGCCACTGAGTTGTGAATCTAAGCATTACTTTTCGCCGGTTTTTGAAGTGTATAATCAAACTAGGCATATACCGACTCATCAGCAATGGAAAGCGCTTGATAGAAAGCAGCAAAAGAAATTTGAACAGGAGCTGTTTGCTATTGAGGGTAAGCTCAATAGTCAGGTTAGGGATATCATGGCGAGTGTCGCAGAGAAACCATTCACAATGAACAGTTATATTAAAAAACACTAAGTGGTTGTGAACCTAAATAACGGTGGCCTTAACTCATGGATGATATCACTAAAGTTAAAAGCTATTTGCTCTCAAAGAACGGTGCTGAAGAAAGTTATCCCTTTGGCCCCGATGCGATGGTAATTAAGGTTAAGAATAAAATGTTTGCGATTGCATCCGAGCAAGAAGACTTGGTGCACATAAATCTAAAATGTGACCCGAACGAAGCCCAAGCTTTGCGAGATATATTCGATTGTGTGAAGCCTGGATATCACATGAACAAAAAGCACTGGAACACGGTGCATGTTCCAGGTGACGTTCCTGATGGGGAGGTAAAGCGTATGATTGATAATTCATACGCTTTAGTGGTGAAAGGGTTAACAAAGGCGGTGCGGGCCGAATTAAATGGGGACGTTGATACTTAGCCTGTTTTAGGTATGGTATGGGAAATAGTACGTAGAATATTCCAGAAGCTGATCATTTTTACTGAAATACCCGGCTTACCGTTATTTAAAATCCCTACCGAGATGTCCCTTTCTGGATCTGCATAACCCACGATATTGATGAGCCCTAAATGCCCGTAGACCTTTGATGTGTCGCCTTGGTATAGGCTCAATCTAGAGCGGCCAAGCATGAACCCCATACTATAACGCATGGGTAATCCCAGCATCCTATCGACCGCCGCATGTGTTTGCTCTGCTGTAGCGCGGCGAATGGTTTCTGGGTTGAGTACTCGAACTTGGTCTAGTTCACCACCCCTTAATAGCATTTCATAAAATCGAGAGGTTTCTTCTGCGGTACCGATTATATTCGCTGCAGGTAATATCCCGGTAAGGAAGCGAGGGTCATTCGATATTTCTACCGCTTCGCGATAGGTTACTCCGAGTATTTTTTTTACCACTTTTTCAGCAAATTCAGGAATAGGGTATCCGGTATACACATTGGGGGCGACTTCAGAAACTCTGTCTTCTGGAATACCAAAATTAAAGGTGTCAAAACCTAGTGGGTTCAAAAAATGCTGCTGCAGGTATTCTCTGATCGACAACCCCGTAATGGCCTCTACGAGCTCCCCAATAACAAAACCACCGGATATTGCGTGGTAACCCGTTCGTCGTCCTGGAGACCATTGCATTGGCGCGTCGCCCATAATGCGTCGTATCTCACCGGGTTTATGTAGATTATCTAAATCGAGCGCATTCGATGGTACTTTAGGGATACCTGCCTGGTGAACAAGTAAGTGCCTAACCGTGATAAAGCGTTTAGGTCCGTCAGAAAATTCGGGTAAATATTGACAGAGAGGTTCATCTAAATGAATTAATCCCCTCTCATTTAGATGATGAATCATCATCGCCGCGATGGCTTTAGATGCAGAGTAAAGGTTAAACAGCGATTTGGGGGTGGCGCGTACCTTTTCTACATGAGACGAATCGTTTGGGGCATTACCATGGGTATGACCAATGGCGCGGTTAATGATTATTTTACCTTTCCTGCGAATGCAAATAGTGATTGCTGGGTGTAAACCGCTACGATAACAATTGACGACGGAGTTCCAGATATTCTCAACTTGCTGGGGGGTTAGATCTACATCGAGCGGGTTGCATTCTGATTGACTGTCAACACTAGTGACATCGGAGGGGTTAAATATATTTACTAGGTTTTGTTTACTACCCATAAAGTCTACTGCCTTTTGCGATACATTAACTAGAGTATAACGCGAAAAGTTTACAATGTAGACCGGGTAGTCACTGGGGGCTTTTTTGTTTCCTTTGGCGTTAGGCCTTCTCAATACTCATAGCAACAGGCGAGTAGATGAGAAGGCATACGCTAATCAGGTTGATCTAGCTCAACATGCAGAAAACCCCCAGTGTATTTTCATCGAAATCTCTGCTGTAAGCCGCTTACAACCCACTACTATCCTTTCCCTGGAGTGTTACAGGTTTTTTAATGCAAGACGGCCAATGCGGTCATTGTGTAGCGAGCCGAAATATAGGTGGTCGTTATGTTCTTCAACGGAGGTGATCTCCTTCAAGTGTGCGCCTGATGGGTCGTGTAAGCTGGTGACAATATTACCTTGTTCGTCTAGTCCAAGTACTAGTCCGTAGTCAATCGGTTTAGGTTTAAGTGACTCGGGCAATTTCGCAGATAGATTTTTGAGCCAGGCTTTGGGATGCATTTTGTCCACGGTGGGTAAGCGTAATGTTGGTAGCGCAAGCCAGAATCGACCTTTTCGATTACTGGATATTCCATCGGGAAATCCCGGTAAATTATCGACAAAAATCTCGTGAGTCCCCGCTTTTTCACCTGTTAGCCAGTAGCGAATAATACGGTATCTCCATGTTTCATTCACCAGTACAAAATCTTCATTTTGTGAAAGTGCTACGCCATTACTGAAGTACATATCTGAGATCAAAGTCGTGGTTTGTTTAGTGGCCGGGTCATAAACGAGAAAACGTCCGTAAGGGCGAGTCTCCATGAGGTCCAGCATAAAGTTAGCTTGATTCCATTTGCTAGAGGCGTCAGTAAAATAGATTTTACCGTCACTCGCAATGTCGAGGTCATCGGTGAAAACGAAAGGGGTGCCATCGGCTTCTGTCGTTAGTACGGTGATGTTTGCATCTGGGCTGATCGATAACAATCCTTTGTAAGCGTCGCATACAATAAGGTTGTCATTGGCATCGAAATGTAATCCAAGCGGGCGTCCAAAGGTTTCTACCCAAGTTTCAACGGTACCATTGGGTAATACGCGCTTGATGAGTCCATCTTGAGTGGCTCCGTATACGCGACCTTGTTTATCGACAGCGACATCTTCGGGGCCATAGATTTCACCCTTGGCGAGCAACTCTGCTTGGGTCAATAGCTCATTAGGTGGGGCGATAGCATCTAAGTCTGGGGCGGGGGGAGGTGTCCACGATACGGAATCAACGGGGGAAGGGTAGAGAAATAGCGCCGAAAGTCCGATAACTAGCAGGGAAACTACAGATAGTAGGAGTTTTTTCATTAGGAGTGATGCTCGTCAATTATTGTCTAAGATGCTCATCTTAAAAAAGAAATTGCGATTTTGCGAGAGTAAATAGAAGAGCAAGTTCAAATTGGCAAGGTGACATAAATTTAAAGTGTCGCAAAATGACCGGCTGGACATTGTGTTTATCTGTCTCATTAAGCACAATGATTATCGTCAACGTAATTAATAAGGTGATAAGTAATGGAAAATGTTTTGAGTCAAGCCGCAGCCCAAGATCGCTTAGCGCCAAATGATGTTGTTAAGAAAGACCAATCATCTGGGGTGTCCAGAAAATCCGTAGAAGATGTGTCAAACTGTGATTGGTTGAATATGACGACTTATCACAGTCAAGATATGGGGGTCGAAGACCGTATCAAGGCGGCGTTCTTAGATGTGTTGGTGAAGACACCTTTCACAAAAATTCGCATGGCAGAAGTTGCAAAAATGGCGGGAACGTCTAGGCAAAATATTTATCGATACTTCTCGTCTAAAGAAGAGATATTTCGCGCTGCGGTAGATGACCTTTTTGATGAGTTCTATGATAAAGCAACGCCTTTTCTATGTGACGCAGAAACAGATTTTTCATACTTCTTTATTTACCTGGTTTATAGCGAAGTCCAAAAACATAGCGATGTATTCTTATCTATGATGCGCGCTGAAGCAGACGAAGTGTTGCGTCAACAAATGCGTCGTTATTACCGTCGTTTTGTAGGGAAGATTGTGCGTGATTCAAATGTAGAAGTGAAGAGCATTGAAACGTTAGATTATGTAGGAGACATTATTGTTGGCTCTACCTATGAGCTAATGAAACGGTGGGTGAGCTCTGGCATGAAAGAGTCGCCTCAGCAAATGGCAAGAACACACTCACATTTCTTTAATGGCAAAATCGTTGATCTTCTCAGTGTGGCTCCGCAAGGAACTAAATAACAGGCTACTTTCGTTGCGCTAGCCAATAATTGAGCTTAATAGTGAGTTCGTCAAAGTCGATGGGTTTCGGAATGTAATCGTCCATACCGGCCTCATGGCACATCGTGCGGTCGAGAGTTGTCGAATTGGCCGTTACCGCAATAATAGGCAGTCCTTTGGTGTTATCTCTGGATTGCCTAATAATCTTGGTCGCTTCAAAGCCATCCATGATGGGCATTTGGCAGTCCATCAATATGATGTCTATATGCTCATTTTCTAGGGCTACAATGGCTTCTTCGCCGTTGGCTGCGACGACGACAGCTAAGCCATATTTCTCTGCAAATTTACGCTCGACTAATTGATTAACAGGATTGTCTTCTACTATTAGGATAGTTTTCTGAGCGGTATCGGCGGTGACACTGGCAATATCGCGATGGCTAATGCTGTGTTCGCATTTTCGCAGTGGTATTTCAAAGGTTACTGTAGTGCCATGATCTTCTTCGGAGCTTACATTGATCTCCCCATTCATGAGAAATAATAATGCTCTACAGAAGGGAAGGCCGACGCCAAGCCCACCGAATTTTCGTGCTGCATTAGATTCCAATTGCTGAAATAGTTGAAAAATAAGTTGAAGCTTGTCTTCATCGATACCAATACCTTGGTCTGTAATGACAAACGTAAAGTTGAGTAATTCTGGATGATGTGGGTGGTATGCAAGTGAAGTGGTGATATTAATAGAGCCGTGATGGCTGAACTTGATGGCATTATCGACTAAGTGCCACATGATTCGAGCAAGTTGCGCAGGGTCACCCAAAAACGTATCCCCGAGTGAGCAGTCAATGTTCGTGGTTAATTCTAGCGCTTTATTTTGCGCTGATTCTATACCTTGTTTTTCTATCGAAGCGATAAGTTTGGTTAAAGAGAATGACTGACTTTCTAATTTTAATGTTCCTGCGATAGCTTCCGTCAGGATGAGAATGTTCTCGACAAGGTTACACAGGTCAGCAATCGATCTGTCAGCGGTGGATAGCAGCTCTCTTTGCTCGCTGGGGGGCTGATCCGTGTGTTGCAAAAGATAAAGCGCACCTTGAGCGCCATTGAGAGGTGTGCGTAACTCATGATTGATGATGGTAAGAAAATCATCTTTAACTTGATTGCTGTGAGATAGTTTTTCGAGAGATTTTCTAAGGGCTTTAGTTCTTTGCTTCACCACGGATTCAAGGGAGTCCTGATACATTTTTAATTGCATATGTATCTTAACTCGCGCCACCAGCAAAGGGACATTGATGGGCTTGGTTATGTAATCGACACCACCAGCATTGAACCCTTCTTCCTCTGCGCTACTCAAGTCTTCTGAGGTTACGAACACAACGGGAATTGCTTCTGTATTGGGGTTGCTTTTGAGGCGCCTACAAGTATCGAAACCATTTAGGCCGGGCATTAGGACGTCAAGTAAAATCAGCTGTGGTTGAAACTCCTGGGCAAGGGCAATGGCTTGGTTTCCACTGGTTGCACTTATGACTTTGAACCCTGCGTCAGTCAGTGTTCTATCCAATAGCATAATCATTTCTTGAGCATCATCTGCGATTAGGATATCGGGATGATTTTCTTTGGCGAGTTCTTTAGACTGAATAAGTGCAAGTTCTTGACGCCGAATGTGCACGGCAGCGTCAACTTTTATGGATAATAGCGCATCGTCAATTGGACTGGCTAAGCAATCAAATGCGCCAAGCTTCAAGCCTCTTACCGTATTGGCGGTAATTGCGCATTCTCGCCCTAGTAGTATGACCGGTATACTCTTGGTGTCATGGCGTTGTTTCAGCGACTGTAGAATAGAAAACCCGTCGAACTCGTCATTGTGGACATCAATAACAATAGTCTCAGGCATCAATTGATGGGCCAATTCGATGCCGCTCATGGCAGATTTAGCGCTATATACCGGGTAATTGACGGATAAAATGGCGCTGATGAGCTCTCGATCAGGGGTTGAATCGCTGATTATCAATATGGACATAACTAGGTCCTACCAAGCAAAGTATTCCACTTTTTCTGGGGCTGCTATCTATGGGTCTATATGGGTTTACTAAGTGTAGCTTGCTCTGGTTGATATGATATGGGGTTATCGGCATAAAAGATGGCGAGGGTTGCTGGTATGCTCACCGAGCCTGAATCAGCATATAAGGAAGTAAGTATTCGTGCCGCTGGAGCGATGTCGTATTCTCTGCTAAGAAATAGAGGGTGTAATATGGTATAACTTGTGCTGTAAATTAGTCATTTAGATACTGTAGAATTGTTAATGTACGGTTATTTACTAAGGATAGTATATGTATATAGACACCCCCGAGAAGCTAAGGGCTTTATATGAGGCCCCTAATGAGCGCGCTAAAAAAAAGCAACTTAGCGAGTTAGAAGAGCATTCCACCCGATTTATCCAGTTATCCCCATTCCTATTACTTTCAACCTACAACCAGTTGGGGCAGGTTGACGCATCACCGAGGGGAGGTGCACCGGGTTTTGTTAAAATTATCAATAGAAACGCACTCATTATTGCTGATGCAAAAGGAAATAATCGGTTGGACAGTTTGGTGAATATTGTGGAAACCGGAAGTGTTGGTTGTCTGTTTTTAATTCCGGGTGTTGACGAAGTGTTGCGGGTTAATGGGAAGGCCCGCATATCCACTCATCAACAGCACCTCAATGTATTTAGTGCGGATAGGCGGCCACCTCGAAGTTGTATTGAAATCACCATTAGTGAAGTGTTTTTGCATTGCGCTAAGGCGATTATGCGCGCGCAACTATGGGAGGAAGGTGCTCAAGTAGAGCGCTCTGTCTTACCAACGATGAATCGCATGATTCACGATCAGCTGAACCTACAGCAGGAGCCAGAAAGTCAGGATAGTATGATGTTGCGTTACAACAAGGATTTATAACCCTGTGATTTAGGGGGCAAGGAGATAAATATGAATACGGTGTTAACGCTGGTGGTAATACAAGCTCTAATGGGAGCGTTTGATACGCTTTACCATCATGAACTTAAAGTATGCTTGCCAGGGAAAAAATCTGCTCAGTTAGAACTAAAAATACATGGTGTGAGAAGTGTGATTTACGCATTCTTATTCATGATACTTGCGTGGGTTCAGTTGAAAGGTGGGTTCACAATATTGCTAGCGTCAATCTTGGTCGTCGAAATTATCCTGACCTTATGGGACTTTGTGATTGAAGATCAGACTCGACTGCTACCACCGTTGGAGCGCATCACACATACATTATTGGCGATCAATTATGGTGTGATATTGGCTTTCTTGTTACCAGAAATGGCTGGTTGGTATAAGGCACCTGCTGGTGTTGAGTTGACTTTTTATGGATGGCAATCCCTGGTGATGACGCTGTTTTCAGTCGGTGTTTTGATATCAGGCGCTAAAGATTGGCAGAGGTCGTCACGGTTACCGAATGACTATTTGTCGCTGTCAGAATTGGGTCGATATGTATCAGCACAGAAGAAGAGCATTCTTGTCACGGGGGGGACGGGCTTTATCGGAAAGCGCTTGGTTCAGGTGTTAGTACACCTTGGACATGATGTGATGATTTTGACACGTAATATTCCTGCGGCAGCAAGGGAGCTGTCAGGCAAGATCACGTTTGTCACGCACTTGTCACAGCTGGATGAGCATCAGCGAATTAATGTTATTGTTAATCTTGCCGGTGAGCCGCTGGCGAGCGGGCGCTGGACAGAGAAGCGTAAGCAACTGTTTGTGAGTAGCAGGGTTAATGTCACGCAGCAAATTGTCGAGCTTGTTGATCGCTTAGAGATACCTCCCGATGTGTTGATAAATGGTTCTGCGATAGGATTTTACGGGCCTCAAAAAAACAATATTCTTGATGAGTGCGGTGAGCCAATAAAGAGTTTTTCTCACGAGTTGTGCCAACAGTGGGAAAACAAAGCACTAGAAGTTGAGGCAAAAGGTGTGCGTGTATGCTTGTTACGTATTGGCATCGTTTTAGGGCAAGATGGTGGGCCATTGGCGCAGCTGCGTTTGCCGTTTGAATTTGGTTGTGCAATGGGTATTGGCGATGGCTCACAGTGGATGTCTTGGATTCATCGCGATGATCTTATCGGCATGATTATCCATACGATGGGATGCCTGGAATTAGACGGCCCTATCAACGCGACCGCACCGCATCCGGTGACGAATAATCAATTTTCTGAGGGGCTTAAAAAATATCTACCGACGTACTTAAGTGTGAATGTACCGGCGGCTCCTTTGCGTGTTGCTGTGGGGGAAATGGCGGAAGAAGTGCTTATTACCGGGCAGCGCGTTGTGCCAGTTAAGATACAGCGGCATGGATTTAATTTCACGTATGAATCTTTGGATAACGCACTTGCGCATCTAGTTGGGCGAACCTGATGGAACAACAGTATATTGAAAGGTTGCTAACATTTGTAAGTGGCCATGCGTCACTCACGGATCAAAATATAGCGGCGTTCTTAGGGTTGTTTAGACAATTACGTTTCGTTCCGAAACAGCATATAGTGACACCATCGGTTGAAAGGAGCACGTTATTTTTTATGTGTACAGGGTGTGCGCGGTATTACTACTTAGCTGAGAATGGTAAAGAATGGAATAAAGCGTTTGTTTCGGAAGGTATGATGTCTACGTCTTTTGCTGCAGATTTTCTAGGAAGCCCTTCGCCTTATGGTATTCAGGCTTTGGAGGATACTGTGCTGTTGATGGCGAGTTATGAAGAATTCGAAGCCCTTTATGATGATCATCCAATGATCGAACGCTTGGGAAGAAAGTTAGTGGAGCTAGTTCTAATCAGTAAAATGAAGCGGGAGCGTAGCTTTTTACAGGATAGTGCGTTAATGCGATATCACGATTTTGTGGCGCAAAACCCAGGTATACTCGGTCGTATTTCAAAGTTTCATCTTGCTTCTTATTTAGGTATCACTGAATCCTCATTGTCACGGTTGCGGGCTGATCAGATGTAGTTAATAGGGGGGCTATAGGTGTAGTTAAAATGCACAGCTAAAATTATCCAGTTTCTTGTCAAATGATAAGGAGCTGAATAACGTTGCTCTATACGCTCATTTCTTCAAGGTGTTTCACCGGTTATCTAGAGGAATAAGCTTAATGAGTGTTCTAGAAGAAAATAGAAAAATTATTCATCGATATTTTAATGAAGCATGGAATCTAGGATGTTTGGATGTGCTGGATGAGGTGTTATCCCTGGATTATGTCAATCACAATCCAGGCCTTGCAAACCCAAAGCCAGGCCCTGCTGGACTTAAGCCAGTTGTTACGGCAATGAGAGAAGGATTCCCTGATTTACACTATACAGTTAGAAGAATGCTCGTGAGTGAGGATCAAGTGGCAATCTATGTCGATATGACGGGAACTCACACAGGGGATTTTTTTGGTATTCCTGCGACGGGAAAAACAGTGCAGGTGAGCCAAATGCAGTTTGAGCGTATTGAGAGTGGCCTGATCGTGGAGCACTGGCGAGTGACGGATGATCTTGAGATGTTGAAGCAGTTAGGGCTTAACTAGGATTCTTCTCTTTGCACTAGCGCTCTATCGATAGAGCGCTAGTTAGGTGTGACGATTTAGTCTTTCTTTTCCCACTTAATTTGAAACTCTATTTCTTCTGCACCGTCTTCCCGCTCATGTTCAATGTTATACATGGCACGAACGGGCACATAGATGCGCTCGCCAGCAATCTGGATTTCAAACTGCTCACCTTTTTCGAGTGAGTCTGCTAGGCGGCGCAACTTAGCGACAAAGTCACTGGTGCTGTAGTCTTTTTCGATGTCTCTGTCTTCTTTGGTGGTCATGTATATTGTTCCTTAAGAAATGGATGACTAAAACAAGAAAAGGGACAGTAAGTACTACCCCTTTTCTTAAGGTCCTCAGCAAAGGTTTCTTGTCGTTACTCTACTAAGTAAGAGAACGTTCCCTCGTCGTCAACATCAACGTGAATATTCTTAATCTCGATGCCCTCTGCCATTTTAGCGAGACATTCACTTGCCAGCATTGGAAGAATTGAGCGAGAAATAATGTGTTCAATATTTCGTGCTCCAGTATCCACTTCTTGGCTGCGCGCGACGATGTGTAGCGGCACATCTTCAGAGTAAGTAAAGGTAGCCCCGTAATGCTCAGCAACACGCTTTTCGATACGCTTCATGTTAAGCCCACAGATCTTGATGAGGTTCTCATCATCTAGCGGGTAGTATGGGATGACATCCGCTCGGCCTAGGAAAGCAGGCTTAAACCACTTTAATAGTTCAGGACGGAAGTTGTCCAATAATACATCTGGATCAGGCTTTTCTTCTGACGCTGCACAGATCGCTCGGATGGCTTCTTCACCTGCGTTGGAGGTCATGATAATGATGGTGTTTTTAAAGTCGATATCACGACCTTCGCCATCTTTGATGGTGCCCTTATCAAATAGGTTGTAGAAGATGTCTTGTACGCCTCGGTGAGCTTTTTCCATCTCATCTAGCAAGATGATGCTGTATGGCTTGCGACGGACGGCTTCCGTGAGAACGCCGCCTTCACCGTAACCAACGTAGCCTGGAGGTGAACCCAGTAACATGGATGTCTTATGTTCTTCTTTGAACTCGGACATGTTTATGGTCGTGACGTTTTGCTCTCCACCATAGATCATTTCTGCCAGGGCTAGCGCAGTTTCTGTTTTACCGACACCCGATGGTCCAACCATAAAGAACACACCAACCGGCTTGCGAGGATCTTTTAACCCGGCTCGTGAGGTGCGGATGGCTTCGGCGATTGCCGCTAGTGCGTGGGATTGGCCGATTACACGACCTTCCATATGTTCTTGCAGTTTGACAACGTTTTCAATTTCGTCGCCGCCCATGCGCCCGACAGGAACCCCAGTCCACTGTGCGACCACTTCGGCAACCGCTTGTGCATCGACAACTGGTTGCATGAGTGGAGCTTCACCCTGCAGTTCTTGTAGCTCGGTGGTGAGTTTCTTTAATGCTGCCTTAAGCTCTGCACGCTCTTCATCGCTAAGCTTAACGATTTCTGCACCTTCTTCTTTCTGGTCTTGGTGATCCGTGCCGAGGAAGTCTTTTTCGATCTTTTCGCGAATCTCACGGATCTGAATGACATGCTCTTTCTCTGCTTCCCACTGCTTTTCCATTTCTGCTAATCGGGTCGCTTCAGTTGCCATGTCAGTATTGAGCTCAGCAATGCGTTCTTCGCAGCCACCGCTGGTAGCGTCTTCACGTTCGAGCATCAAGATATTGCGTTCGCACTGACTAATGTAGCGGCGAGCATCTTCAACTGCTGCAGGGGTGGTACTCAGGCTTAGGGATACTTTGGCGCAGGCCGTATCAAGCAAACTTACTGACTTATCTGGGAGCTGTCGACCAACGATATATCGACTGGAAAGCTTAACGGCTTGTTCAATTGCTTCACCAAGAATTCGCGTCTTGTGGTGAGTCTCAAGCATTTTAGCAATACCGCGCATCATGTCGATGGCTGTTTTTTCATCAGGCTCTTCAACTTTAACAACCTGGAAGCGACGTGTTAGGGCAGGGTCGCGTTCGAAGTACTTCTTGTATTCTGCCCAAGTAGTTGCGGCAATAGTCCGTAATTCACCACGGGCAAGGGCGGGCTTCAATAGGTTCGCCGCATCCCCTTGTCCTTCTTTACCACCCGCACCGATAAGTGTGTGGGCTTCATCAATGAACATGATGATGGGTTGAGGAGAGGCTTTTACTTCATCTATCACGGAGCGCAAGCGGTTTTCAAATTCGCCCTTAACACTTGCACCGGCTTGAAGTAGACCTAGATCCAATGTGCGTAAGCAAACGCCGCGCAAGGTTTCTGGCACGTCATCTTGCGCAATACGCAAAGCAAAACCTTCGACTACTGCTGTCTTACCTACACCAGCTTCACCGGTAAGAATTGGGTTGTTTTGGCGTCGTCGACTGAGAATGTCAATCAGTTGGCGTACTTCTGGGTCTCGACCGAGTACGGGGTCAATTTTGCCCGTAGCGGCTCGTTCGGTCAGGTTGATGGTGAACTTATCTAGCGATGGCGTACGAGATGCTGCTTTAGCTACCTCGCCATCTTCACCAGGAAGTCCAGTACCTTCTCCAAGTACAGTGGTTGATTCTGAGGTGGTGCCGACCGTCGCGCGTACCATTTCTTTTACAGCTTCACCGGTCAGTGCTTCTAACTGCTTTGAGCTATCGGTGAGTTGGCGTCGATTACGATCATCCATCATGATTGCGGCTAAAACATGACCGGAAGTCACTTGGCCATGACCGTATTCAACGGAGGCGAGTAGCCAGGCTTCTTTTGCTAAATCAACAACCGTAGGCGATAGCGACGGTGCTCGGCTGTTGCCGTTCTTGATTTTATCAAGGGCATTGGTGAGATCTTTCGCCAAGGTTGATAGGCTGACTTCAAATCGCTCCAATATGGCAATCATATCGGTATCGGATTCTTCTAATAGTTTGAGTAACCAATGCTCAATCTCTACGTCGTAGTGTGCGCGAGACATTGCGAGTCCAGCGCCGCCTTCAAGAGCATTGCGGACTGTCGGGTTTAAACGGCCGACCAGAGATTTTAGATTTATATTGATCATGCAATTGTATCCTTCGCCTAATGTTTAGCTTCCAACTGTAAAGTACGGAGTGTCAAAAAACATCTCCACACGAATGGTGTTTTTATAAAATAATCCGCCGACAAAACATAGGATAAATTACCGTTACACGTGGTAAAAATCACACATTGCTATCCAATGCGTATATCTACTATTTTGTCGTCATCCTTCTTGTTCGGTAAATAACCATTCCAGCCCAGCTGAATCCCGCTTTTGCTGGATTTTGTCAGCTTGGCAGGGGGGAGCTCATTTGCAGGAATTTGTAATTGAATATCGTAGTCCAGTTCTACGCCAACATAAAGCCTGACCATTTCCTTTAGTGCATTTAGCTTATCAGAGCCGGGCCTGATGGATAGATATTGCTTATAGGTGAGCGGTGTTAAGCGAATTCTGAACTTACTTTGAGCAGTCCAGCAGCGATGACCTAGCATTGCGTTCATTCCAAGACATGCATTTTGGCCCAAAGGTTCCCGAGGGAAGGGGAGACGAGTTAGCATATCGGGCACAATCTCTTGCCATTGTCCGCTAAACTGCTCTATTACCACGGGGAAAGAGAAATAGTCAGCTAACATCCTTTTTAGGTTGCTAGCGTTACGTGTCCCTTGGCCCCAGTAGGCCGCATACTTGAGTAGGTTGTCATCCAGATACTTAATTCGTTCCTGAGTTTTACTCGTACCGATACCTGAGATGGATCGCAGGGTGTCAGTAAATAGATCCGCATCTGGGAAGCGTTTTCCGGCCCGAACTCCCCATTGTGTGACGGAGCTTTTGTGTGCAACGTTAAAATTGCGTTCGTAGGTAATAGGGAAGCGATACTTTTGTGATGCGCGATAAAACAAGGACAGTGTGCGGTGATTGAAGTGATCGAGAAATGTACGGAATGCGTCGTCTTTAAGCCGTATTCGCTGCAGAATCAATTCAGTGTAATGGTAGGGTAGTACACCGCTGGCACCCGTAAGGCCCATCAATGCAACGGTGAGGTTGTATTGTTTTCGATTTTGATTGTTAAAACTGTTGGTGCTGGTTTCAACTTTAACGATTTCGCTAGCAGGGAATTCAAGTGATTGATGTACGTTAAATCGGATGGCTTCTGTGGATGAAGGTCGGTCGTATCCTACCGCTTCGTCAGCCACGTCCATATCCCAGCTATGCTCGTTAATCGCCAGCATTTCTAACAGTCGAACGGCTTGAGAAAACTCAAACCGTCCCGGCTGTTCAACTAACTGTTGTTTTACACTAAGGCTTTTTCGCCGGCGCGGGGTGCCCATCGCTTTAAAACTCCATCTTTGCCTTTCAACGTGGCAATTAAGCGGGTGAATGAATTTAGGGTGCAATATACCCCAAAAAATTGTTCGAGTACGCTGGCAAACATATAAGCGCTGGTTCCAGAAAGCAGCGCTTCGTCAAATTCAACCGTAATCTGGGTGCCGCGACATAACGTAGTTCTACCGTCGATCGTAATCGGTGCGGTCATGTATTGCGTGCTCACTTTGAGTATTGAATTGATCAATGAACGAGTGGATGCAGACTCGTTAAAGTCGTAGAGCCTGAGGATTTCTCTTAGTGTATCAGTGGCATCGCCATCACCACTAATGGATAGGTGGTTCAGGTTGAGATGCGATAGTAAGCGCCAGCGAGCCCTGTCACCCGACGTTGGGCGTACGGTATGAGTCGGTGGTGTAATGCAGCTAATATTGGTTACAGGGGGAGCAGAGTCTACACAGTGTAATCTCGGCTGGCCGCCACCGTAAGGTAACTTGCTGGGCAGGTCACGATTGATGCAATGGGTCTTGATCGACAATGTTTGGTTGGCGGGTGTCTGGGGGTTAAATTGCAAATCGGTTAGACTGACAAAAACCTCTGAGCCGTCATGATTGGGTGTGGGGGACATGCTGGCATCCCGACGGGTGCCATACCAATAACGACTGATGTCTTTATTGGTGAGCTCATGTTTTAACCCGTAAAAGCGCTGATGCTCGGTGGTGGTGCCATCAGGCATTGTGGCTTTAACTTCGTCTATAGAATAGATTTCAAGCGCATCATGGGTTCGAGCATCTGGGATTATATGGTATTCCTGTTGCGTATGGGATAACCGCAATGGATCTGCTTGTTGCGAGAACAGGTTAATAATAGGCGTACAACCCAGCGCAAAATTCTCTGCAGAAATATTGCGTTCGATCTCTGTGTTCGATGTGTCTAGGTAGATGTAAAGGTTCAGTTCATTGGTGAAACTTTCATCCCAGATACCGGTTAGATCGATATCGACAAATAGGAATTTCTCTGGGAAACAAAAATACTCTGTGAGTAGCCGGTAACCAATAAAGGACTGAGGAGGGTAAGGGAGTAACCCTTCCTCTTCGGTGTAGCCAACGGGTTTAATCCTGTCGATATTGAGATATATTGGGGTTGGGTCGTCTTCTCTGCGGGCGATAACGATTTTTACCGCTTCATTCATAATCATGCGATGTAGCGGGTACATATGCTGTGGCTGCCCTTTGAGGAAGAAGCGCACGTTGTTAGGCGCGACCTCACTGAGCGATATTTTGTCAGATAGGGTTTTCATTTCGATGCGCAGTACAGCACCGGCATTTTGTACTTGGTTAGCACCGGGGGCGATAAAAGGGCGAGCCTGTAATTCACTATTGGCAACCATGATAGGCAGCAGCTCGACATCATAGCCCGTATTGAATTTACAGCTCTTACCCTGAAAACTGTCGGTCTCAAGCAGAGTATTCTTGGGGATGGAAAATACACTGTCCAGGTCTTCTTCTGGGTTAAATTGGACAATCGAAAATGAAGGTATAGGGCGTAGATAATGAGGGTACGCAACGTTCAGCAACGCGTCGGTTAATTCGGGGAATTCATCATCGAGCTTGTGCTGTATGCGTGCGTTCAGGTACGCAAAACCCTCAAGTAATCGTGATACGTGAGGGTCTTCTACGGTATCGGCGTTAACGCCGAGGCGACCGGCAATCTTTGGATGTGATTCAGAAAAGTCTGCCCCCGACCGCCGAATAAAGGCGAGCTCTTTTTCATAATAGGGGAGTAATTCATCGCTCATGTTATGACCATCTTTTTGTTACTTATCGGTGTCTATGACTTCAACGGAACGGGAAACTGGCTCGAGCACCGAGTCAAATATGATGACCTCGGGGGCGGGATCTGCATGGAGTACGGCGTCAATGCGAAATCGTACGGTGCGGTCTTCATTTTCCACATTTCCCAGCGTGTGCACCTTGATGGACTTGAACCGTGGTTCGTATCGGCGAATAGTCGTTTCTAATGATCGACAAAAATCGATACGGGTATCTTCGTCTACAAGGTTAATTGTAGCAAGGTCAGGTAACCCATAGTTGACCAATGACAATTCTAATTCCGGCGGGTTATCTTTCGCTGATGTGATTCGATAGCGGGTATTAAACAGCTGCTCCAGGTCACGTCTAACGCTTTCTCGCAGTGACCGTGTTGCTTGAAACTGATCGTGATTGTCTTCTACTTTCTTTTCGGGTTCGTTATCGAGTAAACGATCAAATATCGAAGGGCGTATTTTTTGTTCTTTATCTACTCTCATCGTTCAATCATTAACCTAAAGAGGCCCCTGCCGCGAGTTCAGTTGAAAGTTTGAGCTCTGACACCATTTGGTCCAGCTGATAATGTGGCTGGAGGTGAATAATTGAGCTGTAATGTCCCGGCTTGTCCGGACGTTCTGTAATGCTAACACTGGCATCTCGCAAAGGGTAGCGAGCTTGCATTTCCCAATCCAGTCCACCGGTTCCGGTGATATATTCCGCTATCCAACGTTGTAGATAGTTTTCACATTCTTCCGCCGACATGAAGCTACCGACTTTGTCTCGCACCATAACCTTGATGTAATGGGCGAATCGAGAGGCGCACAGTATGTGCTGTAACATGGTGGAAAGTTTGGCGTTAATGTTGGCGGATTGTAATTGGTATTGTTTTGGTTTTTGGGTGCTGTAATTACTGTGAAACGATGCGTATGGAGTGTCATAACACTGACATAACGGGATAAAGCCAAATTCGCCTAATTCTTTCTCTAGATCATCGGTAATAATTGTATTTGTGATCGGCTTTTGAACGACATTGGGGGCGTCCGATTCAAAGTTCACCACTGGAAGGTTGCTTACTAGACCGCCGCCTAAGCGGTTCCTGGGTGTACCTCTGATATGCGAAAACCAACCGACGGAGTTGTATTCGCGCATTACGATAAAGCCAAAGGCAAAGGCTGCGTTGCCCCATAGGTAATTTCGGCTATCGAGATCCCCTGAGGCTTCACGAAAAGTAATGCCTTCATAGCTGCTGTGTTTGGATCTCCAGGGTGCGCGTAGTAGCACTCGCGGTAGTGTGAGCGCGAGAAAACGAGAATCCTCGGTATCTCTAAATGCACGCCACTTAATGTATTCGTCCTGCCTAAATATCTCGTCATAATTAAGCGTGATATTAAGCTCGGAATGATGGTCTACACCAAATAATGCGGGGGCTGCACCAAGAATGATGGGTGAGAATGCTGCCGCGCCAATTTGGGATAAACACTTGATAGTTGCCATATCGTCATTGGGGTGTTGCTTACTCGGGCGATGGCTCACTTCGTAATCACCAATGATGAGGCCGTAGGGTTCACCGCCTGCCGTTCCGAACTCTTCACTGTAAATCTTTTGAAATAATTGGCTTTGGTCAAATTCCAGTGCTTTTTCTTGGTCTCGGCAGACTTCTTTCCAGGTAATATCCAGTAGTTTAATTTTGGTCTTTTTGCTGCGCCCGGATTCGTTAACTAATAGTTGTAATCCGCGCCAGCGCGCTTCCATTGCCTGAAACTTCGGTGCGTGCAAAATAGCGTTTATCTGATCGGTGATCAGTTCATCGAGATCGGCGATGTCGTTGGCAAGGGCGGTTGAGAGTTCTGATTGCGGGTGAACATTACCCGATAGGCATGTTAGCCAAATAGTTAAGGCGCGTTTTGGGTCGCGTTCTCTCAAGAATAAATCTAAGTCGGACTCATAGCGGGATTTTTCAGCAACCTCGATCGTATCAAGAATGGGGGTGTTAGATGAGGAGGTCTGTTCGGTCATAACAAGAAAGGTATCCCAAGAAAGCCCAAAGGCAAAAAGCCCCTCATGGAGGGGCTTAAATCTAGCTGCGTTGAATGATCAACCGCCAGGAATGCTAGCAACCATACGAAGTGAGGCGCTTAACTCTTCCATTTGTAACCAAGGACGTAACCAGGCTACGGCGTTATACGATCCAGGTGCACCTGGAATTTCTTTCACTTCTACCTTGGCTTCCGCCAATGGGTAACGCGCTTTCATTTCTGCACCGGCGGCTGGATTGCTGTTAGTGTAACCGTTGATCCAACGGTTTAGCCAATCTTCCGCATCGGATGCTTCCATAAAGGAGCCGATCTTGTCTCGAGCCATTACTTTCAAGAAGTGTGCGATACGAGAGGTTGCCATGATGTATGGAAGACGCGCAGAGATAGAGGCGTTTGCCGTCGCTGCAGGGTCATCATAGACCTTCGGCTTTTGGGCTGTTTGACCACCAAAGAATACAGAGTAATCTGTGTTCTTGTAGTGACAAAGAGGTAAGAAGCCAAGCTTGCTTAATTCTGCTTCACGTCGATCGGTGATGCCGATTTCAGTTGGGCATTTCAGGTCAGTGTCGCCATCATCACTGGTGAATAAGTGAGCAGGTAGGCCTTCAACTTTACCGCCACCTTCAGCGCCACGGATAGCAGTACACCATGAAGTTTCAGCAAAGGCTTTAGTCATGGTGGTACCCATAACGTAAGATGCGTTCATCCAGCAGTAATCCTGGTGATCTACGGGCTTACACTTGCCGTCGGCATCTAGCTCAAATTCTTCATAGCCAAACTCTTCTACTGGCTTGGTTTCTGATCCATAAGGTAAACGGGCAAGAACCGATGGCATTACCATGGTGACAAAGCGAGAATCTTCGCTGTCACGGAAGCTGCGCCATTTGATGTATTCCTGAGATTCAAAGATTTTCTCAAGGTCGCGAGGCTTAGATAGTTCAGTAAACTCATCAAAACCAAACATCTCAGGGCTGGCGGCACTGACGAATGGGCAGAATGCACCGGCAGCAACATGCGACATATTCGTCAGTAGGTCGATATCTTCAGGGTGGTTAGTGAATTGGTAATCACCAATTAGCGCACCATAAGGTTCGCCACCAGCGGTGCCAAATTCGTTTTCGTAGATCTTCTTAAAGATCTGACTCTGATCAAACTCAACGGCCTTATCAAGATCTTTAAACAGCTCGCGCTTGGAGAGGTTAAGCATCTTGATCTTGAGTCCAGAACCGGTTTCTGAGTTCATCACCAAGTGATTCACACCACGCCAGGAGCCTTCTAGCTTCTGGAATTTATCATTGTGCATGATAGCAGCTAGCTGCTTCGAGATTTTCTCGTCGATAGCAGAAATAGCTTTCTTCATCGTTACGGTGAGGTTTTTGTCCCACGCGATTGTGCCGGTCAGTGCTTGTTCTGTAAGGTTCTTAAGCAAATCTTGCGTTTCATCACGCTCGGTTTGCTTGGTGGCACCAATTGCTTGTTCAAGTAGGCTGAGGCTTTCACCTTCGCCCGCTTCTGCGCCTTGCCCTTCGGTTTGTGTATCGCTCATTATTCGCTGTCTCCTTCACCGACACCTAGTTCATTTTTCAGATCGTTTATTGAATCTGTGCTTTGTAATACGTTTTCAAGAATACTTTCTAGCTCGTCAGACCGGTCAACCTTCGTCATTAAGTCACGTAACTTATTACGCGCTTCCATGAGCTGCTTTAACGGTTCAACTTGCTCAACAACTCGGTGTGGTTCGAAATCACCTAAGTTCTTAAAATCCAGATCAACAGATATCTCACTGTCGTCATCCGATAATGTGTTGTCAACCTTCATATTTAGCTTAGGGTTAACTTTGCTCATTGCGTCGTTAAAGTTATCACGATCGATTTGAACGAATTTTCGGTCTCTCAGTGCTTTTTTGCCGTCCGCATTGTCACCAGAGTAATCACCCATTACTCCCATTACGAAAGGAAGCTCTTTTTTCTCTACTGCGCCGTTAGTTTCCACGTCGTAAGTGATGTGGACACGAGGCTTACGTACTCGTTTCAGTTTGTCATGTATGCTATCGGACATGGTGTTTTCCTTTGGATTTCCTCAGGCAATGGACTGAGGGTTGTTGGCTATTGTTTAATGTAGTTAGATATTGTCGTTATTGCTAATACAGGGTGTTGATTACTGCGTTGCTACAGATGTCAGTTTGTTCAGTCTAGTCTTCTCCGTCCAATTTGACACCTGTAACTAATTCGTAGGTTTCCCGCGTCTGGCTGTCGGTGAGCAGCTCGTTCATTAGCTCATGTAGCGGCATGCGACCCCAGCGTACGGCCTTCTCTATGGCATAGGGAACAGGGGAGTGCGGTTCGGTTTTCATAAAGAAATCTGATATACGCAATAGCTGTTTAAAGGCTTCTTCTCTGCTTTGTACGGCGGTAGCAGCAACGTTTGCGGCTGAGGGTGCACCACCAGTGGCTGCTGCTGCCCCATCTTCACCGGCTTCGGCTTCCGCCGCATCTTCTGCGGGCGCTGCCAAGGCTAGTTTGTCCTTCGCAAGGTGGTTAATAACCCCTAATATCTCGTTGAGTATATTTTTTATATTGCTAGAGGGAGGGGAGAACTCTCCGCCTTTTTCGTCCAGAGTGTCTGAAAGTGCCATAAAGGCTTCGAGGCAGCCTTCCAGGTCACCTATAAGGTGTTGGCAAAACTCAAGGCTGCTGGAGTCAATGGCGCGTTGAAATATATCAACGCTAATACCTGCCGCAGCAATTCGCTCTTCTCTGACCTCTTCGTCTGCAACCTTTTGAATTTCCATCGCTTGCAGATACTGCCAGTAAGCGAAGGGCTCCATTTCACGATCTTCGGTTATTTCGATGTTACGCAATGGTGGTATAAGAGTGCCTTCACGCCCTTCTCCATTGAGACCAGCGTAAGGAGCACAGCGGGTTTCCCGTACGTCTTCGTAATCGTCCTCGTCTGGAATTGGGAACATGTCGTCCCAGTATTTTTCGGCGAGCTGCTGGGCCAAGGCGAAACCGTCTCTAAGACCTGCATACCCATGTATTCGGGTAAGCGCTTCGATATACCATGCGGCGACTTCGATATCCTTACTGGCTTCCTTTAGGATTGTGGGAGCAACCTCGAGCACAGTGCGCCATTCGTCATATGCACTTACGCCATCGTCATTCTCAAGCATGGCGTTCCGTTCAGCAGTGCGAGCGCGTTCGCGGGCGTCCTTAATCTGATAGAACAAAGAGTTCGCAGTACGATCATCGCGAATATTGCTACCGACAGGGGCATCTTCAGAGATGGGCTCTAAGAAACTTTCGATGTCTAACACTGCTGGTGATGCCATGGTAAGCCTTTGTTATTAATGGGTTGTTGTGAGCTATTGTAACCGCAAGCATAGTTGTCTAAAGGTAATTTTACCGGTTTTTTTTAGGTATCATTTGCCAAGTTGGCGGAATGTTGCACAGTTTTCCGTTGTCTATCGGTATTCTGATTGTGTATTGAGCTATTACCTGCTCGTAACATAATTCATATAAATATTTTTATACTTGATTCAGTGAATAGTGTAAATAAAAGTAGTGTCTAAACCAGGATTTGAACAACAAAACGAATAACGGGTAATTTGAGGAGGAGCTATGACAGGAGTGTTAAGAGGGGTGGCCAAAAGGGTAAGTGGTGATTGGCGTGCTGTGCTGTTCTTGATTGGGGTTGCACTGATACCTGCATGTGCGGTGAAATTGGTATATAACCAGCTGGATTGGTTGGTGCCTTGGTATGTCAGTGACTATTTAGACCTTAATGGAAAGCAGGACGACTTTTTTGAGGAGCGCTTAGAAGATTATTTGGATTGGCATAGAAAGAGTCAATTGCCCGAGTACTCGGCCTTTCTGGATAAAGTGGCTACAGATGTTGCGGATGGCTTATCAGAACAGGAGGTGAGGTACTTGCAGAATGAAACTGAGCGATTGGCGGGAATCATGATGGAGCGGTTGGCCCCCGATATTGCGGATCTCTTTGCCGATGCGGATGACCAGCAGTTAACCGATCTGTACGTGCTTCTCGAAAAGGAGGGGGATCGATTGCGGGCCAAGAATGCTGGGGCTAGTCTGCGTAAGCTACAGGAAGAGCAGGTTGAAGAGGTGATTGATACCATTGAGCGTTGGACCGGTTCCTTGTCCGATGCACAAGAGGATATGGTGGCAACGTGGGGTGGACGCTATCAGCCGATGGGGGAGGACTTCTATCAAGCAGGGACTGCATGGCGTGCAGAATTCAAAGGTGTGTTGGCGTTGCGTAAGCAACCAAAGTTATATCGGTCACGGCTGATTACGCTATTAACCACGCCGAATTTTGGGCGTAGCGAAACATTAGAGCAAAAACTTGAGAGCAATAAGAATGCACTCACTCAGCTTTATTTTGAGTTAGATCGTAGTTTTACCAAGAAGCAGAGGCGGCATATTGTTAGCACATTACACAGCTATGCAGAGGACTTTGCACAGCTATCCAAAGAGGATGGATAGCTGCAGTGTGATAGCTACTTTAGCTGGGCAGTGGCGAAGGCCGCGACGTTAAACACTTTTCCTGAATCTAACAGGTGCGCCACATCGTTGATCGGTGTGGTGAATGCCTCTCCTTTGCTGACTAATAAATATTCGGTGTACACGTTGCCGGGGTCGGTTCGTTGTGTCGTGGGGTGAGTTTTTACATATTCGCTGAAAGGAACCCAGTGGTGGCCTTTATTGGAGGCCTTGATGATGACCTCTCCTACATAGGACCCTGCCAGTAATGAGACCATCGAAATCTCTTTTATCGATAGCGCTACATCCGCCTGTGTGAGTTTGGCTAAATATGCATCTACCGTTGTTAGGCTGGCAATAGAGCCATCTAATTTTGTTATATCAAGCAGGTGTTTATGTGGGATTTGAAACGGAGCCTTGCCATTACCTGAAAACACCTTGGCATAGGCCGGTAGCATCTCTTGTAACGTGGGCTCTTCCGCTGACGCGATTGAGACTCCCAAGAATAGCCATAAGCCACATAATACAGTTGATAGTGAACGCATGTTGTCTCCCAAAAATACGGTTTTTCTTATAGTTTTATTAGTATGTCGCCGGTGTTTTACCCTGCTTCACAGAAGTTTGACACCAACCAAGATAAAATATCAAGGCCAAATGGACTAGGTACTTTTTTCTGTGGGATTGCTGGTTGGGTAGTAACGTGCAATTGAGAATTACGCTACCATAGCCAAAAAACAATCAACAATGAGGTTGGGAGCTATGGTGCGTCGATTATTGGGTTATTTTTTCATATTGCTAGGGTTCGTGGGGATTGCTGCGCTAGGTAAAGGGGCTTTTGAGTTTGTGCAGGCACCCACTGCGAATCCTTTGCACGCCTACCTTGTGGAAATCCCCGAAGCTGATAGAACGATGAAAACCTCCCAAGGGAATATTGTTATGCCGGTGGGTATATTTTCTGCGTCAGCAATATTCTTTACAATTGTGCTGTTTTTTTGGGGAGCAGGGTTCGTAAAGCTATTTTTGAATTTGGGAGTGAGAATTCTAGCGCCGAACGTCGATGATTTTGCAAAAACGCTAATAGATAAAGTGGAAGATAGAATAAAAGCTGGAGGGTAATACAAGGGGTCTGCGGAAAATATGGCGGGCCTGGCAGGATTCGAACCTGCAACCAACGGCTTCGAAGGCCGCTACTCTATCCAGTTGAGCTACAAGCCCGCAGAGGAGGCTATTGTATTCGTAAGCGGCAACGGATAGCAAGGCCTTAAATTTAAAATATGGGCCTATTATGTTGATTTCCCTAAAGAAGGCAGGATCATCAAGTCCCTGGTGAAGGCACTTGATGATCCCTTGAGCGGTAGGGGAATTGTGCTCCGTTAGAAAGCTCCTAAGAACAGCTTTGTCTCGCTGATAACAGTATCTCTGATGTCATCTCTCTCCATGTAGGATTCATGATAAGCATCAGGAAAAACGATGGTGTCAAAGCTGGCTGCATTCACGGCATTGTTTTTGAACGTATTCATGCCCTTCGTGCCTACTATCCAATCATCGCCGGACTGAAACATCAATATCGGGGTGATGATCTTTGAAGCTTCGTTTGCGCTACGGGCTTTGTACGTTGCCTCGTAAGCTTGTTTTGCAAAATTATTACTGATTCCCCATGTTGCGCCTGGGCCTCCAGCGATAAGGTGTGGGTTAAGTTCAATGACTTCATTGTATACGCTCCAACGCTTCCAGCTCTTGGATAATAACTCCGCTTCAAACTTTTCAGGGTCACTCGCATCGATGATTACCTCAGGCTCTTGCATATCCAGAGAGTAGGACTTACCTAAACCTAATCCAACGAAAACCTTTGATATCGCGTAGCCTAGACTTTCATTAACCTTTGTTGGGTGAGTTGTTAGTACCTCCATCATAGGGGAGGAAAGCACGGCGGCGTCGAAAGCATTGGGGTATTGCTCCAGTAATTGAGCAGCAACATTCCCACCAACAGAATGAGCAAAGATAAAGTGCTTTTCGTGTGGCGTTGCGTTGACCACAGTGTCTAGGAATATCTTTGCGTCGGTCACGTAATTGTCAAAGGACTTGATGTAGATCTTACGCTGTTCTTGCTCGTTATCATTTAAAATACGATCGGAATTGCCGTGTCCTCGGTGTTCCATTATATAGACGGATAGTCCAAGGTCTCTTAAATCGTAGATGAGTTCAGCGTATTTGATATAGGTTTCATTTAATCCGTGAAGAATGACGAGAGCGCCATTTCCATTCTCTACTTCGAATTTGGCATAGGAGATATCTACGCTTTCTACGCCCTCGAAGAACCCAAATTCTCCCTGGCTGTTAAAGTAGGGCAGAACTTCCTGTTGGTAATAGCGACGGTATTCTGCAACATCTTCGGCTGAATCTTGTTCTAACTCAGGGTATTCCGTTTTACAACCAGTGAGTAGCAGTACAGCTAGTACCGCCGCTAACAATGCAGTGTATTTCCCTTGGGGTTTCACGTGAGTCTATCTCCTATGTCTGAGGGTATCCTTGAATTGGCGGAAGTTTAACCTAAGGAAATAGAAAGATATTGTAGTAATTGGTGACCAGTGAGTTTGTTGATGCAGAACTGTAAACTATTTATCAATATGGAAAAATACTGATGGGATCTGTCAAAGCCATTGATTGATTTTCGCTTGGATAATCTTTCGATTAATGGGTTTTTTCACATAGTCATTCATGCCTGCTTTAAGGCATTTAGTTCTATCCTCACTCATGGCGTTTGCGGTGACGGCGATAATAGGCACATTGTTATTGGACTTTCGGATGGCTTGTGTTGCTTCAAAGCCATCCATTACCGGCATTTGGCAATCCATGAGTACAAGGTTAACAGTGTGCTCTTGTATTACAGTTAATGCTTCCTGTCCGTGGTTTGCAACCTGATAGTCGTACCCGAGCTTTCGTAGGATACCCACAAGAATTTGTTGGTTCACCGGGTTATCTTCAACAATTAAAATGGTGGTTTCGGGGGATAAGGGTCCAGGAGGTGTAGATGGTTTTTTCTTGTGTTTCTTAATTATTGGTTGATTTGAAACGGTCGTAGGGTGATAGGGGATACTGAGAATAAACGTAGAACCTTGCTGTTGGTCTCTGGCTATTTCTAGCGTACCGCCAATTTTGTCCGCTAGGGTTTTGCAGATAGTAAGCCCAATGCCAAGTCCACCATAACCCCGGCTAAATGAGCGATCAAGCTGGTGAAACGGGGTGAATATCTCGTCGATGGCATCTGCAGGAATGCCTATACCTGTATCGGTAATGGTAACGGTTAGTGCGTTAGACACATCGGGTGTTGTTGTGTGGATTTCAGCATGCAGTTGAATGGTGCCACGCTGAGTGAATTTGACGGCGTTATCCAACAGCTGTCGAAGCATAATGCCTAAGGCTCGTTCATCAATGTCGAGTTTTTCTGCGATGCGTTCGTCTATTGAGTAGGAAAATGCAATGCCTTTTTCTCGGCAGCTTTGATGTGTTGGCTGCACTAGCCGTGTAATAAATTGTTGGACATCACAGGATTCCAATTGGATACGCGTCTTATTCGCTTGTATTTCGGAGTACTCGAGTATGGTATCGACAAGTGAGGTCATCTTTGATGCAGAAAGAGCGGCGATGCGTAGCATCTCGATAGATTTCTCGGGGGATTTTTCAGATTGCGCTAAATCCAACGCGCCTTCAATGCCATTCATCGGTGTGCGTAGTTCATGGCTTATGGTTGCAAGAAAATCATCTTTTAGACGGTTACTTTTCTTAATGTCTTCAAGGGCTATACAGAGCTCTTGGTTGGCTTTTTGTAATGCGTCTTTGGCTTCTTGCTCGAGGTGTTTTTTCTCTTGTTGTAGCCTATGCATCCTATCGGCCAATGCAAACGATAGAAGAATAACTTCAAGCGCTGATCCAAATTGTACGGCGTAGTGAGTGAAGAAGTTGGCTGGTACTAAGCCGTTAGACATTAGTGCAAATAGGCCGCTTCCAATTAATACCGTGGTCCAGGCGAGCACAAAGTACTTTGCCACCTTTACACCGGTAAAGAGCGATAAAAAACCAGACCAAAGAATGGCAATGCTGGATGTCACGGACATGAAGGCAACACATTTCACACCAACTTGATAAGGCACCAATAGGCCTAGTATAAATATGAACATACCCAGTATGATTAACGCTGAAAGAACTTTATGGGTGTTCGGACTGTGGCGTTTCGTATGTAAAAAGCTCTGGGAAAAAAGCAGCGAAAAGATACAAAATAGCGCGATGCTTTGGACGATGGCAATATCGGTTATCCACGGTTTTTCTGGCCAAAGGTAGGTATAGCCAAAGCCTATGACAGAGGCGACAGCCATCGCAAAGCTTGCAACGTAGCACACGTAATAGAGATAGCTTCTATCCCGAAAAAATAAGAACATGAAAAAGTTATAGAGAAAAAATGAGGCAATGATACCGAAGTATAATCCGTACCCCATTTGAAAATTTCGATGAAAGAACATCGTGTTAGTTGCCGAGCGAATTACCAGAGGAATACGTACAGAGCTGACAGTTTTTACCCGTAAATATACCGTATGGACTTGATTGTTTTGTAACGATATAGGGATAACCCAGTGGGGGATAGGAATCGCGCGGTCATCAAATTTCAAATAGTCGCCCAATTGCACTTCAGTGGTGCCATTATCTTTATCGGTAAAATAAAAACGAATGTCATCCAGCGATGGATAGCCTACGTCTACGAACCAGAGGTTGTCTGGGATTAGTGAAGCAGCAGTCTGTCTACGTAAGGCATTATTTGAGGAGGGATCGGTTATTGATGGGGTGTGGCTGTTGTACGATAAATCTAACTTTACCCAGAACGCAGAGTTGCTATACCCCTTACCAATGGAGCCTGATATGGGGGAAAATTGAGATTGTATTTTAGATGTTTGAATAGCCTGAAAATCCAGTAGGCCTGTGGGGTCTTCGAGCAAGGTTAAATAGGGGGTGGCATCAACTCTCTCGTCCGACAGCGTAAGGTTAAGCGTCTTAGCGGTGCATGTTGCGGAAAGAAAAAAGCATATAGCACATACAATAATCTGTGAGTATTGCTTTATAAAAGAACAGCTTACCAATTGTGGATCCTTAGGAGTAGAACCTCACCGAGGTGAGTAGGAAAGACTACGTTCTATAAGGATAGCTGGTGAATAGATAGGCCTCCACTGTGGAGGCCTTTGTTAGTTTAATTCAATGGTTTACGCTGGGGTGAGGGGTTCGCTGTGATTGCTCTGAGGTATGGACGCAAGGAGGGAATTTATTGCCTGTGCCAACTCCGCTCCAGAATCCTCTTGCAGGAAGTGTCCCCCTTTTAGGGTGAGATGCTTCATGCCCTTAGCGCCGGGAATTTTGCCTTGCATGTAGGCGTCGCCACCTTTCGTAATAGGGTCTCCATTACTGAACGTGGTGAGGAAGGGTTTTTCCCAAGTCTCTAGCGTTTTCCATGCTGCGCGGTTGGCGTCGGAGGCCGGGTCCGTAGGCGTTGTTGGTACCAAGCGCGGAAATGCCCGTGCTCCCGCTTTGAATTTAGCGGATGGAAATGGCGCGTCATAGGCTCGCTTCTCATCTTTACTTAGGGATTTAAAAGAACCAAATTCGATAATACGAGCGATGGGGAACCAGGGGCTGTGGAGCGCAAAGTTCTTCCAGATTTTGAAGGCGCTAGGAGCAGCTTGGTCTCCCGTGGGCAGCATGCCGTTTCCAACAACAATGGCTTTAAAGCGATCACTGTTCTCAGCGGCTAAGCGTAGCCCAAGCAATGACCCCCAGTCCTGGCATACTAGGGTGATGTTCTGAAGGTCGAGTGAGGTTATAAATTCAGTGATCCAATCCATATGGGACTGGTAAGAATAGGCGTTAATATCTGTGGGTTTGTCGGATTTTCCGAAACCGATCAAATCAGGTGCAATCACGCGGTGACCTGCGGCAGCGCACACTGGGATCATGTGTCGGTAAAGGTATGACCATGACGGTTCTCCGTGCAGCATTAGGATAGGGTCAGCAGTGCTGGGTCCTTCGTCCACATAGTGCATACGCAAATTGTCGACATCTGTATAGTTTGGCGAAAATGAATAATTGGGTAACTTGTTAAAGCGCTCTTCGGGTGTGCGTACGACGTTGCTCATGAGTGTGGCTCCCTTTATGTCAATGTCACTCTAAAGAGAACCTATTCATCGATCAAGAGGCATTTATGATTCTGAATGCCTCGCTGAATGTAGTTTGTCTTGCTTGTGGCTGGGTTTATGGCAGATTCGACGAGGTTTGTTTTTTTCCAACATTGTATGTAGGTCGTCGAGTTGAGCTGCCGATAGGAAGTTTGCGAGCTGTTGATCCAGTGCACCTTTGTGATTGGTCATAGCTTCTTTGCGTTCCATGTCATGTTTTTGTCTGAGTTCCTTGTGGGATTCTCTGCGACTTTCATGGTGTGATTTTAAGGTGACTTCAAGTTGTTCAAGCTGTTCGTCGGTAAGGCTCAATTGATCGGCTATAGCGGAAAAATCAGGCCCTCGGTGGGGTTTTGGCTGATATCCGTCTTCTGCGTTACCGTAGGTTGTGGCTGCTGCGAACAAGCCGATAGCGCTGATAAACACGGCGATGATCATAAATACTGCAGCCTTAAATGGGCTGTTTGGGGTGAGGTTTGATTCAGTATGCGACATCATTTACTCCTTGGTGGTTTGCTTCCCACTGTTTAACGTAGGATCCATTGTAGGAAGCAATTAAGGAGTAAATAGGGAAGAAATAAGGCTTAACTATGAATGTGATTTATGCCATGTCTTGAAGGGTTTCTAGGATTTCTTCTGCCCATTCTAGCCAAGACTCTTCAATCTTTATCCCTAGTTTTAGGGTCTGATGAGGTAAAAAGTATTTTGTTCGTAGCGGTTCCTCTAATGATGACAACAGTTGGCTGACTTCTTTGTATTGCAGGAGTGTTTCTGCATGATCATTCTTATGCTGCTGTATCTCCTCAAGTAGTGCACCCTTGTCAGCCAAGTCTCCCGCGTAGATTTTTATGAGCAGAGGTTCTTTTATCTTCATCGCCTTAGCGGGCTTTTCAAGCCATGCCTTCAGCTCATTTACGCCACCCTCAGTGACATCGTACACTTTCTTATCGGGTTTTCCTTGTTGCACTACCGCGACAGAGTTGAGAAAACCTGATGCCTCCAGCTTTTGTAATTCCCTATAAATTTGCTGGTAGGGGGCTGCCCAGAAATAACTAACAGATTGATCAAAGCGCTTAACCAGGTCGTAGCCTGAGCCTTTTTCAATATCGAGCATGGCCAATATGGCGTGCCTAAGAGACATAGTTTTCCTTATATGTATGGGAGCAAGGGCAAGTGTAACTGAAATTAGGCCACTCTTCTTCAATTTGTTGCATATTCATAAAGGTGAATATAGACTGGTTCTGTTCTAATGGCGGTAGCCGTTAATGGTTGAATCATAGTAGGTTGATTAGGAGAGGCATGATGACAGAGTCCGCAGCAGCGAAACCCGAGAAAAAAAATAAGAAGAAAACTGAAAAAAAGTCAGGTTTAGCCCCAAGCACTATCCGGATTGGCCGACGATACCGACCTTCTCGTTTAGAGGGGGGATATGATGCCATCGTGATTGGATCGGGAATTGGCGGGCTAACAACGGCTGCGTCGATGTCTAAAATGGGAAAAAAAGTATTGGTGCTAGAGCAGCATTATACTGCAGGTGGCTATACCCATAGTTACTCTCGAAATGGTTACGAGTGGGATGTGGGTGTGCATTACATTGGGGATATGGGGTATCCCACGATGGGGCGAAAGCTGTTTGATTTTGTCACTGATGGCAAGCTGGAATGGGCTGCTATGGATGATAACTATGATCGTATTTTTTTAGGGGACGAAGTGTTTAACTTTGTAAAAGGCAAAGAGAACTTTAAAAATGAGCTTAAGCGCCATTTCCCTGAAGAGAGTGCCGTGATTGATAAATATGTGACCATGGTTGATGAAGCGAACAAGGGGATGCGCTGGTATACCATGGGTAAGCTGTTTAAGCCCTGGCAGCAAAAAGCATTGTCGTTGGCAACCGATCGTTTAGTGCCTGATTATTTTAATCGTAATACCTACGAGGTATTACGAGAATTGACGTCCAATGAAAAGTTGATTGCCGTGTTGACTGGGCAGTGGGGGGATTGTGGCGTAACTCCCAAACAATCATCCTTCTTGATTCACTCGTTGATTGCTAAACACTACTTTAACGGTGGCTATTATCCTATCGGTGGCGCATCAAAAATGGCCGAGACGATTATCCCTGTGATTCAAGCCAGTGGTGGTGAGGTATTTACTTACGCGTCGGTAGAAGATATTCTCATAGAGAAAGGTAAGGCTGTAGGAGTACGAATGAAAGATGGCACTAACATTCGTTCACCTTTGGTCATTAGTAATGCGGGGGTATTTAATACCTATCAACGATTACTACCAGAAGCGGTAAGTCGTAAGCATGGCTATGACAAAAAACTCAAAAAAGTGTCTCCATCTTACGCTCACTTGGGGATGTATATTGGCCTGAAAGGCGATTCCAAATCCCATAATTTGCCGACAACCAACTTTTGGATGTATGCGGATGAGAAGCACGATGAAAATACAGAAGCGTTCTTAAAGGATTACAAAAATCCATTTCCTGTTGTTTATGTATCATTCCCATCGGCCAAAGATCCTAGCTTTAATGGCAAGTACCCTGATCGCTCGACTATCGAAATTGTTGCGCCAACGCCCTATGAAATATTTGAAAAGTGGAAAGATGAAACATGGGGTAAACGTGGTGATGATTATGAAGAGCTAAAGGAATACTTTGCGCAGCGAATGCTGGAAGCCCTGTATGAAAAAATGCCTCACCTACGCGGCAAGGTTGATTATTATGAAACATCGACGCCGTTATCAACGGATTATTTTTGCTATTACCCGAAGGGAGAGCTCTACGGGTTGAACCATGATGTTAATCGTTTCAAGCAAGAATGGCTGCAGCCAAAATCCACCATTCCTGGGTTGTATTTGACGGGCCAGGACGTGTTGTCCTGTGGTGTCGTTGGTGCAATGATTGCGGGCTTTCTAACCGCGGGTCAGATTATGGGGCTGCAGGGTTTCAAGATGGCTAAGATGGCATTGTTTGATAAACAAGCCGCGCCGGCACAGTGGGCGGTTCCAGCTAATTAAATAGGTCTGTGCTAAGTATCTGTTTCGTACTTATACCCGACACCATACACTGAATGGATGATAGTGGTGTCGGGTATCGCTTCTCCAATGCGCTTGCGCAATTTCTTGATATGGCTGTCGATGGTTCGGTCGTTCACGATACGATGATCGTTGTAGATATGATTCATCAATTGTTCGCGAGAATAAATACGGCCGGGCTCTTCCATCAAAATAGAAAGCAGTTGAAACTCCACTGCGGTTAGGTTGAGTGCTTGTCCATGAGCGGTGGCTTGGTAGCGCTTTTCATTGAGCTCAATGAGTGCATCTTGTGGGGCGTTATCGTGATTGGATCGACGCAGCACTGCTTTGACTCGCGCTACTACTTCCCGGGGGCTGTAGGGCTTGCAAACGTAATCATCTGCACCAAGCTCTAATCCTAATAAACGGTCTATTTCTTCCACTCGTGCAGTAACCATGATGATCGGAATGTCGGAGAACCTTCGGACATCTTTGCAGACCTCCATACCATCCTTTCCTGGTAACATCAGGTCTAACAGTATCAGAGAGGGGGCGTTTTCTTTTACCCATGCCTCAACGCCAAGTCCTTCATGAATACAGTGGGGTTGAAAGCCTGAATTGCTAAGATAGTCAGCCAAAAGTTGTGCTAGCTTTTCTTCATCTTCAACAATTAGAATCCGCTCATTCGCCATTATCGTTGTTTTCCTCGGGTTATGGGAAGTTGTACGCTGACACGTAACCCTCCATGGCTGGAAGGTTGTGCGTATATTTTTCCATCGTGTGCATTCACAATATTATTACATATTGCAAGGCCTAATCCGGCCCCGCCACTGGCTCGATTTCTGGACCCTTCTACGCGATACAAACGCTCAAACAGTTTGGGGATTTCACTGCTGGGTACGCCTGGGGCGCTGTCATCGATATGGATGAGTACATCATTGGTGGTGACTTCTACAGAGACATGGCTCGTACCGCCTTCATCAGTGTAACGATAGCTGTTTTTTAGTAGGTTGTTAATAAGCTGTTTGACCCTTTGGGGATCAATAAGCAATTCAACTTCTGGCTCTACCGTAGGCGATTGGGATAAGGCGATATTTTTTTGAGAAAATTGGTCGATAAAACTGTCAACGCAATGCTGAACGATGGGAAGAATATCCGTGTTGGATTTCTGGTAATTGAGTGCGCCGATATCAGACATGGAGAGCTCGTATAAGTCGTTTACCAAGTGACTTAGATGGTTAACCTCTTGCCCTAGAGAGCTGATATTGTTGGGCGTCGGTTGTCGGATGCCATCTTCTATGGCTTCGATTTCACCTTTGAGAATGGCCAATGGGGTACGCAATTCATGGGATATGTCGGCAACCCATTGTTGTCGGGCATGCTCATTTTCTTTTAGCGTGGCTGCAAGAGTATTGAAATCAGTGGACAGGGTACCAAGTTCGTCATAGGTGGTGATAGGGATATGGGTATCAAACTTCCCTGAAATAAGCCGTTGTGTTCCTTGGGCTAAACGCCTTATGGGTCTTACAAGGCTACTTGCCACAGGGACTGACAGCAAGATTGATATCACAACCATAGCCACGGCAATCATAAGGAACGTCTGGCTTTGTTCTTGGGCAAATACGAGATCATGAGCATCCGAGATCTCTTTGGCAGGTTTTATACCTAGGTAACCGATGGTTTCACCCTGAGAGGTTAGTGGAGATAGAGAAAATTGCTCTATTCCTTCTGGTGGACCAAATAGTGTGTTCTTGTCCGCGTCTAGCAGTACCACTTTAGGCCGAGGCTTACGCGGTGGCGGCGGATGGCGACCCTCTTTTTTTGGCGGTCGAGAACTTTCGCGGAATTGGGGATTCTTATTGTGGTGGGGTGGCCGTTGAGAGCTCTGAGGCTGCCCTGATCGAAAGTCGTCGTTTGCACGGTGCTTGTCGTTACGCCGAGGAGGTGGAGGGGGGCGTTTGTGATCGGGGGAGGGGCCAGAGATTAAATCAGGAGCACTGTTACTGATCAATTGATGCCATTGCCGATGATTGTTGGTCAGTTGATCCCAGCTCCCTTCGGATTGATAGACGTCAACTAAAGCATCACCCAGACTCATCATATGTTCTTTTTCTTGGGTATTGACGTAATTTAGGAACCCTCGATCAAAACTCCATTGCATCACCAAGAACATCGCAATAGCCACGCCGCTAGAAGCCATGAGTAAGGTGAGAAACAGCTTAGTTTTGATGCTCTTTATGACGGGGATTAACCTCAAGTAACGATCCTCTGGTAACAGTCCTTGTGATACGTTTGCACGGGGATATGAGTGTAACCTAGTTAATAATAAGCCAACAGTGTGTAAGAAATAGGGATATTACGGGAGGCTAGGAAAGCACGATGCTTTCTTAGCCTTGTATAGCGAATGGGTTTGGTTCGGGTTAATCCGCGACATACGGATTAGATTGGCGTTCAGCGCCAAAGGTTGACATGGGACCGTGACCGGGGATAAACGAGACGTCATTGCCAAGGGGCCATAATTTGTCTTTGATTGAGTTAATGAGGGTCTCGTGGTCGCCGCCAGGAAAGTCTGTACGGCCGATGGAGCCAGCAAACAGCACATCGCCAACGGTTGCCAGCTTTGCGTCCTTGTTAAAGAACACTACGTGCCCAGGTGTGTGACCTGGTGTGTGGTAGACCTCAAGAGTGGCGTTGCCAACGGTTACGCTGTCGCCGTCATTAAGCCACTGAGTGGGTTCAAAGGTTTTGCAGGGAGGAAAGCCGAACATTTGGGATTGGCTTTCTAGGGAATCTATCCAGAATTGATCGCCTGTGTGAGGCCCTATAATGGGGAGGTCTAGCTGCTCAGATAGCTCTGCGGTCGCCCCGGCATGGTCAATGTGCGCATGGGTGAGTAAGATTTTCGTCAAAGTGACACCTTTCTCTTCTACCATGGCGAGGATCTTTTCGATATCACCGCCTGGATCTACAACAGCGGCCTCTTTTGTTTCCTCACAATACAGAATAGAGCAGTTCTGGGCGAACTGAGTAACGGGGATGATAACTGATTTCATAGGGCTTTCTTTATGTTTCTGAGAATGTCCGTTAGTGTACGTAGAAGAGGAATCTCCAGCAATGGCTAATTTGGTGGAAAAGTCATCAAATTTACCGTTGATATCCCCCACTGTTGTAAAAGGAATACAGCGTGAGTGAAGAACGAGTGTTTCGAAAACAAAAGAAAATCGCATTAGTCGCCCATGATAATAAGAAACCTGAATTATTGGATTGGGTCAGGGTCCACCGAGATGAATTAGCTGGCCATACACTCTACGGAACGGGTACAACAGGGAAGATGGTTGCTGAGAAAACGGGTTTGCCGGTATCGGCATTATTGAGTGGTCCATTAGGGGGGGATCAGCAAATTGGCGCAAAAATCGCTGAAGGCGATATCGATATGCTGATCTTTTTTTGGGACCCATTTGAACCTATGCCTCATGACCCTGATGTAAAAGCGTTGTTACGACTTACTGCGGTCTGGAATGTCCCTGTTGCCTGTAATCGTTCAACGGCGGATTTTATATTGTCTTCGCCATTAATGGCAGAAGACTATCACGTCGACCTTCCCGATTTTAATACCTACAAAAATAGACCAATAGTTGTGTAGTGATTTATGGAAAAATTATTGCTGAGCGCCAATCGTTTCTTCGAACAAATACCGGATGTTTCCCGCCGTTACCGCTGGCAAATATGGATCGCATTTATTCTTATTAATATTGTGATTCTCGCCGGCGCTTCTCGTTTTACCATTGATATGACAATGGAAGTATTTTTTGAGGACGGCGATCCGGTTAAAACGGCTTATGATCGTTTTCGCGCTGAATTTGGCAGCGACGAGGCCATTTATCTTATTTATGAAGCCAATGATGGTGATGTATTTTCGAATGACTCCCTCAATGCATTAAAGGGGTTGCAATCGGATCTAGTGAATTATCGTGACCACCTGAAAGATGAACAGGGGTCAGGGTTGGATCGAATCACCGATGTGATTAGCTTGCTTAATGTTTCCTATATGGAGGCGCGAGATGATGCGCTTATATCGGGGAAATTCATCGGCGATAACTTTCCGCAAAATGAAGAGCAGCGTGAAGCGTTAAGGGATAAGGCGTTACGTCATCCCGATTATCCAACGGTATACTTATCCAATGATTCTCGTTTTGGTGCTGTGATTATAAAAACAGATCTTGGAGCCACATTACTGACAGACGAGTCAGCGCTTAACGAGAACTCTGGCGATGTGGAATACTTAGACGATGAGTTTGTCGATGAGCTTTCACTGTCTGAGGGCGAAGACATAGAGATGGCGTGGTCAGATACTGATGCGAAGCTAGCATTAGCCAATAATACTGATATTCCTGAATTCAAGCGTGCCGAAATTGAGGACTTCTCTTACCTAATGCATGCTTTTTCTCCAATCATTGAAAAGTCTGAATATACCCAATATCTGACTTTTTATCCTGTGGGCAACCCAACGGTGATGAGTTTTTTTAACGATGTTGTGTTTCAGGAAATGGGCACGGTGGTAGGGGCGAGTTTGCTGCTGATTATTATTTCCTTATGGGTATTGTTCCGCTCCCTCAGTGCTGTGTTGTGGCCGTTAACGATTGTTGTAATTTCTTTCTTGTGGGTCGTAGGGCTTGTGGGTTGGTCAGGGATGATTATGACGATGATGGTGAATATTATCGTTTTCTTGATCCTTGCAGTGGGGGTGGCGGATGCTATTCATATTATATCGGGTTACTTGTTTTTTAGGGAGCAAGGAGAAGATCACGAGCAATCGATTCGTTCAGTGTTCAAAAAGTCTGGGCTGGCGTGTTTTCTTACCAGTATCACGACGTCAATTGGTTTGTTGTCATTGACGTTTGTTCCCATTGTTCCCATACGTAGCTTTGGTATTGCTGCTGCGATGGGTGTGATGATTGCATTTTTACTAACGGTGTTCATTTTGCCTTTGATGCTTGATGCTTGGCCACCAATAAGAAAAAAGGAGATACAGCGAGGGGACAAGATTTCGTTGATTCAGCGAATATTGCGTAGTGTTGAGCATGTAGGGTTTACGCACCCAAGGAAAGTGATCAGTATTTTTGTTCTTTTTGCTGCTGTGCTTATTGTGGGTGGATTATCCGTAAAAGTGGACTCCAATATGGTGGAAGTATTACCACCAGATTCTCTATTAAGGAAGAGCTTTCAGCTGGTAGATGATGAGATGGGCGGTTCTCAGACCATGGAAATGGTGATAGACGCAGGGAAAGCGGATGCTTTTAAAGACCCTGAGATGCTAAACCGGTTGCAGAAGATACAGCTATTCTTGGAGCGGACCTACCCTGGTTTAGTGGGTAAAACTACCTCTTTGGTCAACGTGACAAAAGATGCATTTAAATCACTCAACAATGATGACCCAGCGTATTACGTTATCCCGCAATCTCCACGGGTTTTAGAACAAACATTGTTTATGTTTAATAATGCCAGTCCGAAAGATCGTCGTCAGCTGGTGTCTGATGATTACAGTAAGGCGCGTTTAACCATTCGATTAAAGAACGCAGGCTCCTTTGAATATGTGCCTATGATCCAGGGTGCAGAGAATGAAATGGCCCGTGTACTTGAGGATATGAAAGCTAAATACCCCGCGATTGATGTCCGGCTGACGGGGGGGATGTCGCTTATGATTCGATTAATCGATTATGTCAGCTGGTCCCAGATTCAAAGCTTTGGTTTGGCGTTGGTGGTTATTTCGCTGCTACTGCTAATGGTGTTTGGGTCGGTAAAAATTGGCTTGGTTGCTATTTTTCCTAATTTACTCCCCATTATTACCGTATTTGGTTTGATGGGGTATATGGGGGTGTCCTTAGACACGGATACGTTGCTGATTGCACCAATTATCATTGGGATAGCAATAGACGATACGATTCATTTTCTCACGCATTATCGTGCCGGTTTAATCGGCTCTAAAACGATGGAACAGTCCATTCGTTATACTATCCGAGAAGCAGGGCAGGCGATAACGTTTACTTCCATTGTATTGTCATTGGGTTTTCTTGTGTTCTTGCTGTCGTCCCATGTGGCGTTACAGAACTTTGGCATGTTAAGTGCGGTGGCGATTATGGTGGCGCTGATAACGGATTTATTACTGTTGCCCGCGTTATGTGTTGTATTTAAGGCTGACTTTGCTAACCATCGTCGAGAGGATGCGACGTTAGCGGCAGAGTCAATGGGATGAAGGAGTGGTGCAGTTGAATAACAAAATACGTCGAATACTGTCGGTTGGAGTGGTTTTTTGTGCTGGCTTTTTATGTTTCGTTGAATCAGCGAGCGTTGCCTATGCCAAGGTAGAGCCTATCGCTACGGAAACGGGGGCCAAGGATATTATGCGACAAGTGTTTGATCGTGATGATGGTGACAGTGAAGTATCTATTCAAAAGATCAGCTCTTGCCGATATGTCGTCAAAGATCGCAAACGTGCATGCGTTGAAAAACCACGGATTAAACGTTTTGAATCGGTTGCCAAAGATTATGGCATTGAAGGAAAAGATAAGAAGTCAGTGTCTATTTTATTGGATCCGCCAGGCGAGCGCGGTATTGGGTTCTTGCAGTACGATTATGATGATCAAGATAAAGACGCGGATCAATGGATGTATTTTTCGGCGCTGGGCAAAGTAAAACGCATTGTATCTGGAAATGATGATGAGCCCAAAAAAGGCAGTTTTTTTGGATCTGAGTTCAGCTATGAAGACTTGGAGCAAACCCATCTGGAGGATTATCGCTATACGCTGTTAAAAGAAGAGCGCTATCGCAATCGAGATTGTTGGGTAATCGAAGCGACGCCAAAACCGAGTCGAGCGAAAAAAAGTAATTACAGTAAGTCCATTTCTTGGGTCGATAAGGAGCGATTTATTGCGTTGAAGTCGATTAAATTTGATCGTCAAAAACAAAAAGAAAAACGAATCACCGCGGTAAAGGTTGATCAGGTTGATGGTGTGTGGTCAGTCCTATTGCTCAATGTCGACAATCTTCAGTCTCGCAGAATGAGTAATATGAAATTGGAATCGATTAAGTATAACGTGGGTGTTGATGATGAATTTCTAAGTTTACGAACGTTAACAGATGGTGCTTATCGTGAAGCTAGATTACAGCACTATCGTCGTTTCATTGAGCCGTAAATGGTGTCACGCGTGAGGTATTTGTTGGCCGTCGTTGTCACTGCTAATTTAGTCAGCCCTGTTGTTGCGACAGAATCGGAGGTGTTGGGAGGCGATTCAGGCCATTCTGACGTGGTGGATGAAGAGTTTTATGATGACGAATTCATGTTTGATGAGGAACCCTCCTCAATGAGTGAATCTGAAAGTAGGGGGGCGACGAACAATTCAGCGCTTAACATGTGGTATCTTTTTCGAGACCCCGCGCAGATCACTCTTAAACATCAGTTGGCCTATGGCTTAAAGCATGAGAGGCCATTGGTGGCTAATCGTGCTTCAATTCGTTTGCAATGGGAGAAAGGGTTCGGGGGCGGGCTGTTTTTTCGTGCTGATGCGAAGTCCAGTTTTGATGGGGTCTATGAACAGAGTAAATATCAAGATAATGAAACCGTAAAACAAGCTAAACAAGAATACCAACAACAGAACGAGGTTCGTGAGTTCTTTTTACAAGGGTCTAGGGCAGATTACTCTATCAGCGTTGGTCAGCAAGTCATTGTGTGGGGTAAAGCTGATGGTGCAGTGGTGACGGATATTATCAGTCCTCGTAATGTAACCGAATCGGTATTTACGACGGTAGAAGACTCTCGTCTTGGGCAAACGATGATAATAGCGCATTATTACGAAGAATTATTTAATGCCAGTAAAAGCCAACAGCAGTGGAGTTTTATTCTTAACCCCGATGTGAGGGTGAATCAATATGCAATGCCAGGGCATCCTTATTATGTGTCGCCTGCGGGTATCGAAAACGCAATTATTGAGCAAGACGACCCCGAATTTTCCATCGAACACGGAGAGCTGGGTTTACGCTGGACTTACACGGAGGGAAAGTTCGATATCGCTATCATGGCTGCGGATGTTGTTGAAGATGACCCCGTATTTGAATGGATTGGAATCACACCCTCTTTTCAACCGGTAATTTCGACCTTTTATGGGCGATACCAAATGTTAGGTGGAGGGGTGAATATAGGGGTAGGTAACTTTGTGATAAAAAGTGAACTGGCCTACAAGAATAATCGGCATTTAAATACCGGTGACATGCTGGATATTACTCAACGCTCCATTTGGGATGCAGCGGCAGGGTTTGATTACGATGCTTCGGGGGTATTTGATGCCAGTGTAGAGTTGAGTCATCAACATGTGATGAATTGGAATGATTCGTTCGCAGGTGTGGAACGAAATAGCTCAACACTCTATGGTGCCGTCGGGCGTTACTACAATAATGATACTGTGCGGTTGCAATACACCGCGAGCTTGCAACTTCAAAATATGCAGTCGTTACATCGGCTGGAAACCAGCTGGGACGTGGACGATCAACTGGCAGTCAGTATTCAATGGGATCATTTCTCTACGCGCTCTAGTGCACCCACGACAAGCTTTCTGACGCAGCTGGAAGCGCTGGACCGTATTTTGTTGCAATTAACCTACGATTTCTAGGGAATTACCTTGTTTGACTTGGTAGTCGCTAACTCCTTACAATGACGCCCATTCGAGCCAAACCAAGCAAAAAAGGTGCATCATGTCGTATCAAACCATTGAATTTAGTGTTGAAGAAAACATCGCAATAATCCGCCTAAACCGTCCAAAAGCGGCGAACTCCATAAATATGGATATGGCAAGAGAGCTCATGTTGGCAGCTATCGAATGTGATGAAAACCCCGAAATACGATGCGTGCTACTGAGTGCGAATGGACCTTTTTTCAGCGCGGGCGGTGATGTAGCGAGCTTTGCTGAAATGGGTGAGAACATCGGTAAAGGGTTAAAAGAGCTAACATCCTATCTTCACAGTGCATTGGCACGTTTTGCTCGCATGGGTGCACCCTTGGTGACAGCGATTAATGGTAAAGCAGCAGGTGCAGGTTTGTCGTTGGCATGTTTGGGTGATATCGCAATTGCCGCAGAGCCCGTAACGTTTACTATGGCCTACACTGGCGTGGGTTTAACACCTGACGGTGGCGCAACGTATAACTTGCCACGCTTAATCGGGGATCGTAGAGCAAAAGAGTTGATGCTGACTAATCGCCCGTTAACGGCGGAAGAAGCGGTGAATTGGGGAATGATCAATCAGGTTGTTGCTGAAGATGAGTTAATGGATACAGCAATGGCAAGCGCAAAGAAATTAGCCAAGGGCCCCACTGGAGCGTATCGCGAAGTAAAAGAATTATTGCATGCGTCAGCAAATAACGGGTTTGAAGCACAAATGGAATTAGAAGCACGTGCTATCGCAAGACAGGGCAATAGTGCTGAAGGGCAAGAAGGAATTACTGCATTTTTAAACAAACGCAAAGCAGATTTTGTGAATGCATAATAAATAAGCTTTACCGATGCGGGGAATAGGTTTTTTAGCCTATTCCCCGTTTTTCGTTAATGAACTTCATCAGTTTTCGTGCTTAAATTAATTCAGCAGTTTTATTTGCGTTGCTGGAGTGCATGAATGAAGATTGGAATACCAAAAGAAATTCATCAGGGGGAGCGGCGCGTAGCGGCGACACCCGAATCAGTTAAGAAATTACTCAAGCTTGGCTTTGAGATTATTATTGAAACCGGGGCGGGTGCAGATGCAGCCTTCACCGACACAGCCTATCAAGATGCGGGGGCTGTTATCGCAAAAGATTGCGAATCCTGTTGGTCAGAAGCTGACATTATTTTAAAAGTACGCGCCCCAGAGCATCATCCTTCTCTTAATATTGACGAAACCGAACTATTGCGCCCCCGGCAGACGCTTGTGTGTTTTTTACAGCCTGCACAGCAGCCAGAACTTCTAGAGAAACTTAATAATAGGAAAGTCTCTGCGTTAGCCATTGATGCGATACCACGTATCTCCCGCTCTCAAAAAATGGATGCATTAAGTTCCATGGCGAATATCGCCGGTTATCGTGCGATCATGGAAGCAGGCCATCATTTTGGACGATTTTTTACCGGTCAGATCACCGCTGCTGGGCGAATACCACCGGCAAAGGTAATGATTATTGGTGCTGGCGTTGCTGGTCTTTCAGGTATTGGTACGGCCAATAGTTTGGGTGCCATTGTCCGTGCATTTGATACCCGCCCTGAGGTTAAAGAGCAAGTCGAAAGTATGGGAGCGGAATTTCTTGAGCTGAATTTTGAAGAAGATGGCTCCGGTGAGGGTGGTTATGCGAAGGTTATGTCGAAAGAGTTTATCGACGCTGAGATGGCGCTGTTCCTAGAACAGGCTAAAGATGTTGATATTATCATGACAACTGCATTGATACCGGGACGCCCTGCACCCACGTTGATCACAGAAGACATGGTGATAGAAATGAAGGAGGGTAGCGTTATTGTCGATCTGGCGGCTGAAACAGGGGGTAATTGCGAGCTCACGGAAAAAGATCACGTTGTGGTTAAGCATGGCGTATCAATTATAGGGTACACCGATTTACCGAGCCGGTTACCCACACAGTCCAGTAGTTTGTATGCTCAAAATCTCGTTCACTTACTTACGGACATGTGCAAAGGCGATGGGTTTCATATCGACATGGAAGATGATGTGATACGAGGGGCAACGGTGGTGCATGGAGGGAATGTCACATTCCCTCCGCCTCCGCTAAAGGTTCCGGCGATTGCCAAACCAGCATCAGTCCAGACAGCACCGGAAGCTAAAGCGATAGATCATGGTCCGAAGAGACTTAATATTCCTGTGTTATTGGTAGCGGGAGCATTGTTGCTCGGCATTGGTGCTACCGCTCCTCCTGCATTTTTATCCCACTTTATTGTTTTTATCTTGGCCTGTTTTGTGGGTTATCAGGTGGTATGGAATGTGACGCCTGCTCTACATACTCCCTTGATGAGTGTGACCAATGCTATCAGCGGTATTATTGTTCTCGGTGCAGTATTGCAAATATCAGGTGAGCTATCTGAGCCTGTGACGATTCTGGCTGCGGTGGCTGTGTTGATAGCGTCTATTAATATTGGTGGCGGTTTTGCAGTGACTCAGCGTATGTTGCGCATGTTCAGAAAATAATAGGGGTTATTTATGTCAGAAGGTGTATTAACCGCGGCGTATATTGGCGCGAGTATCTTATTTGTTTTGAGCTTAGGCGGTTTGAGTCACCAGGAAAGTGCTCAGCGAGGGAATTTATTTGGGATGATTGGTATGGCGATCGCGATCGTCGCCACTATTTTGAGTGAACATGTGACGGGATATGGCGTGCTAATAGCGGCAATTCTCGTCGGTGGATGTATTGGGCTTTTCTTAGCCAAGCGAGTCGAAATGACAGAAATGCCAGAATTGGTTGCTATGCTACACAGTTTTGTGGGTTTAGCCGCGGTGCTGGTAGGGGTTGGCAGCTTTCTCGGGGAGGCAGCGTTTGCTAGCGTTGCTGAAAAAATTGTTCACGAAGTCGAAATATTCTTAGGCGTCTTTATCGGTGGTATTACGTTTACCGGGTCAGTGGTGGCTTTTGGAAAGTTAAAGGGAAGCATTTCTAGTACACCGTTGATGTTGCCTGGTCGCCATGTGTTGAACATGGGTATTCTGTTGGCGACAGTGGTGTTGGGGTATTTATTTGTCGGTGCAGAGCACGAACCCGCATTAAGCTACTTGTTGATTATGACGGCGTTAGCATTTTTGCTGGGTATACATTTGGTGATGGCCATTGGTGGCGCCGATATGCCGGTTGTTGTGTCCATGTTGAATAGCTATTCGGGGTGGGCCGCAGCGGCAACGGGATTTATGCTTTCGAATGATCTGTTAATTGTGGTGGGTGCACTGGTGGGAAGTAGTGGGGCGATTCTGAGTTATATCATGTGCCGAGCCATGAATCGGTCATTTGTCAGTGTTATCTTGGGAGGCTTCGGGCAAAAGGCCGTGGCAGTAGGGTCGAGTGATGAAGGGCCAAAGGATACCATTGCGACCTCTGCCGATGAAGTGGCGGGGATGTTACTGGATGCTGCACAGGTAATTATCGTGCCAGGGTATGGCATGGCAGTGGCCCAGGCGCAGAATACAGTATATGACATTACACGCTTGTTAAAAGATAAAGGTATTGAGGTTCGCTTTGGAATTCACCCCGTGGCGGGGCGTTTGCCTGGCCATATGAATGTGCTTTTAGCAGAAGCCAAGGTGCCTTACGACATCGTCATGGAGATGGACGAGATCAATGATGATATGCCGCTGACGGACGTGGTTCTGGTCATTGGTGCCAACGATATTGTAAACCCTGGGGCAGCGGAAGATGAGTCTAGCCCCATATATGGCATGCCGGTGTTGGAGGTTTGGAAAGCAAAAACCTCTGTGGTGTTAAAGCGGGGTATGGCAACAGGGTATGCTGGGGTCGATAACCCATTGTTTTACAAGGATAATACGAGAATGCTATTTGGCGATGCGCGCGATAGCATGGGCAGTGTCTTGTCTGCATTAAAAGTGTGAAAGGCGAATATATAAGTAAAAATTGAGTGGAAATAAATAATCGAAGACACTGGCCAAATCCGTACATTATTGAAAGCTGGCGAAATTTCAGTCTTTGGTTATGCTAAAAGAAGGAGCACTATCAATGGCTTCATCGATAGTGTGCACTCACTCAGAGCTTGTGAAGCAAGTAGAGGTGGTCATGACCCTACGAGAATTATATCCGCCAATAGCCTATGCCAAAAATGCGAAGACAGCGGGCCCATGTGTGCGAAATTGTTGTCTAGATGCAGACGATGTGTGTCTAGGTTGTGGTCGGGCACTGTCTGAGATTACAGGCTGGAATGCGGCTTCTGACGAGGAGAAAGAGGCAATATTACGGCGAGCTAAAGAGCGATTGGCCATGAAGAACCACTCATTACCTTTTTGAGGTGTGTTGGTTGGCCTTTTGATTAATTGAGTATTTTATCTTCTGTTGATGCTTTTTCCCCTGATTTCGGTAAACTACGCCGGCTTAAAAATCAGGAGAGAAACGTTGAAAGCTGTAAGTTATCTATTAGTGAGTGTAATTGGTTTATTGGGTGCTGCTTCACCCGCGTGGGCGTCAAGTAGCGGTACAGCTGCAACGTTAGATATGATCGGGTCTCCATTAGGGATTGCGGCAATTGTTTTATTTACGATTGCTTACTGTTTTGTTATCGCAGAAGAGTTTATTCACCTACGTAAATCGAAGCCGGTGATGTTAGCGGCGGGTGTTGTATGGGTGTTAGTCGCATTGATTGGTAAGCAGGTTGACGGTGGTGAGGCTATCATTGATGCTGCAGTGACGCATAACCTAATGGAATACGCGGCGCTCTTCTTGTTCTTGTTGACGGCAATGATCTATATCAATGCTATGACGGAGCGAAATGTATTTGAATCTTTGCGCTGTTTCCTTGTGAGCAAAGGCTATAGCTACAGAGCGCTATTTTGGATTACCGGTATTCTGGCTTTCTTTATCTCACCCGTTGCGGATAACCTCACTACAGCACTCTTGATGGGGGCTGTGGTACTGGCAGTGGGGAGTGATAACCTTAAATTTGTGAGCCTCGCGTTTATTAATATTGTTGTGGCTGCAAACGCTGGTGGTGCCTTTAGCCCTTTCGGCGATATTACGACCTTGATGGTATGGCAGGCAAACAAAGCAAGTTTCTTTGAGTTCTTTGCTCTGTTTATCCCTTCGGTGGTTAACTATATTGTACCTGCGGTCATCATGAGCTTTGCTGTACCGAAAGAAACACCTGCAGTAGTGGAAGAGGCCGTGCCGATGAAGCGCGGTGCAATCCGAATTTGTATTCTTTTCATGCTTACGATCGTGACGGCGGTAAGCTTTAAGCAGTTCTTACACTTGCCCCCATTCTTAGGGATGATGACTGGGCTGTCTTACCTATTCCTATTTGCCTACTATATTAAGGTTACTACACCATCGGATACCGAAATGGATGAGTTTAATATCTTTTCCAAAGTGGCTAAGGCTGAGTGGGATACCTTGTTATTCTTCTTTGGGGTCATTTTTTGTGTTGGTGGTCTAGGGACTATTGGCTATTTGGCCGAGGCATCCAATATTATGTATGACGGCTGGGGTCCAACCGTCGCGAATATCGTCGCTGGCTTACTGTCTGCAGTAGTGGATAATATCCCGGTTATGTTTGCGATTTTGAGCATGAGCCCAGAGATGGATCTTTACCAATGGTTACTCGTTACGTTAACTGCGGGTGTCGGTGGTAGCTTGTTATCGGTAGGCTCTGCGGCAGGTGTTGCACTCATGGGGCAGTCGCAAGGAAAGTATACTTTCTTTAGTCACCTTAAGTGGAGCTGGGCAGTAGGACTTGGTTATGCTGCTAGTATCTATGCACATTATCTTGTTAATGGCTGATTGTATTGGTTGTAGACGAGCATAAAAAAAGCGCCTTGATGGCGCTTTTTTTATGCTCGTAAATTAAGGCGACGGTTTGGACACTCGACTTAGGCGTCAGTATCGGTATGCGCTAATTGCTTAAGCGCAGATAGGCTAGGCATAAAAAAATAGCTAGCGCCACGAGTAGTGACAAATTGTGGGACGCACTTCAGTCTCTGACGAATGGGTTTTTTAGCGATGCTAAAGTCATCTCCAGAGGGGCCCGATGGTCTTGGTCTCGCGCCTAAAAGAGGGTCTAGATCATTATAGAGACCGTTGAATTTCTCATTGTTAACCCAGGTTTGTTGAATAAATTCAAACTGCCTTGCCAGGTCGGCATTAAAGCAGAGGAATTGCAGTCCTCGAGTTTCTCCATTATCTTCGGCTTTAAGCATCGATGTGGGCAATAGTTTACTGTGTAGTGGTTTCCCATAGGGGCGACCGCGTCGTAATATTCTGTGGTGGTTAACACTGCGTACTGCTTCATCCTCATCAAGACCTAGATCTGTTGCGCGGGGATTGGTGCGGCGAATATGGGAAGCCATGGGACATTTGTGCCCCATGGTGTCTCCGGAGAAATCGAAGCTATTGGCGCTATTGGGATTAAAATGTTCAGGTTCTCTATCTGGGAATAACTCCAGAGGAGCCCCATTGGGCCAGCGACCGACCATTTTAGCGGCGAGATACACTTTGTCATTTTCTTCTGAACTTTGGTTGTCTAGATAACGCCAAAACCCCTGAACATCCTGCTCTAATTGTCGAAATACTAGGTAGCTGCCGTTATAGCCAAAATTTGCATAACGATGGCTCTTGTCATGCTCGCTTCCTGGTGCGGGTGTATCGCTACCGTATGCGCTAGTATGGCCGAGCAAAAACTCCCCAGCGGGCAATTGATCGGAGTTTTGCGTGTGTATACCTTTGATACCTGGTTGTGAAACGCCATCTCGGAAGCCAAAATGTTCTTTTCTTTCGTATAGGGCTTCAGTGGTTAATGGGTGTATTGATGTATAGGCTTCAAGTTCATAAGTTAGGTGGGTTACGAGATCCGATAGGCCGCTTTCTGTCTCAGAAAAACATAATAGTATCGCGTCAACGGTAGGCCTAGCTTTACCGCCCCATTCCCAATGCTCTGAAGCGTTCGATCCTATGTCCCCCAGTAATTGGCTTCTTTTCTCCGTGTATATCCCCTCTTTGAACTCTCTGGAAAATTGTTCATGGGTATCTTGCGGTAGCCCTAAGTTTTCTAATCCAGAAGAAGTGAAAGCGATATTCAGCGCCGAAGAGGTATCTTTTTGTGTACTGGGTGTCACCTCGGGAAGGTGTTCGCGTAACCATTGTTTAAATAAATCCGGGTGCTCGATACTGAGTATGAGATATGAAGCATGCGGTAGGTTCTTATATGCATATAAAATGACACTTTGAATATCTGAGAGATCATCTTGATTCATGGTCTTGTTCTTATTCTAGGGTTAAAAGCGAGAGAGCCAGAGGCTAAGTTCTTTTTCGTCCATGTTATTCGTCAGGCCTTGACGAATCTTGCTATTGTTAATGACGTTCTGAAGCGACAGTTCAGGGTAGGCGCTATACCAACATGCGGTCTTGGTTTGACTCTTACGGGCATATGCTTTAAATCGGATGTCATCGGTGGCCCCCTCTCGTATCAGTCGTGTTGCTCTTGGGAAGCCTTCGGCATTGCTCCACACGGCGGTTAAGCCTACCGCTGCCCGGTCAATGAAATCGCCCAAATAGTTTTCCCAGCTACCGTCATAATTGGATAAAAAAACCAAACGCTTGTTGTCGTCAGTAATGATCCAGCGAGCAAAATGGATGCTATTAATAGAGCCCAATTCTCCTCGATTGTAAAAAATATTACTCAGCAGGTTTAGAAGCCATAGCACGGCCTTAAGCGTTAGTAACCGAAATAGCCCTGGCTTGATCTCAACCACACTGGTCATTGGACTTTGAACGGCCTGTTGTTCATCCTTGGTTACGCTAGCGACGTGGGCGTGGCGCTCGGTCATATTGTTATCATGTACTTCTGGTAATTCAGACTTTTCATGTTTGCGTAGAAAATAAAACCAAACAGCTATCAATGGGAGAAGTATTGGAGATAACAGCAAAAGTACAGGAATAATGCCAATAGCCATTGGCCAATAGGGATCCGGTTGCCGTTGTAAGGTGTCGAATGGCCATGAAATATTGCTATTTTTGACATGTCGAATGAGCTGTTCTCTCAAGCCGGAATCAAAGTAATCAATCAGGGAGCCACTGTCCTGCTTTTCATCGATAAAACCTTCGAGCACCTTGTAGAGTATTTGGTCCCTCTTAATTTGTTTGCAGCTATGATAATGGGCACCACGGTAATACATGGGAGTTGAAATACTATGGTCGAGTAAGTAGCTTTCACATTGGCTTGCATCGAAACGTTCGCAATGTTGATAAATATCCAGCAGCGTTTGCTTGTCTTTCTTTATGAGGCGTTCTACATAGGATGATAAGTTTTCATCGATATTGGATTCAAAGAGTAATTGGGCGGGGTATTCTCCGCGTTCGCCTTTGGATGCGGGTAGTACGGTCCAGCGGCAAAAATGATGGGTGTTAATTTGTTGAAATAACGGGTGCGACTTTTCTCTGATGCGATTGTTGAGGTCTTCCAGGTAGTCGGCTAATGCTCCAATTTTTTCTGGGCGAATGGGGCATAGAATGTTGACCGGGACATGCCGTCGATGAAAAAACTCAGCCATAACAATACTCATTCCCTTGGTTAATCGCAGGTTTGAGTCTAAGAGTACATGGTTGGTATACAGAGTGGAATATTTGTGCGGCTATTTTTTGGTAATTCCAGAGAATAACGTGTCGAGGATATGTGTTGTCACTTCGTCTTCCGTCATTTCGCCTTGTCCCAACATCCACCAAGCAGAATAGATAAGGCTATCAATGGTTGTTACTATCCAACGGCTATTCAGTGAGGGCTTTATCCAGCCTTCTGACTTTCCTCTTTCAACAAGCTCAAATAGCGATGCGAGTTGTTGGTTGTAGATCTCCATAACCTGAGGGTCATCTGCACCTATATTCCAAAGCGATAGTAGGAAATGGTATTGGTTGGCGAGGGGGACAATAGCGCCGATAATACGCGTTAGCGTAGCCTCCGCACTAAGCTCTTCATCGAGAATTGGCTGAACAACTGACTGAATTGCACCCAATGAATCTAAGGTGATGGCGCAAACGAGCTTGTCTCTGGTATCAAAATGCCTATACAGCGTTGCTCGCCCAACGCCAGCGTGTGCTGCCACTTCGCTTAGGGATGCGGTGGGTTTTTGTAGTAGCAATTCTAGGCTTGCGTCTAGTAGCGCTCTGCGGGAGCGGGATGCGCGGGCATCGTTAGGGTTCATAGCAGTAGCTTAATTTTACAAAGTCAGTGAAACAGGGGCGTATCATAGCAGAGCGGTGGATTGCTTAATACGCGCAGGCTTATCAGCTAAATCCTCAACAGCATAGCAGCAAACTATTTGTGGGACACCATTGTCTCACAAATAGTTTGCTGCTATGGTACAAGTGTGTCTCATAGCGGGGTGAGAGAAAACTGATGAATTTTCTTCTATGCTTGCACATGAGCCTGTCGATTAATTGCGTTGAGGTATATGTAAATGTCTGATAACCATGAAAAAAGTAACCAAGACTTGCTCGTACAATATCAACATACTGCATCGGCAGGTATCGATGACGCAGTATGCCTGCCGTTCGCGACCTATACTGACCCAGGTGTCTATGCTCTTGAAAAAGACGCGATATTCCGAAATGAATGGGTATTTATTTGTACTGAGCAAGAGCTTTCGGCGACGGGAGACTATTTTGCCTTTGAGTTAGTCGGCGAAAAGCTTGCTATTTTGCGGGGGAAAGATAAGAGCCTTCGTGCGCTTTCGAACATCTGTCGCCACAGAGGTACACCGTTACTTAACGATGGCTTCGGGAATCTATCTACTAGTATTGTCTGTCCGTATCATGGTTGGGCGTATGATGATGAAGGTAGTCTGAAAGCGGCGCCTATGACAGGCAACATTACGGTTGATAAGGAGCGCCATTGTTTGCCGCAATTCGCACTGGAGTCTTGGCATGGTTTGTTGTTTATTAATCTTGCCGATGACCCCTCGTCTTTTGCTGAGCGCATGCAGGGAATAGATGATTACTTGGTAAACTTCGACCTGTCGACATTTACCTATGCGCACCAGGGAGAGGTGGAGTATTGGGAATCCAACTGGAAGTTGGCAATAGAAAATGCGATGGAAAGTTATCACCTATTTAAAGTCCATAAGAATACGCTTGAGCCGGTGACGCCAACCAAGAATGCTTACTATCTGGCGGGTAGCTCCGAATGGACCATCACGGGAGGTGAGCTTGTGGATAACAGCAATAAATTCATGAAGTTTCTTCGTGGTAATTACCCTGAAGCGTATAAACATTGCTTAATTATTTCGTTACCGCCTTCATTTGTCGGGGTGCTAACCTATGATAGTTTTTCATGGATTCAGGTACTGCCACTCGACGCGGGACACTCTCGTATACGCTCAGGTGCAATTAGCCCATACAAGCCCGGTTATGAAGATAAAAAAAGCGCACAGCTAACGGCAGATTTTTTTGCCGAAGATAAAGCAATCTGTGAGCGAGTGCATAGCGGTATGAGTGGGACTCTCAGTCAGGGAGGAAAGCTTGTCGAGTTAGAACGTGTGGTCGTAGACTTTCATCAGTTCTTAGCCTCAAGGCTATTTGACAGCCCTGTGGATGATTTCTTTTTTACTTCAATGAGTGACCTGTTTACCAAGGGCTCCTAAATGCAGCCCGCTGGTCGGGCAATTTTTACTTTCTAATTCATTACTAAATCAACGATGCTGATCATGTTGAGGGGATAGTCATGCCTAAAATTACTCTGTTAACTGTATTTTTCTTTTTGCCTCACCTATTGGCGGGGTGTTCTAAGGGGGGAAGCGAGCCGCCAGTGCCTGGTGAGCAGGAACCGGGACATTATGTGAATTTCGAATCATCCGCCGTTCGTCCATTGGCGAAGAGCGCTAATGGTAAGCAAGTCTTTGTGACGAATACGCCTAACCATTCATTGGATATTTTCGAGTACAACGATAATGGGTTACTTGAATTTGTATCATCAGTGCCTGTGGGTATTGACCCCGTTGCCGTTGCTATCAGTGATAATGGTGAGGCCTGGGTGGTTAATCATATATCGGACTCAATTAGCATTGTCGCACTCGATAAGAGCGTTCCCCATGTAAGGGAAACCTTATTGGTAGGGGACGAACCTAGGGATATCGTTTTCGCTAAAGGTAAGGCTTTTATTACTACTGCTCACCGTGGCCAGCATAGAGTTGACCCATCAATTGCGCAGGTTGAGGGAGCGGGTAATCCGCAATTACATGAACCTGGGGTATCTCGGGCTGATATCTGGATCTTCGATAGTGCTGCGCTGGGCGAGGGGGTGGGTGGAACCCCTCTACAAATTATTGAACTGTTTGGCGATACACCGAGGGCATTGGCAGTGACCCCTAATGAAGATCGGGTCTATGTTTCTGTGCTGAATTCCGGTAATCAAACCAGCGTAATACATGAATCAGTTATGTGTCATGGGTTTACTGATGACGACCTAGGCCGTGAACCTTGTCGAGTGCTTGATGGTGTTCAGATGCCAAAGGGAAGGAGTAATGGTGAGCTTCCTGGAGGGCGAGCGGCCCCAGGTGTTAATAAAGACGGTGTCCCGCAACCTTGGACGTCGATGATTGTTGGGTTTGATAAAGCCTCTGGAGAGTGGAGAGATAGTGCCGGTAGAAATTTTAGCAACGGTATTCGATTCACCCTGCCTGATAATGATGTGTTTGCCATAAACGCCAACACGTTGGAGCAGGAACATGTCTTTTCCGGTGTAGGAACAACGCTATTTAATATGGCGGTGAATCCCGTTAATGGAAATTTTTATGTGTCAAATACGGAGGCAAATAACCGCACGCGTTTTGAAGGGCCTGGTGCTGTAGGTAAGTCCACTGTACAGGGCGATATCGCACGGTCGAGGGTTACGGTTATCGACCCTACTGATGCCAGTGTTCGTCCCCGTCATCTCAATCGACATATTAACTATGATGATCTAAAAGGAAACGCTGGCATCAAAAAGCACTCCGTCGCGAATCCTACCGGTATCGCTGTGGATGACTCTGGTGAACGGCTATATGTGGCGGCAATGGGCTCGGAAAAAGTGGCGGTGTATTCAGTACAAAACCTTGAAGATGATTCGCAGTGGGATAGTGCGGGGGAGGAATTCGACCCCATCGAGAGTGCACAAAATCATATCCAGGTGAGGGGGGGGCCTGTCGGTGTATTGCTCAACGAGCAGAGAAATCAACTGATTGTGCACACGCGATTTGATAACAGCATAGTGCTTGTGGATCTAGAAAGGCGGCGTGAAATTTCTCGTGTGGCTTTACGAAACCCAGAGCCAGCCTATGTTCGAGAAGGACGCTCAATTCTGTATGACGCGCAACGATCGTCATCCAATGGGGAGGCGTCGTGTGCCAGTTGTCATATCTTTTCTGATACCGACCATCTTAGTTGGAATTTAGGCAATCCGGATGCGTCTAATGGCGTGAACCCTCAACCCTTCCCGACATTTGCGTTCTCGGCGTTAGGGTGTGATTTTGTTGGACCTGATGATGACAGCTGCCAACTACTGAATATTGTTAATGGCGACGGCGAGCGCCGTACCATTGCTTCGATGAAAGGGCCTATGTTCACTCAAACGCTGCGGGGAATGAGTACACACGGTCATATGCATTGGCGGGGAGACCGGTCGCTTGGTTACTTTGGTAATGATGTAGATCAAACGCTTAACGAGAAAATATCCTTTAAGAACTTTATCGTTGCATTCGAAGGGTTGCTGGGGCTGGATATCGAATTGCCTGACAATGTTAATGCTCCTAATAAGTCTGAGGCAGTTATTCAGTTGGAAAAAGATATGGATAAGTTTGCAGACTTTTCGTTGGGTATTCAAATGCCACCGAATCCTATTCGAGCATTGGATAATGGACTCTCAGAGTCTGCCAGCATTGGCCGAGACTTCTTTTTCGGTGATCGTCGTTCCGACGGTCTGGAAGAAGACAGTTTGGATAATGGTGCCGACGTTGATGGTGTGAATTGCGAGGGGTGTCACGGTGTAGACCCAGCGAAGGGTTTTTATGGGTCGCGGGGTGAAGTTGCCCATGGTGGTGAGATACAAATTTTAAAAGTACCTCAACTGCGGAATTTGTATACCCGTGTTGGTATGTTTGGTTTACCTGATCGCGCCGGATTCTTGCCTTCGCATACTAAGCAGAATCAAGGCGATCAAATTCGGGGTTTTGGTTTTTTGCATGATGGTGCGACTGACAGCTTGCTGAATTTTCTACGAGGGGGTGTGTTTGATAACGGAGAGACACCCTGTGATGGTGATCTTGAGCCTGTTCATGGTTGTGAATTTAACGTCGGCAGTATCGGCATTCCCAATGAGACTGTTAGGCAAGGTCTAGTTGATTTTATGATGGAGTTTGACAGTGATTTGGCCCCTGTTGTTGGCCAGCAGGTGACACTTTCAGGTGAGTTTAGTGAGGATCGTAGGCAACGACTCAATTTGTTGGAGGAGAGGGCAATGACAGCATTTACGTCTAAAATCATAGGGGGAGATGTGTTCGAGTGCGATTTAGTGGCTCAAGGCGTTGTCAATCAATCCCATCGCCGATATTTACTGAATGCTAGAACAAACATGTATATGCCTGACACTACATCATTACCGAATACGACACCGGCAGAGCTAAGGGTGCTGGCACAAGGCGCTGGTAATGCATTGACGTTTACCTGCTTAGTACCGGGTTCGGGACGGAAAATGGCACTGGATTTTGATTTGAACGGTATTCTTAATGGTGATGAGTAATCGTTGGTTATGTTTGAAATATCACTCTATGGTTTAACGGCGTATTATAGGAGCCTCTCATGAGTTCATTGCCTGCACATAATGCCTTTTTACGAGGCGTGTACATTATCTCTGTGTTGATAATGTTTATCTTTATGATGTCCCTTATTAGAGCGTACTGGCCGAAAGATGCAGGGGAGGCGTCTTTCGAATCTATGGAGGCATTTTCAGTCGCACCAGCGAAAAACAGCGAAGTCACAGCTGAGGTTTTACCCGTTGTCGACAGGTTGGATACAGAGGGTGTGGAAGTATTGCATCGCTCTGAGAAAACACTGATGGGCATCCCTTTTGTGATTAACCTATCTGGTGATGTACGCGCGCAAATTCACCAGGTATGGCGAGCGTTTTATAATGCCGACAACGTATCACTCATTCAAGGTATCAAGAATCGCCGTAAAGTGTATGTAGGGTTTACTGAATATGATTCTGGGAAAAACACGGTAGACCTACTGATTGGTTATTCCGTGGACCATCGAATTGTACAGCAAGTACAGGGATTTTCAGTGGTTACAATACCGGGAGGAAAGTACCTGCAGCGCGATTCAGTGCTGGATGAATGGCAGAAACCTGTGAGCACTGAATTCCCTCTAGCCTATCAGCATGATTACGAGGTGTATGATTTGGGGCAGGAGTTTTCCATCATTAATCAAACCGCTTATGTACGCATTGCTCAACAATAGCAGAGGAGGTTGTTATGGATGAATTAATACAATATATCATTACACCGCTCACTACGGGGTCATTTACCGAGCATTTCGAAGTGATGTCTATTGATATTTATGATTGGACACTGGTATTTGCAGGATTGTTTTTGGCAATAGAGCTACTTGATGATGCGGTGAATCGTCGCTTCACCCGTGGTCGTTTGCTAGAGACGCTTTCTAGCATGGTGACACAAATACCGTTTTATCTGACGGAAGTGTTGGTCTTTGGTTTGGCGGTATATAGCTATTTTGTTATTTATGATCTGATTCCATGGAAGATGCCACTGAATAATATGAGCTTCCTATTGGTGTTATTGATGGCTGATTTTGTGTATTACATAGAACATTTTTGTCTGCACAAGGTTCGGCTGTTTTGGTTGGCCCACTCAGTGCATCATAGTTCTGGTGTAATGAATACGGCGACCGCATTCAGATTTAGTTTGTTTGATCCCATTGTCTCGGCAATTTTCCACGTTCCGTTATTGCTGTTAGGGTTTCATCCGATACTTATCTTTGCGGCGGAGATACTCATACAGGCCTATCAATTTTGGATACACAATGAAATGGTTGGTAAGTTAGGACCATTGGAGTGGATCTTTAATACGCCGTCTCATCATCGAGTACACCACGGCTCGGATAAGAAGTATATTGATAGAAACTACGGTGGTATTTTGATTGTGTGGGATCGCTTGTTTGGCACCTTTGCGAAAGAAGAAGAGGTTCCAACTTACGGGTTGACTACACCCATGACATCGAAAAACCCGATAACCGTTCAGTTCTACGAGTTTACTAAATTGTTTCGGGATTTTCGGCGCGCCAAAGGTGTTGGTCAGATACTCGGATTTATCTTTCGGCCTCCAGGGTGGGAGCCACCGTCAAAGCTTGGGCCACGCTAGTGTGGCAGGGTCGGAGTACATTTCTGTAATGACACTTTGGGTGCTTTCTTCCTGAAATAACTCGCCTTCAGTAGGCGGCACAATAAAAGAAAAATGTTCATCATTAAGGGTGAAGGCAATGGAATAAGCATGCAGGTAACAGCGGTCCGACTTTACTGCTTGCCAAGCGTCGGCGTATAGTGGATCGCCAATAATGGGCGCTTTAATACACTTGAGCGCCACTCGAATCTGATGGGTCTTTCCTGTGTGCGGCTTGATAAGATAAAGTCGGAATCCCGGCTTTATCGAGTGGCTAAAGAACTGTGTGATTGCGGGGTTCTCTAGACTGGATGCGAATTTCCAACCACCACGGCGCGATTTTTCCATATCGCCCTTGATTAAGCCTTGTTTCTTCTTTGGTTTTTTGTCTGAAATCGCGAGGTAGAATTTCTGAACTTGTCGTTCTTCAAATAGCGTAGAGAACTTAGCGGCGGTATCTTTGTTTTTTGCGATAAGCAGAAGGCCGGAGGTGATTTTGTCTAAGCGATGCACTGGGTACAGATCAGAGTAACCTAGCTCAGCTTTAACCTGCTCAAATAGCCCAGGTTCATTATTTTCTGTATGGAAGTTAACACCAGCTGATTTATTAATGACAAGAAAGTTGTCGTTGTCTGTGACAAGACTAAAAGAACGCAAGACGTTATCCTCAGGTTTGACGAAAAAGCCAATTGTAGCAAACCTGAGGGGATAGTGCTCTCGGAGCTTGTATTAGAATTTGAAGCCGATACCGACGCCACCTAATGTTTCAGTCACATCAATGGGCCGCTCAGAGTCCTCTTCGAACACACCGGTACGTTGGTGGGTGGCTAGATAGGCATCCATATATAGGCGTTTGGTAAAATGGAGTACGATTCCACCTGAGAGGTAGTAACCTATACCATCGTCCTTTTTAGATATCTTGCCGCCATCGACAATACCAAAGAACTCTTCTTCTAACTCTAACTCAGTATTCCAGAATAGTGCTCCGCCCCTGACATATAGTGATATAAGTCGATTCAAATTGACTTGGCCCTTGCCCCCTAAAAGAAAATCACTGCTGGTGATGCTAACGTTAAATTGACCTGTGGTATCACTTTCTTCTTCGTCTTGTTCTGTATATAAATAATAGTAACCTGCTTCTACAGAAAAGTTGGGGGTTAGTGAGATGCCTGCTAGCAGTCGAGGTGACGTGGTGAGAGTTAAATCTACATCGCCGTCAGAGTCAGGCTGGCTAATAGCCAGTGACCCTTGGCCATAGAATTCTAGGGCATGGGCGGTTGTTGATATGCATAGAGCCGAAAGTAACAGCATGAGTGGTCGTATGAGCGGTGGTAAGAATTTCATAATGTTTCTCTATTATTAGATGCCAGAAGGGCGATACAAAATGGTGACAGAAGCGCTTCGGCTACCAAAGGCTTGGCCGCCGTCGAACTCATCATCCAGTGAGCCTTCTCTTTCTCTTATTAATGTCAGGTCGATATCACAGTTTGCTGTTTCTATATCAATAGTGGTATTGGCAAGCTCTTCAGCGTCGATCAGTCCGAATGTCAGCACCTGTACTGTCGCGGCTAAAAATATTCGACTGATTTGATCAACAAAACCCAACACTACGGCGGTAAGGGTGTCGTTATATACGAATTTATTGAGTTGTAGTGAGGTCATACCATCGGCATCATCACCAAGCTCATAAGATACCCCGTAGGCAAGTTCTGCATTTGAGTTACTACAGACGACACGCGCAGAAGCTCGAATGGTGTCACCTTCACCGGCATCGAGCCAGCTAATATCGATGGCATCGTTACGATCCATGTAAATGGTATTATTTGCTGGGCTCTGTATATTTATTTCCGGCGGGAAAGATACGGTGGCAAATCGTCCAACCAATTCCCCAGGACCTGGGTCAACGAGTAGAATGTCAACGGGGTACCACCGGTCATTTCGAGCATCAATGGGCTCATGTTGAATGGTTACGGTTACCGGCAAGCTGGTGTCATCGATGGGTAAGGTGCCAATATAATCGCCGGTGTGTACATTGATGGATTGCAATAACACCCCTTTGGTGGCGGTGGCAGCTTCAAACACATCGGCTGCGACCAAGTTAACGCGAACGCCGTCTTGGAATACGGATGCTGCTACGCGAGCGGAGGTTTCATCTTCATGGATATTCGCTTGAATGTTGGCGGTTAATCCATCATTAAAGACACTTGACTGTGAGTTGGATGTTGTTCCAGTGGGGCAACCGCTGAGTAGAAATAACGACGCACACAGGCAACTTAATTTGAATTTATCCATTATACCCTCGGATCTGTTCTTATTTTGATAGGGAGATGGTACGAAAGGCAGGGAATTTACTCAAGCTTCTGAGGCCCGATTTACGAACTGAGTGGACAAATAAAGCCCTACAATCTTACGTAACAAAAATGCCGTTGAAAAATAGGCTAATGAGCTTAATATAGAAATGTGGCTTGACCAATGGATTGAATAAGCTCTCTGTCTTTTATAGGTCAATAAATATTCTCCTCAATGTATCAAGCCCTACTGGATCTTTAAGCTCAAGCTGAGCGTGTTTCTAGTATCACAATCAAAAATATGGATAAATTCTTTTAGCATTTTAGGGAGTCTCTATGAGGCAGCTTTTCTTCGATCGCTTTTGTCATTTTGCTATTGTTACTCGCGGGATCAATACCGCACTCTTACTTTTATCGTTACTGGTACTCGGTGGCTGTGGAGCAGACCCCGCCATTGAACTAAGTGCTGACCCAGCTGTTATAGATGAGGGGGACAGCAGTAGCCTATCTTGGAATGTGACCTATAAAGAAGGTGCAACGGATATTGTAGTATCGATTGAGCCTAGTATAGGTATTGTTGATATCACTGGTACCGTTGATGTAACACCAAGCGTTACTACGGAGTATGTTCTTACGACGACAGCGATCATAAATGAAGAGCAAAGCAGTCGTTCTAAAGCGCTAACGATAGAGGTTATAGAGGGGCCTTCGGCACCGACAGTAACGGACATTCGTATTACTCGAGACAGTGATAGGGCAGGGGAGCCTGTAGTGCTAACCGCAGATGTGTTTGATGCTGAGAGTATAAGCTTTAACGGCAGCACAGAAGGGTTAACTGGGGGGCTATTTGAAGTTATTGTTAATCCGATGCAAAGCACCACTTATACACTAATCGCAACCAATCAATATGGTAGTACTGAAAAGCAGGTTACAGTCGACGTCGTATTTACTGAAATCAATGCTTCATATATATCCCCCTATGAATTAAGAGAGTGTGTTGAAGCTATTATTGCTGAACAGGGTTTGACGAGTAGTGAGTTGGTCAAAGAAATTAATTGTTCAAGAATTGATGCTTTTGGCGTTGTGGAAGGCCTTGAACAGTTCAATAATTTGCAAGTTCTTGATCTGTCTGACAACCAAGTGTCAGGTTTTTCTGGCTGGGCTGGACCATTGTCGAACATGCGTCTTGAGCAGCTGTATTTGGGCAACAATAATATTGAGTCATTGTTGGGGATTGAATATCTCCCAAATCTGTTAAATTTGGATCTATCTAATAACCCGCTGGATAGGCCTGAAGATATAGCATCAATTATTAGTAACAGCTATTCATTGATGCACTTGAATCTACAAGGCATCCCCATGACTGGTATATCTTTAGATTTTCTCCCAGAGACCTTAGAGAGTTTAAACCTTGAAAACACGGGACTAAGAAGTACAGAATTTTTATCATCACTGCAATCCCTAAAAGAGCTATATCTTGGCAGTAACGCGATTACCAATCTCGTGGGTTCCCTATTGCCTATTGAGTTAGAAATCCTGGATATAAACGATAATTTTTTCAGCGATTTGGAGGGTGTTAACCATCTAGGTGGTCTCGTCAGTCTTAACGTATCGAATAACCCTTATATTCCTGTTGAACAATTGACTGCATTGCTAAACCAAAATGAGAATTTACTGGATCTTAACGTCTCTCATTTACCGTTGCAGTCGCTAAGTGCACTGGGTCTCTTCTTCTCAAATAATCCAGACGAATCACCGGGTTCTTTTCAGCTGCGAACACTAAAAGTTGATAGTACTTTAATAAGCGATTTCTCGATGCTTGTTCAGCACCCATCACTTGAAGTGCTTTCTCTAAACGATAATAGCAATGTGCATTTTCCAGATTTTTCTCAACTAACAAACTTGGCAGAGCTGAGCGTGGCAAACACTGGGCTGGGTAATATGGACATGATTACCCCATTTTTGCCGAATCTAACGTTGCTTAATGTTGCCAATAATAATGTTGGTGAAAATCTAGATTATTGCCAGTTTGCTGAGCTTAAGACGTTAAACATGGACAATGTTGGCTTAAGCGATTCGTCTCCCTTCGCTAATTATGGATGTAATAGTACGCTGGAAGTTTTGTCAATGGCAGATAATGACCTGGAGCCATTTGAGCTAACTCAATTGTTTGAATCTAATCAAAAGCTACGTGAACTTAACCTCAGCGGAAATCAGGTTGTATGGCTGCATTGGTCTGAGTACCAGCAAACGGTAGAGGTGTTGCGATTATCGAATGCCGACCTTGAAAATATTAGTGTTCGAGGCTTTCCCAAGTTACGTGTGTTAGACCTAAGCGACAATGTTCTGCTAAGCGATTCGAGTATTGATGGTGCGTTAGATTTGCAGTTACAGGAATTGGATATCAGCAATACTCTGTTAACCAGTAATAGCTGGAGTTTATACAGCCTTCGACGGTTGGATGTGTCTGGTGCGAAAGTAGATTTCTATAACGTTGCACATAAATTGTATGATATGACAAAGCTTGAGGCGTTAGCGATATCGGGTGTCGATGAGTACGGGTATGCTGGTGATATTTCGCTGCTATTGAATAATGTTCGTTATCCAGAACGTGTTACAGAGCTACATTTCGACGAAGGAAAGGTGGACTCTGCTAGTGATCTTAGGCGTTTTGTTAATCTACGAGATCTCAGGTTATCGAACGTCGATATTATTTCAGACTCATTGTATTTGGATGTTCAGGATAGCATTAGTGTGCTTGACGTATCGAATGTAGGTTTAAGGCAGTTGTCGCTCCCTCCCTTTATTTCGTCTCTGCATCTAGCGGGAAATTCCAGTGTAGAGGTGTTAGGGCTTGGAGGGCTTCAATATTTAGAGGTCCTTGATTTATCCAGTGTAAGATCATTGGAAATATTTGAGATTGGGGAGGTCGTTCGAAATAATTATGCTCTACGTTCGCTTAATCTTTCGGGGTTGGCAATAGAATTTGCGGAAACTGTATTTGAAGACGTTGGGGCTAACTTCGCGCTGGAGTACATTAATCTGTCAGATAATCATCTATTTGACCTGACATTGTTGTCTTCGCTGCAGCATGTTAAGGCGATTAATGTTAACGGTAACCCTATCGATGATTTTGCGTTTATTGATACATTTCATGGTTTAAGGGAGTTGAATGTTGGTAATACTATTTCGACAAACTTACCTGAGTTGATTCGATTTCCTGAGTTGCAAAGGCTTAATGTTGAAAATTTACAGGTCGATGATCCAAGTTCGTTAATAAATGAAATTGGGCAGCTCGAATATTTAACTGCACTCAATGTATCAGGAATCAATATTGGATCTTATGATCTGTCTGGGTGGGATGTGCTAGCACTCACAGAATTAAATTTGAGTAATACCAATATTAATGATTTTTACCTGCCTGGAATACAGTCCATTCGAAGCCTAGATCTAAGTGGTAATCCTCTGGAGGGGATATATCTACATTTTGATAATCTTGAAGCTTTGTATCTAAATGAGATAGATGACCTTGAGTCGCTTGGAGGGAACTCTTTTTTCTATAATTTGAAGATACTTGAAGTTAACCACTCTGCGGTGAGCAAATTCTATATTAATGACGTGATACGTAATTCACCTCATCTCCATACCCTAAAAATTGCAGGTGCTAGGGATTCCGACGGCGAAATTTTACTCTTTTCCGACCTTTCATGGGAGTTGGGTGAACGAGTGGAAAACATCATTAGTCTTGATGTGAGTGGTTTTTATATTGATTCAAGTAGTGACCTGAATCAATATAAATCGCTGCGAGAATTCGTTGCTCGAAATGCGGTGATATCAGATATTCAGTCGCTCCCTACCTCCATTGAACTTATAGATCTATCCAATGCTTATCTTCAAACGGAATTGAATTTCGCTACTCTTTTGTCAGATAAACTCAGTCTTTCGACACTGAATTTAGCTGGGCTGGATTTACGAAATGTGGATCTTGTGGGGATATTGGGTTCGTGGCCGATAGACCTAGAGACCTTGGATGTTAGCGATACGGGGATAGATGACTCGATTTTTGATTATACCGAAATATTTAAGGGGCTAATAAGTCTTAAAATAGCAGGGAATGATTGGCCCGCGATACCGTCAGGTTTATTAGGAGACTCATTGCAAGTGCTGGATGTTTCTCGAAATCGAATTTCAGATGTGAGTGGGTTACCCATGAGCTTGCGGGATGTAAATCTAGGAGACAATCCTGTGTCCGCATTTTCCATGTTTTCATCCCATATTCGAGAGCTATCAATAGGCGGAACCCAGATAGATGATGTGAGCTTTTTGATGGATTACCATAACTTGACGAAGTTGGATATTTCCAGATTGTCAATTTTGGATTCTGATGGATTGTTAAATATTCTTGCTCAGTTGAGTCAGTTGGAAGCCCTGAACCTTTCGGGAGTCCGGTTGATTAATGAACATTCGTCCTATTTCGAATTCGATGTTCCTCTTGCTAACCTGAAAGATATCAATTTGTCGGATACGGGGGTAACTGAATTTGATAGCCGCTTGTATCCTAATTTGGAGACCCTTGATCTCTCAGATAACGGGTTGTTTTACGTGACATTATCAGGGCCTACTCTACGATATATTGATGTAAGTGACACTGCAATTTCCAATATGCCGTTACCTAATGGGCAACTGAAGTATCTTAATGTAAGCCGAACGCAGTTACATATAGATACCGTGGTTAGTAGTATTCGGTCGATGAATAACCTAGAAGGGTTGGGTATTGGTGGTTTAAAACGTGATGATTCATCTTGGGTCGATGAGCTATCAAACTTCCTCTCAGAGCATTCGCAAATTAAATATCTTGATATTAGCGATATGGGATTGTTCGATATCGAATTCATTGATGACTTGCGTTCTCTCGAATATTTGGATGTGTCGAATAATTTTTTGCGTAACTCTTATCATTCATCATATCCACAGCAGTCAAACCTTGTATTCTTGGATTTTTCTGGGAATGTTCAGCTGCCATGGCAATATATTGAAAGCTATCTGGCGCTTAACCCTAGGCTGGAGAGAGTGGGGTTAAATGATATAAATTTGGAAAATGTTGATCTGTTTTCTATTCTAGATTTTGTGGTGTGGAGCGATATTAAAGAGCTTAAATTATCTCGTAGCGGACTAAGTAATTGGAATACTTTAAATGAAGATAAATACCGAAAATTAGAGACGATTGAAATTTCTGGGAATGAATTGTTTGATGTGCCATCGTGGATGTTGTCAGAATCCTTGCGTTCCGTAGATATTAGTCACAACAATATCAGAGAAGTAGACTTCTTATCTCAATATGAAGGAGTCAACTTCGAGCGATTGGATGTTGGTTATAACCCTCTTGATGGGAACTTGTCGTTAATACCAAACCTGGCGTCGTTAGCGAGTATCCGTGAGCTGGGAGTCGCCGCAATTGTTGGGAATATAGGTGTGCTAGAGTGGTTGGATGCATCACTGCTAACGTATTTGGATATGTCATTTTCTGGGATTACAGATATCGATTTGAATGGATATCAGAATCTTCGTGTACTCAAATTATCGGAAAATAGATTGATTGACGTGAATACATGGGGAAAACCCGTACTCAAAGAGCTGGATGTATCTAATAATCTCATTCAAGGAAATTACATACTGGATGGGAGTGGATTTTCTTCTTTACGAAAACTGGATATATCGAACAACCCGAGGATTGTTGTTCCTCATCACTTCACTCTTTCTCCTAGTTTGATATCGTTTCGCGCAGCGGGGGTCCGTTTTGAAGATGAGTACCATTTTGATCATTATTGGAGTGGCCCAAACCCGGCGCAGAACTTAAGGGAATTAGACCTTAGTGGCACAAATCTTTATAAGGTTGAGTCAGCGGCGTTTCGATATTTAAAGGAGTTGAATTTGTCAAATACCGTGTTTGCGGAGCCAATAAGTTGGCTTGATGGGATAATGCTTGAGCGCTTGTATCTAGCGAATACAAATCTGGATAATGGGTTTGTTTCGTCTAGCGCGATACTTCGTGAACTCGATATATCGGATAATGATAACATCGATATTTCGACCTTTAATGTGAATCTTGAAACAATAGAGTTTCTAGGCCTTAACAATCTAAGTGGGAGCGCTCTTGCTGATAATTTAAATCATTGGCTGGATATGAATCAACTGAATAGGTCGGCTCTACGAACGCTTCACTTGAACGGTAATAGTATCGCGTCTTTTGAGTGGTTAAATGGGATGGATGGTTTACGGTCATTGCATTTGCGTAACAATCAAATTGATTCGATGGATGGGCTGAATGACTTGCCGTGGCTTGTTGATCTCGATGTTTACGGGAATAATATTGGTGAGTTCTCAATGCTGCTGGGAATTGAGGGGCTAGAAAGGCTTGATTTTGGTAACAATCCTGGTGGCACTCAGCTTCTACTTCAAAATGTTCTATCGAACAATGAAGGGTTAACTTCACTGGGAGTAGCGGGTATCGACTTACAGGGTTTTGATTTCTCTTCGTTATATAGCGGAATTAGATCGTTGGATATTTCAAATACCGGAGTGCAGGATTTTACCTATAACTTGAATTTTCTAACGACTCTTAATATTGCTCAAAACACCTTGCTGGGTCCTCTCTGGTTACAAGGCGTGCGCGATTTGGATATTTCAAATACCAATCTAGATGATGCTCAATCCCTTCATGACATTGGTTTAGTTAACCTTGATATCTCTGGGAATGGTAGCCTTAGTCCTGAAGATATTTCGTTGATCGTAGATACAAATCGAAACCTTACTTCCGTCAATGTGGCTAGTATTCCGGCGGAGCATCCTTCTGAATTTGGTATGAATGTTCTGGAGGAGGGCTTCTTAAGTCAGCTTAACTTGTCTGATACGGGGATTCTGTCGCTGTACGATGTGTGGGACTTCTCAGACCTCAATTACTTGGATTTGACTGGGAACCCGCAGTTGGAGTGCGCTGACGTTGCTGCGGTAATACGACCAGGGATTCGCGTGATTGCCCCAGAACACTGCGTATTCTAGCTGAACTATCCCAGATAGAAGGCAACTCCTATCTGGGATATGATTGCCTTTCCACGAAAATTTGAATATCAGAGACATTATTAAGTGAAAACATTTATCTTAGGTATATTGGTCGCTATTCTATCTTTTGTACTGTACCCACAAAGGGTGAGTTTGTACTGCGCGGTCATGGTGGAGAGTAGTGAATGCTTGCCTGCAGAGATCGCTACTGAAGAGGTTGTTGCTAAAGCGAAAGCTCCTCCTGTCAAAGAAAAACAGAAAGTATACAAATGGACCGATGATCAGGGTGTTGTTCATTATGGTGAGCAAGAACAGGGTAATGCGGAGCGTATTGACGAGAGTTTAGACGAGCTAACTGTTATCTCTGGTGGGCAAGAGGCAATGGAAAGGAATCAAAGTGCGGCTAGCCAATTGAGATCAACAACTTCATCTAAGGCCTATCGCTCGAGCTCTTCATCAGCAAGTACTTCCGCTAAGGCATCAAAGAAAAAACGATGCGCCTATTTGGCGGGTAAGCGAGATGGCTATAAAATGAAGGACTCAGGGTACAAGCGTTATAGTACCCAATACGGACAAGAGTGTATTTTTTAAAGTGAGATAGAAAAGAGGGGGCTATGTTAACTTTCTTCGTCTTGTTTCCAGCGACCTAACAAGCGCGGCGCCATACGTTCTAACATCGGACCGTAGTTATCAGCAGAAAAATCTTTGGTGATTGCCCCGGTGTTTTTAGCCCATGCATGGCAGCTGTTGTTTGAGGCTTTCTGTAGGGCATCCATTGCTAAGGGGACGCCGTTGGCAGGTAACAATTGATCCATATCTCTAAATTCATTATTCCAAGAGCGACATTGAGCAAATGATGGGATCATCGCTTGTAGCAATGATGAGAGATGAAAGCAGGACCGTGGCCCAGAGTACAGAGCGCGTAGTTTAAAGCTCAACCCCTTAAATACATTCAGCCCGATCAATTCTTCAGCGGATACAGGTAGGTGTTCGCAGACGCCTTCAAAGGCCATGCGAGGTAATCCGAATTCAGCAGCGGTAATTATATTGTCGCTAGCCCTAAACGTAATCTTGGCAACGATATTATGGACGAGGATGGATTCTTCCTCATTTTCAAAATCTTGACGGGTGTCCAGCAACTCCCCTCGAACTTGAATGAATTCCGTATCAATGCGAGTGCTGGAAATTTTTATTGACCGGTCAAAGCCACTGTCATTATCCAGTGGCAGTACGCTTGGTGCGCCATCGAGTTGTTTAGCGATGGGCAAGGTCCATTTGCAGGCGGTATTTTTCAATAAGAGGATTGGCGTACATGGCAAGAATGTGTGAGTGTAAGCGTTGTGGATATTGCTGAAGGCGCTGAGTAAACTCGGCGGCTTGCTCGCTAAACTCCATTGAATTTTTCGAACGCCATTTTTGTAATGCTTGCTGGGCTTTTTCTTGGACCTGCTTTAAATTGTCATTCTGCAAACTGCTTTTGAGCATTGCTTTGATGTCCAGCTGTTCGAACGCAACCATATTGGATACGTGTAACTTATAATTACTTAGTACCTGCTGGTCGATTAATTCAGAGACGACCTCTGCACTTTCAAACTCACCTTTGATAGGGGTACCAAAGCTGACGTGAACTTTGCCTTTGGGTTTCGATATACCATCGATAATACTGCGGACGTCTTCTCCCTCAGCTTTTTCATATTGCCCAGTGGTTTCTGTACTGCTTAACTCTTCTGCCTTGTATAGATCGCAAGGGTCAAACTCATAAGAAATAGATACGGGAACAATGTTGAGCTTGTTGATGGTTTCGGAAAAGCTCCAGCGTTGTCGCTTACCGTGAATGGATAGCATCTTGATGATTGCAGGGTCAGTCTTGTCTAGTCCATCTTTTGCCCTACCTTCTCGCTGTGCAATCCAAATTGATGATTGTTCTTCCAAGCAGTGATTGATGTAAGACGACAAATGTGAGAATGCCTTGAATTTATTCTTAATACCCTCAACCGAGCGCTGAACCGTAAAGCTTTTATTTAATCGCATAAGATCAGATACTAATGGATTGGCTAATAAGTTATCGCCAATAGCAATTTCAACGGTATCTAGGTTTGAGCGGTGTAATGCAATATTAACGAACGCTGGGTCCATGGCAATATCGCGATGATTGCTGATAAAGGTATACTTTTGATTGGGATCTAGTTTATCCAACCCGCTATGGCTAAAGCCAGAAGTTGTCTTCTTAATGTTTGCCTCGAGATATTTCGCAATTAATAATTGGAAATCCTTGACGGTATCAACATCTTTTAGTTCACGCTGGATCAACCACCGTACAAATAGAGAAATTGGCTTTTCAGTCCAGCCCCAAAGAGAGGGGAATTTGTAATGAAGCATGGTGTGTACAAGATTCGGCTCGCTTAATAGCTTGTCGATGACATCACGTATTTCGTGATCTCTATAGGGACGAATATTGTCAAAATTGCTCATCATGCTCCAGCGCGCAGCGCTTACCTAATATTGCGGATTGTACAGGGTCGCTAGTGTTCCACTAATACGAGTTTTCGTCCATGAATTGCTGTCTTCAAATGTAATGATTTGTAAGACAATTATCCAAGGTTAAACCCTATTGATAACTCATAGTAGCCTGTTTATTGGTATGTTTGGCTGTTTGTTAACCATAATCACTATCAAAGTAACAAAAGTTCTATAAAACAGCGGCTTAATGATAGTGTATCGCAAGCCATATCGTTGGGTTTTCTGCTTCAGTCCATTCAACTCGGTGCTTTTGGTGGGCAGGGATATTGAGATAGTCACCCGGTTGTAACGCAGCTGTTGAGCCATCATCAAAGCCAATGCGGGCTGCACCCTGGAGCAAAATTACCCACTCGTTATCTGCTTGATCATACCACTCGCCAGGAGTCGTTGAATGGCCCAGGGATACAATCCGCTCGATGTGGATGTTCGTGCCCTTGGCTAAGGTTTCGAATACTTCTGCGGTGAGGTTAAGAGGGAGGTCAGAAAGTAGGTTGTTGGGGTGCATAAGCCTATCCAAGAAGGAGATCTATGGGAATGATAGGCCTATGCTAACACTTAGGTATGGAATTTAGGGGTTAAAGGTTGTTCCTAGCAGCCATATTGATGGCTGCCACACAGGCATGTAATGCTGCGCCTAAGGTGTCTGTTGCCGTTGCCGCGCCGAATGCGTTTTGCCCGTTCACTTTTAGGCTTACGTAGGTTGCCGCATGAGCATCGCTGCCTGCTTGGGGGTTATCTTTGCGAATGGCGTGTTCCTCATAATCTTGGATCTCAATAGAGTCACCGGTTATCGCGCTCATCTGTGATACAAACGCATGCAGTGGGCCATCGCTTTTGCCTTGTAAAGTGTGTGCTGTACCTTCTGCAAGAATGGTGGCGTTCAACCCGTCTTGGTCACCCCAACCGTAATGTTCTAGTTGCCACGGCGCAATGGGAGTAAAGCTGTCGAAGAAAAGGTCATAGATAGTTTGGCTATCTAATGCGCCTTGATGATTCTCGGTAGCTTTTTGTACAATGGGGCTGAAGGCTAGTTGCATCCAGCGAGGCATATGTAGCCCATATTCATTTTGTAATACAAAGGCCGCCCCCCCTTTCCCAGATTGACTGTTGACTCGAATAATCTCTTGGTAACTTCGGCCAAGGTCTAGGGGGTCAATGGGCAAGTACGCGACGTCCCACGGGGTATCGTCTGTACGCTGCTGCAAGCACTTGTTAATGGCATCTTGGTGGCTGCCAGAAAATGCAGTAAATACAAGCTCTCCAGCCCACGGGTGGCGTGGGTGTACCGGTAATTGCGTGCACTCTTTTACTGTGCGGATGATCTCGTCCATATTCTCCAGAGTTAACTCCGGGTCGACGCCTTGTGTATATAGGTTCATCGCCATGGTGACGATATCCATATTACCGGTGCGTTCGCCGTTACCTAGCAACGTCCCCTCAACTCTGTCGGCACCGGCCATCACTGCAAGTTCGGCCGCGGCAACCGCGCAGCCTCGATCGTTATGGGTATGGACGCTAATATCAATAAATTCTCGAAAATTAATCTTCTCATGAATGTATTCCACCTGGTCCGCATATACATTTGGCGATGTACATTCCACAGTGGCAGGCAAATTGATTATTGCTCGTTGAGATGCGTTGGGTTGCCACACATCAAGTACCGCATTGCAGACCTCTAAGGCAAATTCGGGCTCGGTTGCACTAAAGCTCTCAGGGGAATACTCGAAGTTCCAGTGGGTGGCTGGGTAGCGCGCCGAGATAGTTTTGACCAACGTCGCACCTTCAACCGCGATGGCTTTAATGCCTGCTTTGTCTAGGCCAAAGACCTGGTTACGTTGTACGGGCGATGTGGAGTTATAAACGTGGACCACTGCAGTTTTGGCACCGGCTAAAGCCTCGTAAGTTCTCTCAATTAACGGCTCGCGGGCCTGTGTTAGCGCTTGGATACTGACATCGTCAGGCACCATATCTTCTTCAATGATTTTTCGTACAAAGTCGAAATCGGGTTGGCTAGCGGCAGGAAAGCCGACTTCGATTTCCTTAAAACCACACTTGACCAATAATTTAAATAGCGCCACTTTCTGTGCAACGTTCATGGGTTCCATTAGGGCTTGATTGCCATCCCGAAGGTCCACGGCACACCATTTGGGTGTTTGGGTAATCTGGTTGTTGGGCCACTGACGGTCAGTTTTATTAATAGGGTGGTACGGGCGGTATTTATTATGATCAAAGCTCATGGTGCGATTCTTTCTATAAAGAGGATAGGGGGTAACGGGGGTGCTGATAGCAATATGCAAAACCACCGGTGAAACCGGTGGCTATATAAGTCGTCGTGTGAGCATTCTCATGATAAGTCCTTAATCGTTAACGTAATTATTTACAGATTCTGGATCTTGTGGATCAGTAGGTTGCTCGGGTAGAGCAAAGCAATTGAGGCTCGCCTTGTGGGCGTCTGCAGGTAACCGGGTAGGTTGTTCTCGTTGCTTAACCTGTGAATACAGTATAGGAGAAAGGTTGAGGTGAGTGGTTGCGAATATACCGCTATTTTGATGGTTTTGTTTGTATATATTGCGTATTTAGGTGGTAAGTTGGTGAAATATAGCTTAACTGTTTGTTATTTTGGTGGACAGAGGGGCAGCCATCTTAAAAGAAGAGAGGCTGCCCCCATCCAAGACCATCCATCAAGCCCCTGCTTTAGTGATCTGCCATTTGATGGCAGGATACGCAGCTAATAGGCCCTTGGAAAAGGTTGATGTCATCGGCTGATACTAACTCGCTACTGGCTCTTTCGAGATTAAACAGCGTAGGTAGTTCCTCTAGGCGCTCCAAGCGAGTATTCGCCACATCTGCATAAGGCCAACTGCCGGGGTCGAGCTCTAACGCTGCGTTATACATCACTGAGGCCTTTTCAAGGTTCGATGCCTTTGCGTACATATCACCGAAATATAAGAAAAACCCCTCTAAGTTATAAGGTGCCACGGCGGTATTGTTACACGCGCGATCTAACCGAGGGTCCGAATAAGGTTGTCCTAATTGCGGATAATCCTGAAGATTGAATGAGTCTTTATCTACTGGGACACCCGCGCATACATCCAGGTTTTCCCACATAAAGTCGATTCCTTGTTTGTAGAGAGACTCCTCTGGTTCAAACGTGATAAGCCCATAGGCTTTGGTGAAGAGCCCCCATGCAGGCCAACGCTTAGCGGCGTTTACTTCATCAAACCACCCCAATGCGGTGAGCAGGGAGTTATCATCTATTTTGCCTTGAGCCTGTCTGAAGCTGCCTCGAAAGCCGAGTAGTCGTGCATCATCAGGGATTTCTTTTATTGCACCGTGAAAAGCATCGATCGCTAACTGTGCGTGTTGGGTGATATTCGGATCGGTGGGGTCGCGGCGATATTCTGCTAATTTCCACGAGTGGGCAAAACCCAATACCGCTTGGCTGCGCGGATCACCGGCAGAGGATTCTTCTGTTAGGGTTATGATAATGTCATCCACATCGTCATAACTGCCATGTCTTAGTGCCTCAAAAAAATCGACTCGACCCTGCGAACTTTCGCCTTCGCTCAGCAATGCTGGCGCTTCAGCATCTTCTGATGCACACCCAGGTAATAGACTAACGGAAGCAACCATCGTGGTGATGAGTGATATCTTGCGTAAAGGCCTAATAAAGCGGCTATATTTTTGGCTTATTGTTCTCATTATATCTTCCCTCTCAATATCAATCCGAAATGTATACAAATGACTCAAAAATCTTAACGGCAACCCGTGAGACGCATTAGGTAATTTGAGACGAAAAGGTGATGATTTAGGACGTTGATGAAAGCGATCCGAGATAGAGAGAAGGGTTATTCTGTTTTCTGTCGGTACTCCCGCGCGCTGATCCCTGTCCAGCGCTTAAAGGCGCGGGAAAAAGTCTGCGGATCGTTAAATCCTATCTCATATGCAATCTTTGATATGGGGGTATTGGTTTGTGCCAACGCATTTTTTGCAGCCAAGAGTTTTAGCTCATCTAACAGTAATAGAAAGGTCGTGTTTTCTTGGCTTAACTTGCGGGTGAGCGTTCGGGGTGTGATCTTAAGGAAATCAGCCACCGCCACCTTGGAGGTTAGCGATGGATCTTTTAGGTGTACTGACAAATAGTTACGTACTTCGACGGTCCAAGGGTTTTGGGAGTATTTAAAACGATCAAGTTGCTCGTCAAGGTGGTCGTGCAGAATGTTGGCGGTGGATTTATCATAGAAACGCATTGGGCTTTCCAATGCCGCGTCCTGAATCACCATCTGAGTGTTTTCACGTTCGAAATACACGGGGCATTGAAAATAGGCTTCGTAATAATGCTTGGTAAACGGTGTGGCATGATCAAACTCTATATACTCCGGCCTAACACGTTCTCTTGTTTGTAAGAGAAATTGATTGAGCACCATCATGGAGGTTTCAAGCAACACCCCTGCAGCAGACCCAAAGGCTTTATTGCATGTCATGCTTAAAAAAGCTGATCCATCTTTTTGGTGTAGTGATGGCTGCATAGCGGGGTTAACCAGCGGCGTAAATTGTGTTGCTAGCCCCAGGGCCTCTTCTAGGTTTTTGGCCGAGGCAATGGCCAGCCCTAACATGCCGTGGGTGGCCAGATTAAATTCTTGTGCGATGTTTAGGCTGTAGGGTATGGGGGAATCATGGGCGCTGATATTTAAGTCCAGTAGCAGTTTAAAGGGCAGTCCAGAAATCGTTCCATTGGCTACTAACAGGTCTGCTTTAGTCACTCCAACCTGTTTAAGTAGCGTGTCTACTCGCGCATCATCATTGAGATGGTTCATCAATGAATAGCTATTGGGGAAGCGCATAGATTCCAATATTTCTTTATGACATTCGCTGATTGTATTCACATTTGTTCTACCTTTTTCCATGCATTTTTACAGGCAGTTTACGACACGGACAGCGAGAATGGCTCTAGTCCATTAGAGTTGATTCTCTATCGTTTTGATGGGGTTCAGAGTGTTTTTTGCACAAGCTTCTTTGAATAATGCCCTTCGGTAGGCATGGGGAGGCTATTGCACTGTAGGCGAAAGGGGAGGTATGCTGGTTTTGATAGGGAAAGCCTTGCTTATATTGCTAGCTGGCCGCCTAAAGTAGGTTATTGTGCCAAATAAGCTGTAGAGTCAATGGGGTTTAGCTACTGCTGACCATTGTTTCGCCAATATGGAGATGAAAGTATGAAATTGGATAAGACGGATAAACGTATATTAGCGGTGATGCAGGCAAACGGCCGGGTCAGCAATTTGGAATTGGCCGATCTAGTCGGGCTGTCACCATCGCCTTGTTCCCGACGAGTAAAGCAATTAGAGGACGCGGGTTATATCGATCGTCATGTCACCTTGTTGAATCCAGAAAAGCTGGAGCTAAAATTGACGGCCATCTTATTTATTAGTATGGACAGGCATACACCAGATCGCTTCGAGCGGTTTGAGGCGGAAGTCAGTGGTTATTCCGAAGTGTTGGAGTGTTCCCTCATTACGGGCCAGTCGTCAGATTACTTATTAAAAGTAGTGGTGCCGGACATGGATTATTATCAGGAATTTTTATTAGGACGTTTGACTCGGATTGAAGGCGTGACCGGAGTGCATTCCAGTTTTGTGTTAAGAAAAGTCGTTGATAACGGCGCGTTACCTTTGGATCATTTGTGACGGTTAACTATGAGAAACTGGAAAATAGCACCTCAAGATCCAACAGTGGCAAGATTCATAGACTGCTATTGGTTTTTAGAAAAAACTGAAGATGATATTGGCCCTGACTACCCGAAACTCAACCCTGATCCTGCTGGTCATATAATACTTGCTGACTCCGCCCAGTCTTATCAATACCAATCAGAGTCTTTTAAGGCTCAAGGGGTCGGTTGTCATTTCATTTACCCTCACAGTAAAACTCTTGTGATGGATCACTCCCAGCCGTTCCTTGTTGTGGGCATTAAATTCCATGTTGGCACATTATATTCATTAAGGTCACCACATTCAGAATTAGCTATTGATAAGATCATTGACAGTAAGGCGGTTCTTTCTTTTGATTCTGAACAAATAGTAACTGACATGTCTAGATCACCGGAGGAGCATCGTGATCATTTTGATGGTCTGCTGGAACCCTTCTTACGTAACCCCTACGAGGACAAACATAGTGATCTAGTGCGCAAGGTCATACCTATATTTCTAGGCACTCCTTTATCTGATCTTGGTATTGAGCTTGGGTTTTCTCAACGTACCATTGAGCGCAGTTTTGTTCGCGTGACGGGGTTTACCCTAAAACAATATGATGCAATGCTACGCTTAGAGCGGTTGTTAGATCATGTTCACCGTCTGGATAGCAGTGAATTGGAGTGGGCTGATATAGCGTTACAGTTTGGCTTTAGTGATCAATCACATTTAGTTCGGTATCTAAAAGGGGCCATCGGAAGTACGCCTGGAAGATATGCGAAGTATCGTGACTTGGCTATCGATGCCTATGGAGATTTTGAATAACGTTAGATACTGTCGTTTTTATTCAATCGAGAATAAGCGGATACCGCTACTATGTGTTTCTTTAGCGTAAATAATCAGCAAAAGGAAACAACTCTGTGGAAATAAGGCAATATAAAAATTCTGATTTAGAGGAGGTTCTTGCCTCGTGGGAAGCTGCTACTCGATTAGCACATCCGTTTATGACAGATGAATTCATAGACCAAGAGCGCACAAATATCGCTGAAGTTTATCTACCGAATACCGATACATGGGTGGCGGTGGTTGATGGCAACGTTAAAGGTTTTATTGCATTAATGGGCAATGAGGTTGGAGCAATCTTTCTTCAACCAAGGCTTCACGGGAAGGGGGTGGGGAAAGCGCTAATGGATAAAGCTCAAGACCTGCATGGGGATCTTGAAGTAGTCGTGGCTGAAGAAAACTCCATTGGGCGTAAGTTTTACTCACGATATGGATTCAAGGTATTAGAAGGTAGTTTTAATGAGCATCTTGGGCGACAGGTATTGCGCCTGAAATTTATCGCGAACGGGGCATAACCTTGTTTTTTGTCCACTGTGACACTAGCCGACTACCCCATTAAGTACAACGTAGATCGTACAGAAGCGGTTTAGGCGCGTTGTCGGTGTGTTGCAGGGCAAAGTAGTCCAAAAAAATATCCTAATTTGTGCTATGCTGTTGCTCCGCTTAACCATAAGAGACCCAAAATGGCAATTAAACCAAAGACAGTCGTGTCAAAAAAGAAGCAACCTGCAGGGTCTGAAACCTCCCTATCCATTGAAGAAAAAACCAGAGCTTTCCTCGAGTCAGGTGGAGAAGTTCAGCAGATCCGCACAGGTGTTAGCGGTCAACAAAGTATGGCGGCGCCAAAACCAACAGTGAGCAAAGAACAAACCGTTCAGCCCCAAGCAAGTGGCACAACTCAGCCCGAAGCAAGCGGTACAGCTCAGCCCCAAGCAAGTGGCACATCCTAATGTTACATGGCAGCTTTCGTTAGAATCTGGCTGCCTAGTGTAATTTTAGAGCCTCAAAAAGACTGCCGTATTGCTTCATGATTTTGCAACCAGCTGTCTATCACAGGAGACAGCGTCACATCTTTATCTAGTAGTTCTTTGGGCGTTACTTGCTTCCCTTTGTTCAAACATATTTCTTTTACTAAACCTATCGCTGCAAGTTTTTCACCCACAAAAAACTCGTGCTGAAAGAACAGGTATTTTTGATCCCAGCCAATAAGACGCGTGGTGTGTTTGATTTTTTGGAAGGGGCGAACAGGCCGCAGGTAAATCACTTCTTGTGCCGCAATCAGGCGGGTATCAAAAAGCCCGCTGGTCGCTAGGCGTGTTCCATGAAAAAACGCGAAAGCACCAATTTCCATAAAACTCAAATAGCGGTAATTAGGTAAATGATCACGCCAGCCTAAGTCATGTAACCCTACGCGGTAGTGATTGGTAAAGGTGTCGAGGTTGTCTTTACGTGCGGCGAAACGGACTAAGAGAATGGCGCGCAAACACCGAAATACTAAGTTCAACGGCAAATACCTACAGTGAAGGAAACGATGGGGGAATATTTGCGCGAATTATAACCATTTCTTCAGGAAAATCACTGCCTGAATGGACTAAGTCGTATCGGGAGGATGGTTGTTGGGTGGAGGGACCGGCTTATACCAACACCGGCGTATGTTGTACTCCTAGACGCGCATATTCGATTTTGGGGCAGCGATCCATAATGACTTGTATGCCACGGGCCTGTGCGTTGTCTGCGGCGGCGGCATTGACTACATCCAATTGCATCCAAATAACACTGGGTGAGAGGGCGATAGCCTCATCGGTAGTCTGCCCAGCGGCGAAGGAGTTGCGAAAGATGTCCACCATATCAACGGCAAAAGGAATGTCCTTTAGTTCGCCGTATACGGTTTCACCTAGCAATAAAGAGCCCGTCAACTTAGGGTTAACGGGGATGACCCGATACTCTTTACTCTGTAGGAATTTCATTACCCGATAGCTGGCGCGATGTTTTTTGTTGCTCGCGCCAACCAGCGCGATGGTATGGGAATTCTCCAGGATAGCGCGGATAGCACTATCCTGGTACGTCAATGAATGTTGCATGTAGAGTCCTTTCTATTTTTTGCTTAAAATACGATAACTGAGCGTATGCTCTTGCCTTGGTGCATGTAATCAAACGCGGTATTAATTTCATCGAGGGGTAGAGAGTAAGTCACCATCTCATCGATTTTTATTTCCCCTTTCATATATTGCTCAACATAATCGGGCAGTTGAGTGCGGCCTTTTACGCCACCAAACGCTGTGCCGCGCCATACGCGACCAGTGACCAATTGAAAGGGACGGGTTGAAATCTCTTGGCCCGCGCCTGCGACCCCAATGATAATCGACTCGCCCCAACCTTTGTGGCAACACTCCAATGCGGAGCGCATAGTGTTAGGGTTACCGATACATTCGAAGGAGAAATCTACTCCGCCATCGGTAAGATCTACAATCACTTCTTGGATAGGTGCATCGTGCAGTTTAGGGTTCACGGTATCGGTGGCACCCAGTTGCTTTGCCATCTCAAATTTATCTTCGTTGATATCAATCGCGATAATACGCCCAGCTTTCGCTAGTACGGCACCTTGAATAACACTCAGGCCTATACCACCGAGTCCAAATACGGCGACAGTGTCTCCCGGTTGCACCTTGGCGGTATTGAGCACCGCTCCAATTCCTGTAGTAATCCCGCATCCCAATAGGCACACCTTATCCAGTGGCGCTGCCTTACTGATCTTGGCTAGGGCGATTTCCGGTAGCACAGTGTATTCTGAGAAAGTGGATGTCCCCATATAATGGAACAATTGCTTTCCGCCCATGGAAAACCGGCTACTGCCATCAGGCATGAGGCCTTGGCCTTGCGTGGTTCTGATGGCTTGGCAGAGGTTGGTTTTTCCTGATAAACAGAATTTGCATTGACCACATTCCGGTGTGTAAAGAGGGATAACATGATCACCTACTGCTAAACCTGTCACTCCGGGACCAACTTCTTCCACAATACCGGCACCTTCGTGGCCAAGTACAGAAGGGAAGATCCCTTCAGGGTCATCACCGCTTAAGGTGAACGCGTCGGTGTGACAAACACCGGTGGCGACGATGCGAACCAGAACTTCCCCTTGTTTGGGGCCGGCAACGTCAATTTCTTCAATAGAGAGTGGTTTGCCTGCTTCCCAGGCGACTGCTGCACGTGATTTCATGGCTTTTTTCCCTAATTTCTTCTCGTGATTTTTACTTATGAATCAAACATTTGTCATTGTAATTGGCCTCAACGACTTGTAGTAGTACTTTTTTAACCTATCACTTGTTTTAATTACGCTATAAGATGCCTCTCTGACTATTCGGTCTCTGTGTCGCAAGGACGGCGAAAAGAACCGAGAAAGCCTATATAGGCAATATAAACAGAGGCTGGTTGTACCAAGCCCGATAATAATAATGGGGAAAAACGATGAGAAGTGTTTTTATTCTCGTGATTTGTCTGTTCGTGTCTGCGTGTTCTGTCGTGGATATCAAAACTCAATTTCCAAACCGTGAAGCGCCTTTGGAAGAAAACTATTTTCAAGTTGAAATACCTACCCATGATGGCTTGATGATTACGGCAACCGTGTATCAGCCTAAGCTCGCCGCTGGAGAATCTGCCCCAATCATAGTATCGACCCATGGTTTTGGTGCGTTTCGTATGCCGCGCCCGATGAGCGTGTATGGTCAAATGATTCTGACGGGAGAAGCGAGCCTTGCTGCTTGGAGAAGTGGTTATTGGGTTATTTCGTATGACCAACGTGGGTTTGGTGGTAGCGATGGTGAGGTGCGGTTGATGGATCCGGATTATGAAGTGAAAGATGTGAGCACTGTGATTGATTGGGTGCAGCGTAGCCTTCCGCGTATTGCAAAAGATAAAAAAGGTGACATTGCCATTGGTATGATTGGTGAAAGTTACGGTGGTGGCGCGCAATTGATGGCGAGTATTCAAGATGCTCGTATCGATGCCATCGTGCCGATTGCGACCTGGTATGATTTGGCCGAATCGTTGGCACCTAACGATCACGTAAAAACCTATTGGGGTGCGATACTGGTGGGGTTTGGTGGCGTTAATAGCGGTTTCGATTTTGGAAAAATTTTCGATGATGAGTATTTTGATCTGGTGAATGGGCAAATGAACCCGGCCGCTAAAGAAGACCTGGTTGCTCATAGTCCACGTTATTACTGTGAAAGAGGTCAATACCCGCAGGCGGATATGTTGTTGTTACAGGGTTTTAGGGATACGGTATTTTCCATAAATCAGGCAGAAAAAAATCGTCAATGTGGACTTAAGGGCGGTAATGATGCGCGCTTGATCGCCATTCAAGATGGTCATATTTTACCGTGGCCTACCCAGGCGTGGTCTGGTATGCCTTTCTTTAATACCCAGCCAACCATTGTCTGCGGTGAAAAGCGTTTTGACACTGTTGAAATGGTAGTGCAATGGTGGGATGAAAAGTTACGCGGTATCACGCCGCAAGATGCTATACCTGGTGTGTGTTTAACGTTTTCGGATGATGCCGGTGTCGTGGTTCAAGATGTTCCTGTCGGCGGGGAAGTGCTCGCCTTTGATGAAACAACGGTTAGCTTAATCCAAACGGGTTGGTTCGAGATGCTGATGGAGCCGGTGGATAAAGTAGTGGAGTTCTTTAACTTCTCGACTTATACCGCGCCGATAGAGCAGCAGGAATTAGAAGGTGGTACCTTTAGACCTGGGTTTCTACCGTTAAAAGTCGTAGAAGATGCAGGCTATGTCGTGGGGGTACCAAAAGCGACGTTACACTTGACCACCACTGTGGAAGAAAAGGATGGTGTGTTATTTGCGGCAATCGGTGTGAAAAGAGCCGGTGATTCTTATATTCATGTGTTGAGTGAACAATACACGCCTCTACCGGGTGATGGCACCTATGACATTGATATGCCCGCAGTGTCGAGTTTGTTGGAGGTAGGGGATACCATTGGCCTTGTGTTGCAGGGTTACTCTGCTCAGTACTGGTTTAATCCTGAGGGTTGGTTTTCAACTGCGACATTATCGGGTGAAGTCTCGTTACCTATTCAGGTGGCGACGGAAAGAGGCGAGATGATGGTCGCTAATTAATACGGCATGGATTAATTGCTATTGATATAGCACTATTGGTATAGCGCCGTTGATTGTTGCGTTAACATAAAAAAGCCCTGAATATTCCTCAGGGCTTTTTTATGACATCTACACTGTAGGTTACTGCATCACTATTTTTTGATACCAGTGACAATCTTTTGCGCACCTTTGACTAAGGTCTCAGCATCAATACTGCCAGGCACCAGTACGCCTTTCTGTACGGCGGGCCGCTCATTGATTTGATCCAACCAGCGTTTTACATGGGGTAGATCATCAATTTCTACACCAGACCAGGCGTGGGTTTTTACCCATGACCAGTTCGCCATATCGGCAATGCTGTAATCCCCCGCAAGGTATTCGTTATCGCTGAGTTGATTATTTAGCACGGTAAAAAGTCGCTTCGATTCCGTTTGATAACGTTCAATCGCCGCAGGAATCTTTTCAGGGAAATAACGGAAAAATACATTAGCTTGACCCATCATTGGACCAATACCGCCCATTTGAAACATTAGCCATTGCAGCACTAGAGAACGCTTTTTGATATCAGAGGGAAGGAACATACCGCTCTTTTCGGCCAGGTAAATCATGATGGCGCCGGACTCAAATATCGCAAAGTTATCATTGTCGGTATCAACAATAGCGGGAATTCGACCGTTGGGATTAATCGCTAAGAACTCTGGTGTCTTCTGATCGCCAGCCATAATGTTTACGGAAATGGTTTTATATTCCAGAAACATCTCTTCAAGGGCGATGGACGCTTTCCATCCATTAGGTGTGGGTGCGGTATACAGCTCTATCATATGATTTGTCCTTACTAAACGGTCTTTTGTAATCAGGCTTTGGCGCTAGGGCGCTGGGATACTAGGTCGTACCAGCGTTGGATATGTTCATGCTTCTCATTTAAACGAATGTCCACGGTACGACCAAAATCTAATGTGGTGAGCATCGTGATGTCGGCAATACTAAAATTGTCTCCGGCGAGATAGGTAAAGTCTGACAGGTGTTGATTGAGTAGCTTTAAGAAACCGAATGCAGATTTTTTACATTCCTCGCCCCATTCTTTGTTAGGGGTCATACGGTCTTTAAAGAAGCCAGTGCAATGTTGAAATGCCATGCCGGTTGGCATTAAGAAACTAAACTCGGCGCGCCGTTGCCACATTTCGATTTGGGCTTTTTCAAGCGCAGTGGTTCCAAGTAGTGCGGGCTCTGGTTGTATCTCTTCTAAGTAGCGACAGATGGCAACGGACTCAGACAGAATCTCACCTGTATCGAGTTCGAGTACTGGCACCTTGGCAAATGGGTTCCGGCGACGGAATTCTTCAGTGAGGTTGTCGCCCTTTAATAGATTAATTTCGATGCTCTCAACCTGCATGTTTTTCTCGGCTAGGAACATACGGACTCGGCGAGCATTGGGGGCCAAGGTTGTATCGTAGAGCTTCATGAAGTCTTCCTTTTCAGAATGAGTGTTCTGATATAGTATTGACAACAGAACGAACGGTCAAATATTAATTTTCATGGTAGACTGATGCATTACAATTGAATACCTGTGGTAGAGTTGCCAGCCTTATCAGCCCCTTACTATGTGAATAGATCAACATGGCCAGAACAAAAGCGTTTAACCCTGAAGAGAAGCTCACCATTGCGATGATGTTGTTCTGGGAAAAGGGTTATGACGGTACATCTATGCAGGATTTAGTGAGTACCATGGAGGTAAACCGGTTCAGTATTTATAATACGTTTGGTGATAAAGAAGCGTTGTTTTTCAAGGCATTACAGCATTATGGGGAGCATGTATTTACGCCTTTGCTGATACCGCTGATGGTAGGGGATAGCGGGATGTGTCAAATAGAGAAATATTTTGAGAATCTGTCACAACGGCTCGCGGGTTTGCGGATAAAAGCGGGGTGCTTTCTACAAAATGCGATCCAGGAAGCGGCGGTCAATAACCCTGAGGTCCGCCCCTATGTAGTGGCGCTATTTCATCAAATGCATAATGCTTTTCGGTTGGCGCTGGAAGAAGGTAAGCGTAAGGCTGAATTCACCGACTCCCTCGATATTCAGGAGGGAACGGAATTTCTCATCATGCAGGTGCAGGCATTAATTGTGATGCAAAAACAGGTATCTCCTGAACGGTTGCTTGCCAATACGACATTCATGCTTTCAAACGTAAGATCTTGGTAGGCTTATTTACTTTGTTAGGGTTCTTTACGTAAAGTCCTTGTGCATCATAAGCCTACTGAAGGAATTTACACTTCGATGGGGGTTTACGTTGCAGTTCGAGAAGAGCTTTAGTAGGATCTCTCGCGAGATTGAGTAGATTGTAGTAGGAGACAACACAATGCCAAAAATTAATAAGTACGAAGACATCAGCGAAATTGATCGCGAAGCTAAAAAAGATTATATCGACCGTCACTCTCCCTTTGTTCATTGCGAAAGCAATGCTACTGCGGGTGAAGTATTTACCGTAACCGTTAAGGTTGGTAACGAGTATTCTCACCCAGACGATATGGATCACCATATTTCTGGTGTTGCGCTGTACAACAAAGACACTAAGCTTGCTGAAGCAACGTTGCTTGCGGGTGCTCTTGGCGGCCAAGGCAAAAAAGGTAACGCTACTGTTACTTTTAACGTTGTCCTAGAGAAAAACGCCCAGCTTGTAGCGCAGTCTTACTGCACTAAGCACGGCGTGTGGGAAAGCGATGCAGTAAGTGTTGCCGTAGCGTAATTAACGTATATCGTTAATTCGTTTAGGTAGTACTAAAAAAGCCGAACATGAAAATGTTCGGCTTTTTTGTGCCGGTAAGGAACTCGCCCTGAGAACTTAGCGGATTAGACGTTGGCGGATATTCCCTGGCATAAAATAGCTAACGGGCGGGGGGGTTGTCGAAAACGATGCGTCCTCTAACCGAATACCTTGGATGTAGTACATCTTCTCATCCAGGTCATGGTTTGCATCAGCAGCGCTAAGGATACCGGGCATTTGGTCGTAGAACACGGAATAGCGAAAGCTGGTGCGCCACAAATCATTGTCAGATCGATAGATGTCGATCATGGCAATACTCCAAGTATCTTCATCGATATAGAAGCGTCGTTTGTAATATAGGTGCTTTTTGTTCGGCTTTAGAGTGGCTTCAACTACCCATACGCGGTGCTTTTCAAATCGAGTGAATTCTGGGTTTAAGTGGTGGGGTGTTAGGAGGGCTTTGCTATCGTTCAATGCCCCCTGAAGCTTATCGTTATTGTAGGGGATAATTTTTTCTTGTTTGCCAATCAACTGCCAGTCATATCGATCCATGGCACCATTGTACATATCGATTTCGTCCATCATTCGTAGACCATCAGAGGTAAACGTTGGTGCGTCATATCCCATAACGGGTGACCGTCTCAACCGTCGCTGGCCTGCAATATACATCCAAGATTGCCTAGGCTTACTCAGAGGTATAATCGATTCGTGTGTAAGGTAAGCACCACCAGCGAGTTTTGAAGGGGATGTAATATAGGATAAGTAAAAAATATACCGCCAATCATCAATGGTCTTGGTTCGATTTGGGTCATGAAAGATGGAGTAGACATCGAGGGTATTTTCGATAATACGATAATCGCCCCGTCGATTGATGGTGGTCTCAAGTGTTTTTAGTGTGAATGAAATACCCTTCCAACGTAATTGATGATTCCACATGATTTCTTTTGCAGAGTTTGGAATCGGGAAAGGTAACCCCGGCCATGTATTGGCAATTTCCTCTCCATTATTGATGGATTCAGCTTCTAGGGCATTCTTAAAGGCATTCTCATAGAGCCAGTTAGGAATCTTTGCTGTTCTATGGGAGGGGTATACTGGTAGCTCGAACGTATCGGGATACGTTCTTAACATCTTGATCTGACCATTACTGAGTAGATGCTTGTATTTATCGTAATTCTTGTGGGTTATGTGGTATTGCGGTTCTTCTTTCTGTATGTCCTGAGTCCATTGGGTATGGGCCTTCCAGGTCATCTTGTCGGCCTTCCAGCGAGGAATGGTATTGGACTTATTGCTGTAACGTTCAGCACCCAATGGGGTTAGATCTTGTTTTAACCTCAGGGCCTCTTTTGCGTCAACTTTTGCGAGTGAGGGCTGACTTGTGAGTAAGCAGCAGATTAACCAAGCGTAGAGCAGCCCCCCTCGGGTAAAGATTGAGTGTTTAATGGGTTGCTCAGGAGCGTATTTGGCAGGCCTTTTCATCGTGTTTGGGTGTTGACTCGCTATTGGTTAAGTGAGTTGTCAGTGCTTTGATTAACACATCTTTGTTGATTGGCTTGGTCAGCATCAATTGCATACCCGCCTGGTAAACTTGTTCTTCGTAACCGGCGAGCGCATGTGCGGTTAGTGCAATGATTGGGGTTTGCTCAAGCGTTTGCTCAGTCTCCCACTTGCGAATCATTCGACTGGCGGTGACCCCGTCAACTTCTGGCATTTCCCAATCCATCAATATCAGATCAATGGCAGATTCTGGGTTTTGGTAGTAATCAAACGCCTGTTGGCCGTTGTTGGCAAGGGTAACAGTTAAGTTAAGCTTCTTGAGCAAGCCGGATATTACCATTTGATTGATGGTGTTGTCTTCCGCAACCAGTATATGTTGACCACTAAATTGTACCTCCTGGCTATTTTTTCCGTCACCTGCTTGGGAAGAGGCATCTAATAGGCTGGCCAGGGTGGACCTAAGCTGGAGAATGGACAGGGGAGTATGTAAAAAATGATGCACATGACTGAATGCTTTTTTGTGTCCTGGGATCGGTTGATGGTAGGCAATAAGCCGGCTCTTGATGGCTCGAGAACTGGCATCATCTGGTAGCCAGGAATAGGAATGTGCGTCGACGATTGCAGTATTCTCCTGAGCCGAGTGCCACCATTTTTGGAGTTGCTGTCTCGTTTCGAGAATACATACAGAGAAGCCCCAGGTTGTTAATAAGTTGGCAATCTCCTGTTGGTATTCTTTATCGGATAATGCAATTGCGATTTCCCCACGTGGTATGGATGGCGCAACCCATTCTGAAAATGGAAGTGATTCACTTTTTTCAATCGCTACGGTAAACCAGAATGTGGAGCCCTTGTCTTCAACGCTATCTACGCCAATGTCACCCTGCATTAGTAGTGTCAATTGTTTTGATATCGCAAGACCTAATCCTGTGCCCCCGTATTTCCGTGTGATCGATGCGTCAGCCTGCTCAAACGCTTTAAATAGGTGAGACTTCTGCTGCTCGGTAATGCCTATGCCGCTGTCCTTAATGGCGAATCGAAGATATTGACGGCTACTGCTGTATTCTTTAGTGACACTCAGTTTAATGGTGCCGCTCTCGGTAAACTTCAACGCATTGCTCAAGAAATTGAGTATTATTTGTCGAATACGTGTTGGGTCTATCAGTGCATGAATAGGAACGTCTGGAGCAATATCGATTAATAAGTCGAGGGACTTTTGTAGTGCAGGCTGTTGAAAGATAGCGAGGCACTGATCAATGAGTTGTGGTATGTCTGATACGACTCGCTCTATTTCAAGCTTACCGGACTCAATTTTGGAAAAATCCAAAATATCGTTGATTATCGATAACAGCGATTGCCCGGAAATTTGAATCGCAGATAAATAACGTAATTGATCCTGGTCTAAAGAGGTGTCACCAAGTAAGTCGGCCATACCTAATACCCCGTTAATCGGGGTACGGATTTCATGGCTCATATTGGCCAAGAATTCACTTTTTGCCTGAGCTGTGGCTTCTATGGTTTCTTTCTCTTTACGGGATTTGATTTTCTCTTGAGCTTCTTTTTGATCCATTAGATACATCAGTGTCAAAATGAGAGTGAGTACTAAGAATCCTCCGACATACATCCACTGTCGAGTCTCAATTTCTGCCTTACGTCCCTCATAACGATGAGCGACGAAGCGTAGAATGTTCAGTCTGGTTTGTAGCGTTGTGTCGAACGATTCTGAAGTGCTGGAAAAGTACTGTCGCCAAGAAGCTTCAAGATCAGGGCTTTGAATGACAGTAGCATCTAGATTATCTGCAATGTCTTGAATGCTAGAGAACGCATTCATGGTGAGCAGTGTGTTATCGGCAAGCTCTGGGAATTGGTTTTTAAGATCACTGACTCTTTCGTTGATCTGATCTGACAGTAAGGACAGTTTATCGTAGGTGTTTTCCAGTGTTATTGACCCTGCAGAGGTAACGAACCCTCGGTCTAAGTAATAGCTCCCATAAGCGCGTGCTTGACCTGCAAGCTGCGAGTATCGGTTGAATTCCTCAATAACCAGGTACACAAGTTGTAGGGATAGGGTGTCTTTATCTGTGAACATCGCAGACTGGTCAGCCAGTCGAGATTGTAGCTGGTGAATGTTAGCGACAAACTCATGAAAGCGATTATAGGTTAGCTGATCTGCTCCCATCTCCAAGCCAGCGCTGAGATTAACCTTGCTGAGTTCCTTGGATAATTGGTCCAGATTGAGGCTCACCAAAAAATTGTCGTTCAAGCTCTCGCTGCGTACCTTGATGGTATCGATTTCATTTGCCAAGGATATGACTTGCTGAGCAAACTCTTCTTTGGCGCTCCTATCTCTTCCATAGGTTGCTAATAAACTTAGGTCGCGAAGGGATTCCGTATTCGCTTGGGTATTTAGCAACCCCACAATAACCCGGAGGTTTTTTTGTTTCTGGGTGAGAGCATCCTGCTGCTCTTGGCTATCAAATAGCATTTGCCCGAGCATGACGACAATAGGTGCCACCAGCATTAGCGAGAACAAACCGAATTTGGTGATAAAAATATGGGGTTCACGCGAGACGTGATAAAGACGCATAAAAATTTTGGTTAGCATAGTCGTCAATGTAATCCTGTGACTATCGTCATTCAACCGATTTTTGTTCATTCCGTTAACAAATTGGTTTTTGTGCTGTTTTAGTAAGAATACCGCCATGGCCTTTGCAGTAGGGACGGGCTATCCTAGTTATTATAGGTGGAGTCAGGGTGTTTTGGCCAAAGGAATCTAAGAATTCGGAGTAAAAATGAACGTTAAATTACATACCGTGGATAGAAGAATTACGTTAGCGCTGATTTTGACCTCTTTACTAATGTGGGTGAGTGGCTGCTCGACTCTGTCGAAGGAAGAGTGTCAGTCAGCGGATTGGCAATTGATAGGCTTTGAGGATGGTACACAGGGCTTCTTGCTTCAACGTATTGGTGAGCACAGAAAGGCTTGTGCTGAATATGGTATTGCCCCACGTATGGATGCTTATGAAAGAGGGCATCAGCGCGGTGTTCTTAGCTATTGCACAGAAGCGAATGGGCTTCTCGTCGGCAAGCGAGGTAGAGAATACAATGGTGTGTGCCCGGCCGATTTGGCTCCACCGTTCCTGTTTGGTCATCAAAAAGGCATGGAAATCCATAATCTCGCTGCCCGCGTGAGGCAGTTGGCCAAGCAGGTTGAGCAAAAACAGGTTGAGTTGTTTGACGTAGAAGAGCACCTGCACGCCGTCGAGGAGTCGTTGGTTGCGACAGGAGTGAGTGTTACGGAGAGAAGGGCTTTGCTTGATGAATTACGATCGCTTGAGTTGTCACAACAAGAGGGTAATCGTGAGCTGGATCAGTTGCTGGACGAGAAGCTGAGTTTTACCCGTCAACTACACACGCTGAATAACCCTCATCATTGACGAATTAACAGTTTATCAATTGCCCGCTCCAGGTGGCTAAGGGAGTTGCACACTTCTGCGAGTGTGCAGTGGGCGTGGTACCTTTTCATTTCTGAGTCGCCGCTGCCCCAACGGCTGCGTTGTTCTGGGTTTAGCCAGATAAGCTGGTGGCAGCGTTGTTTTATTTCTCGTAAAGACTCTATTTCTGCATCGCCATAATTATTGCGTGCATCCCCCAGAATAATCACAGTAGTCTTGCTGTCCACGTCCCTAAGGCAGTGATCATTAAAATCAAGAAAAGCTTGGCCGTAATTGGTGGAGCCGTTCCCATACCGATCAAGGGTTTCATCGATAGCGTCATCCAGCTCAAGCTGTTGGAATAGCTCAGTGACTTCGCCCAGTTGAGAGGAAAAAGCGAAGGCTCGGACTTTGGGTAGAACATCAGCCAAGCTGTATAAGAACATTAATAGAAAGCGTGCAACCTGACTGACCGAACCGCTCACATCGCAAATGACGAATACTTTAGGACGATTGGTGCGCTTGGATCTCCATTGCGGGTTAAACATGATACCCCCGTGTGGAATGCTTAAGCGTAGTGTGGAGCGGACATCTAGCTGACCACGATTATGCACTTTTTTTCGTTGGGCATGTTTCTTCGCGAGGCGTTTTGCGAGTTTGCGCACGAGTACCTGGGTATCTTTAAATTCTCGAAGGTGTTCCAGTCTAACGCTCATCATGGTTTCTTGGCGAAGCTGTTTACCTTTGGCTTTTGCTTGTAATACAAATTGACGTTCAATGTAATCCTTTACTTCTGATCGCAGTACGTCCCGAGCTGATCGTAACTGCTGAGCGAGTAGCTGATGGTTGATATTGCCGGAGAGCTCAGCCTGCCAAATTTCCTCTTCCATTGCTTCTAGGCCCATTGCCATCATCATACGGCGACCATACAAGCCTTTTTGCGTCATCACTTGAATCTGACTGGCATTGGTGGATTGCCCCGCACTGGCTATCGCCATGGCGGCGGCAGCTTGATCACCGCTGAGTAATAGCTGGCCCAGTGGCGTTTCACTTTGTGCTGCCTCCAGTGGTGAGGAGGGTTGCGGGTTAGTAATTTGAGACATTGCTGCAAGCATGTCACCGCTTAGGATATTGCTAATCAATGATGGGGTTTGTTCTGATTGTTGGGACTCCATTTCTTTTAGTGCGGTTTCTGTGTGCTCTTTGAGTGAGTCCATCGATGTAAATTGAAAATAGTGGTCAAAACATGCATTGAAGGAATGCTTCTCTTCTTCACTTTTAGCTAGCGCTTGTCCAAGCGCTAGCTTTAACGCAGAGCGGTTATGGTAGCCCACCAATTGTAGTACCTGCATTGCATCGAGGGCTTCTGCCGTTGATACTCGAACATCTGCGCCTCGAAGTGCATGAATAAATTCTACAAAGGTATTGTCCATAGTTACTCTGGTTAGCGCTTCGCTTTGTTTTTGTTTAATACTGCCGTTAGCTCTTGTTTGACCTGGCTGATGTCTTCTTCGTGCTTTAACAGAAGGTTTAAGGTGTTCTTGACAAGGGCTGCATCGAGAGAATTTGCATGGAGCAGAACTAATGCTCTTGCCCAATCGATAGTTTCGCTAATGGCAGGGTGTTTTTTTAAATCCATATCTCGTAGCGTGTGAACAAAGTTGACCAGTTGCTCTCGCAAATCGGCAGGGGCTTCTGGAACCCTGGATTGAATGATTTTTCTTTCCAGTTTGATATCCGGAAATGGAATATATAAATGTAAGCATCGGCGCTTGAGGGCGTCGCTGAGCTCCCGGGTATTATTGCTGGTTAAGAATACGATAGGAGTGGAGTTGGCTTTAATTGTACCAATTTCAGGTACCGATATTTGATAGTCGGACAGCATTTCTAATAGAAAGGATTCGAACTCATGGTCTGATTTATCTATTTCATCAATCAGAAGCACGGTTCCGTTGGGCTCCTTGAGTGCCTGCAGGAGAGGGCGGGGCTCTAAGAAGTCTTCTGAATAGAAGATGTCACCAAACTCATGTAAACGCTCCACCGATTCTGATAGACCGTGGGCACCTTTGAGTAAGTCTCCTAGCTTATCTTTTAGTACTTGGGTATAGAGCAGTTGCTTACCATATTTCCACTCGTAGAGCGCTTTGGACTCGTCTAAGCCTTCATAACATTGAAGTCGAATCAGGGACTGGTCTACCAAGGATGCAGTGGCTTTCGCTAACTCTGTTTTACCTACGCCAGGTGGACCCTCCACTAAAATGGGTTTGTTGAGCTTAACGGCGAGATAAATCGCCATAGCGATGGATTCATCACAAATATAGCCAAGGGAGGCAAAACCGCTTTGGATGGATTCAGGTGTTAAGTTTTCAATGATTGAAGCTTGGGACATAGGGTGATTCTTATATGGCGTCGACAACGTATTAGCTATGACAGTAGCATATTGTGTTATCGAACAAAAAGAACCACCGAGTGGAATGTCACAATCGGACCTGTTGATAGGCGATAACGACGCGGTCGGTATCGCCTATCAACGTAAAGGTGCCCTTTTTAGCAACATTTATGATATTGGTTACTCTGACTTTTGTGCATAGAAGTCATCACCATAGCTTAGCTCTACTCGTCTATTCGCTTTGTAGTTGGTGGCTATGTCTGCGGGTGCGTCGCTGCTCCATGATAATATTTCAATCTGAGAGTCCTGAGCGCCGGATTCTTTGAGTAGTGTGGCAACGTGCTGCGCGCGCTTTTCCGCTAGAAACTTATTGTAGGCCGGGTCGCCCTGTGCATCAGAATGACCATGGATCACTATGCCCTGTAACGGATGGTTGGCTAAGTATTCTCCGTGACCGGAAATAATGGCTTTCTCTTCTGCTGAAAGTAGAGATTTATCGAAACCAAAGCGAAACGTAAGCTTGGCGGGGCGTGGATTGATGGCCGTTGTGTCTGCCGATAGCGTGTTATTGACCTCGGCTAATGCCTCTTCCATCAAACCAAGGTCATCAGCAAGAGTGATTACCTGATTATTATCTTCTTCCTCACTGACGTTGGCGGTGGTGAGTAACTCTGCGTCTGTAATGGGCTCTGCATCGTCGAGTTCAGTCGTTGACAGCTCAGCGACCGTTTGTTGCCAATCCGTTGGTCTCGGTTCCATTGTACTTGTGGCTTTTGCTTCATACTGCGCATGGGATTGATAGTCAGCTTCCATTGTTTTCTGGCCTCCGGTACTAGAACAACCTGTTGCCATAAAAAAGGGAGTGAGAGTAAGTGTTAATACTGATAATGGGTGCTTGATGTTCATAGTATCTTCCTTCATTTCTTTGTATGTAGTGGTGTATGTCTTGGTACATGTTTATTTAACAAAAGGAATCGGGCAGTGAGCGGGAACAAGTGTGGTGTGTTACTGATGAAAAATGATGAATTATGGCAGCCCGTTGAAAGGAGGTGCCTGGTTTCTAGTGTTTTATCGGTACTGGCGGTAGAATTGAGTTTTATAGCATGAGTAACAGGAAGGACAGTTAGGTGATTTTATCTTCAGAAATACTACAGCAATTTTCACAATGGTTGGCGCAGGCAAAAGAGAAAGACCCGACGTATCACAACGGAATGAGTGTCGCGACCGTGGATGCCAATGGACAACCATCGAATCGGATTGTATTGCTTAAGTCTTTTGATGAAGCTGGTTTTACGTTTTTTACCAATTATGATAGTCGTAAGGGAGATGAAATTTCTCATAATGCTAAAGTGGCCGCTACGTTTTGGTGGTCTGAAGTACAGCGCCAAATACGTATTGTTGGTGTTGTGAAAAAGACCTCACGTGAGGAGTCTGTGGACTACTTTGCTTATCGCCCCTTGCTAAGTCAGGTAGCGGCAGCCGTGTCTGACCAAAGTCAGCCAATTGATTCTTTTGAAGCGTTACAGGCGCAGTTTGATAAAGGTGCAGAACAATACGGTGAGCAGGTTCCTTGCCCTGACAATTGGGGAGGCTATCGCATTGAGGCTCATGAGGTAGAGTTCTGGCAAGGTAAAGATCATCGCCTACATGAGCGCCATCTCTATCAAGCCGATGGCGATCAGTGGCATATGTCGATTCTACAGCCTTAGGCTGCAGGAAAGAAACGAGGGCAGTGGATCCCGGAAGGGTGCTCTATAGTAGCGACACATTCGTTGCAATGAATGCAGCTACTCTTATATCCACTGTCTTTCTGCGCCTTTAGCGGTAGCGCAGGGTCGCTCAGTAGCGTTCGTCCCAACTGAATAAAGTCGAAACCTTCTTTCATGAGTAGCTCAAAGCTCTTGTTGGTACTGGCTCCCCCGACATAAATCATATTACAAGAAACAGCATCTCTTAGTCGCTTGGCGTGTTCAAGAAAGTACAATTCATGGTAGGGGTAATCTTTAAATAATCGAGGCCCGACGAGGGTGAGCATTGCTTTCATGAGCATGCTGCTTTCAGCTTTGAGCATAGGTTGTAGAATATTTCCCCCTCGAAACATTATCATCGGGTTCATGGTGCTGGTGCCACCACTGGTAACAATACCGTCGATACCTGCCTTATCGAGCATGACGCCTATTTTTATCGCGTCGTCATAATGTAGACCGCCGCGAACACCTTCGGTGAGGCTGATTTTACCAATGATGGGAAAGCTATCCCCGACAGCTGATCTGACGGCGGCGAGTACTTCCAAAGGTAAGCGCATACGGTTTTCAAGGGAACCACCGTATTGGTCTTTGCGCTTATTGGTTTTTGGGCTGATGAATTGGCATAGGCCATAACCGTGACCAAAGTGAATCTCGAGAGCATCAAATCCAACGGACTTCATAAACTTGGCGGCATCATGATATTGCTGAGTAAAGTGTTTAATATCCGCGATGCTCATACCATCGCAGAAGAACATACCCTGCGGGATGCCCAGTGAATTTAACCCAAAGTTGGGGCCGAGAGGTCGCTTTCGACGTAGGTCTCTATTTTTTGAAAAACCACCACCATGGCCCATTTGTCCCGAAACCTTTGTGCCTAATTGGTGTAGATCATCGATCATACTTGTTAATGATTCACGTATGCCTTCGTGCATGTAGAGCATATTCTCATTGAGTCGTCCGTCGGCTTCTGTCGCGCAGTAGCCAATCGTTGTCATGGCGCTGCCTCCCTCTGCAATGGTCTGGTGGAAGCGGGAGAGAGCATCAGAGGGTATGCCGTTGGCCGTCATGCCTTCGAAAGTGCCGGCTTTGATAAATCGGTTTTTTAGTGTTAATCCATTTAGGGTGGTCGGTTCAAAGCATTTTGCTAAATCGGGTGTCATTTATCTCGCCTCTTCATATGTTATGTAATATCATTGCACAACATATGTAGTCAGGCTACATAAATTTTAACTGCTGCTAATGCAGGTGCTTATAGAGTTTGATCGTTGGCTAGATAGGGAGAATAATCATGCATGTTTGGAACAATAAAGTCGCCGTTATTACGGGGGCAGGTAGTGGTATAGGGCAAGCCATAGCGTTACATATCGCTGGTTTGGGCTGCAATATTGCGCTGGTTGATGTGAACCCTGAACGGTTGCAGGAGACACAACAATTGCTGTCCCAGCTTAATGGGTGTTACTCCTTACATACCGTTGATGTGACGGATAAAGCTCAGATGGAAATGCTGCCTAAGCAGGTAGAGAAGCAACACGGTCGGATAGATATTCTGTTTAATAATGCGGGTATTACTATCGAAAAGACCTTCAATGGCCATAGTCTTGAGGACTGGGAGAAGGTTGTCGGTATCAATCTCTGGGGGGTTATTTATGGCTGCAAGTTCTTTATGCCCTACTTAGAGAAGCAGCCTGAAGCGTATATCATTAACACATCGAGTCTTGCCGGGTTCTTGGGGATGCCGAATCAGACCTCTTATTGCGCGACAAAAGCGGCAGTAAAAGCGCTCAGTGAATCGCTTTACGCTGAATGTAAGGTCAAGAATATACATGTGCTAAGCGTTCATCCTGGAGCTATCAATACAAATCTATTTGATTATGCGGTTGAGCATTCGGATAACCCTGAAGCCTCCAAGAAAATGTTTGACCGAATTAAGCAGTTTGCGATGAAACCTGAGTTGGCAGCGGAAAAAATTGTTGCAGCTGCTGCTGGCAAACGCCAGCGTGTGATTATAGGGGTAGATGCTCGAATTGTTGAAGTGGCGAAGCGTCTTATGCCTGTTGCCATGCATCGCCTGTTTTCGTGGGGTTTTAAGCGACGGTATCAATAAGTGAGGTATAGCTGAAGCCTAAGATATTTGTTCCAACAGAGCTTGCGTTGTAGAATCGCTGTTTTACATCATAAATGATCTTAGGGAGCGAGTAGTATGCGGGGCGCAGGTGGTACTAACGGCGGAATTGGCCGTTTCTTAATGGGGCTGACCATGATGGTGGCAGGCAGCTATATGTTTCTAAATGCAATTCATGTGACCTATGCATTCGGTTTTTCGACAAGTTTTATGCGTGTGGGCGGGATGAGTTTGACTGGCGGTATGGTACTTGTGCCTTTTATCTTCGGTATCGGTATTATTTTCTATAACTCCAAAAATTTTATTGGCTGGGGTTTGGCTGCTGCGTCGTTGATAATGCTGGCGTTTGGGGTGATATCGAGCGTTAAATTTCGTCTAGATAATATGACCTCTTTCGATTTGTTGGTGATATTGACGTTAATGGTTGGTGGGATCGGCATGTTTCTCAGCTCCCTAAAGACCTTCGATAGGTGATATCTTTGCGAACAGTGCATTGAATGAAAAAGGCCCTATCTGTGAATACCGGTAGGGCCTTTTTTATGACTCAGTTAGAAGAAGCCTAATGGGTTGGTTGAATAGCTAACTAACATATTTTTTGTTTGTTGATAATGCTCTAATGCGACTTTGTGTGTCTCCCTGCCAATCCCTGATTTTTTATACCCACCAAAGGCAGCGTGGGCTGGGTAGGCATGGTAACAATTAGTCCATACTCTGCCTGCTTGAATGCCGCGCCCCATTCGATAGGCTCTGTTTATATCACGGGTCCACACGCCTGCACCCAATCCAAATTGTGTGTCATTGGCGATGGCTAAAGCTTCTTTTTCAGTCTTAAAGGTTGTTACGCCCGCTACAGGCCCAAATATTTCTTCTTGGAACACCCGCATATCGTTGTTGCCTTTCATTAGCGTAGGTTGGATATAATAACCGTTGTCGAAGCCAGCAACACTCTCAGCTTTTCCTCCCAGTAGGAATTCGACGCCTTCTTCTCGACCAATCTCAATGTATCCAAGAATTTTATCAAATTGCTCTTTGGAGGCCTGCGCGCCAACCATGGTATTGAGGTCAAGGGGGTTGCCCCGTTGTATCTTCTCGCTACGCTCGATGATCATTTGAATGAATTCAGGGTAAATAGATTCTTGAATTAACACGCGAGAAGGGCAAGTGCAGACTTCACCTTGGTTGAAAAAAGCAAGAACAGTACCTTCTACACATTTACTAAGATAATCATCTTCAAATTGCATAACGTCTTCGAAATAGATGTTCGGAGACTTGCCACCCAGCTCTACGGTTGACGGAATAATGTTAGAGGCCGCATTTTTTAGGATCTCGGCACCAATAGGAGTAGACCCGGTAAATGCGATTTTTGCGATACGGGGGCTGGCGGCTAATGCTGCGCCCGCTTCATCGCCGAATCCGTTGACTATATTTACGACTCCTGGGGGAATCAATTCTGACAATATTTCCATTAATACCAAAATGGATGCGGGTGTTTGTTCTGCTGGCTTTAGAACTACGCAGTTTCCTGCCGCAAGTGCAGGTGCTAGTTTCCAAGCCGCCATTAGGATAGGGAAGTTCCAGGGAATGATCTGTCCGACAACCCCTAACGGTTCGTGAAAATGGTAGGAGACGGTGTCGTTATCTATTTGTCCTACGCTACCTTCTTGGGCCCTTAAGCACCCCGCAAAATAACGAAAGTGATCGGCGGCAAGGGGGATGTCGGCGGCAAGTGTCTCGCGAACCGCTTTGCCGTTATCCCAGGTTTCCGCTACGGCTAATTTTTCTAGGTTGGCTTCAATAAGATCGGCTATTTTTAACAGGAGATTAGAGCGCTCGGTAGCGGATGTGCTTCCCCAAGCATGCTTTGCACCATGTGCTGCATCTAGTGCGAGTTCTATATCGGCCGCGTCTGAGCGGGGGATTTCACAGAAGGCGTTGCCTGTAATGGGGGTGGTGTTGGTGAAGTAAGTGCCATTTATGGGAGGGACAAATTCTCCCCCGATGAAGTTTCCATACTTTTCTTTGAATGAAATGACAGCACCCTCTGTGCCTGGATTAGCATAGGTCATAGCTTGTTTTCCTTGTGGATTATTATTGAACTCGCGCTACTGCCTTGGAGTGAAATCATTATGGCATGTCCTTAGTGGGTTGCCATTATGGTGCAATAATTGGTTACGCTTTGGGGTTGAAGGGCTCTAAGGTCTAAAGTGGAGCCAGGGTTCCGGTCGGTTGGTGGGTAAAAACACACACACCCTGCTGCCGTCATTGGTGGTAATGGAGATATATTAGTCCATACGCCTGATTTTATGAAAGATCATTGCTATTATGGCAAACTAACTCGATAGATTGGCATTCAGCGCAATATTTGTTCGGTAAAGCTTAAGGTGGGACCATCGTGAACACAGATAATAGACATCGCTTTGAGCATTCGACTCAGGAAGGGTACCAGTTACTTATGCATGCCGAAAATGATGAAATCAACCTAAGTGAACTGTTTTTTATCCTGCTAAGGAGGTGGAAAATAATCCTTGGGGTACTTGTCGCTTGTGTGGCTGTAGCATTGGGTGTCGCGTTCACCTCAAGCCCAGTATACAAAGCAACATCGCATTTGTTACCGCCGTTTCAAAAGGACACTCAGTCATTTAGTCAGATATCTGGTGCCGCCATTAGTCCTGGCGGGATCTACAGTGATTTTGCCCGGAATGCGAATTCACTTCGAGTGCAAAAAGCGTTTTTTGAGCAGGAGAATTTAGGGTTTTTTTTCAGTGAAGAGAAAGATTTTTCTATTAAAACTGAGTCAGAAAAAGATGCCTTATTTCAAGCGTTTATAGTGCTTCTTGATGTTTATCCGGATAAGAAAAATAGCGACCTGTTATCAGTCAGTCTTGAGTGGAAGTCGGCTGAAGGGGCGGCAGATTTGGTGAATAAGTACGTGGCTTTTGTTGAAGCAGAGACATTGTCTCAAGCAAAGGTGAATTTTGAAAATGCCCGAACTAACCAACTCACTTCGATAAAGAATGATATGGAGGCAAAACGAAATACAGAGAAAGATAAGAGGTTGCGCCGGATTGCTCATTTAAAAGAAGCGTTAGCAATTGCAAAGTCCCTCAATATAGTGAACCCCCTTGATTCAAGGTCGAATGGGCAGCCTGTTACTCAAGGTATTCTCGTTGAGATGTCTTCTGGTCCACAATATTATCGAGGTTCTCGAGCACTAGAGGCTGAAATCCATGCTTTGGAAATACGAACGAACGATGATGCCTTTATTGCTTCTCTAGGAGGGCTACAGGAGAAGGTCGCTCGTTTAGCGTTAATTACGTTGAATGTAGAAACTATCCACGCGATTCGTGTTGACAGCCCTGCAATAGCACCATTAAACAGATTGAAGCCTAAGCGAGCATTGATTGTTATTTTGGGTGGGTTGCTGGGGGGGATGTTGGGTATTTTAGCTGCATTTATGGCTGAGTTTATTAGTATACAGAAGCAGAAAATGCACAAGGTGCAATCTGATGAAAGTACAAAATCAACAATAATTGGATCCATGCTAAAAGAACAAGAGTTGGAACATAAGGATGGAAAGGACGAGGCAAGAGCGGAGAGCATTGCGGGCAGTGCCCGCTAATTCAAGCTTGTTACATTAACCTCATGAAATGGATATCATTAAGAAGCAAGTAATAATACTTGCTTCGGAGCACTGCTTTCTTTCCGGCATTGCCGGCCCGATGGATATGTGCCTCCAGGCTGGTGTTGTTTGAATTGGCTAAAACCATGGAGGTAAGTGCTAGGCGACTCATTTTGACGAGATAACCATCAACGTTGGTTATGAGAATGTGAGTGCGTTTAGGTCGAGTGGACAACTCTATTTCTACCCGCTTGTTTTGCGGAGTAGAGGGCCTTGTCTGAGTAGCTCAGCATATCGCTAAATTCTTGCATGCCTCTTTCCAGCGTGGCAATGCCAATGCTTACGGACATATTTATTGTGATCTTACCAATATTGATACTCTTCTCTTCTACCGCAAGTCTTATTCTTTCCGCGACCTTTGTGGCTACATCACGATTGGTATCCTCCAATAGAATACAGAATTCCTCACCGCCGTAGCGTCCTAACATATCCCTCGGTCGCAATTCTTCTCTTATTGTTGAGACAAGGGAGCGCAAGGCTTCATCCCCGGCGGGGTGGCCATGTTTGTCATTGATTGACTTAAACCAATCGACATCAACCATCATCAGTGCCATGGGTTGATCATTCATTTTGAATCGAGAGAATAGCTTGTCTCCCGTTTCCATAAAGCTTCTGCGATTGTAGGTGTTTGTGAGGGCATCGTGGTTGGCAAGGTGCTTAAGGTTGTTGAGATGAATTGAATTGATTAATGCAAAGAACACGAATATTTGAATTAACTGAGTCCAGAACAGACATACATACAGTGCAGGGCTGTGCGCAAAAACTTCAAATATGCCTAGGGTTCCGTGGCCGCCACTTGATAGCATTCGGGCAAGATTCACCAGCATTGATAAAGTGAGAGCAGTGGTCGCAAAAAGGTGGTTGGCTTGATATTTTTGTCTCCATAGCATCCAGTACTTTCCTGATATATAGCCAGTTAAGATGACGGTGATGAAGGACATTGTTGCTATGCGAGCATTGGCATTGGAATCAACAACGCTAAAATAGGAAAAAAACACCAAATGTCCGACAATTGCGAAAGCGTAGAGGGGCTTAGGGTGTTTTAAGCGAAGAAATTCGATGTGACCATGAAAAAATAGAAGTAGTGCACAGAAGAAGGCCGTATTTGTGATAAACAGCTGTAACCCTTCATTACGCGTGATATGAAAGACGAGCAGTACTGTGGCAACTCCATAGAGAACTTGTGAGTAAAACCAATGGCTTATGCCACGTATGTCCCTATTGGATGCCCAGAGAAAACCAACACAAAAAACACCTGTCCACGAGATAAGCATAAAGATAACAAATAAGGTGAATCCATCTACGTTCATTGGTTTTCCGTGAGCTTTCGGTTGGCTACTCCTTGTTCAGCATAGTCCAGATATGGTTTCTTGTAATGGGGTTAGCTAGAGCGTATCGCAGTAGGTTGGCCACCAAATACGATAGTCAAACTCGTCAACCAAACCATGAAATTCATTTAGATAGTCGCATTCAATCGTCTTGTCTTCGCCGAGATAATAGATGCCTTCTCGTAAATCAATCCAACCAGCTCTTTCATGGATGCCGGGGATAACGTTTTGTAATTCATGGAGACCTTTGGTTATGCGGTTGTTGCTTAGCCAAACTAGCCAGAGGTTTTTCAGTGAGGATAGTGGAGTTACATCAGTCACTGAAGTGTCGACGATGGTAAGAATTGCAATATCCTGAAGTGAAGAAAGGGCCGAAAGGTCGCTAACGGGTACGCTGAATAAATTGAAGGTATTTATTTGCGTAAGCGTATCGATGGCGGATATGTCAGACAGTAGACCTTGTCGGATAGAGACTGATTCAACGTTAGCTAAATACTGAATACCCTCAAGGTCGGATATATGTGTGCAATCAACTCGCCGTACGTCTAGTGCATACTGCGTGTCTAGATTGTCGGCCTTTACACAGCTTTCAAAAGCATAGTTATCAGCGGTCCAATCCGCGAGTAATAGATCAACGTGTACGGTGATTTTTTTAGTGATTGTGGTCTCTTCTCCATCAATCAAAGAGCGCACATCGGTAAGGGTGTAGACTGTAGATTCCAGTGGTGACACGTCGACAGAACCTGCAAGGGTCAGGCCTTCTTGTATGTTGAGACTTACCTGGTGCTCACTGATGTTTTTGTCGTCGCTTGCGGCACTCCATGTGAGGGTAACACTTTCGCCAGATCGAATGGAATAACGCGAACTATCGAGTTGGATCTCTGGGGCACTGCTACCGCAGGCGGTGAGTAATAAAAGCAGGGGGAATAATATTAGCGTGAAAGAATAGAGGTTTTTCATGATGAGCTCCCTTTTATTATTATCTTGCTAAGACATTCTTAGCTTCCTTTTTTAACCACAATCTAACCCCGCTCAGCGGGTTTGGCAAGTACCTTGAATAGTATATGCAAACCTCGTCGCAGTCGCTTTGCTTGAGAAAATGCATTTTGTAATTAGAACGTCACGTTGTATTTTTGTTGTTAGCATTCAAAAATCGACTGCCAAAGACAATCATCAGCACCTGTTTTTCGATGATTTTCAAGCGCGCTTCTCGCTTGCTCTTCTCCATATCAATTGCATTCAGGATGAAGGTGATAAGCAGCGAGAATATTGCATCGGATTCCACTGCAAACTCTTCTCGACCGAATCCTTTTTCACTGGCTGCTTGTTGCATATTCTCCGCGAGATCCTGGCGCATAATAGATAACTCGCGGTGAATCGTGCGACGGTACTCCGCGTTGGGATTAAACCACTGCATGATCAGTAACCGTAGCGCCGATTCGTACTCGTTAATTCCCTGTAAAAACTGCTTTAACAGCACCTGTAACGCTTTCTCTAAATCGGCATTGGCCATGTGATTGCGTGCCGTGCGTGCCGTACTGCGAAGACGGGACAAGCATTCATCTACCAGGGCTAATCCAAGCTCGTCCATATTGGCGAAATGATTGTAAATGGAAGGGGCGGCCATCCCGGCTGCGCGTGCGACTTCTCGTAAACCCAGTTCCCCTGGTGTTCGGCCTTCGTCCACTAATTGTAAGGCGGCCATTAGGATGCGGTGGCGGGTAGCTTCCTTGCGGTCCGTACGTTTTTTGGTGTTTTTAACGGCGTTGCTGGTGTTCGCTTGTTTCATGGGGTTGCTTTACTGCTTGGTTTTGTTGGGAAACAGTTGTTAGTTTACGTTTTTTTACCTTGCACAACAAATATACATCTAGCCCGCGGTTGACTTAGGGGGCGTAATTCTTTAGTTTAGCTAACAACTGTTAGTTAATGAGGGTTGGGAAGATGAACTATTTGATCACAGGTGCAACCGGCTTTATTGGTCGTTTTTTAGTGGAAGAGCTGTTGAAGCGTCCAGAGGCTAGGATCTACGCAGTCGTTAGGCCAGGGTCAGAGCACAAGCTTGATGCGATTCGTGAGCAGCTTGGTGCAGACTATGAGCAATTGTCTGTGGTATCGGGAGATTTAACCCAACCCCAGCTCGCGATAGCAGAAACAGACCTATTTCGACTCAAGGGGCAGATTGACCATGTGTTTCACTTGGCCGCAATTTACGATTTATCTGCGGCGGCTGAACCACAGCAAAAAGCCAATGTTGAAGGTACGCGCCACGCGTTGCAGGCTGCAAAGGCACTTGAAGTGGGCTGCTTTCACCACGTGAGTTCTATTGCGGTGGCAGGCCTGTACCCTGGGCTGTTTGATGAGTCCATGTTTGAAGAGGCTGAGGGGCTACGAGATCCCTACTTTATTACTAAGCATTTAGCAGAGCGCTGTATTCGGGAAGAAGCAGAGGTGCCCTATCGTATTTACCGACCTTCAATGGTGGTGGGTCACTCCAAAACAGGGGAGATGGATAAAATCGACGGGCCCTATTATATCTTTCAATTGTTAGAAGTGCTGGGGCGGGTATTGCCGGGTTGGTTACCGCTGGCAGGTATTGAAGGGGGGCAATTTAACATTGTGCCGGTCGATTATGTGGCGCAAGCGATGGATCATATTGCTCACTTACCGGATCTCGACGGTCAGTGTTTCCACCTAACAGACACCGATCATTATGCGTTAGGCACATTAATTAACTTGGTGTCAGCACAATCCAATGCGCTGCCCTCTTTTAAGTGGGAAGTGCCGAATAGTGTATTGAATCATTTACCGGACAGCGCAATACCCGTATTGGCGAAACAGCGCTGGATGCGTGCAATCTTACAACGACTGAACATCGCCCCGGGTGCACTGGGTTATGTCACTTATCCAACAACCTATGATCGCAGTGAAACTATGCGAGTGTTAGAAGGTAGTGGGATTTCTCCACCAAAGTTGGAAGAGTATATGCCAGCGCTTTGGCGATATTGGCGTAGTCACCTATCGCCCCAGAAAAAAAAGAAGACAGCATTAGCGGAAGATGCGGGCAATAAGGTGCTGTTTCGTAAACCGAAGATATTACCTTTCGTGCAGCGCGCCCGTGACCATTGGCGTTGGAATGTGAAAAGTGTTGTTGGAAAGGAAAAGAGCTTACAGCAGCGTGTAAATGGTAAAGTGGTTTTGCTTACCGGTGCAAGCTCCGGCATTGGCGCTGATGTGGCCAGCCGTCTCGCGGTGGCGGGTGCCACCGTGTTATTGGTGGCACGCTCCCAAGATAAGCTAGACGATCTTGCTAACAGCATTCAGCTACAAGGTGGTAAAGCCTTTGCTTACCCGGCGGACTTATCCGATGGCGAAGATTGTGATCGAGTCTGTCAGCAAGTGCTAAAAGATCATGGCGGAGTCGATGTTTTGATCAATAATGCAGGTCGTTCAATTCGCCGCTCGATCAAGTTTAGTTTTGATCGATTTCATGATTATGAGCGCACTATGCAAGTGAATTATTTTGGCTCAGTACGTATGGCAATGAACCTGTTGCCCGGTATGTTGGAGCGAGGTGATGGGCATGTCATCAACGTTTCTACTGTTGGGGTTCAAGCAGCCCCGGCACGTTTCTCTGCTTACCTTGGATCAAAATGGGCTCTTGAAGGGTGGAGTTGGGTTGCTGCCAATGAACTCGCCCATACCGGTGTGAGCGTCTCAACCATTAACTACCCATTGGTGCGTACACCAATGATCGCACCGACAAAGATATATGATTACATGCCTGTGATGTCGCCAGAGACGGCGGTCGAATGGATGCTCGATATGATTATCACGCGAAACAAGCGCAAAATAGGATTGTTGGGTGTGGCTGCTTTGGGCATGTATTATGTGTTGCCGAAAACGTCCGAGAGTATTGTGAATACTAGCTATCAAGTTGTGTATGAAGCGCCGCCGAAAAAAGCGGGAGCCACAGTGAAAAAAAGCATGAATAAGAAAAGTCCATCGGATCTGAAAAACGTGTCCTAACAAAGTGGCAGGGTGGGGGCTTTAAATGTTGGGCGATAGCCCGGCGTTTATCGCCCGCCAAATCTTTATTTACGCGGGACATAGCCCTGAGTCGTCAGTATTGTTGACTAGCGGGTAGTCCTCCAAATTCAGCCCAATTTTGTCTATACCTATTTCGACGATTCACAATATAATACAGCCCTAAACAGGACGTCACTGGCTGGCATATTTTTGATCAAAAAACATACATGGAGATAAAGGTATGACTATCGGTTCCCATATAGAATCTTTTTTTGGGCTTGAATTGGAGCAATTTGATACTTCCTCGGGTATCAAGAACGAATCGTTGGCATTACGTATTGAAGTTGATTGGGAGGCTGCCGATGAAGGAAAGACGATACTTTCAATATTGGAAGCTGTCGCTGCTGATCCCAAGGCAAAAGATATTTCTGCATTGATCATTGGGGCTTGGGAGGAGGCGTTTGAGACAGGTATTCAGCCACTTATTGATTTGCTCGTTCAACAGAAGGGTGTATTTACAAGTCTAAAAGCGGTGTTTTTCGCAGAAATGACCTACGAAGAGAATGAAATTTCCTGGATTCAGCAAGGAGATTACAGTGCTTTTTGGCCTGCGTACCCTCAGTTAGAACACGTTCAAATACGAGGTATGGAAGGGCTTAGCTTGGGTGAGTTCCAACACGAAAACCTAAAAACGCTTATTGTTGAAACTGGCGGTCTAGGCACTGATGTTATTCAGCACGTTGCCAATGCAAACTTGCCCTCTTTAGAGCACCTGGAGTTATGGCTTGGCGATGAGAATTACGGTTGGGATGGAAGTGTTGATGATATCGCGCCGTTGTTAAATGTCGAACGCCGACCGTCCTTAAAATTTCTAGGGTTAAAGAATAGTGAAATAGCGGATGAAATAGCAGGACTTCTTGCAACTAGCTCACTTTTGAGTCAGCTCAAGACCTTAGATTTATCGATGGGAAATATTTCTGATAAAGGCGCTGAGGCCATTCTTGCGAGTGCTGATAAATTTCGCCATCTCAGTAAGCTAAATTTGGCGCACCATTATTTTAGCGATGACATGATGGGGAAATTATCTGCTCTTGCTATTCCTCTAGATCTAAGCGGTCAAGAACAATATGATGACGGTGAACGGTATATTGAAGTCTCCGAGTAGTTAACATCGATGCAGTCTGTTACTTGGGTTCTTATTTGTAATCCAGAAAATCGTCGCCAGCGTTTCTTTACCGAGGCTCTGCGTAAGCAGCGGGGGAAACTCCCCGTTGTGATTAGCTATGCTGATATATTGGGCGCAAGCAACCCTGTTGAATACTTGGTAAAAAAGCTGGAGTCGATCAAAAATCAGTATATACATCTCAAGATAGAGTCTCCTGGGGAAAGTTTTGAGGTTACCAAAGCGCTAATTATTCTTGGGGCAAGAGAAGGTAGTAAGAGGCTTGACCTTGAATCAGCAAAAAAACTACGCTATGACAAGGGTAGGTTCAAATATCTAAAGGAATGGTATTTTGGGTATCGTTTCTTGCTGAAGGAAATAGATTGTGCCTTGAGTTGTTGGGCAAGGGCCAGTGGACGTATTGTTCGTTATGTAAATCAACCCACAGCAATCTTGAATATGTTGGACAAATATCGCTGTCAGCAGTTTCTAGCGCAAAGAGGTGTCGCGACACCTAAGCTAATTCCTGTGGCAGAGGACGTCACAACATTACTTGATCAGCTCAGGATGACTAAGCAATGCAGTGTGTTCATTAAGCCGAAGTATGGCTCTTCTGCAACGGGTGTTATTGCTCTGAGGGTAAAACCTGATGGCAGTAAATGTGTCGCGAGAACCTCTTTGGAATTATCGAAAACTGATGGCGTGGTGCAATGTTACAACTCTTTAAAAGTGAGGACCTATCATAAAGAAAAGGATATTGCCGCACTGTATTCAACGGTTCTTGAAGAAGGTGCTTACATAGAGCAATGGCTACCCAAACCTCAGTTAAAAGGACAGAATTTCGATTTGCGTGTGGTTGTGATTAATGGCAAAGCCACACACCATGTTACTCGTTGTAGTAATACCCCGATGACTAATCTACATCTAGGCAATCAGCGTGGTGATATTCTGCACCATAAATCGGGGGCGTTTATGCTTAAGAATGCCTATGATTGTGCAGAAAATGTCGCTTCTTTGTCTTCTGGTGCAGGGTGTTTTGGTGCGGATATAATATTGTCATCGTCTCGTTCCCGTGCTCATATTATCGAGCTTAATGCGTTTGGAGATTTGTTGCCTGGTATTCATTATCAATCGAAAGATACTTATGAAACTCAAGTCGATTTTTTACCATGCTAATAATTTTTGACTTAGATAATACTCTTATAGATCGAGATGCTGCGTTTTTACTTTGCTTGAAAGGCATGTTTCAACAGCAAGGGTGTGACTTTCAGATCGTCGATATCGAGAACGTAAAAATTCAGGATGATTCTGGCAGAAATGACAGGGCTGAATTGTGTGAATATCTTTCGCGTAAATACCCGATGTTGGGGCTAAGCAGTGATGAAGTATGGCGATGCTTTCAGTGCTTGCCGGCTCATGTGGTCAAAAACCATAGCGTGAATGCAATGCTTGCTCGCTTATCGCGTGATTACACATTGTGTCTATTGAGTAATGGTTCTAGCTCGATGCAACGCAGAAAGTTGGTCAATGCGGGGATCGAGCATCTATTTAGCGATATTTTTATATCGGGAGAGCTAGGCATCAGTAAGCCTGATATTGCTATTTTTGAGCACGTGTTAGAGAGATATGATGTTAGCGCTTGCGATTGTATTATGGTGGGTGATGATCCAGTGAGAGATATTGAACCAGCGAAAAAAATAGGGTTATGTAGCATTTGGTTAGATAAAAATGTCGAAGTTGGTATACCTGAAAATAGAGGTATCGGAACTTATCACCATCAGATAAACCACATAAAAGACGTAGAGAAGGCCATACTAAGATGCTTAACATGAATGGAATCGTGGGGGACTATGATATTGTATTTTTGACACTTGATACCTTGCGGTATGATGTTGCTTTCCAGGAGCGGAAGGCGGGTCGGTTACCTGTACTTGGACGATATTTTTCTCAATGGGAACAACGACATTCCCCTGGTAGCTTTACTTACGCTTCCCACCAGGCATTCTTCAGCGGTTTTTTTCCGACGCCGATCGATAACCCAGCGGCACCACGACCATTGGCGGTGGAATTTGCCGGTAGCACATCAATATCACCAAATACGAAATGCTTCCAAGCGGCGACTATCGTTGAAGGGTTGGCAAATGAGGGTTATCACACTGTTTGTATTGGAGGGGTGGGGTTTTTCAACAAACAAACTCCACTCGGAAATGTGCTCCCAGATTTATTTGAAGAAAGCCATTGGACTGAAAAGATGGGGGTTACTTGTGAAGCATCCACTGAGCACCAAATTCAGCAAGCACTTGTGAGTCTTGGTAGGTTGAAGACGGATCAGCGTGTTTTTTTGTTTATCAATATTTCGGCAATACACCAACCTAACTACTTTTATGACACAGATTCAATCGGGGAGGGGGGTGCTGACGATATAGATTCACATGCAGCAGCACTTCGCTACGTTGATAGCCAACTCCAGCCCCTATTTGAGGCCTTCAGAACACGCCGTAATACATTGTTTTTTGTGAGTTCTGATCATGGTACTACGTACGGTGAAAATGGTTATACCGGTCACAGACTCGCACATGATTGTGTATGGACAGTGCCCTATGTAGAGTTTATTCAAGAGGCCATTTTACATGACTAGCATGCAAACTTTGACGGAAATATTGGGCGGGCCGGTTTATCAAGCGTATTCCTATTCCTACCCGCACAAAACATCCTACAGGACACTTCAGGAACCGGTCTCGCTGAAAAGTGTATGGCAGCGTGAGAAGCTGGATTCACTATTTCTCTATGTGCATATTCCGTTTTGTGAAATGCGATGTGGTTTTTGCAATTTGTTTACGTTGGTGCGACCTACTGGTGAATTGCCGGACTTGTATCTGGATGCGTTGGAAAGACAGATTCAAGCACTTGAGCCTATAGTCGGACACGCACAATTTGCTCGATACGCAATTGGTGGAGGTACGCCAACATATCTGACAACATCCCAGTTGGCTCGTTTATTCGACCTGACATCTTTCCGTGGTATGGAAAACAACATGCCGATTGGCATCGAAACATCGCCGGATACAATCGATGCTGAAAAAATTCGCTTGCTCGAAGAAAGGCGTGTGTCGCGCATTAGCATGGGAGTACAATCCTTTACTCATGATGAAACCCAAATGTTGGCACGTCGGCAAAGTCATACTCAAGTATTTGACGCGATCGAAATAATTCGAGCCAACAGTCGCGCAGATTTGAACCTTGATCTTATATATGGAATAGCGGGGCAAACGGTTGAGTCTTGGTTGTATTCTTTGCAACAAGCATTGCTTTGTAACCCAGAGGAACTATATCTGTATCCACTCTATGTGCGCGAGAAAACGGGATTGGGAAAAGTGGCGGACAAGAGGCGTATCCCTACGGACCTGTCTGATACCGATATGTTGGCGCTATACCGTGTCGGCAGGGATTTTTTATTGGCAGAGGGTTACCAGCAAGTTTCTATGCGAATGTTTCGGCGCAATGATGCCGCCGAGCGAGAAGTACCAACGTACTCTTGTCAGGAAGACGGTATGCTCGGGCTTGGGGCCGGAGCGCGTTCTTACACACAAACGGTGCATTATTCATCGGAGTATGCCGTCGGTCGCCATGGTGTCAAAGATATTATTGAGCACTATATTGACCAACCACAGGATAGTTTTTCCAAGGCCCATTATGGTGTGAATCTTTGTGAAAGTGAGCAAAAGCGGCGTTTTGTAATGCAGTCTCTATTAGCGGTTGATGGTTTGAGCACCGCAGCTTATACAAATCGATTTGGGTCAGATAGTACAACGGATTTTGTTCAACTTAATACGCTAGTTGATGCGGGACTCGCGGTGAAAACTGGGGCGCTGATTATCTTGACGGCGGCAGGGCTTGAGCGGGCGGATAGCATTGGACCTTGGTTGGCGTCAGATACGGTTAAAGAACGTATGCGAGAGTATCAGTTAAAATGAATATTGATATAACTTACCGAGGACCGTTGGCAAGCTGTGATTACGCCTGTGGTTACTGCCCTTTTGCTAAACAGCACGACGATGCTGGTGCCAGAGCTATCGATAAAGACGCTCTAGAGCGCTTTGTGAACTGGGTCGGTGAAAGGCAAGATGTTGACAACATGCAAATCCTAATTACCCCTTGGGGAGAGGCCTTGGTTCGTAAGTGGTATCGGGCGGCAATGGTGCGTTTGTCGCATATGCCACATGTATCCAAAGTGGTGATTCAGACCAATTTGAGTTGCCCGGTGACATGGCTGGCGGAAGCCGAAGCAAAAAGTGTTGCGCTATGGACAACGTTTCATCCTACAGAAACTACGATCGAAAAATTCGTATCAAAAACGTCGGAGCTAGATGTACTGGGTGTGGCGTATAGTGTAGGCATTGTGGGCAAGAATGAAAATCAAGCCATTGCAGCTCAACTGAAAGGAGCACTTAACTCAGATACTTATCTTTGGGTTAACGCGTATAAAGATGACCCTCTTCATTATACTAAAGGTGATATAGAATATTATCGCAAGGTAGACCCGCTATTTGATCTAAATAATCAATATCACCCAAGCTTGGGTAAAGAATGCCGCGCGGGGAGTACCGCTATCTCTGTTGATGGTGAGGGTAATGCAAAGCCGTGCCACTTTGTAGGGAAGCTGCTAGGAAACATATACGAGCAAGAGTTGCATTCTATATTGAGGTCAACCTATTTATGTCCTAATAATAGATGTGGTTGTTATATTGGATATAGACATTTGAAGGAGCTATCTTTAAATGAAGTGTATGGGGAGAAAGTGCTAGAGCGAATCAAGATTGCAAGCTAGATCGAGATGTCATAGTGATGGTTACCGTTCAGATACAAAAATCTCTTAGGCTGACGCCAAGTCATACTTTTTTGTCGGCAACTAGGTTATTTCTATTTTGCCATATCCTTTAACCTTTAATATCATCGGATATACTATGAGATATCACTCATTCGAGTAATTTCGACACTAGTTGTAATAGCATTGGAGCAGAAGAAAGTGGCTAATAATGGTGGGTTCTCTCAAGCTCCAATGTTTCTATTGAGATTACTCGAAGGTCTTGCGTTAGATAATGGTTTAAGTATCGATGAGCTTCATCAGGTGCTACCGAATCAAGACCATGAGAATATGTCCTTTAATGAATTAGAGGTCGCAGTTGAATGGTTTTTGGAGGAAAGCCAGCAGCCTTGGATGGCGATGGAGTTTGCTCAACGTACTAACTTTCAGCAGTTGGAACTATTTGGCCCCTTAATCGCCAGCTGTAAAACAGTTGCGGAAGCTATTGACCTCTTTCAGCGATACCTGCCGTTATTACACCCGCAAATGGGGTTTGAGGTTGAAGCAAACAAACAAACGCTTTGCATTCAATACGGAAGGTATAGCAGAACGCCCGCAAAAAAAATCTATGCTGAAATTGTTCTAGGGGCATTGCCTGTGTGGGGGGAGCGACTCACCGGGAAGAAGGTTGGGATCCATAAGGTTTGGTTTCGTCAGCCAGAGCCTTCATATGCTGAAAAATATCGAGAGTACTTTCAATGCGAAGTGTTATTTAACCAAGACTATGATGCACTCTGGGGAGATGCAGGGTTTCTAGATATGCCTGTGTTGTCTGCCTCGCCCAAGTATCATGCCAGAATTAAGGAGCAGGCCTCAGAGCATCTTCAATCTATGGAGACCGTGTCCTTGTCAATTAAGTCGATTGTGTTGTCGACATTGCCGGAAGATGTATCCGTGGAGGAGGTCTCTAAAGTCTTAAATGTGAGCGAGCGAACATTGCAACGTAAACTCGCAGAAGAGCAAACGCACTTCAAAGCGTTAAAGCAAGAGGTCCGAAGGGATGAGGCTATTCGCTTATTGGAAACGACCAAATTTTCAGTGGAGCAAATAGCGTTTAACCTCGGGTACGAACAGCGCAGTAGCTTTTCAGCAGCGTTTCAGCGTTGGACAGGCGTTACCCCCGCGAAATGGCGTCAGTAGGCCGTTAGTAGATATTGTTTGCTGCTTTGTTAAATATCGTTACTTGGCGGCAACTCATACAGATATGACGGCAGTTAAGTTCACCCCGTCACCTTATCTCATTTACTCTTAAATCTCTTCAGGACATTCAGGCCCATAACTGGTGCTGAATTCGCTTTTGATTAGAGGTGGTTGAGTATGTCTAAGAATAAAAAAACCAATAGCATCAAGCATTTGCCGATTGTGATTATTGGTACTGGGTTTGGCGGATTGGCCCTTGCAGTGAAATTGCAGAAGGCAGGTATTGACGATTTTACGTTGCTTGAGAGAGCGTCTGAAGTTGGCGGTACCTGGCGCGACAATACCTACCCAGGCTGTGCGTGTGATGTCGCGTCGAACCTCTACTCGTTATCATTTGCGCCTAATCCTAATTGGTCTCGGATTCATGGTACTCAGCCAGAGATCTTTGAGTATATGAAGAGCGTGGCTAGTGATTTTGATCTGTATTCTTATATTCGGTTCGACACTGAGCTGCAAAAAGCCCGCTGGGATACGAAGAGCGATGTTTGGCATATCACCACCAACCAAGGTGAATTCACCTGTGATGTACTAACAACGGCGACAGGCCCTTTTGGTGAACCGGTTGTGCCAACGTTTGCAGGTGCTGAGTCCTTTAAAGGTCACTCTTTTCATACCTTCAATTGGGATGATAAATATGACCTTGCGGGGAAAAAAGTTGCCATCATCGGCACCGGGGCAACCTCAATTCAGTTGATACCAGAGATTCAACCGGACGTTGAGTCATTGTCTGTGTTTCAGCGAACGCCAAGCCATGTGCTACCACGAATAGATTTTGCAACTTCTGCAGTACAAAAAGCCGCGTCACGTTTTATTCCTTTTTTTCAACGCAGCATTCGGTCTACGTGGTATGCCGCTTACGAAGGGTTGGTAGGGTTGCCGCAATTTGTTGATTCACGTTTCCTAACCGCTTTTGAGGCGGTCACGCGATATCACCTGAATCAACAGATAACAGATCCAGTGCTGCGTAAAAAACTGACACCAGACTATCGGTTTGGTTGTAAGCGTCCAGTCTTTAGCAGTAAGTACTTTCCCGCGTTACAACAAGGCAATGTGGACTTGGTGACAGACGGAATTCAAGAGATACGTGAACATAGCGTTGTCGATACAACAGGTAAGGAGCATGACGTTGATGTGATTATTTATGCGACAGGCTTCCGAGTACCGCATCAAATCGCAGAAAAGCTAATGGGTGATCAAGGCCAATCACTTGCGACATTACTGGAAGATAGTCCCAAATCCTATCTAGGAACGTCATTCGCTGGGTTCCCTAACTTATTCATGATGCTCGGGCCATTCTCTGCCGCGGGTAACCAATCAGCCATTTTTACCCTAGAAATGCAGGCTGATTATATTACCAAAGCCGTTCGGACCATGCGTAAGAAAGCGATGAAGAAGGTTGATGTACGTGAAGATGTGATGAATGCCTTTACCCATGAGGTTGGTGAGCGGGCAGCACGTACCTCTTGGGTCAACGGCGGCTGTAAGAGTTATTACCAACATGCAAACGGTGGTAATGCAGGTTTATGGCCGAACTGGAGCTTTGTCTATCGATGGAAGACTCGAAAGTTTGAAGTGAACAAGTTCCATATTAAACATGATGCAGTAGTGGGAGAGTAAAATGAAAACATGGGATCTTGTCGGTAAACGCGTACTAATTACTGGTGCTGCACGAGGTATTGGTGAGGCAATCGCTACACGATTACATAGCAAAGGTGCATCAGTTTCCTTGGTTGGGTTGGAAGTCGATAAATTGGATGCTATCGCCAATACATTGGGTGATAGGGCGTTATCTTTTGAAGCGGATGTCAGTGATAAAGATGCCATCAACGCCGCCGTAGAAAAAACCGTTGCAGCGTTTGGTGGTCTTGATGTGGTGATTGCCAACGCCGGTATCTATCACGTGTCACCTTTATCAGAGGTGCCTTCCGATGCGATAGAGCGAACGCTAGATGTCAATCTATATGGCGTCTGGCATACCTTACACGCGGCGTTACCCCACATTAAGCAAAGTAAAGGTTATGTACTAACGGTGGCGTCTATGGCGGCTTTGACCCATGGCCCGTTGATGGGAGCTTACGCGGCATCAAAAGCGGCAGTGGAAGCGCTAACCGATAGCCTACGTATTGAGTTAAGAAGTGAAGGTGTTGGTGTTGGTTGTGCTTACTTTGGTGCGATCGACACAGATCTTGTTGCGGGTGGGCATATGCACCCGGCACTAGCAAAAGTCATGCAGGTAATACCTGAGTTTGTTCAAAACCCAGCGCCGTTATCGGATGCGATAGATGTGATTGAACGAGGTATTCGACGACGTTCTAACCGAATCTGGGCACCTGGTTGGATAGCCGCGGCCCTCATGCTTAGAGGTGTCGCACAACCATTACTTGAATGGCGTATGTCGCGAAGTACAAAGATAAAACAGGGACTGTCAATTTCATATGAAGAAGCGAAAAAAGGATCGTTGCAGGATGCGAATTTAGGCGTTGCATTGCTTGTGCCTAAGGAGGGCGCTGAGTAAGTGTGAATTGCCAACCATCTAACAAAAAACGATTGAATCGACTCTTATATAAATACAGGTAAAAACTATGAATACGTCTGCATCGAAAACCTTAAATTGGGCCGCAAAAAAATTACGTCCGGCATCCGTAAAGATCATCCCGAAAGCACTGAATATATCTGCTGATGAGAGTACGCCAGACTACTGGTTTTACGACAGTCCCTTTTTAACGCAGTTCTTCTCTTCGTTCTCTGCAACCTTTCCTGGTGGCGAACAATATATGATCGACACTGTGCGAATGTTTCGGGATCAAGTAAAAGACAATAAAGATCTTTACAAAGATTGCGGTGGTTTTATTGGTCAAGAAGCGCATCACTCACGAGAACATAAGGTGATTAACGACTTTATGCAATCACGAGGTTTTCCTGTAGAGGATGTGGAAAATATGATTGATCGTATCTTGCCATTCTTCAAGAAAATGAGGAAAAAAGATCAGATGGCTCTCACCGCAGCAGCAGAGCATTTTACCGCATATTTTGGTGATTTGGTGTTGAGCAATCCAGAGGTCGTTGAAAATGTACATCCAACAATTCGCCCCCTTTTTGTCTGGCATGCGATTGAAGAAATTGAACATAAAGCTGTAACTTACGATTTGTTTGATGCTACCGATGGGGAATACTTGAGTCGTATTTATGGTTTTGCATTGGCCAGTGCTTTGCTTGGTTATCTGACGACTTACGGAATGGCGAAGTCGATGTGGTCTGACAGAAAAAACATGACGGTTCGTGATACCGCAAAAGGACTTTGGTGGATGTTTGGTGTTGGAAAAGAGTCAGGGTATCTAATTAAGTCGTTTCCTTTTCTATTGGAGTATTTTGCACCGAATTTTCACCCTTGGGACGATGACAATAGTCACCTCATCAAAAAGTGGCGATCAGAATTAGATAAGATAAATGTTGGAAAAGATAAGACGAAAGAAAAAGATAAAGAAGCTGCCTAAACCGCGCGACATGAAAAATACTATTAAAAATAAGGCGTAGATGGATGAGTGATACACAAGCAATGACGTTAATTGGGCAATTATTAAAATGGGAAAAAGAGCGGCCAGATGACGTATATTTGGTACAACCGTTGCCTAACGGAGAGGTAGATAGTTTTACCTGGAAGGCGGTCGCCAGCCAAGTAAAACGCATGGCTGCGTATCTTCAGTCGCGTGATTTCCCGCCAAATAGTCAAATTGCGATATTGGGAAAAAACAGTGCTCATTGGATAATGGCGGACTTGGCCATTATGCTGGCGGGACATGTATCGGTGCCATTATATCCATCTTTGGATAGCGATAGCGCTAACTATATTCTTGATCACAGTGAGTCCCGTTTACTATTTGTTGGCAAGTTAGATATCGATGATGATGCCTGGTATGGGTATCAGCAGGCGCTACCTGTTGACTTACCGAGGGTCACATTACCGTTGTCGCCAATAGATACGATCGCTGAACCTTGGGAGGCGATCGTATCTGCTCATCAACCCATAGAGTCGCCTGCCGCCCCTAGTTCAGAAGACCTGGCCACCATTATCTATACTTCTGGTAGTACGGGTAAACCTAAAGGTGTGATGCATAGTTGTCGTAGTATGTTTGCGGTATGTGATGGCTTTTTGGACATAATGAACATGTCACAAGATGATCGCATGTTATCGTACTTGCCTTTGGCTCATGCAGCCGAACGCGCGATCATTGAAACGGCGTCATTGTATTACGGTTTTAGGGTGTATTTTTCCGATAGTCAGGAAACGTTTGTTCCGGATTTGCAGCGAGCGCAGCCGACAGTTTTCTTCTCAGTGCCTCGTTTATGGCTAAAGTTCTATGCCACCGTTGATCAAAAATTAACGCCAGCACAGCGTACGTTGTTGGAAGAGGATAAGCCTGAATCCGATGTTTTGCGTCGAGGTATCTTGACACAGTTAGGTTTACAGGCAGCACGTATCGGCATTACGGGGTCCGCGCCTATTCCTGAGAGTGTCGTGAGTTGGTACCGTTCGTTGGGGTTGGAACTATTGGATTGTTACGGCATGTCTGAAAATTTCGCTACCTCTCATGTCAGTAGACCGGGCCAGGTTCGGGTCGGCTATGTTGGTAGTCCTGCTAAAGGCGTTGAGGCTCGAATAGCGCCCAGCGGCGAGTTAGAGGTTAAAAGCCCTGGCCAGATGATGGGGTATTTTAAAGCCCCAGAAAAAATGCAATCTGAAATGACCGAAGATGGATTTTTCAAGACAGGCGATTGTGGGGAAATAGATGAACTCGATCGGTTAAAAATCACCGGCCGTGTGAAGGATATTTTTAAGACAAGTAAAGGAAAATACGTTGCTCCGGTACCGATTGAGCAGCAGTTGAGTGCGATTCCTGGAAATGAGTCCGTGTGTGTGATGGGCTCTGGGTTTCCTCAACCATTTGCTGTGATTGTACTTAGTGAAGAAGGTGTCGCTCAGGTAAGTGATACCACAAAGAAAGGCACGTTCGATAAGTGTGCGGCATGTTTCTTCACCGACCTCAACCAGACCCTTGCTGCGCATGAAAAATTGGCATTTATTGTCTTTGTACGGGACGACTGGTCCATTGAAAATGGATTCCTAACACCCACGCTAAAAATCAAACGAGCGGTTGTTGAAAGTGCTTATGACGATATGGCGCAGCAATGGTTCGATACCAAAGAGACCGTTATTCATCAATAAACGTATAGAAAGGGAAGAGTCATGCAAAAATTTGAAACATCATTTGTTGTAAAAGCGCCGATCACCGATGTGTTTGACGTATTCGCAGATCATGAGCAATTTGGTGCGTTATTTGGTGCAAAATCGAGATTATTTAAGTCTGGTTCAGACGCGGTTAATGGCGTTGGTTCCACTCGGCGGTTTGGATTTTGGCCCGTAGATTTTGATGAGAGTGTCGTTGCCTACAAAGAGAACGAAGTGATCGATTATAGAGTTTCTCGGGGTAGCCCCCTAAAGAACCATCTTGGTCAAGTACGCTTTAGTGAAGTCGAAGAGGGCACCTTGGTGGACTATAAGGTTCAATTTGAATCTAAGATCCCTCTGATGGGTAGTGTTTTGGAATACGGTTTCAAAAAGGCCTGGGAAACAAATTCGAGCAAGGTTTTTTCTCGCATTGAAGGTAATCGTTAGTTTGTCTCCAGAATAGAGGACATGGAAGCGTGTTGATGGAAAAGGAGTTCTGTTTTTAACCAACACGCGTTCCCCCTCGTATTATCGATATAACCTTTGAGTTGGCACGCACAAATTAAAATCTTCAGGTTTGATTTCTATACAGTATTACGACAAGCTCAACACCTGACAATTCCTTTTTATGTCAATGGTGTTTCCGTTTTGGCGGGTCGTGAGGTTAATAGTGACAGGTACAACGCTCTCTATACGAACAATGAATGCAGAAGAAATGGGGTTGGCGATAAGTTGGGCTGGGCGAGAAGGCTGGAATCCTGGCTGCTATGATGCGGCGTTATTCTATCAGGCGGACCCAAGTGGTTTTTTTGTTGGTGAAGTTGCTGGCAAAATAGTCGCTGTTGGTAGTGCCGTGGTGTATGACGAGCACTTCGCGTTTTGTGGGTTGTATATTGTGGCACCAGGTTATCGTGGAAAAGGCCACGGTTTAGCACTGACGGAGCATCGTCTAGCCTATTGTGGTGATCGTAATGTCGGCATCGACGGTGTGTTGGAAAACGTCAATATCTATCAACGCATTGGTTATGTTCCGTACTATGAGAATCGCCGTTATCAATTTACGGCATGCTATAAACCTTCAACTGTAGACGCCATCCAGTCCGTTGCTAGGGAGAATATCTCACAGCTTATTGAATATGATCGTCAGTGCTTTCCAGCGCCTCGAGACAATTTCTTAGCGGGTTGGCTTGAGCAAGTTGGTGGGGTGTCATTAGTGTATTGTGTTGATGGTATGGTGCAGGGTTACCTGGTGAGGCGGCGTTGTAACGAAGGGCACAAAATTGGTCCATTATTTGCCGATAACATAGAAGTGGCTGAGCAATTATTAAACGCAGCACAGGTGGGTATTAAAGGGGAGCCTGTTTTTCTCGATGTTCCAGAAATAAATGTCGATGCGGTAACGCTTGCAGAGGATGCAGGGATGAATATTGTTTTTGCGACAGCAAGAATGTACCAAAAAGGCCTGCCGGATATAGCCAATGAGAAAGTGTTTGGTATTACCACTTTTGAATTAGGTTAGTGATATATTGTCGTTCTTTACTTGAAATCTTAGCAAGGAATATATAATGCGGCTATTTAGACAGATGCAACTATGTAGACAGGTCCATGGGCTTACTCGGGGCCAATGGCGGCGAATAATCTGTATCTGTTTGGTTACCGTCGTGCTGCCGCTAAAAGCGGGTCAGGATCGAAAAATAGACACCGTATTCCAATACTCAGCCATTAATGCATTATTGGCGGGAGTTTATGACGGAGATTTAACGCTCGAGAGCTTAGCAGAGCACGGTAATACTGGCATAGGCACGATCAATGGTATCGATGGTGAAATGATCGTATTGGACGGAGTTTTTTACTCAATAAAGTCAGATGGTCTAGCGTATAAATTAGCACCTGGTGAAAAAACGCCCTTTGCAGTGGTAGCCTTTCTTAACGCTGAGGTGGAGTCTGTTCTTAAAGAAACATCGAGCGTTGATGTATTAACAAAACACCTGGATACCCTCATCGATGCCCACAACGCCATACAGGTAATTCGCATTGATGGCTCATTTACACAGCTAACGCTACGCAGTGAGCCTAAGCAAACACGCCCTTATCGACCGTTGGCGGAGTTAATGGCAGAAGAGCAGGTTAAGTTTGAGTTGAATGATGTCAAAGGCACTATGATTGGCTTTCGTATGCCCGATTATATGACTGGGCTAAATGTACCAGGTTACCATTTTCATTTTATTACCGACGACCGTAAGCGTGGAGGTCACGTATTGAACCTACAGATGATAAGCGGCCAAGTGACGCTAGATACTCAAAGGGGGTTTAACATGGTGCTACCTAATATCCCATTATTTAACGAGGCCATGCTGGGCAGTGACCGTGAAAAAGAGCTTGAGTCAGTTGAGCAGAATTAGAAATTGTGGAGACGTTTGCAGGAAAAATGTCTCCAGTGACGCCAGTGATATCTCGTGTTATTTTGGCTAGCTATACGATCAACAATATCCCAATTCATAACCCAAACATCAGCCCGAGAATTCGGTCGACATGGAGCACTGTATGCTGACAGCTAGAGATTTTGTTCGAGGAGTACCTTCATCAATCACGTCAACACTGAGTTTGTGGCGAGGAACTTCTGTAATCAAAGAGAATATTGGCCGTAAGGCCGATGGCAAGCTGTTAAAACTCTACGATATGGAAGGTTGTCCCTTTTGCCGTCTAGCTCGAGAGGCGTTAACCGAGTTGGATCTAGACGCTGAGATCATTCCGGTGGCGAAAGGGGATGATAAGGTTCGAGCAGAACTTAAGGCCTTAGGTGGTAAGGTACAAATGCCTTATTTGGTGGATGAGAACACCGGTCGTCAACTTTACGAAAGCTACGATATTGTAAATTACTTGTTTGAACAGTATGGCAATGGACATCAGCGTGGTAAAGCGGGGCACTATGTTGCACTGTTTAGCTCAATGCTAACCTCAGCTTCTCGTCTGAATAATGGTATTGCCTACTCAGGTGTAAAAAAGCCAGCACAGCCGTTGGAACTCTTTAGCTTTGAATCCAGCCCGTTTTCTCGCCCTGTGAGGGAGAGGTTAACGGAGTTAGGTGTTCCCTACATATTGCGTAATCTAGGCAAGCAGCAAATGTCAGACATGGGGCCACCTGAGTTTCGAATGACGACTAAACCCTATGTTCCATTAGCAGGATCAAAAAGAGCCGCGATGAATGATAAATCGGGCAAGGTACAGGTTCCTTATTTGATCGACTCAAACACCGGCGAAGAGATGTTTGAGTCATGGGATATTATTAATTATCTTAATAAGACCTATGGTTAAGTTGTTTTTGCTTGGGGGCGCTGGCTACATTTCAAATTAATTATTGTGTAGGTGAGCTGTTGAAGGTGCCTTTGAAACCGTTAATGGCTCAGCGGTAGTGCGGTGTTTTTCGTAGATTGAATCACGCCACTGGAGAAGATCCTTATAGCGTTGACTAAGTTCAGGGTCTTTCCAGCACTCCCGTGTTGCATCTTCAATGGGAACAAACGTGTTTTCCCCAGGCTTGATTGCCTGAAAGACGACGGCAATTGTGATATCGGCAAAACTAAATTGATCGAGAAGATAACCGTTTGTCGAATTTGAGATTGCTTCGCGAATTTTTTCCAGGCCATCGATTAATGTTTTTTGATGGTCACCTGGAGGAAGGGGGTATTTCTTTTCAAAGTAATCTAATGCATAGCGTGACATGGGTAAAAATAAAGGTTTGATGCTATCTGGAATAATCGGTGGCAAGTTATTTAATTGTAGCGCTTTACTGTTTTTCATTCTTGGATTGGCTCGTACTCTAAGAATGTCGAGCAATTGTTCGCTTAACTTATGCCACTGGATGATTTCCTCTAGATGTTCTTTTGGGAAGATGTTTTCTCTATCGGATAATCGAATGTTGTTACTATGTTCCGCGATTTCAAAGGAGTCTCGTAGGATAGTCTTCTGCTGGTTATTATCAATCGCCACAGGGATTGTAAGTTTTTGGCTGATATTACGGGATAGCCATCTCACATAGGCATTGGAGATGAGGGGGGTAAATATAATCGTATCGTATGTTACGCCGCTATGATCTAGCGCCCAGCGAGCTCTCTCGGACCAGGGGGAAGGTGGAAAGAATACAAATTTTAGCGGAGTCTTTGTCGGCGTTACCATCTTACGGTTCCTATGTTATGTCTGTAGCAGATCTGTATTAGATCAATACTAGGATAGTACGATGGAGCGCTTGATAGCACCTTAACATTTGTTAAGCTTTCGTTTGGCTCTGCTTAGTGATTCAGGTGGCATACCCAAATATGAGGCAATATGAATGGCGGGTGTGCGATTGACGATACCAGGCTCCATTTCGCTCATAAAATAGCGTAGACGTTCATCAGCGGTTTTGTATTGTATCGTAAGCAGACGCCTCTCCATTGATAAATAGTGGCGCTCCGCTGTGAGTAATTTGAGTTGATTGACGGCGGGAATGGTTTTACTGAGGTGTTCCAGCTGGTCTCGAGAGAATAAGTAACCTTCCGAAGGCTCAATGGTTTGAACAAATTCTTCTGTCTTAACTTGCTGAATATAGCTGGAGTAGGCAATCACTGCGCTGTTTTCGCAGAGCAGCCTTAAGTTGACTTCTTTGTCATCGTATAGATAAAAGCAGCGAACGAGGCCCTTCGTCATAAAGAATATATGGCGACATATTTCGTTGGGTGTAAAGAGGTATTCATTCTTTTCATATTTTTTATATTGAGCAATTTTGGCGATTTCAGAAATGTCTGCATTCGAAGCCGCCCCAAAAGATTTTACGATGTCACCTAGATTGTTCATCATATATTTTCAATGCATACGTTGTTTCATATATCGCTAAGTTCAGCGGCTAAAAAGTCGATGATCACCCTAAGCTTTGTCGATAAGTGGCGATTGGGTGGATAGACCGCCCAAATACCTTCGTTGGCAGGGGCGTGATTTTCAAGCACTCTTATTAGCTTACCTTCTGAAACCGGTAGATCAACATAGTAATCAGGCAGTTGTGCGATGCCTAAGCCATCCATCGCGGCCTGAAGGACTGCGGCACCACTGTTACACCGCCAATTACCGAAGACACGGTATTCTTTTAGCTGATTGTTGACGCTAAATCGCCAGTGGTCGCTAATGCCTCTGAGGCAGTTGTGGTCCCGTAGTTCATCAATGGATTGTGGTAGGCCATAACGCGAAACATATTCTGTAGAAGCGACAACATGGTAATGTCGCGAACCAATGCCTCGGGCCATTAGTGATGAATCAGGCAAGCTACCGAGCCTAATGGCTAGGTCAAACCCTCCGGATATCAAATCAAGAGTGTGATCGCTAAGTTGCACGTCGACCTCAATGTCAGGGTATTGCTGCATTATCTGATTAATGACTGGCACCACAACGCGTTCGCCGTAATAGATGGGAGCGGTGATTTTGACAAGACCGCGGGGTATTTTATTGAGCTGGCTGATACTGCGGTTTGCATCGGCAAGGCCATCCAGAAGCTGTCGACATTGTTGATAATACAAGAGTCCGCTAGGGGTGTTGCTCACTTGGCGTGTTGAACGGTTCAGCAATTTAACCGCTAGACGCTGCTCAAGAGCGTTAACGCTTCGGCTGATGTGAGCGGTGGAAACCCCAAGGTGCTTAGCTGCTTGGGTGAAGCTGCCTTTCTCGACGACGCTGACAAATTCGTTGATGCCTTGCCATTCCTGCACAGTAAGCCCCTAATTCATATTGTTACTGCATTGTTACTACATTGTTGCTACATTATGATCTGATTGTTACTACATGGTAATAGTGAATTGTAAATGTACCCTATTATCATCCGTATGGAAATTAGTGATAATAAAGGTATCTGCTTGTGCAAGGTGGTTCCACCTTCCTGTAAGCCTACTCATAAGATAAATTTCGTTCGCTAAAGAGAGATACTTGATGACAAATAACATTCCTACCAAAGAGACAATGAAGACGCGAGCCGCTGTGGCTTGGGGACCTGGTGAGCCGTTGTCGATAGAGGAGCTCGATCTTGAAATGCCCAAAGCGGGGGAGGTACTGGTTCGGATAGTCGCCAGTGGTGTTTGCCATACCGATGCATTTACGTTATCAGGAGATGACCCAGAAGGCATTTTTCCCGTGGTGTTAGGTCATGAAGGAGGAGGTATTGTTGAGCGCATTGGTGAAGGGGTGACAACCGTTGCTGTGGGTGATCATGTTATTCCGCTTTATACGGCTGAATGTGGGGAGTGTAAGTTCTGTCGTTCAGGCAAGACCAACCTGTGTTCATCGGTTCGTGAAACGCAAGGAAAGGGGTTGATGCCTGATGGCACAAGTCGCTTTTCAAAAAATGGTGACCCCATCTATCACTACATGGGTTGTTCCACGTTTGCGGAATACACCGTCTTACCAGAGGTGTCGTTGGCAAATATCAACAAAGATGCGCCTCTTGAAGAAGTGTGTTTGTTGGGGTGTGGCGTTACGACAGGAATGGGAGCGGTAACGAATACGGCTGATGTGAAAGAAGGGGATACGGTGGCTATCTTTGGCTTGGGTGGTATTGGTCTCTCCGTAGTTATTGGTGCGCGAATGGCAAAGGCGGGCCGAATTATCGCTATCGACATTAATGAGTCGAAATTCGATATCGCTAAACAGTTGGGTGCAACGGATGTCATTAATCCAAAGGACTTCGATAAGCCCATTCAAGAAGTCATTGTTGATCTGACGGAGGGAGGAGTGGATTACTCATTTGAATGTGTGGGTAATGTGAATTTAATGCGCTCGGCGTTAGAGTGCTGCCATAAAGGCTGGGGTGAATCGATTATTATCGGTGTTGCCGGCGCAGGCCAAGAAATCACCACTCGGCCTTTTCAGTTAGTCACAGGGCGAGTATGGAAGGGTAGTGCTTTTGGTGGAGTAAAAGGGCGTTCTCAGTTGCCGGATTACGTGCAACGATATATGGATGGTGAATTTCAACTCGATACGTTTATCACGCATACGATGGGCCTGGAGGATATCAATACTGCGTTCGATCTGATGCACGAAGGAAAATCCATTCGCACGGTTATTCATTTTTGAATATGGGGCGCAGTAAGCGCCCCAAAGCAATGCGGTCTTATTTTAACCAAATCAAAATTCCGCAACCAGGCTCATTCTGGCCGAACGCGTGGTAGTCGCAGTTAATGACAACGCTGTCATTGCAGCCGGAAAGTGAAAGCGCTAACAGTACAATAGTGGCGGAGGCGAGTAGCTGTTTCATATACATATCCCTTTGTTATTATTATGGAGATCAATATATAACATAACCGCGCGTTCAGATATCTATTAAAAGGAGGATATTTCAGTTGGCTCTAGATCGCTCTGTTGATTGTGTTCCACTATGTCTGAATGTGTAAACTATTCAACCGTAGCGTGGCCAGTGTCTTGAACTCCTCAATTAACTTATCACCGTCTTTATCTGGTGTGGCAAGCGCAAGCCTAACGGTCATCCCTGCGGTGTGAAGAAGTAATAATATTGCACCATAAATATCTTCTTCGTGGATGTTTGGAAATATTGAAACGAAGGCTTCAGTAATGAGTGTTGAATTGATGCGGCTATCTTCTGCATCAAGCTCTTTCAGTTCCGTGTTAGCTTGTATGCCAGCCCATAATGTTGCTAGTGCAGGCTCCTGTTTGAAGAGCAAATAAAACATATCCATGCCGACGCTCAATCCGTTCTGAAAATCTTCAATCGTTTTGCAATCGCTGAGAAACCGGGAGATCAATTCCCGGATTTTATCAAAGTAATTCTGCATGATGGCTTCAAGGATGGCATTTTTATCAGGAAAGTATTGGTAAATGGAGCTGATCGCTAACCCTGCCTGCTTCGCTATTTCTCGCATACTAACAGAGTCGTTTCCTCGTTCCCCGATGAGTTCCTTGGCGGTCGCAAGAATTAAGTCGTATTTTTCTCTGCTGCGCTTTTGGGTGGGAATTCTTCGCTCTTGCGGCATAAATTGCTGTCCTGGATTTATCGGATATGTCACCAGGCTTTTAAAACCTCATCGATGACTTGACAAACAATACCTGATCAATGATCATATTTCAAACATGATCATTGATCAGGTATTGTTTCCTGTCTTGTTGAATCGGCTTAACTGGTTGAATTCACTGCGATTATTAAAGGTGAGGTGAAACAGAATGATGAATAGGAAGACAGCGTTAATCACAGGTGCGGCTGGGGATATTGGCTCAGAGGTTGCCCGTCGATTGGACGATATGGGCTACAAGCTCATTCTAATAGACATCGACCAAGAGCAGCTTGATAAGCTGAGCCAGCGCCTTAGAAACTCAACGGCTATGCCAGTGGATCTAACGGATAGAAATGCGCTGAGTCTTTTACAAACCCAAATAACAGATGAGTATGGACATATCGACCTTGCATTTATTAACGCAGGCGTCGTGTGTGTGGGTGACATGCTTGAATTGGATGAGAGTGACATTGACTTGCAGCTCGAGCTTAACCTAAGGAGTGCCATTCATTTAATAAAAGCATGCGCGAATAACATGGCAGCCCATGGTTCAGGCCACATTGTCTCAACGGTTTCCATGGGAGGTATTGTCGCCCTGAAAGGCAGTGCTACCTACTCGGCGTCTAAGTTTGGGTTGAGAGGTTTCCTGTCGGCAATACGTGATGAACTGAAAGTAAAAGGCGTTAAGGTTTCGGGGATTTATCCAAGTGGAGTTGATACACAAATGTTGCGTTATGAAGCGCAGCACGGCGGTAGCCCGCTCAATTTTGTGGGGACGCCTCAACCCGTTACCGACGTGGGTGATGCCGTAATACGTGCGATGAAAACGAAAAGCCTTGAAGTGTATGTGCCTTACACCGAGAGCTTGAGCGCACGGCTTATCTCTTTCTTTCCGTGGACCGTGAGCTATATGTACCCAGCATTAGAGTGGATAGGTAAACGTGGGTTAAATAAATACCTAAATACCCATAAAATCAATGGAGGTTCAATTCATGAATAATCAACCTATCTTAGATGTCGTTGTTGTCGGTGCTGGGCCATCAGGGTTGATTTTGGCAAAGCAATTTTCACAAGCCAATGTTAATTTTAAAGTGTTCGAGCGTAACGCAGATGTTGGAGGTATATGGGATATCAATGCGCCAAATTCACCCATGTATGAATCGGCGCACTTTATTTCATCGCGTACGTTATCGGGGTTTCCGGGCTTCCCCATGCCTGAAGATTACCCTGATTACCCAAGCCATAAACAGTTGCACGCGTATATTCGTAGTTTTGCGGATACGTATCAGCTGCGTGAACATATCCAGTTTAATACTGCGATAAAACATGCAGAGCAGAACGGCGCCGGAGAATGGGAAGTTGAGTTATCTAACGGTGACATCGTGCTTAGTCGATATTTGGTGTGTGCCAATGGAGTGACATGGGAGCCAAATGAAGTGACCTGGGAAGGTGATTTTAATGGTGAGGTACGGCATTCAGTAACCTACCGTTCACCAGAAGAGCTTCATGGAAAACGCGTGTTGGTTGTCGGCGCCGGAAACTCAGGCGTAGATATTGCCTGCGACGCCTCGTTTTCTGCAGAGCAAGCGTTTTTGAGTGTACGTCGGGGTTATCACTTTATGCCTAAGCATATCATGGGAAAACCCTCTGACGTCTTTAGCAAAGAAAGCCCCAATTTACCGTTCTTTATGCAGCAAAAAATATTTGGCTGGATGTTGGGATTAATCAACGGCGATATGACACGCTATGGTTTACCGAAACCAGATCACAAGATATTTCAGACGCATCCGATCTTGAATACTCAGATTCTGCATTACTTGGGACACGGAGATTGTATCGCAAAAACGGATGTTCAAAAGCTAGATGGCGATGAGGTTGTTTTTGTTGACGGTTCACGTGAGAAGATTGATCTTGTGTTAACAGCAACCGGATATCAGCATAGCATTCCGTTTCTTGATGATAATATTGTCGATTTTAAAGGTGGGCGTCCGGATCTATATCTCAATATCTTTTCTCGAAAGCATAAGAACCTTGCAGTTTTAGGGTTTATTGAGTTTGCATCGGCCGCTTATGATAACTATACGGCGATGGCTGAACTTATTGTGGAGGATGTTGTTAATGATAATGGTCAATTAGGCTCACTGAAAAAGAGCCATAACCCCAACCTCAAAGGTAGCCATAATTATCTCAAGACCAAACGCAATGCGAATTATGTTGATGTAGAAACCTACTTAGACACATTGAAGCAGGTAAAATTGAAAGTAGGGATGGTGGAGAGTAGCGCTTAATAACCAGGAAATTCGAGATAAGCCTGAGATAACATAGTAATATAGGCCCACTAAAATACGTTTATTTCAGAGATTGTTTATGCCTAATTGCCCAAAATGTGATTCAGAATACCCGTATGAAGATGGCCCCTCTTATATCTGCCCTGAATGCGCCCATGAGTGGCCAATCAAGGCAGAAGAAGATGAAGACCGCCTGATCGTGAAAGACGCCAATGGCGCAATTCTACAGGACGGCGATAGCGTTACGGTGATTAAGGATTTAAAAGTGAAAGGCTCGTCTTCCGTCGTGAAAGTGGGTACCAAGATCAAGAATATTCGGTTAGTAGATAGCTCGAATGACCACAATATCGATTGCAAAGTCGATGGCGTAGGAGCGATTAAGGTGACGCCTAAATTTGTGAAGAAGACATTGAAATAGAAAGCACTGAAATAGAAAACATCGAAATGGCAACGCCGCTGGGATCAGCGGCTTGTTCTCCGACTTTTCTATCTAAAGGACACCAACAAACTGCAAAGTAGCGGTACTTGTTGTAAGTGATCGGGCAGGTCTTCTTGATCCTTCGCAAGTGCGCACAATGTTATTGCTAGGCCCGCGGTCTCGTTATCTGTTTCTGGAAAGTACTCTGTTTTTAGTAGCGCCTCTGCGGCTGCTTTGTAGGCCCAGATAGGCGCCCTCTCATTTCTGACCCAATTATTAAGTCGACTACCTGTTAGGGTTTGGTCTGGCTCACAATAACCACTGGCTTTCGCTACTTCCACTAATCTGTTCGCTTTGTCAGCATCAGGTTCCTTGAGCCAGTAGCAGTAGGACTTGATGAGTAAATGTTGATAGTTGACTGCGTCGTACTTTTCCATAATTTACCTGTTTTTTGGGCGTTCACTACTGCGTCTATTACTTAAGATTAAAGATTAAAACCAATAGAATCATTGCACCAAATACTGATGCGGCGATAAATAGGTCTTTAAATGAGATTCCATCTTTCTTCAACAGGAGAGCATTTGTGGCTGAGTGATGCAAAAAGACCTGTTGGGTTTCCTGGTATTGTTGTCTTTTTGGGAAGGTATGTCCAACGTAAAGGGGTGAAGAGTGGGTTCGATAGGCGATTCGTCCTTCTCGATATTTCATCATAGGCTAAACCGAATCTCGTCCATGATTCCTTCTATTACCCGTCTTCTATCGGGACGAATGCTCTTCGATACATTCTCTAGAATAGGTAATGCTGCATCTTCATAGACAAGCTTAGAATTTACGAGGGGTGGCTCTATGTCACTGCTGTCATTGACCTGTTATCTCGTGGCTGGTCAATGAAATGCAGTCCTAAGTCTGAGCTTGTGGTTGACGCATTACTGATGGCAGTTTGGGGCAGAAGGTCGAGAAGAAAGGTACTCATTCACTCGGATCAAGGAGTGGAATACACACGATGTGATCGGAAAGACTTTTTGGAAGAGCAGGATTTGGAAGCCTGTATGAGTAGGCGAGGTAATTGTCATGACAATGCGGTGCAGAGAGCTTCTTCTCGCTATTGAAAAAAGATCGCGTGAAGCGGAAGGTTTGTAGAACAAGAGATGACGCTAGGGCAGATATTTTTGATTACATAGAATGTTTCTACAACTCTAAACGTAATCGTGGTACAAACAATGGATTGTCTCCCGCTGAATATGATAGACAGAATTCTAAGGAACTAGGTGGCGCCTAGGAAACAGGGACCTTACAGCTATATCAGTATATGAAGGTATCATCTCACAGGATACGACTGGTGAAGCCCACTATTACCTAGGGATGCTTATGAATGATAGTGGAGCTGCTTTACAAAGAGGCTGCTGTATTCCATAGGAATCTAGATCACTAGGTTATATGAGAGCAAAAACTCGTTATCTGGATTCCCCTTAGCAATACGGCTTACTTGCGAGTCCACCTGATTGCAAAAGATAAAGGAAAAGTAACAAGATGGTAAGATTCAATAGATTTTACAGGTTGATAATTTGGAGCGTGTTTATAGTTTTAGTCGCGTGTGAGACGTCTTCAGTTCAGAAGCAAAATCCTGATGCTAACGATTATACTACAACTGAAAGCGGCCTTAAGTACAAGATTATTAAACCAGGAAGCGGCAGAAAGCCAACTCCTAATTCTTGGGTTCGGGTTCATTACGTAGGACAACATCTAAATGGAGTAGTTTTTGATACCTCCTACGTTAAGAATAAGCCTCTAACTATTCCCTTGTCCGCTGTGATAAAAGGCTGGGTTGAGGGTCTTCAGATAATGGAAGAAGGGGCCGAATTCGAATTTATTGTTCCAGCGTCATTAGCTTATGGATATAGAGGGGTGTCTGTCAGCGATCCTGATCGAACAATATTGCCAAATGAAACTCTTAAATACACAATTGAGTTTCTAAATATCGTTGACAATCCTCCTTCTAGAATAAGGCTTAATTGAACAAGCTAAAGGGTTAATAAAAAGAAGCATTAAGGAATTGTGAATATGAGCAAGCCTGAGCCAAAGTTCAAAATTGATGAGGTCGCAATACTGCAACCACCACATCCATCTGCTAGATCATATTGGGGTATCGAAACAACGGTTCTTGACGTTATTTGGGCTGAGAGCGTCGAGGATGCCGTGTATGGTTTGCTTTCTGGATGGAGTTACCAAACAGATATTCCAGCTCCCCCACCTACGGATTTACCAGAAGACCAGCATGAGGGTTGGATATGGTCTGAGTATGATTTGAAGAAGAAGCATGAACCCGGACAAGGCTTTGCTGATTTGATGGACGAATTGACAGGTATTTCGGTGACACTTTGAGCTTTGCCTTGAGCCCACTGAAAAACGAAACGAAATATAGAGGAAAATGGTATGAGAGTATTTACCAAGGTGGTTTCATCTGAAATAGTAAAGTTTGGAAAGCTTGTTACAGCTATAAACGTTAAGTGGCGAATGATTTCATTATCTATTTTATTGATATTGTCGCTGAATGGCTGTACTTCACTGTTTGTTCAGCCTATTTCCGCCTCTGAAAAAGACAGTGGCGTCGTTATGTTTCATTCCAACTCATACTTCTATGCAACTATCGTTGGTATAGATGAAAGCAATCGTGATAAGAAATATAAGATTGGGTCGAATTGGTTGGGGGCGATATCCTCGAAAACGTATATTGGTTCACTGCCTGTTGGTAGATATAAAATATACAAATTCAATGGGGCAGAAGGTTTCGGGCCTCGATTTAATGTTGAGCTAAAGTTTTTGACTGACTATGAGTTTACTATCAAACAAAATCAGGTTACTTATCTTGGCCGCATTATTTCTGGGGATTTTGCTAATAGAGGACGAAATATTTTTAGAACTAGTAATGTAGATAATCTCCTTGCAAAACGTTGGGTAAATACCTATCACCCTGAATTGAACCGATTGTTGAAGAATGAAATATTAAATTGGGACGCATTTGACGACGAAATAAGCAATAAGGAATATGAGTGGTTAAGAGTCGCTGATTGGTCTCCTACCTCAATGGAGCAGTTGGCAGATGGAAGTGTTTTTATTGGTACCGCACTTGGTCGCGCACAATTGTGGGTTAGGGAAAGTGATTTCAGAGTCATAGGCCCGAATTTTGTAGGTCGATCTGACATATTCTATGAGGTTTCGAATGACGAATGGATTGTCGCCGGAGAATACGGAGAGATAAGCTTAACTAGAAACTCAGGTGCTGATTGGGAGAGAATAGGTGAAGATCTTCCGTTTGGAATAATAAAGGGAGTAAACAGCGGAATTGGTGAAGATGTGCTTATATCAATCGCTAGTAAAGGAACATTATCCATCATATCTCTAAACTTAGGGACAAATAAATGGAACTTGATAGATAAACAAGAGTTCACAGAAACGAGCGGTTTGGGGCCTGGCTTCAAACCTAAGGTGAGTGAATATAAAGAAATGCTGTACATTACTTTGCCGCCGAACAAGTTAGTAAGATTAGATATGAAAAACTATAGTGTGGTGGATGTTTCGCCTAGAGCTAGAATTATAAATATCGCTATTTCGGGTGATGGAGTATTAAGATGTCGATGCGTTGACTCCATTCGTCCTGAGATTTGGGAAAGTATCGACAATGGAGTGAGCTGGACAAAAAGCACCCTTCCGTATGAAAGACTAATCCCTATGTTTTGGGATGAGAATTTAGGACTGGCTATTGAAAATAAATATGATTCTACTAATCACTGGACAGAGCTGTACAGGTCTTCAAATGGAGGTGAGAGCTGGTCCAAAATATCTAGTTTAGAAAGGGCAATAATCATGACAAATCTATTTGAAGGCGATAATTCAATATTAGCAATAGATATTGATGGGAAAATAAATTACAGCAAAGATACAGGGAGTTCCTGGATTCAATATACAAATCCAAACAGACAATTTGACTGGGGAAGGTAACAAACTCATATTAGTACCCATTAGATAATGGTTTGCGCACACGATACCGCCCTATAGGGAGGGTGTTTAAAAATCAATCGGGTAGAATAGCTGAAATATAATAGTACGCCTAAAATCACATTGACTATGCGTACATTGTTCTAAGTGCCGACCACCGTAGAGCTCGCAGATGTAATGTCGGCTTTTGCAGTGCTGTGACGCTGAGGGGAGTGAGCTGTAAGGGGGAAGTGTCGATGTATTGGAGCAGTAAGCGATATTAGCCTTAAAATTAGAGATGGACCTGCTATTTCGCACTAGGTACGTTAGCAGGTGTTGAGCTTATGGCGATGGCCAAGCAAGAATAGATGAAAAATAATGGCGGGATCTGTGTTGCCCGCTGATATTTATCGCTTTATGAAGGCTATGGCTTCGTCATCGAGTTTTTTAAGTATCAAATTAAATTTTTCTTTCTGAATCGTGGCTTGTTCTTGCTTAAGACTTAGGAATTCCGCGCACTGTTCTGCTGATTTTTCCTCGCCCAATGAACTTGCTTTCTCCCCCAGCTCTTGATATCGACTCTCTATTTTTGCGATATCCTTATCAAGTAATACTTCGTTCACCGCAAGACCAAACTGATATCCAAAACCAAGCACTACAAATTGTGCTCGTAATTCATCAGTTGCTTTCTGATAACTATCAAATTGAGTGTCCATATCTTTAATCACATACTGGGCCTTGTCACATTGGGTTTCAAATGGATTGTAAAAAAGTACTGACCCTGTTAGTAACACTGCCCCGGAAAGGATAGATGAAACTACCGCTATATTTCTATTGGTTGCCTTCAAAATAAGTGCAATTTTGGTTTTTTTGAAATAGTCAGAATGTAATCGGATGTCAGCGATAATTAAACCCAGAGATGCTGCGAACCACCAAAGTACGACGCCTAGTGATGACTCAATTCTATCTGCTGAGCGCCCTCCAACTATTTCAATCCAGTAATAGGCATTGGGAAAGGTAAATAAAACACCAAGGGTAATGATGATAGCAATTTCAGATGCAGTATATTTTACATTCCATAGATATCGTAATATGAGCAGTGTAACAGCGGCTCTTCCAGCAGACGCAATAGTACTAACAAAAACCTCTATGTTGTCATGACCAAACAATCGGTCAAAGGGAAATACAACGAAGTGTGCAGCTACGATGCCCACTCCAAACAAAAAAACACCTGAAATTGATTTCCCCCATGTGGGTCGAGTGGAGATACTTAATGACAGGACAATCGAAAAAATAAATCCACTGAAAAGAAAGGTATATACATAAACGTCTTGAGGATAGCTTAAACAAAGCCCTGAAAAGATTGTAGTCGTGAACAAGGATAGTAGCAGCAAGCGATAAACATTAAATCGAGGTATGTTTGTTGATGGGTTTTCCTCTTGTAAGCGTCCGGCAAACAGCATCTAACTATGCATATTGAGTTGTCGCATCATTGGGGTTTTCAATAGGAGAACTCTATGAATGCCCCAACATTGACAGAAAAGCAGAAATATTGGCTTGCTCACCATCAGGCTATAGAGAAATACGACGGCACATTAAAGCAATACGCGAAGGAGCATAGCCTCAGGTTACAGGATTTGTATAGCTGGCGGAGCCAGTTACGCCAAAAAGGAGTTGTTAAGAGATCCTCTCAAACCATCAAAAAAAATACTCTAGCGTTCGCCAAAGTTAAATCTGTCGAAAAACAGGATAAAGCAAGCTTTCACTTCCGCTTAGGAGGTGTGTCAATTATATCTGACACATTCCCCGATTCAGCCTGGTTAGCAGCATTTGTTAAAGGTATTGGTGAAAACCAATGATGCGTCCCAGCAAGGATAC